>Ga0316196_10000354_pt1 | contig 17241 bp, 14 predicted proteins | sample Eddsed2cm_MG_FD_204938 | JGI IMG/M metagenome (GOLD analysis project Ga0316196, IMG submission 204938) | Coastal sediment microbial communities from Maine, United States - Eddy sediment 2 cm | ecosystem: Environmental > Aquatic > Marine > Coastal > Sediment | place: USA: Maine | collected... | reverse complement strand
GACACTACCATTATAGTAGGGATTTAGAAAATTGGTATACCAAAGATATTTAATTTTCTAAAAATGCTATCGACTTATATTGAAAAGACAGAGCGAAGCCTCCCCTCCGGCCTGTAAGCCCATGAAGCCTACGGGCTGGAAGCGGGCTCATAGGGTTTGTAGCGCCTACGCCTCGGAGAGCGATACAACAAATCTTCAATCTTCAATCTTCAATCGTCAATATTCAATTCCCCGATAAATCGGGATTTACGCTTCGCTACAACCGGCTTGTCCGGGTTAGGTATTCATCATGGACTCGCGTTTTCCCATTGCCAACTCTTGAGCTGCGGCTGATTATCCTGTGATTTCAAATTTTCGTCCGATCTGTTTTTGAAAAAGCGAGTTCCATTTGTTCGAAATCTTCTATCAAGAAACAAGGAGGTGCTACCATGCAAAATCGATGGTATCAGTCTTTATATATCTATTTTTTGGCAATCGCAGTTTTTATGGTCGGAAACTTAACCGCCGAATCCTTTGCAACCACAAAGAAAAATCCCAGTGATGACGTCCAATCAACTGCATTACCAGGTCAAATTGCGCCTCGGCTGCAGGATCTGGGGGATCATAAGTTTCCCGTTACGACCAATTCAGCACGCGCTCAGCTCTTCATCAACCAGGCAATGATGCTGGTTTATGGGTTTAACCACGCGGAGGCGATTCGATCTTTTCGCGAAGCCGTGCGGCTGGATCCCAACTGTGCGATGGCATACTGGGGCATGGCTTTGGCACTGGGTCCCAACATAAACATGGAAATGGCGCCGGAAGCCGAACCGCAGGCCTATGAGTTGATCCAGGAAGCGATGGCGCTGAAAAAAAACACCTCTGAGAAAGAACAGGCCTACATAAATGCACTGTCGGTGCGTTACACCGGAGCGGAAACTCCTGATCGCACCGCTTTGGATCAGGCCTATGCCGAGGCAATGCGCGAGTTGCACAATCGCTATCCCGAGGATCTCGATGCAGCGACACTTTATGCCGAGGCAGTCATGGATTTGAGACCCTGGAACTACTGGACGCGTGATAAACAACCATATCCGGAAACGAGGGAAGTTCTCCGTGTGTTGGATTCTGTGTTGAAGCGTAATCCGAAACATCCCGGCGCCATTCACCTTTACATCCACACTGTCGAGTATGCCCGACCGGAGCTTGCGGAAGCCGGAGCTGAAAGACTTTGGAAACTAGCGCCGGGTGCCGGCCATCTCGTTCATATGCCGTCTCATATCTTCCGCCGAATCGGGCGGTATGATGACGCATCCAAAAGCAACGAAGACGCGATCGCCGCCGACGAAGATTACATCACCCAGTGTCGAGCGCAAGGTGTTTACCCATTGGCCTATTACCCGCATAATATTCATTTTTTGTGGGACTCAGCCACGATGGAGGGACGCAGCCACACGGCAATCGAATCTGCGCGAAAATCGGCTTCTAAAATCCCGGAAGGTGCCTGGCGCGACGTGCCCTTGCTGCATCAGTTTCTCATAGCGCCGCTTTTTGCCTACACACGGTTTGGGGAATGGGATCTGATTCTCAACGAACCGCGACCGGCCCAAGACAGCCTTTTTTGGACAGGCGTCTGGCATTATGCTCGCGGACTCGCATTCACCGCCAAGGAAAATTTGGATGAAGCCACCGGAGAACTGGACAGTTTGGGAAAGATTGCCGCAGACAAATCCTTGGACGGCTACCGAGTAACATTCTCCAGAAATGGGGCACAGGCGATCCTTGAAATTGCCTCGGCAGTGCTCGCAGGCGAACTTTCAGCTAAACGGGGAGATTACGACAAAGCCATCGCACAGCTTCACCGTGCAGCTTTGTTAGAAGACAACCTTATCTATAATGAGCCACCCGACTGGCATGTTCCGGTGCGCCAATCTTTAGGCGCCGTTTTGCTGGAGGCCGGAAGGCCTGCAGAGGCCGAGGCCATCTACTGGCAGGACTTAGAGCAGAATCGAGAGAACGGCTGGTCTTTGTTTGGCCTGATGCAGAGTCTCCGCGCCCAGGGTAAAGATGAGCAAGCCGTCGTGGTCGAAAAAAGATTCATAAAAGCCTGGCAAGGGGCGGATGTGTCATTAACCGCCTCGCGCTTTATGGGTGATACGCAGACCACTATGGCAGCGGCAGAATCGGCAGTGTCAGGTAATTAGATAGATATCACCATTATCTATTTTGAAAATTGACGACAACCCAAAGCTGAACGTAAACATTAAATGATATCTGGTTTGAATATGCCTTATAACTAAAAAAAGTGGTCAGTCGACTTCGATGCTGATGTTATACATCGGGGCTTTGAAGCCATACCTTCCATGAAAACCGCTAATTTTATGGACTTGTGCACTTGACGATTTAAAAAAATCGCTGTAGAATTGTAAACGATCACAATCACGATGGCTTTAAATCCAAATACGAGGAGGTCAGATGAACAAGGCAGAATTAATTGAAAAAATGGCAAAGGATGCAAAAGTGACAAAGGCCGCAGCGGGCAGGGCGTTGGCGTCCTTCATGGACGGAGTGACAAAGGGCTTGAAGAAACGAAACAGCAGGGTTACCCTGGTCGGTTTCGGTACATTTAGCAATGTTTACCGAAAAACCCGCAAAGGCCGAAATCCCCAGACCGGCGAATTGATCAAAATCAAAGGCAAAAATGTTGTGAAATTCAAGCCGGGCAAAACGCTTAGAGAGAAAATTTAATCTCTCCTGGGTTTAATTCCTCGCAGCTTGCTGCGATAAAAGTGAGTTAAATCCAAAAACACGATACTCCGCGGCTTGCCGCGTAGAGATTTCATTCCGACGTTTATCAATCTGAAAATTCGGGGGCAACTAATCACTGTGGAGAAGGTGATGATTAGCTGCCCCTCTCTTTTTAGCTGTAAAGGCTTTCAAGCCATCGAATATGCCTTTCCCTTTCCTGCACCATATCAAGGCCGCTTTTCCCCAGCGCCTGTCAACGGAGCGACTTCCAATTCCAAAATAGCTATTGACAGGGCGAAATTGGATATCCTATAAAATGTATATACGTATTTATCTATACAAATCAGCGGCCACCGGCAGAGCTGGGGGTATGAGAATGGCCCCTGGAAGGGAACGGCGCCACCTCTGCTGGTGGCCGCTGATTTGTAATTTCTTTTAATCTCTGTTTTATCGGATCTGTTGGTTCTGATGACCACTTGATCGACTAACCATTGGCAAGTATCTTGTTTGCCTCAGCCAGCTTTGGTGGTGGTTGTTCTGCTGGCACATACCAACAAATTGTAAAAAATATGAAAAAAAATTTTTACTCAATTCATAAGCCGCCGGCATCGTTCAAATTTAAATCAATGAGCCGTGATCACCCACTAACGGTAGAACCTTTTCAAATCTCATCCCGTCAAGAAGGCGGGGTGGCTTATGAAGGGAGTAAGATATGAAATGCAACCGTGCATCATTCGAATCGGACCGACCACAAATCAAGGTTCTATCTCGGGAAAAGATTGAAAAAATCCATGAGGCTTCCTTGGAGATACTGCAGGACACAGGTGTCAGTGTGCGTTTACCCGAAGCGGTTGAACTATTGGCAACGGCTGGATGTGAGGTCAAGGGAGATCTCGTCAAGATTCCACGGCGGATCGTCGAGGCGTGCCTGGATATGGCGCCCGGTCGAATCGATGTTTATGATCGCCTTGAAAACCCACCAGCCAGAGCCATTAAGTGAATCTGTCAAAGCGCAGGTGGCTTCAATCCTGGCTAATGCGAAGGCACAATACCGGGCTGATAAGTAGCGTCGAGATTTCCTTAGAAAAGGTTTTCAATTAATAGGGAAGAAACTCTATGCCACATTTTGAGACGCGTTTAATTCAGATTTAATGGCCATTCCGATTTTTTCAATTGTGTACGGCTTTTTGACATATTTCCCGGCTCCTAATCTTTGAGCCTCCCTGACACGCTCGGTCTCAGAATAGCCGCTGGCTATTATAGCTCTTTGTTGAGGATATTTTGAATTTATCCTTTTGTAAGTCTCCAGCCCATCAATCCCTGGCGCCATTATCATATCCAGCACAATTAGATCAGGTGAATTAGACTCAAGATATTCACATGCTTTTTCACCACTGCATACTGTTTCGACTGAATATCCCAGCTGGGTCAATATTTTGGATGCAATTTCAAGTTGTTCTTTAACATCATCAACCACTAAAATACGTTGCCCCTTACCTTTATAATTATCGAATGAAATGGGTATATCCATACTCCTGGCAGTCTCTCTTGTCACTGGAAAATATAATTTTATCGTGGTACCTTTTCCTTCTTCACTTTCTATGTGAATGTAACCTTTATGATCTTCAACCGTACCCCATACAACGGCCATACCTAAACCGGTTCCACTACGACCCATGACTTTTTTGGTATAAAACGGTTCGAAGATTCGATTTATGTCATCAGGGGCAATTCCAATGCCACTGTCTGATACCGTCAATACTATATAATCCCCTTCTTCCACATCAACATTTCCGTTAATTGGAAAATCGATATATTTATTGATTGTCTTTATTTTTATACTCCCACCCTCTGGCATGGCCTCAGCAGCGTTTGAGACTAAATTCATAACTGTTTTGGAGAGATGGATCGGAGACCCCATCACATTCAATAAGGCTGGATCTAAATGTGATTCAACCTTAACATTAGGATGATATGATTTTAATTTTTCAACCTGTGGACTTATAAGATATTCGTCGACTAGGTCATTTAAATTCACAACCTCAGATACCGAGACCCCCCGACGTGCTAATGTCAATAGATCCTGAACAATGGCCGCGGCCTTCTTGCCCGATTCTCGAATGGTTTGTATCGGTCCTATCAAAGGACTTTCATTTGGAAGATCCATTAAGATCAGATCCGGATAACTCACTATTCCGGAAAGAATATTATTCAAATCGTGAGCAACCCCTCCTGCAAGGGTGCCGATAGCCTTCATTTTTTGAGCCTGTTGTAGCTTTTTTTCTAACTTTCTTTTTTCCAGTTCCGCTCTATTTCTTTCTGAGACATCTCTCATCAATCCACGAAATCCGATAACTTTGCCATTGTCGTCGATTATTGGAGCGGCTGAGAGATCTATTTGTAAAACATTTCCAGCTTTTGCAATTATTTCAAAATCAGCACCCATCGTAGGTTTTTTTGTGCGAAAAATCTGGTTAAATACGTTGAACATATTCTCCGATACCTGTTGATTTGAATACTCTTTATAATTTAAACCTTTAAGTTCTTCCGGGTCATAACGCGTAATTTTGCACACGGAATTGTTGTGAAATGTTAAGTTACCATATAGATCTAATTCAAAATAACCTTCCTCGATATTTTCAATAATGCTTCGATACTTTTCTTCATTTTGCCTCAAAGCCTCTTGCGCTTCAATCCTCGAGGTTATATCTATAAGAGAGGCAATGCTTCTTTGAGATCCTGGAATTACACTAATTTGTATAAAAGTCTTTTTAATGTTGCCTTTTTTATCAGCTATATCCAATGTATATTCAGAGGGGAATTCTCCAACATTTCCTCTTCTAGCATAATAATAATCAGTGATTCGTTTCCGTTCCTTTTTTGAAACCAAATCAGTTGTTTTCATCTTACCTTCAATTTCAGATTTTACGTATCCGGTCATATCTTCGGCTTTTGTGTTAACTTTTGAAATGGTCATATCCTCTTCAATAATAAAGGTAGCTGTTCCGGTATTCTCAAAAACACTGCGATAATTCTCCTCATTTTTTTTGAGGGCTTCTTCAACTTTTTTTCTGCGTTCAATCTCATCTATTAAGTGCTGGTTCTTGGCATTAAGTTCTTGAGTTCGTTTTCTGACTTGTTTCCTTAAAACCATGTTCAAAACCAAGAATATTAAAATTAGACAAATCGCACCCACACTTAATATAATTAACCAGATGGGATTTGTATGCACAGTATCAACACCCACCCATTTACTCAGAGACTGGTAGTAAATTGAGCTCTTATCATCTTTTAAATCTCTTAGATGCAGATCTATTGTATTGATCAATACCCTGTTTTTACCTTTTGGAACGGCGAAACTTATCTGCTGAGGACTTAAAATTATTGAAGTTTTATTGATATTGTAATTTCGTTCATTTTGATGCCCATATAGGTAATTAACTAAACCGGCATCGCATTTCCCGGATTCTACAAGCCCTAAAACCACATCATATTCAAACGCTTCGACGAACCGACACTCAATTCCAAATTGTTCAGTGAGCTCTCTTAATCCTTTGAAATATATATCATTTTGCATAACAGCGATTTTCTTTCCCTCAAAATCAAGAATAGATTCAATCCCTGATCGCTTGTTTATATATATTTGTCCCCAATTGCTTAGGACATTTTCATATGTGAAATCAAAAATCTGATTGCGTCGCTCAGAAAATGCAATGGCTCCTAACATATCCAATTTACCGGATTTCAAATCCTCATAACTTTGGATCCAGGATTCATTGACATAGTCAATTTCCCATTCTTCCTTTTTGGCTATATAATTCAATATGTCAGCAAAAATACCTTTTGCCTCACCATCGTTATCTGTGAATAGAAGCGGCTTATTTTGGTAAACGCCGACCTTGATTTTGGTATCTGCGCTCGAATGAATTGGAAGGAATAGCGCTATAAGGACTATCAAACAAAAATAAATTAAGGTAGATTTTTTCATGTTCTAATTCTCGCATCAAAGTGAATTGGATAAATTTACTAAACGGTGAGGAAATCAGCGACCACCAGCAGAGCTGGGGGGTATGCGGATGGCCCCTGGAAGGGGCCGGAGCCACCTCTGCTGGTGGCCGCTGATTCAATTCATAAGCCGCCGGCATCGATCAGGTTTGCACCATGAAGCATGCCCTCGCGGTAACGGTAGAACCTCTTAAAATTCTCACCTGCATAGCCGGTGGCTTATGAATTGAGTTAGGAAAACTTTTTGATATTTTTCACTATATTAATATCGGATAAACTATCTATAACTTTAGTTGACAAATCAAACCCTTACCGATAATCTTTGGTCTCCGAATGAAAGTAGCCACCCACCATGTCAAGATCCGGTATGCTTACCAACAATTTTTTCTTGGTTGTCTAAAGGGGACCGGGTGCTCATCAAAATAGCGTTAAATTCGGGTAAACACTATCCGGCAACCACTGATCCCTGGTCTGTCCACTGTCTGGTAAAGCTTTTAAAAGAGAAGGGAGCCGGTAACATATTGGTCGGCGACCAGGGCGGTTTTGGAACCGTGCAATGGACGAAAGACCTGCAAGAAGGATCATCCCGTCAGTTGGCAAAAACTGCAGGTTTGCTGAAAGTCATTGAAGACAGCGATGCCGAACCCTGCTTCTTTGAGGAATATAGACTATTTCGAACCGGGAAATCTTTATAACCATCCGACCATTGTCAATTATCTGAAACGCATGGGCGGACGTCCCCGTAATATTGCCGTTGAAGAAATAAACAACCAGCCGGACAGTTCGGTTATCGATTATTTGAATAGGCAGCTTAAAGCATAATATGTACATTGACATTCAAAATCGGCGGCACTCTGAACCACTTATAGTGGATTTTTTCTGTATTATCCTTTGCATTGTGGTGCTTAGTGTTCCAAGTGCCTGTTCTACGAATCGACGGATTTTGGAAAATCAATATAGCAATTTAGGCTCATATTTCTGGAAACTAACGATATTTGAAGTTAAATTTAATATTTACAATAAAAAGCTAAATTCAAGTGCTTTTTCATGACTGTCATAATGCAACTAATAGAATCTTTCAATTATCTTGACATCACGCCAAACAACATTATTTTATTCTACATAAGGATGAAATCTGAGTGATCGTTCCGCGTAGACTGTCATTTCAAATCTCACTGAATATTGATAATGTAGGGCGTTCACCTACAATGTGCTCAAATGCTAAGATGATTATCGATCTGATCTGTTATAAGCCACTCTCCCTCTAGATCTCAATTCGCTCTGCAACAATTTCACTGTTCTTTTGCTAAGGATTTTGTTTGATACCTGTCCCACGCTGTCATGTCGATTCTGCGCCAGACGCTGTTGCGTAGAAGAATTCAATTAATTTTTGAGAAATCGGAAATAATTAAAACGATAGGAGGTCTTTTACAACTTCTCGATAGATGAAATGGGAGAGCCGATCTATCATGAAGGCTAAGGTAACTATGGGTCTTTGTGGAAATGATTAATTTTGTCATCTCAGAGCATCTTAAATATTTTTGGGTATCATGGTTTTAGAAAGGAGGGAAATATGTATTTCAAACAAAAAGATATTTTTCGGGCCATGAACAAAAGTTTTCTAAAAAAGATCATGAATGTTTCAGCCACAGATTCCTATGAACAGGGAGATTTGCTTTTTCAACAGGGAGACCCAGCGAACCAATTTTACATATTGCTTAGAGGGCGCATAAAACTGACCCTTGGGGAAACTGGGCAATCAGTTTATATTGTAAGCCATGGGGGAGAGGCATTTGGCTGGTCTAGTCTGATCGATAGGGAGACATATACTGCATCTGCAGAATGCATGACTCCAGTGAAATTGCTTAGATTTGATCAAGAGAAAGTCTTAAAGATATTAAAAGAAGATCCCGCTAATGGGCTCGTCTTTTTCAAACGCCTCGCTGATATATTGGGTAACCGCTTGCTTCACAGTTATAATCTGATATCTACAGCCGCTCAATCTGAGGTATCGCCTTCCTTCGGCACAGGTCAGGTTATGGACACGACTGTCTCTGAGATAGAAATATAACAACTTATAACATTATTATCTGAGAATTTCATCATAAACCCGGAGGTTAAATGTGCTGAAAAATATTGTTTTGGCCTTCGACGGCTCCGAATATAGCATAGGGCTTTACAATATGCCAAAACACTCGCTCAACGCTTTGAGGCAACTCTGTGGCTCGCTCATATATTTTCACATACCTCAGATTTATTAGGTTACGAGGATTATGAGAAGCTTTACTCTAAGCGCAAAGCCGGCGGACAAATGCTTCTTAATGAGGCACTTCAAGAACTGATTAGCACAAAGTTGGATGTGAGAGAGAAATTAGAAGAAGGACCGGAAGCCGAGTCAATTCTAAATATCGCCAAGAATTGCCAAGCCGATCTCATTGTAATGGGAACACGTGGGCATGGTACATTAAAGGGTTTGTTAGTTGGCAGTGTAAGCCGCAAAGTCATTCACCATTCTTCTTGCCCTGTTATGGTAGTGCATTAGCTTCGAAAATACCTTCAGTTTTGTACTTATAGAATTCACTTGAGTTTTGGATTAATATGTGAAACATTTTTTTGCAGGAATCAGTGAAACAACGAATTCTCGTTTGAACTCTGACAGAGTGTTAGGTCAATAAAAGGATCATAGGCCCTTACACTATAAACCGGGCTTTTGTAGTATCATGGGCGGAAGATTCGGCAAATATGGTGACCTCAAACGCCGCAAGGCGTTGCAGCGTGGCCGAAGAGAAAAATCCAAATTGGAAAGAGACAACCTGATTGCCCTGCGCAGTCGCAGTGGGTTGCTTCCCTTCAAACAAAGATCTTCGCTCTCCTATGCCGCCAAGTCTCATAAAACTGCGGTGGTGGCCATACCACCCGATCACCTCTGGGAACCGATCCAAGGATTACGCAAACAGTATGACCGGCATTATCGGCGCTGGATGCCGCACATAACGCTTCTCTACCCATTCCGGCCGGTCTCGGCCTTTGAGCAGGTAACACCGCTTCTGGCCCAGGTCTGCCATTCTCTGGAGCCGTTTGAGGTCCAATTGACCCGTTTCGATCTTTTTGTTCACTCCCGCCGAAAAGCCACCCTCTATCTGGTCCCTGAGCCTGCCAGGGCAATCAAAATGCTCCAAAAGGACCTCTCAAAAATCGTGCCGAAATGCGATAATGTGACCCGTTTTGCCGGCGGGTTTACACCCCATCTCAGCGTTGGCCAGACCCGCAGCCAGGAAGCCCATGCACTATGTGCCGGATGGCAGGCTACCTGGCAGCCCCTTGCATTCATCCTGGCTCACGTTTATTTGATCTGGCGCAATGATCCACCGGATGATATATATCGCATTGGACCTGTGTTGTCTCTTGGCGGGCTGTGAGTTAGTGTGTAAGGTGCAGTAACGTTGAAGTATCCAGCAAGGCCAAAGATCCCGGCATTGGAGCCCCTCGTTAGGCTATGAGGCCAACGGTTTTTCATTAGCAAATAGGGTGATTGATTATTCACCCATGAAAATGATCTTTCGTTTAAATAGCAGTTGGTTTAAATAACTACAAAGCCTATAGTTATTTGTAAAATACGGCAAGATAAAAAGCCCTTTTTATTTTTTCTAAAAAACCGCCATGCGTAATTTTTCTCTAACACCTGCAGGTTCATGGCCAAAAAATGAAAAAGGAGGTTAAAAATGCCAACTTATGAATTCTACTGCGAAAAATGTAAAAAAACTTTTAGTGTGGTGATTTCAATTTCCGACTATGACAAGAAGAAATACAATTGCCCAAAGTGTAAAGGTAAAAAAGTAAGGCAGCAAATTTCGTCTTTTCAGACAGTAACCTCTAAAAAAAGTTAAATTTTATTCACAACTTGGGATAGCAACTGGAGAAGAGGCGGATTTTCTGACCACTCATGAAGCATGGAGAGGTGATCCGCGATGCCAAATTTGTCAAGAAAGGGTAAAAAACGTACCCGATGGATTCCATTTTTAAGGAAAGGAGGCCTTACGCATGTCTATCTTCTTAATGTTCGGAAAATATTCATCTGAGGCGACAAAGGAAATCAGTCGTGACAGAACAGAGAAAACCCGTGAAATGATCCGAAAAAACGGTGGTAAGATAATATCTATGTATGCCGTCATGGGCGAACATGACCTTGTATTCACCATCGATTTTCCCGATGCGGACAAAGCCATTGCCACCTCGGTTGCCTTGCACAAACTGACCGGGATTCATTTCACAACTTCACCGGTAGTGGACGTGGAGCAGTTTGACAAACTCGTGGGAGAGGTAAAGGATATATAGCCTCTTTGTATTTAATGAGAAATATTTCGAGGATCATCAAATGCAGGGCATTGTCAAAGCTGTTGCGGACGGGGATGCCTTTCGCGAGGGAACTTGGGGAGCAGAGAACATCGACGAATTAAAACCGCAGGAAGGGGATAAGGTTGCCGCGTGAATGAAGTCAAAAATCGTTATCGCAGATGTCAAATTTTATTTACTAACAGTGAGGTATTCTAAATCATCTGGATTAACATGCACCCCAGATACAACCTTGCCCTTCACGGAAATTCCAGTTTCGTGAACTTTATTAGGATCTCCGGATACTAATGGATGCCAACTCCCTAATTTTCTGCCTTCAACAAGGGATCGGTAGGCACAAGTATAGGGCAACTTTTTAATTCGTCTTATCCTATCCGGAGAAAGCGCCTCGCAGTCCCGTTCGTATGAGAATCTATCTTTGTAGACCAAACAGCGACAAGTGGAGGTATCTAAATACCGACATGCAACCGCCAGCAGCTTGATTTCACCTGTCTTTCCATCTTGAACACTATGCAAGCAGCAGCGTCCGCAATTATCACAAAGGGATTCCCATTCAGCCTTTGTCATCTTTTTTAGGCTTTTTGTTTTCCAAAATTGATTTTGTCTTTGTTCCATTTCCATTATCATCCGCATCAATTGCCTGGACGATGACAGAATCGATATATTCAGATGTTTTAGACGATCTACACAAGAACGCACCATACTGTTTCCATACCAATCCGAAAGATGCATAGGGGATCCCTGACTCTCTTTTTAATGTGAAACTCCTTAATATAATTATCCATAATTTTTTTTTAGGTTGACAAAAAGGGCGCAGAAAATCACAAATTAATGAATTTATCAAGAAAAAAAATGGTTGAATAAGAAGCTCAAACCAGATAAATAATCTGAAACCCGTGATGATATCGTTTTTCTAACTGAAATAATGACAAATACAACACAATTAGTTAGAATTTTTTGATATCTAAAGAAGCTGGTATGGTATCGGAACTCACCTCCAACGCTGATTGACCACAACATATTGATGCCCACGGTAAATAATTTTCGATAAAGCAATAAATTGTGTTGCGCGAAGGTTTGTTATATAAATTTAAACTGTTACCGATCTATCGCGACACTGCTCCTGATTTATTTCAATTGTTGAATACCATCCTGTATTGATAATGCTGATAGGATCTAACCATGATGCAATTAATCGCAAATCGAAACCATCCGGAAAATGCGGGCAAGGATCATGACTGAAAAACCTACCTATGAAGAACTGGAGCTACGGATTCAGGAATTAGAGAAGACTGAATTCGAACTTAAAAATACTCAGAAGGCGTTGAAGGAGAGCGAAGAGCGATATCGCTCGATGGTGGAAGACATGCCGGTGTTGATCTGCAGCTTTCTGCCAGGCGGCGAAATCACGTTTGTGAACAGGGCCTACTGTGCATATTTTGATAAAACCTCCGAAACGTTAAAAGGTTCGAATTTCCTGTCATTGATACCCGAAGTCGATCAGCAAGTAGTGATGGATAGCATCTCCGCTCTGACCGTCGAGAACCAGACGCAATCGCACGAACACCGCGTGATCGTGCCAACCGGTGATGTGCGCTGGCAACGCTGGACCAACCGTGCGCTGTTTGATGCCCAGGGAGATCTCGTCGGCTACCATTCTATTGGCGAAGATGTCACCGAGTACAAGCAAGCCGAGGAGGATTTGCTGGAAAGTGAAGAAAAGTATCGCACGCTGGTTGAGGGCATCCCTGGTTTAGTCTATTCTTATTCAACAATTAGAGGCGGGATCTATTATGGCCCGAATGTTCAATCCGTTCTTGGGTACTCCGACTCGCACCTACTTAAAAATCCACTGCTATGGCATGATTCCGTTCATCCGGAAGATATTGATCGCGTAGATGCGGTCATAAAAGATTTTGAGTACGGAAAACCATTTGAAATTGAATATCGAATCAAAGATAGTAAAGGGAATTGGCTATGGTTCTTAGATCGGTCAATCAGAAGACAAAAAGAGGACGGTGAGGTTGTTATTGAAGGAATCGCGACAGACATAACGGAGTACAAGCGGGCGGAAGCGGCGTTGCGGAAGAGTGAAGAAATGCTCAGCAGATCAAAGAAAATGGAGTCTCTTGGCCTCTTGGCAGGTAGTGTTGCCCACGACTTGAATAACGTTCTATCAGGTATTGTCAGCTATCCAGAATTAATCTTAATGGAGTTACCAGAAGACAGTAAATTTAGAAAACCCATTGAGACAATACAGGCGTCAGGACAAAGGGCTACTGCTATCGTCCACGATCTTTTGACTGTGGCGAGAGGAGCGGCCACTACAAAAGAAACTTTGAATCTAAATGACTTGATAAGCGATTATCTAAATTCACCGGAGTTTAAAAAACTTGAACGGTTTCATCCTACGGTAACGGTCAATATCAGTCTTGACACCGACTTGCTAAACATAGACGGTTCTTCTCTTCATATCAGAAAGGTGGTGATGAATCTTGTGTCAAACGCCTTAGAGGCCATCGAGAGTAGCGGTAGTGTTACCATATCGACCATGAACCGTTATATAGACAGACCTCTAAGGGGCTATGATGCTGTAAACATAGGTGAATACGCTGTTCTGTCCGTATCAGACGTTGGCCCAGGAATATCGTCAGATGATCTTGAGAGGATTTTTGAGCCGTTCTATACAAAGAAGGCAATGGGCAGAAGCGGCACCGGGTTAGGTCTGGCCGTGGTTTGGAATGTTATGCAAAATCATCAAGGCTACATAGATGTGAAGAGTGATGAGAACGGCACAACATTTGAGCTGTACTTTCCAATAACAAGAGATGAAATATCGGATAAAGATTTGTCGATACCCATCAAAGATTACAAAGGAAAGGGAGAGACAATTCTGGTTGTTGACGATGTGAAAAGCCAAAGAGATATATCCTGTAAGATGCTGGATGTACTTGGCTATAAAGCAAAAGCCGTTTCCAGTGGAGAGGCGGCCGTCGAATATCTGAAAGAGCATACAGCAGATCTAATATTGCTTGATATGATAATGGATCCGGGCATCGATGGTCTTGAGACCTACCAGAGGGTAATAGAGATTCATCCTAACCAAAAGGCTATCATCGTCAGCGGGTTCGCTGAATCAGATGAAGTGAAGGAAGCCCAAAAATTAGGTGCAGGTAGATATTTAAAAAAGCCGGTTACATTAGAAAATATAGGGCTGGCCATTAAAGAAGAATTGGAGAAATAGTCACTTTAGACCGACATGTTCAGGTTATGAATAATTATCCTATTATTGAATCCCGAATGATCTGAACAATTCAAGTTTCGATTAAAGCGTTTTATTCCTTTTTTAACACGGACCGAAAAATGACTGTTCTCAGTCCGATCATTGAATTTTTGATTCAGTCCCAAGCGGTCAATGCGTCGCCAATTTTACCTGTTGGACTATTTAACCTCCACGCAGACAAAGATGCTCACGTTTTGTGTCAAAAACTAAATGGGGCTTTTTTGATTCTGCTAGCCGGTGAACACCAGCCTGAATTCTCTCAGGCACAAACCTTACTAAACCAACTTGCAGCGACACGTAAATGGGAAGACTGGGCCAGGTTTTATCTGACCTGCACGCAGCTGATTACTACCGAACTGGAGCAACGCTGCCAGCAAGACCCGGAGCTGAAATTAAAGTTTCAGCAGTTAAAGACGTTTCTGGCCGAGAAGCCAACCGACGAAAATGTGATCGCAGAAAAAATCTGGTCCGTTCTTTTCCCCGAAAATGTTGGCATTCGCAGCCATGAAGACAAATGCACTAAGGCGCTCAGAGAAAAGCGAACTCTAACCATTTCCGAATTTAATCCTGATCCCATTCAACATCCGGCCAAGCAGATTCTCTTTACCGCCAATGTCCTATTGACGACACCTCCTGCGACTGCCGATCTCTCGGAATATGATCAGGACTTTAAAGCTCAGCTTTATGAAGCTTCACAAGAACCTCAACGCTTCTGGTATGACCATCCCATTCCCATTGGCGTGAGCGCTGAGAGCAACGAAATCCTCTACGGGTTAAAAAACTTCAATCAGGCCGTTAAGGTTGAACGTCAGCGGCATCCTGAAAAAACCACCAAAGTCAACTTCGTTTTGTCGGTATCAGTTACCCACAATCGACTTCAAACGCTGGGAAAGAAGTATCTTAAGCAGGTTCTGACCAATAGCGCTCCCCTTGATCAGCTTAACATATTTGCCTTTACCGAAGCCGACTCCGATGCCCTGATTAACCAGGTATTGTTGCCTATAATTGAACGAAGCTGTCCCATAGATAATGCTGATGATTTGATGTCTGTTTTAGGGGTAGATGGTTGCTACGGACGTCACTACAGTTTCCTTAAAGCCATTGCCGCCCTCTGGAATGTCCTGATTGATCCAGAAATTAAGGCAACTTTCAAAATTGATCTTGACCAGGTATTTCCTCAAACCGAGCTGATCGAACAGACAGGTGCTTCTGCTTTTGAGCATTTCCAAACACCACTCTGGGGAGCCACAGGCCTGGATGACGAAGGACAGCCAATTGAACTGGGTATGATTGCCGGGGCCCTGGTAAACCAGCAGGATATTCAACGAGGTGTATTTACGCCGGATGTAACATTTCCCAATGTGCGGCTCAAGCCAGACGAATACGTTTTCTATAGTAAGTTACCCCAGGCTCTGTCGACCGCTGCTGAGATGATGACCCGTTACCGTTCTGGGATAGTTCCCGATGGCCACAATACCTGTCTCCAGCGCATCCATGTGACCGGCGGCACGAATGGCATTTTAGTTGAAAGCTTGAGACGCTTCCAACCATTCACACCTAGCTTTATTGGGCGGGCGGAAGATCAGGCTTATCTGCTATCAACCCTTGGCGGGCCAAATCGCCTGGGTTATTTACATGCCTCGGGGCTGATTATGCGTCACGATAAAGAGGGCTTTGCTCAAGAAGCGATCGCCAGGGCCGAAGCCGGTAAACAAATCGGCGACTATTTGAGGCTATTAACGTTCTCTGCCTATGCTGAGGCTCTGCCTTTAGATATCCGTGAGATCAAGAACATAACCGATCCTTTCACCGGCTGTTTTATTTCTAAGTTACCAATAACAGTCGCCTTGTTGCGGTTTTCTCTGAGGGTGGCTACGCTCTTTAACGAAGATAGATCCCCAGAAGCAATCGAGTTCATGCGCACCGGCATTCCTTTGTTGCAGGAAGGGCTAAGCTTAATACAGGGAAGGCCCAGTGCGCTCCAAAAGGTTTATAAACGTGAGCAGCAAGGTTGGCAACTTTTCTACGCCGGCCTGGCAGCGGTAGAGCAGGCCTTGGAGGCAGAGGAATCTTGGGCATTGGCTGTGCAAACAGCAGCCCGGCAGATCGTCACAGAATGCTTGATGAACTAAAGACCTTTGATATAAGAACCTGGTCTGACATCATATACCAAACTCTGATAGATTACTATTTTGAAGGAACTGAATGAAGCATTAAGGATCAAAAAGAAGGTGATGAAATTGCGGGAGGTTTTTGCTATCAAATAAAGGGCGATTTTTAGCGTGGGAACGATTCGCCGGAGCAGATCAGGTATGATATCACAAATTGCCTGTTTTGGTGATATTCTTAAAAAATCAAATTTCGATCTCCATGACTCTTTAAGGTATAGATTCCTGTAGCACCTCGATGACTCAGGAAGGCTTTAGACGCGAACCGGCCGCTATCCTCAGCGCTGATGTCGCAGGCTACAGCCGGTTTATGGCAGAAGATCAAAGTAAATGAAGGAGGCTGTAATGGCTTTAGATGAAAGAAGGGTTGCCTTCATCGGTGCTGGTCATATAACAAAAATCATTTTGGATAATCTGGTTAAAACTAAAAGACTACCATCCCATCGGCTGGTTGCCAGTGATCCGGAAAAGACTAAATTACAGCAGCTTTCAGATAAATATAAAATAATCATGGCAAATGACAATGTTGAGGCTGTTGACAATGCGGATTTTATTTTTATCAACGTTCCGCCCCAGGTGGTGGGGGATGTCATCGACGAATTAAGCCTGAAACCTTTCCCGAATGACACGCTAATCATTACTCTGGCCGCAGGCATCCCGATAAAGGCTTATGAAAGACTGGGGGATAACATTCCCGTTGCTAGA
>Ga0316196_10000353_pt1 | contig 17245 bp, 21 predicted proteins | sample Eddsed2cm_MG_FD_204938 | JGI IMG/M metagenome (GOLD analysis project Ga0316196, IMG submission 204938) | Coastal sediment microbial communities from Maine, United States - Eddy sediment 2 cm | ecosystem: Environmental > Aquatic > Marine > Coastal > Sediment | place: USA: Maine | collected... | reverse complement strand
GTGGCCCAGGCAGGACGACACCTGGCGCATGGAATCATCCGATGACCCTGATCCAAAACCTGGAGGCAATGCTGGCATCCGGGCAAGATTCGCCGCTGATCCGTTTCGGCCTAGCCAACGCGCTGAGCTCTGAACGGCGGTACCAGCCGGCTGCCGATCATTTGCGGGCAGCACTCGAATTCGACCCGAACTACTCTGCCGCGTGGAAGCTGCTGGGCAAGGCCTACACCGAACTGGGCGACGTGGACGCGGCCACGGCCGCTTTCCAGCAGGGTATTAAAGTGGCTGAGACGAAAGGGGACATACAAAGCGTGAAAGAAATGAACGTGTTTCTGCGTCGGCTCTCGCCTTGCTGACATGCAACGAACTTGTGAAACAGGACACTATGCAAGCCAGCACGGACCATAAGCTGACCTATAATGCCGGGTCTTAGCAATCAGATCACGAGAGCACCGCATGACCAGCCGGGCAGATTTGGAGCATCAGGTAGAAACACTGACGCCGAAGGCGGCGAAGGCATTGCTGGATCAGAATCCACGCGCGATGCTGATTGACGTGCGCTCTTCAATGGAGCATCTGTTCGTCGGTCATCCGCAGGGCGCAATCCACGTATCCTGGATCGACGAGCCTGACTGGAAGGTCAATCCCCATTTCGCCCAGGAGATTCGAAAGCTGATGCTGGGCGGAGTGACCTCCCACGACGATGGCGTGGCGCCGGTGCTGCTGATCTGCCGCAGCGGCCACCGTTCATTGGAAGCGGGGGCCTGTCTGTTGGCCGACGGGTTTACCCAGGTCTACAACATCGAGGGCGGATTCGAGGGCCCCCTGAATGAGGCACACCACCGAAGCAGTGTCGCCGGATGGCGCCACGAGGGCTTACCGTGGGAACAGTGTTAAGCCGATCGCGGGACTGCCCGGAACCCGAACCGGATCGACCGGTCTACGATACGAGAACCATGCGGCTAACCGGTTGAGTACTGCCATGTTATTCAGAACCGCTATCGCGGCAAGCCTCCTGACCTGGACCATGGCGGCGCTGCCGGACAGGGCCATCGCAGGCTGCGCAGCCACGCTGGATCATGAAATTCGGCGCCTGGGGTCCAAAGAGACCGTTCGCCTATGCGACGAGTACGGCGGGCGGGTCCTGCTGGTGGTCAACACAGCAAGTCGTTGTGGTTATACACCGCAATACGAGGGCCTGGAGGAACTTCAGCGAAGGTACCAGGCGCGCGGGCTGGTGGTGCTCGGTTTCCCATCCAACGATTTTGGTGGGCAGGAGCCCGGCGGTGAAGAACAGATCGCGAATTTCTGCAGATTGACCTACGACGTTGGATTCCCCATGTTTCGCAAGACCCAGGTGGCCGAGGGCACGGAAACGGATCCGTTTTTCAGGCAACTGGCGGAGCAGGCAGGTGGCTACCCTAAATGGAACTTCCATAAATATCTGATCAATCGAGAGGGAAAAACGGTGGCCTCTTTTCCCAGCCAAGTTCGGCCGCTGGAACCCAAGTTGATCGACGCCATCGAACAGCTGCTGTGACGATTCCGGTCCGGTTGTGATCGCAACCACCAACGGCAATCAAAGCTCCCGAAAACCGCTTGACAGAGTTGCGCAGTGGTTGGGATTCGCCGGCCTGCTGCCGTTTTATGGTGCGCTCCTGATTTTGATGGTTGCGGATGCCGACCTGGCCGCGCCGGCTTGGCGGGCGCTGATCGGTTACGGCGTGGTGATCCTGACGTTCCTAGGCGCGGTCCACTGGGGCGTCGCCATCGCCAGTGACCGAATCACCGAGTCGGCCGCGGTGCGCATGCTGGCGTGGGGCGTATTGCCCAGCCTCATGGCCTGGGCTGTGCTTTTGCTCGGTTTGACGCCTGGACCCGCCCTGCTTGTGCTGGCAGCGGGATTCAGCGCCCAGTTCGGCGCGGATCGACGTCTCGGGCGGACCGAGTCGGTGCCGGCCTGGTACCTGATACTAAGAGGACGTCTGACCATGGCCGTGCTCGTGTGTCTTGCTATAGCCTTCGTGCTGGCCCCACGCTCGGCGTAGGGTTCCCTGACCTCAGCCGAGATCGCCCCACAGAACCTGGAGCCCGGCAAGGGTGGCGATTCCAGCGGTCTCGGTTCGCAGGATGCGGGGACCCAGGCGCAGGGGCCAAAAACCACAGGTCGTCGCCTGCTGCAACTCGGCGCGGCTCAACCCGCCTTCCGGACCAATCAACACCGTGATCTTTCCCCTGGGTCGGGGGCAGTCGCGCAGTCTGCACCCGGCAGCCGGATCCAAAACCAGACCCATATCTACGGCAGCCGGTTTGGCCTGCAACCAGTTATCCAATGACTGTACGGGTGTGCACCAGGGCACATGCGCCCGCCCGGACTGCTCGCAGGCCGCAATGATGACACCCTGCCAATGAGCCTGTTTCCGGGCCAGGCGGCGAGGATCACCCGGAGGCCGGGAGCGCTCGGCCATGAGCGGTATGATGGTACTCACCCCAAGCTCAACCGCCTTTTGCAGCGCGAAGTCCATGCGATCGCTGCGACACACCGCCTGGGCGAGCGTGACCTGGAGCGGCGATTCCAGCGAGGCGCATCGGACCGCCTCGAGGCGGACGACAACGGATTTACGCGCAACCTGCTGCAACCGGCCGTCTGCTTCCAGACCCTTGCCGTCGAACAGACGTATGGCCTGACCTGGCCCCAGTCTGAGCACCCGAACGATATGCTGGGCCGCGCTTGCATCCAGCTCTACAGTGTTTCCCTCCGACAGGGAATGTGGCCAGTGGATGCGGGGAATCCTGGATGACATGGCAATTTTCCAAAGGCCGCGCGTAAGCAATCCATGATCGAATGCCGATATACTCTCACACCATTATGTTGTTACACACCACAGTGCCAGGTTACTGGACAGGCATGGTCTTGATGGGGCTGACAGCGATGCTGCTGGCCCCCAGTACCCGATCGGCAGACGGGACGGACACACTGTATCGCTGGGAAGAGGATGGGCAGGTCGTCTACGGCGATTCGCCGCCGAATCACTCAACGGCCGAGACGCTGCAGTACGCCGGCGAACAAATCCTGCTCAGGCACGGCAGCATGGCGCTTGATGCCTCAGGGCGCCATCCGGTGATTCTTCTGACCAAGCGAGACTGCGCGGTGTGCAATCGCACCCGCTCACTGCTTTATGAAAGGCGTGTCCCGTTCCGGGAATTCGACATCGAGTTATCCAGCGTCGGGCGTCGCGAGTACCAGCGGCTGCGGGCCAACACCGTCCCGGTGGTGATGATCGGTCGTGACGGCAGCAGCGGCCAGGACGAGGCGACGCTCATGCAGCTGCTGGACGAAGCGGGTTATTGACCGATGCGCGTCCCGGTCAAACCGACACTCGGACCCGCAATTCGATCTGCGCGAATGAATCCGGATTTCCCGTGGTACGGCAGGCGCCCATGCTGAAGATCGCATCCTGGAACGTAAACTCCCTGCGGGTGAGGCTGCAGCAGGTCCTTGACTGGCTCGAAGCCAACCGTCCCGACATAGTTGGGCTTCAGGAAACCAAGCTGCAGAATCCGGCCTTCCCGCTGGACGCGTTCGAGATGGCGGGCTACCGCGCTCTGTACTCGGGCCAGAAGACCTACAATGGCGTTGCGCTGCTGAGTCGCCAGCCGGCCAGCGCACCGATCTTCGAACTGCCGGGACTGGAGGACCCGCAGCGTCGCGTTCTCGGCGCAACCATAGGTCCGGTGAGGGTGCTGAACCTCTATGTGCCCAACGGACAGTCCGTGGGCAGCGAGAAATACGCCTACAAATTGGACTGGCTGGCCAGACTGGCTCGGCTCATTGAGCAGGAGCTGCGCGGCAACGGGAATCTTGTTGTCATGGGTGATTTCAACATCGCACCCGATGACCAGGACGTGCATGATCCGGCGGCCTGGGCCGGCAAGATTCTCTGCAGCGAGCCGGAACGGGCGGCGCTAAGCCGACTGCTCGACTTGGGCCTGGTCGATACCTTTCGCCAGTTTGAGCACCCCGAAAATACCTTCAGCTGGTGGGACTACCGGTCCGCCGGGTTCCGACGCAACCTGGGGCTGCGTATCGATCTGCTTCTGGCCAGCCCCGATCTCGCGGCACGCTGTCGCGGTTCAGAGGTGGACGTCGCACCCAGGCGCCTGGAACGGCCATCGGACCATGCGCCGGTGGTTGCGGAGTTCGACATCGACTGACGTGCGCCTCCTGCCGCATACAACCCGTTTACCCGCTAAGGAGCCTCTGATTTATTCCGGACGGAGCAGATTGGAGGGTGAAATGGGCAGCTTCAAGGCGCAGATCGCGGGTAATAGTTGTTCTATTACCAAGATTTGCAACGATGAAGCTGTGCATTTCAGTCCCAAGATGCACGTTCACGAATAGATCGGGGGCTCCCTAACAGTCGGTTGGCTCCAGCTTGGCATACGACCACACCAGGCACTTTTGCCCTACATCCTGGAAGTTCACGTGCACCCGCAGGTGTGCGCCGGAACCCTCGTAACGGAGGATGACACCGTCACCGAATTTGGGGTGTTTGACGCCGGCACCGGGTTTCAAAGGCCGATCCTGGCTCAATGCAGCGCTCTGAGGTGACGAAGTCCGTCTGTATTGGGGCTGGCTGACATGGGCGCGCGGCCGGAGATCCTGAATCAGCTCGGACGGAATCTCGCCCAGAAAACGAGAGGGCTGAGCATAGTTCTCCTGACCGTAGAGTCGCCGGCTTTCCGCATGTGTCAGATACAGCCGTTCACCGGCTCGAGTGATGCCTACATAGCACAGGCGCCGTTCTTCTTCGAGCTTGGCGGGGTCCTCCTGGGCGCGGCTGGTTGGAAACAAGCCCTCCTCCACTCCGGTCAGAAACACCACCGGAAACTCGAGCCCCTTGGCGGCGTGCAAGGTCATCAACTGCACGCAATCCTCCCAGGCATCGGCCTGGCCCTCGCCGGCCTCCAGCGCGGCATGGGCCAGAAACGCATCGAACGGCTGCAGCGCGACGCCGCCAAATTCCTCCGACTCGGGTGTATCCAACTCAGGGCGAAACCCCCGGGCGGCGTTGACCAGTTCCTTGAGATTGTCGACCCGATCCTCACCGCGCCCGCTCCGGTCCTTGCCGTGATGGTCCAGCAGGCCGCTGAGTTGAATGGTCTGATCGACCCGGTCCTCCAATCTCAAATCCGCCACCGTATCGGCCAGGCTCTCGATCAAGGTCAGAAAGCCTTGCAGAGCCGACGCTCCCCGGGAGGCGACCAAGCGCTCCCCGACCACACGCTGGGCCGCCTGATAGAGGGACAGACCCGCTTCCCGGGCGACATTGCGCACGGTGTCCACGGTCCGGGTACCAATGCCCCGCGGCGGCACATTGACCACACGCTCGAAAGAGGCGTCGTCGGTCCGGTTGGCCAACAGCCGCAGATAGGCCAGCGCATCCTTGATCTCGGCCCGCTCGAAGAAACGCAGCCCGCCGTACACCCGGTAAGGCAGGCGCATGGACATCAGGCTCTCCTCAAACAGACGGGACTGGGCATTGGATCGATACAGAATGGCAACCTGGCTGCGCGTGCCGCCACCGTCGATCCACGCCCGAATCTGATCGACCACGAAACGCGCCTCATCCCGCTCGTTATAGGCACGGTACAGCTGGATGGGTTCACCCTCCACACCGGCAGTCCAGAGCGCCTTGCCCACCCGTTCGCCGTTGTGAGCGATCACCGCATTGGCAGCATCCAGAATGGTGCCGGTGGAGCGATAATTCTGCTCCAGGCGTATGGTAATCGCGTTGGGGAAATCGCGATCCATGTTGAGGATGTTCTCGATTCTTGCGCCCCGCCAGCCGTAAATGGACTGATCGTCGTCGCCGACCGCAAACAGACGCCCCTGGTCGCCGGTCAGCAGGCGCAGCCAGGCATACTGGACCGCATTGGTATCCTGGAACTCATCCACATGCAGGTGGCGGAACCGTTCTCGATAGTGGGTGAGCAATGCCGGTGTATCGCGCAGAACCTCATGAGCCCGCAGCAGAAGTTCCGCAAAATCCACCACACCGGCCCGGGTGCAGGCCTGATCGTAGGTCCGATACAGTTCCACCAGACGCCGGTGAACAGGATCCTGGCCAGGCTCGATCTGGTCCGCCCGCTGCCCCTCGTCCTTGCGTCCGTTGATAAACCCGCGCACCTGCTTGGGAACCCACTGCGCCTCGTCGAGTCCGTGGGCCTGGATGGCACGGCGAACGGTGCGCAGTTGATCGTCAGCGTCGAGAATCTGAAACGAATCAGGCAGACCCGCCTGATCAGCATGGCGCCGCAGCAGGCGATGGGCGAGACCGTGAAATGTCCCTATCCACATGCCGCCGGAGGAATAGCCCAGCATCTGCTCAATACGCCCGCGCATCTCGCTGGCGGCCTTGTTGGTGAAAGTCACCGCCATGACCGACCAGGGCGAAGCGCCCTGCGCTTCGAGCAGCCACCCAATGCGATGCACCAGAACCCGCGTTTTGCCGCTGCCGGCCCCGGCCAGCACCCGAACATGGGTATCAACCGGCGCCGTCACCGCCTCGCGCTGAACGGGATTCAGGGGGTCAACAATGCGATTGACGTCCATGGCGCCGCCTTGGAGTTGTGCCATCCCGCACACGAGCAGCGTGCGGCCCCAGAATGGGCGCAAGGTACCTTAGCACAGTCGGCGGGCCAGGAATGCTGGGAGGGTCAAACGGGCCTGGACAGAAGTGGGCGCTCCCCTTTGCCGACCGATCTACGGATAAAATCAGCCCGGCCGGGCGAGCGTGTGTTCAGCTCGTCCGCACACTCGGATGGCACCCCCGCGGCGGCCGCCAAAAGCACCTCTAGCTCCAACAAATCGACCCTGGGCCGGGTAAGATCCCGGGTTCGGGCCACATCCTGCTCCAGCTGCCAGAACAGACGCGGACTCCACATACAGCGCTGTACCCGGCGATGAAAGTACAACTCCGCGCAGCGCTGTTGGAGGGCTTTCATGTCCACTTTTTCACTTGCGCTTCTTTGGCCGCTGCCAGCCGGAAAGTACGCGCTGCTTGACCCTGGTCACGGCCAGGGCGCCGGCGGGTACGTCCTGAGATACTGTGGAACCGGCACCTACAGTTGCACCTGGACCCACCTCAACCGGCGCCACGAGGGCCGTATTGGAGCCGATGAAGGCACCATCGCCGATCACAGTCCGATGTTTGTTAGCGCCATCGTAGTTGCAGGTGATGGTCCCCGCACCCACGTTGACCCCGGCGCCGATCGCACTGTCGCCGATGTAGGTGAGATGATTGGCCTTGCTGCCAAGCCCCAGCTCTGATTTCTTGATCTCGACAAAGTTGCCCACGCGCACCTGATCGGCCAGATGCGTGTCGGGTCGAATACGCGCAAACGGCCCGATCTGACAATCCCGGCCCAGCTGGGCTGAGTCGAGTACACAGTTGGGCTGAACATCGGTTCCGTCGCCGATGACACAATCCCGGATGACGCAATTGGCACCAATGCGGACATCCGATCCGAGCACAACCCGCCCTTCGAACACCACGTTTACATCGATCACGCAATCCGGACCGGTGCTGATCTCTCCACGCACATCGACCCGGTCCGGATCCATCAGTGTCGCGCCACCGAGCATCAACGTCCGGGCGAGGCGTGCCTGCTGAGTGCGTTCGAGCTGTGCGAGTTGAATGCGATCGTTGGCCCCCAGAACCTCGGACGCGTCGGGTGCCTGGGGCGTGACGATGCCGATCCCGTCCGCAACCGCCATGGCAATGATATCTGTGAGATAGTATTCACCCTGTGCGTTGTCGTTGCCCATTCTGGACAGCCATTCACGCAACAGGGCGCAGGGTGCGGCAACGATGCCGGTGTTGCATTCCGTCACCTTGCGCTCGGCTTCGCTGGCGTCCTTTTCTTCAACGATTCGCGTCACAGCCTGACTCGGATCGCGCAGAATACGCCCGTAACCGGTGGGGTTAGGCAGATCGACGGTCAAGAGGCCAAGGGCGCCCGATTCGGCGACGCGGACGAGGGGCAACAGGGTTTCGGCGCGCACCAACGGAACGTCGCCATAGAGAACCAACACAACGGCATCGTCCCGTAGGCCAGGAAGTGCCTGCGCTACGGCATGACCAGTGCCCAATTGCTGATCTTGTACGACCCAATCCACCGGCGCCTCTGATAAGGCTTGGCGAACCGAGTCGGCACCGTGACCGATCACGACCCGCACCACCGCGGGCTCAAGCTGCCCAGCGGTATCGATGACATGGCTGAGCATGGGCCGACCGGCTATGGTGTGCAGGACCTTGGGGCGTCGCGAGGCCATTCGCGTACCTTGGCCGGCAGCCAGGATGACAACGGACACAATGGATGCAGTTGGTGTATTCATGCCCGATCAAGCGAGCAATGACCGTGCCTGGCAGCGATTCCCGCCGAGCAAGGCGGGGTGGGGCATTGCACACCCACCCCAATCACGGTCTCAGGCACGCCCGGTATTGCGCAAACGCCGCAGGGTGCGGAGTTGGGCCACGGCCTCGGCAAGCTCAGCCTGGGCCTTGGCATAATCGATATCGGCCTTGTGATCCGTCAGTGCTTTCTCGGCCCGTTCCTTGGCCTCCATGGCGGAGGCTTCGTCAATGTCCTTGGCCCGCAGCGCGGTATCGGCAAGCACTGTCACCACATGGGGCTGCACCTCCAGCATGCCGCCCGAGACATAGATGTATTGGTCTTCAGCACCCTCGGTTTTGATGCGCACTTCACCGGGACGCAAACGAGTCAGCATCTGTGCATGTCGCGGCGCAATGCCAACATCGCCGTACTCCGCCGGGGCAATCACCATTTCTGCGGGCCCGGAGAATATTTCCCGCTCGGCACTGACGATGTCGACGTGTATGGTCATGGCCATCTCTAATCAACCTCTTGGGTGGTCGCACTCGGCAAAACGCCGGGGCCGCAGCAGCAGGCCCCATCAAGCACTGCTTAGAGTTGCTCCGCCTTCTGGACCGCTTCTTCGATGCCGCCAACCATGTAAAAGGCCTGCTCCGGCAGGTGGTCGTACTCTCCCGCCACGATCCCCTTGAAGCCTGCGATGGTGTCGCTCAGCGATACGTACTTGCCGGAGCTCCCGGTGAATACTTCCGCGACGAAGAACGGCTGGGACAGAAAACGCTGTATCTTACGGGCTCGGGACACGATCAGCTTGTCCTCCTCGGACAACTCATCCATGCCGAGAATGGCAATGATGTCCTTGAGTTCCTTGTACCGCTGTAGCGTGCCCTGAACCGAGCGGGCGACATCGTAGTGATCCTGGCCGATGACCAGCGGATCAAGCTGCCGGGAGGTGGAGTCCAGAGGATCCACAGCCGGGTAGATGCCAAGCTCCGCAATCTGCCGTGACAGCACCAAGGTAGCGTCCAAGTGGGCAAAGGTGGTCGCGGGCGAGGGGTCAGTCAAATCATCGGCAGGCACGTACACGGCCTGAAAGGACGTGATTGAGCCAGTCTTGGTGGAGGTAATACGCTCCTGCAACTGGCCCATCTCGTAGGCCAATGTCGGCTGGTAACCCACCGCGGACGGCATGCGTCCCAACAAAGCAGACACCTCGGTGCCTGCCAAAGTGTAGCGATAGATATTGTCTATGAACATCAGCACATCGCGGCCTTCGTCACGGAAGTGCTCGGCCATGGTCAAACCGGTCAACGCGACCCGTAACCGGTTACCCGGGGGCTCGTTCATCTGGCCGTAGACCAGGGCGACTTTGTCCAATACGCTGGACTCGCGCATCTCGTGATAGAAGTCGTTGCCCTCCCGGGTCCGCTCCCCCACGCCGGCAAACACGGAATAACCGGAGTGCTCGATGGCGATGTTCCGGATCAGCTCCATGAGCGTCACCGTCTTGCCGACACCCGCGCCCCCGAACAGACCAATCTTTCCGCCCTTGGAAATGGGCATGATCAGATCGATCACCTTGATGCCCGTCTGGAGGATCTCGATCCCAGGCGACTGGTCGGCATATGCCGGCGCCATTCGATGAATGGGAAGCCGTATTTCCGCTTCCACGGGCCCGGCCTCATCGACGGGCTCACCCAGCACATCCATGATACGCCCCAGCGTTCCCACACCGACCGGTACGGAAATCGGTGCGCCGGTATTTTCCACACCGAGGCCCCGCTTCAGACCATCGGCGCTGCCCATGGCGATCGCGCGCACCACACCGTCGCCCATTTGCTGCTGCACTTCCAGCGTCAGACCGGTGTCACCCACCGTCAGCGCATCGTAAACATGGGGCATGCTGCCCCGTTCGAACTCGACGTCAACGATGGCGCCGATGATCTGAACAATTTTTCCGTCATTCATTTTCGAGGGTTCCCCCTGAAAGCGTTGTAATTCGACCCTAAACGGCGGCGGCGCCCCCGACGATTTCCGATAGCTCCTGCGTGATGGCGGCCTGGCGGGCCTTGTTATAGGCCAACTGAAGTTCGCCTATCAACTCACCGGCGTTGTCAGACGCCGCCTTCATGGCAACCATCCGAGCGCCTTGCTCACAGGCTAGATTCTCAACCACGCCCTGGTACACAAGCGATTCGATGTAGCGCACCATCAGGGCATCCACGATCTGCTTTGAATCGGGCTCGTAGATGTAATCCCAGTGATGTTTGATTTCGTCGACGGCATCCCCTTTTATCGGCACCAGCTGGTCGATCGCTGGGTGCTGGGTCATGGTGTTGACGAACTCGTTGGATGCCAGAAACACCCGATCCAGCCGACCCTCGTCGAAGCCATCCAACATCACCTTCACGGTTCCGATCAGACTCTCGATCCCGGGCTGATCACCAATCTGGGTCGCCTCGGCCACGATGCTGCCACCGGTACGTTTGAAGAACTGGAGTGCCTTACTCCCAATGACGCAGAACTCGATCTCCACGCCCTGATCGTTCCACTGCTTCATGTCCCGCAGCAGCTGACGAAACAGATTGTTGTTCAAGCCCCCGCACAAACCGCGATCGGAGGAGACAATGATGTATCCGATACGCTTTACCGGGCGATCACTCAGGAACGGATGGTGATACTCGGGATGCGCCTGGGCCAGATGCGAAATCACTTCCCGCATGCGTTTGGCATAGGGCCGTGTCGCTCGCATACGTTCCTGGGCCCTGCGCATCTTGCTGGCAGCGACCATCTGCATGGCCGAGGTGATCTTCTGCGTGTTCTGAATGCTTCGGATCTTGGTCCTGATTTCCTTGGCGCCGGCCATGCTTCACCCCACTACCAGACGTTATTGGCCTTGAAATCTTCCACCGCCTTCTTGAAGGCATCGGCGATTTCATCACCATAGTCCCCGGTCTCGTTGATGCGATTCACCAACTCACCCTGGGTTTGATCCATGTACGCAATCAAGGCGGACTCAAAGTCCCCGATCTTGTCAATTGCCACATCGTCCATGTAGCCCTGGTCGACGGCGAACAGTGATATCGCCATGTGGGCGACCGACATGGGCGAGTATTGCTTCTGCTTCATCAGCTCGGTCACGCGCTCACCTCGTTCGAGCTGATTACGCGTCGCCTCGTCCAAGTCGGACGCGAACTGGGAAAATGCGGCCAGCTCGCGGTATTGCGCCAGGGCCAGGCGGACGCCACCACCAAGCTTCTTGATAATCTTGGTTTGGGCGGCACCACCGACACGCGAGACCGAAAGCCCAGCGTTGATGGCCGGACGGATGCCGGCATTGAACAAATCGGACTCTAGAAAGATTTGCCCGTCCGTGATTGAGATTACGTTGGTGGGTATGAAGGCCGACACGTCCCCCGCCTGGGTTTCGATGATAGGCAATGCGGTGAGAGAACCGGTCTTGCCCTTCACTTTCCCTTCGGTCTCTCGTTCCACCCATTCCGCGGTAACCCGGGCAGCACGCTCGAGCAAGCGCGAGTGAAGGTAAAAAACGTCGCCGGGGTAGGCTTCACGACCCGGTGGCCGCCGCAGCAGCAGCGAAACCTGCCGGTAGGCCCATGCCTGTTTGGTCAGATCGTCGTAGATGATCAGGGCGTCTTCGCCCCGGTCCCGGAAGAATTCACCCATGGCACAGCCGGCATAAGGGGCGATGTACTGCATCGAAGCGGGATCGGAGGCACCGGCGGCAACCACAATGGTGTGGTCCATGGCGCCGTGCTCTTCGAGCTTGCGCACCACACCCGCGACAGACGAGGCCTTCTGACCCACCGCAACGTAGATGCACTTAACCCCGGTATGCTTCTGGTTGATGATGGCGTCGATGGCAATGGCCGTCTTACCGGTCTGGCGATCGCCGATGATCAGCTCGCGCTGCCCGCGCCCCACCGGCACCATGGCGTCGATGGACTTCAGACCGGTCTGCACCGGCTGATCAACCGATTTGCGCCAGATCACACCCGGCGCCACCTTCTCAATGGGGGAGCTATGATCGGTGTTGATCGGCCCCTTGGCGTCGATCGGTTCACCCAGGGAATTGACCACGCGTCCAAGCAGGGCCTCGCCCACCGGCACTTCGATGATGCGACCGGTGCACTTGACCTTGTCACCCTCGGAAAGGTGCTCATACTCGCCCAGGACCACGGCGGCGACCGAGTCCCGTTCAAGATTCAGAGCCATGCCGAACACATTCCCGGGAAATTCGACCAACTCACCGTACATGACGCCCTCGAGGCCATGAATGCGCACGATGCCGTCGGTGACGCTAACAAGCGTTCCTTCGGTCTGGGCTTCCGTAGACGGTTCAAACTTTTCGATCCGTTCCCGGATGAGCTCGCTTATTTCTGATGGATTCAATTGCTGCATTTGCCTTTCGTTCCTTTCACTGACCCATGGCCGCGGCGAGCTGGTGCAGCTTGCCGGTGGCGGAACCGTCTATCACCAGATCGCCCGCTCGAATGATGGCGCCACCGAGCAATGCTTCGTCGACCGTGGACGAGATAACGACCTCACGCCCCAACTGCTTCTTGAGCGCGGTCTGAAGCCGTTTTTCCTGCTCTTTGGTGAGGGCGCGCGCCGAAACAACCTGTGCTTCGATCGTACGCTCCGCATCGGCACGCAAAAGCTCGTAGACCGTCTCGATGTCGGCCACCAGAGGAAGCCGTCGGTTGTCGGCCAGGATTCGGACAAAATTCTGCCCCTGCACGGATAACCGGTCACCGCAAACATCCAGCACAAGCTGGCATTTGTCCGCGTTTTCCACATCGGGGTTGGCGAGGAACGCCCGCATCGCCGGATCCCCGGTGACTTCGGCCATCAGGTTCAGCATGTCCGACCACGCCCCAAGAGCACCGTCGGCCTGTGCTGCTTCGAAAGCTGCTTTGGCGTAGGGTCGGGCGATTGTCGTGGTATCAGCCATAGTTAAAGACCCACTTAGAGCTCGGCAGTAAGGCTTTTGAGAAGCTCGCCATGCGCCTTGGCATCGATTTCACGGCCAAGCACCTTTTCGGCACCGGCCAGCGCCAGAGCGGAAACTTCGCCACGCAACTGCTCCCTCGCGCGGGTCGTCTCCTGGCCGATCTCCGCCTGCGCCGCGGCGAGCTGCCTCTGACCTTCCTCACGCGCCTGCGTCTTGGCCTCGTCGATGATCTCACCGGCCCGTTTCTGGGCCTGGTTTATCACCTCGGCGGCCTGCTGCTTCGCTTCGCTGATGGTGAGCGCTGCCTTTTCCGCGGCGAGTTCCTGCTCATGGGCACCCCGTTCGGCGGCCGCGAGACCATCGGCGATCCGTTTCTGTCTCTCCTGCATGGCCTGCATGATCGGCGGCCAGACCTTCTTCATGGTGAAGTACACCAGAAGGCTGAACGTGATCATTTGGCCCAGCAGCGTGACGTTGATGTTCACGTTACCACCCCCTCAAAACTCGGTTTGCACTTGCACGGCGACCGCAGGAGTCGCCTAACCGGCAATGGCAAAGGGGTTGGCAAAGGTGAAGAACAAGGCCAAACCAACGCCAATCATGGTCACGGCATCGAGCAGGCCAGCGACGATGAACATTTTGACCTGGAGCATGGGGACCATCTCGGGCTGACGCGCCGCGCCTTCCAGAAATCGACCGCCCAACAGACCAAAACCGATAGCGGTTCCGAGGGCGCCCATACCTAGGATCAGACCGACAGCGATGGCGGTCATACCTTGGATCAGTTCCATGCTTCTCTCCTTACAGGACTCGACGGGTTAACGAAAATGCCTAGACGACTGCGGCTGTGCGCAGTCCCGATCAGTGATCCAAGTCTTCGTGCGCCATGCTCAGGTATACGATCGTGAGCACCATGAAAATGAACGCTTGAAGTGTGATCACAAGAATGTGAAACACCGCCCACGGCCAGCCCAGCGTAAACTGGAGCCACCAGGGCAAGAGGGCGATGAGTATAAAGATCAATTCGCCGGCGTACAGGTTTCCGAACAGACGCAGAGCCAGCGAAATGGGCTTGGCGATTGTCTCGACGAACGCCAGTATCAGATTGACAGGCACCAGCAGCGCTTGCGCCAGCAGGTTGTCGGTCTTGAACGGGTGAAACAGAAATTCCTTCGCGTAGCCAGCCGGCCCTTTCACCTTGATGCTGTAAAAGAGGATCAGACCGAACACGGAAAGCGACAGCGCTAAGGTGGAGTTCAAATCGGTGGACGGGACCACCCTCAGATAGTGGATCCCGAACCAGCTCGCCACCATGGGGAGCAGATCGACTGGCACCAGGTCCATGAGATTCCAGAGAAACACCCAGCAGAAAATGGTCAGAGCCAGTGGGGCGATGAGTTCGTTGCGCCCATGAAAGCAATCCTTCACCTGAGTGTCGACGAATTCAACCATGATTTCGGCGAAATTCTGAAGATTCCCAGGCACCCCTGCCGTTGCCGCCACCGCGGCCCGGCGAAAAATCGTGTAGAACACCAGGCCCAGTACGATGGAGAAAAACATCGTGTCCCAATGTACGGTGAAAAATCCCTCACCGGACGAGAGATTCGTTAGATGGTGAACGATATATTCGGTGGGGCTTGCGCCCGTGCCTTCTGTACCCGTAGCCATATCGTCAACGACTCTCCAGCGAAAAGGGCAACACAACCCAGTACATCAACAGGGTTACCGCATATGTGACAAAGAGGGGAAGGAATGAAAGATCCATCCAGCGGATGGCGGCATAAAAGAGTACCGCCGTCAGGATGAGCTTTTGTACCTCGCCCGCGTAGAACGACCGCACAATCACGTTGAGCGGCGCATCCGACCCTCCCATGAAGACCCGTAGCGCGAAGAACGCCGTGGTCACAATGCTGATCAACCCTCCCGTCGCCGCCGACCAAGCTGGTTTGGCTCCACCAAACCAGCCGGCGATGCCGGCGATCGCCAGCGTTACCCCGATCTGACCGCCTACGACCATCGCCGCTGTTTTTGTCCCCGACCCCATGTACGTCCTCCAAGTGCCTGCATCTACGCACGGAGGATGTGGCGGGTTCCGCTTTATTGCACCACAGCAACGAAGCGCGCGAAGTATATTAGAGTCCGGTCACGCGGGTCAATTGCCAGACGCGGAAAGCGGCCCAATTGCTCAGGTCCGTCCTCTACTTGACATGCTCAAGAATACCGTCGAGCTCATCCAGACTGCCATAGTGGATGACCAGACGGCCTTTCCCGGCGGCTGTATGTTGTAGCTGCACGCGGGCGCCCAGACGTTCGGAAAGATCGTTCTGAAGATGCCGTATGTTGGGATCGAGGGATTTTTTATCCCCCCCCCCATGATGCTCGCCGCGCATGAGCTTACGCACCAGGTCCTCGGTTTCCCGAACCGACAAACCGTGCAGAGAGACGGTTCTTGCCGCCTCCACCTGCACATCTGCATCCAGCGCCAGCAGCGCGCGGGCATGGCCCATCTCGATCCGTCGCTCCCGCACCATCTCCTGCGCCGGTTCGGCGAGATCCAACAGACGAAGTAGATTGCTCACCGCGGCCCGTGATCGGCCGACGGCTTGTGCCGCCTGCTGATGGGTCATCTCGAACTCATCGATCAATCGCTGCAGAGCTGTAGCTTCCTCCAGGGGATTGAGGTTCTCCCGTTGAATGTTCTCAATCAGGGCAATGGCAATGGCCGCCTCGTCCGGCACATCGCGCACCAACACCGGCACGGCTTTGAGCCCGGCCAGCTGGGCGGCGCGCCAGCGCCGCTCCCCTGCAATGATTTCGTAGCGGTTGTCACCCAAAGATCGAACGACGATGGGCTGGATGACACCCTGCGCAGAAATAGAGCCAGCCAGATCCTCAAGGGTCTCCTGGCGTATGTCGGACCGGGGTTGATAGCGCCCGCGCTGCAGTAAATCGACGGACAATTCAACCAACTCACCCGGCGTCGAGGATGCGTCGTTGGAACCGAGCCCCAGCAGGGCATCCAGACCGCGGCCGAGACCGCCTCGTTTGGCTGTCACTTGGTCATCTCCCATCGTCATCTCCCGTCGGTCAGGCCGCCGCACCTGTTTCCGCGCGGCCCCGACGCAGAATCTCACGCGCCAGATCGCGGTAGGCCCGCGCTCCGCGCGAACCGCGATCATACAACGCAATGGGCAGCCCGTAGCTGGGCGCTTCAGCCAATCGGACGTTGCGGGGCACAACGGTCTTGTATACCCGCTCACCAAAATGACGCGTCAGCTGACTCGATACTTCGTTCGCCAGGCGATTGCGGGAATCAAACATGGTTCGCAACAGCCCTTCGATGCGCAAATCGGGATTCAAGCTGCGCCGAACCCGCTCAACAGTGTCCAGCAGCGCCGACAAGCCCTCCAGTGCGTAGTACTCGCACTGGATTGGAATGATCAGGCGATCGGCGGCAACCAAAGCGTTCAAGGTCAGCATGTTCAGAGAGGGCGGACAGTCAATAAACACATGCTGATAGTCGCCGGCCAGTGGAGACAGCAGTGTTTTCAGGCGCCTTGGGCCTTCGGGGTGATCAAGCAAGAATACTTCGGCCGCGGTCAGATCGCCGTTGGCGGGCAACACGGTCAGATTTGAGTCGGCCCGATGGACCAGCGCGCCCCCAATCTCACGCTCGCCCTTCAGCACCTCGTAAGTGCCCGCGTCCAGCTCGTACTTGTCGACGCCACAGCCCATGGTGGCGTTGCCCTGTGGATCGATATCCACCAGCAACACCCGCTCCCCCACAGCAGCCAACGCCGCCGCCAGGTTCACCGCGGTGGTGGTTTTGCCGACGCCCCCTTTTTGGTTTGCGACGGCGATGATCCGTGT
>Ga0316196_10000352_pt1 | contig 17262 bp, 18 predicted proteins | sample Eddsed2cm_MG_FD_204938 | JGI IMG/M metagenome (GOLD analysis project Ga0316196, IMG submission 204938) | Coastal sediment microbial communities from Maine, United States - Eddy sediment 2 cm | ecosystem: Environmental > Aquatic > Marine > Coastal > Sediment | place: USA: Maine | collected... | reverse complement strand
GCTTAGAAATATAGCCAGGAAGCCAGTTTCGAGCAGTAAAGTATCCCATTGAAACCCAAGGAATATGCCGCTGGCATGAAACAGCGACAGATAAAGCACAAACATGCCCACAAGCGCAAAAAACTGAACACGGCCAAAAAACAAAAGAATTGCCAGGATGGCTCCACCGTATGCTGCACCTTTGAGCGCAGTATCAGAAGCATCGAGCCAGAACACATTCGGTATCAGCCACCAGGCACGCTGTCCCATGTCACTGTAGCTATTTGTGAGAAGTTCATGAAAAGGGAGAAGCCCATTCGGCCCGGCAAGGCCGCTGATCTGCACTGCCAGTGAATAAAAAGCAGCAAAATAGATCAGGGCGAGTAATTTAACAAAGAGCCAGCTGGTGAGTCGGTACTCATCAGCGGGTTTGAATAATGCAGTAAATTTGTCTTTCATTTTATTTGTATGAAGACCATTAGATTAGTATTAATCGCTGTTACATTTTAGTCTAGCTGGATTGTAAGGTGAAATGACAGTGTATTCTTTCGTATGGTTTGGATGAAATATTGTTTTGATTGTGCTGATGCACTGTCTTGTTTTTCGCCCTTTATGGGCGAGTCACTTTTCTTTACTTGTCTAAAGAAAAGTAACCAAAAGAAACGACACCCAACATGCCCGCCCTGCGGGTTCCCTGCGATGCTCGAATGAACCGGCGGGATGTGAAACTCGCTAGCGCTCAGACAGTCACATCCCGAACCCTCCGGTTCATCCTGTGCTTCTCGGCGAGCCTGAGCGGGAGGATTAAGGTCAAGATCAAAGACGAAGGACAAAAGACTAAAGAAAAACCAATCTCCGTCATTCCGGCATGGTTCTAGCCGGAATCCATTCTTTAAAGGTTCTTTATATCGGCCTGCGCCGGTATAACGGGTAAGGAGTCAAGTTTTTGTACTAACTGATCAGATGTCACAGACTCGGTGTTGACATGGTTTTTGATCTTACCATCCCTTTTGTGTTAACGAGTACTGGAGGCTTAGAGCGGAAATGCGCGAGGATTGTCTGAGCGATAGCGAGTTCCGCAGCGCCCGCTCTACGCCGAAGCGCACAGAGCAGCCGAAGGCCAACACGGTAGGGTGGCCTTTCTATTGGACCCTTTTCTTTGGCCAAAGAATAATCCGTATGGAACGGATTTGAACTGCCGAAGGCTGGCCCGAAGGGTGAAGGTCAGGATGGCCTTCATAAAAGCCACTCGCCCATAAAGGGCGAAACCAATAAAAAAGTTCAACTATCTACAATCACTACCTCTGATCGTCTAACAAAGCTACCCGCTAGCCAAAAAACAATAGCAAGCAAAATACAGAAGAGCTGAGCAACTGCATAATGAAGAGGACTGGCAGATAACAGCGGTACCAGCAAACTTGCAGTCAGGGCTGAAAGCATGATCTGGACAAAACTTTGTACGGCGGAGGCGGTGCCCCGGTTGTTTGGAAAACAATCCAGTGTCAGTATGGTGATGCCAGGTATAGCCAAAGCAATACCTGTTGCATACAACACCAGTGGAAAGATCACGGTAAATGTTGTTAGTTCGGCAGCTGTCATCAGCAGGATATTTAACGTAGAAGAGAGCATCATTATCACCAGGGAAAGAATGACGATCGTTTTAGCTTTCAGTCTGTGTGACAGCATGGCAGAGATAAAAGAGCCCGCTATGATGCCGCCGGTCATTGGGATGAATTGCACTGCAAAGAAACTGCTGTCGAGTCCCAGGAAGTTAAATATGATAGTTGGCGACCCGGCGATGTAAAGAAACAGTCCTGCAAATCCTGACCCTAACGTCAAAACAAAAAATACGAAACGGCGGTTCTTCAGTGTGCGGCAATACATCTGTGCAACGTGGGCCGGGTGAAACGACTGCCGCTTGTCTATTGCCAGGGTCTCCGGTAAGAAGCGCAATGACATAGTGACAATAATGACAGCATAGAGCGACAGGAAATAGAACACGCTGCGCCAGCCGAAGGCCTGGTGCAGCCAGCCACCAATTATTGGTGCTATAGCCGGTGCCAGCGCAAATAACATCATGACATATGACATGGCGCGATGCGCCTCATGTTTATCATGGGCATCTCGGATCATTGCACGGCCTGCAACCATGCCTCCACTGGCACTGATGCCCTGCAATACACGGTAGAGCAGAAAGGTATTGTAATCCTCGCTTAAAGCACACCCCATCGACGCAACAAAATATAGAATCAGGGTAGATAGAATGACCAGCCTGCGACCGGCTCGGTCTGAAAGTGGACCCCAGAATAAGGTAGATATTGCCGAAGCAATAAGATAAAAACCAATGCTTTGTAGGAGTAAGCTGCGGTTTATACCGAATTCTTCTTCGATAGCGGGAAATGAAGGTAGATAGGTGTCGATGCTGAACGGACCGACCATTGATAGCAAGGCGATGGTTATAATCAGCCATGCGCTGGAGCCATTATTGTTCTTCTTCATTTACAGAGACTATCTATTGTCATCTTTGGTGTGTGTAAGAAGAGGGCACTCTAACATGTGTCCTTCTATAGCAGGAACGGCAGCAGTGATGATCACCTTTGATAGTATCATGTGAATGGGGGTCTTTATTCATGACAGATCAGAAGCTTACGGCTACAGCGGAGCGTTTGCTGCCTTTTGACATTCCAGGCTGGGTCAACTGGGTCGCCCAGGATGAGAGTGGTGCATGGTGGGGATACTCGGTAGAACCTCTGAGAAATGACCGGGGATGGTATGAGAATGAAGTGGGTGAATACCTGTATCTGGGGACGACAGAGCCGATAAACTGGACAGGCTCATTGAGCAGGGTGTGAGTGGGAGTTGAGACAATAACCCGTATGAACTGAGGGTGAAGAATACGTCCGGTATCGTTAAAATTCAGTCTTATCAGTAATTAATGACCTCTATATAAATTCGAATCAATTAGAGGTAAACGAAGGCAAACAGGCAGGATTAATAAATGAGTAATGTAATGGGTGTACTGCTAGATGGTGTAGCACAGCTGGAATATGACAGAGAAAAACTGCTGCCGGATCACCAGGCAGCCTATCTCGATAAAATGGATGAGAAGATGGCTGATGGTATTAATATTGGTGATCAAGTAATCAAAGATCCTGACATCAACCAGCGTGCACAGTTTGTAGTGGCTAACCTGCTGCATGCCATAAAAACAGACAATGAGCAGGTGGCCGGCGCCATGTGCAGCTATCTTGCCATACGCCTGCCGGATTTGAAGCAGGTCAAGATAAATGAGCAAAACGGAGAAGTGTCGATTGAATTTGATTACGAGAATGAGTATGCCAACCAGGTTGCTGTGCAGTTTCAGCTGCACTAATAAAACTGCTGATACCTGAACTTTATAGTGCTCCCCATACTCTATTCATTTCGTCGTTGTCCTTACGCCATGAGGGCGCGCCTGGCACTGCAGTCTAGTGGCGTAAAAGTAGTGCTCCGGGAAGTCGACCTTAAGGATAAGCCTGGGGAGATGTTGAGACTGGCAAAAAATGCCACGGTACCAATACTTCAGTTAGCAGATGGAAGCATCATAGAGGAAAGCTGGGATATCGTGATTTGGGCCCTCAGGCAAAATGATCCGGATCTCTGGCTAGGCATCGATGAGTCCCGTTTGTTTGAATCCGAAATGTTAATTGAGATGAATGATTATTCATTCAAAACAGACCTGGATCATTACAAGTATGCAGACCGCTATCCGGAACATTCGGTTGAGTATTACCGTTCCGAAGGTGAAGAATTTTTACAGGATCTGGAAGATGTCCTGAAGCAGTCAAAATATTTGCTGGGAGAAACGATCTCTGTAGCAGATATTGGCATTTTCCCATTTATTCGCCAGTTTGCATTTGTCGACAAGGCCTGGTTTGACCAGGCACCGTATCCAGCGCTTCAATCATGGCTACAGTTGTTTATCGATTCAGCTCTTTTTAGTTCTATCATGCATAAGCTTCCTGTTTGGAAACAGGGAGATAAACCGATCATCTTCCCAGCATGAAATACTTTCGCAGGATAAGTGAAATTATTATGTGAAGTAGTGTCAGGGATTAATTAGAGATTCAACTGGCATCATCAATAAGCTCATCGAGGGGCTTTGATTCTTTCGCCTGTTGAGGCGTTTTCTGCACAGGCTTTAGATGCGGACTCCAGTTATCAATTCTTTTTTGAACTCTGAATTCAGAGAGCAGCATGCCACAGACCCTACAGCGGGCATTCTCGTTGTTAGCTAGAAGGTCCTGCTTGCTGTAATAGTGCTTATGGTCACCATGTAGCGCGTAATTGATCTTGGAGCGGATTATGTTCTTCTTTTTCTGAATCTGCCTGCTCTTTTTCTCAATATACTCACTTACAGTAGTGGCCTCATTGTTCTTTCGACCAAACATCCTTATCCCATCTCATTGTGAACTATAGTTTGTCATTAAGTTTAGATGGGATTTCTTAAAATACTATGAACTAAGCAGGCAGTTCATCGGTGTTATTAAACCATTCGTCTCAAGTCTGGTATTTAATGAGATAAGTGGCTGAAATATATGGCAATTAACACCTATGTAAAAAGATGTTGTATGATCCAGTGGTTGAGGTAGTCAGGGGGAGTGAAAATGATGAAATACAGGGGCGGCGCGCTAATAATAGCCAGCGGACTTTTGCTTACGGCCTGTGGCCAGCAGGAATCGCAAGAATTCGATCTTGAATTGTCAAAACAGAAGTGGAACAGCGCTTTTTTAACCTGGAACGAAACTGATTTACGGCTTCTGGATAAGGGTGAAAAGCTTTTTCGCAAGAATTGCAGTGTTTGTCATAAACGCGATGGCCGAGGTGATAGTCAGCTGGGTGCCTCGGCTTTGTATAACAGCCCGATCGTCAATGGACAGAAGCCTGCTCTTATTCAGCTGATTCTGCAAGGGAAAAAAGGAACATCGATGCCACCTTTTGCTGCCACATTGAATGATGAAGATATCGCTGCAATAACTACCTATATACGCAATGCCTGGGGTAACTATGCAGCAGATACTGTGGCCGCAGCTGAGGTCAATGCTCAGCGCTGAAGGTGCCCTCGAAAGTTAATGAAAGAAGGTACTCGAGGACACCTGTTCGAAATTGAACTGACGGTTTAGCCGAGGAATTTGCCGCTGCGCAAACGTTGTGCTTCCATCATTTCCAGTTCTCTTGAGCCGGAAATAACGATGTTTGAATCCGGTACAAAATCGAGTTCGTTGTTAAGACGTTCATAAGGCACTGAATTCAGTATGACCTTCATCGCATTCAGTCTCGCCTGGTGCTTGTCATTTGATCGAATAATTTTCCATGGGGCATGTGTGGAATGGGTCTTTTTCAGCATTTCATACTTCACATGGGTAAAATCGTCCCAGCGTTCCTGAGCCTGTACGTCGACTTCACTCAGTTTCCATTGCCTCAGGGGGTCGTGCTTGCGGCGTTCAAAACGACGTTCCTGCTCTTCCTTGGTGACACTGAAATATAGCTTTATTACAGTGGTTCCCTGCCGTACCAGGTCTTTTTCAAAGCCGGTCACACCACGCATAAAGTTTTTGTATTCCCTGTCGGTGCAGAACCCGAATACCGGCTCTACCATAGCTCGGTTATACCAGCTTCTGTCAAACAGGACGACTTCGCCGCCACGAGGGAATTGACGAACATATTTCTGGAAGAACCATTGCGTTTTTTCATGTTCGGTAGGCTTGCCGAGGGCGACGATACGGTAGTGTTTTTCATTCATATACCGTGCGACTCGACGGATGGTGCCGCCCTTGCCAGAGGCATCACGGCCCTCAAACAGGATGATCATGCGCTTACCCGTTTCTTCAAGATGCTGCTGCATTTTGATCAGCTCCGCCTGGTAGGGCTTAAGTTCCTCCTCCCTGAGGTAGCGGCGCAAGGCTTTTTTCTTTAATTTCTTAAGATCAGATTCTAAATCTTCTTCCGGGCCACCTTCTAATGGTGAAAGCTCAGCATTTTCAGCTTCACTATCAATGATTATTTCTTCCTCTTCCAGTGTTTCTGGGGTTTCGTCGGTCATTGTACTGTTCCTGTAAATTGGCGGTCTGTATATACGGTTTCTTAATTTGAATAAGTGAGAAGCCCGATTTCAAACTGATAATTATCAAGCATGAAATTAATTCATACCTTGATTTAGATCAGAATTGCATGATCAATCATCATCTTTGGGGTAAATTTCCGGTATAAACGTCTGATCTGACATCGGAGGACGAACGTAGCCAACGTTGTCATTGCGTTTTGGCAGTTCAATCTTTTCAGGTGTCAGGTCTTTGTAGGGTATGAGACCAAGAAGATGTGCAATGCAGTTAAGTCGAGCATGTTTCTTGATGTCTGATTTGACCACGTACCATGGCGCCTGCTTGATGTCGGTATGAGCAAACATCTGGTCTTTGGCCTTGGAATAGTCCAGCCAGCGTGAGCGGGATTCCAGGTCCATCGGGCTTAGTTTCCAGCGTTTGTGCGGTTCTTCCAGGCGTGCCTGAAACCGTTTTTCCTGTACATCATCTGAAACAGAGAACCAGTACTTAATTAGAATAATGCCTGAACGAACCAGCATGCGTTCGAATTCGGGGCAGGAGCGCAGGAATTCTTTGTATTCTTCTTCGGTGCAGAAACCCATGACTTTTTCGACCCCGGCGCGGTTATACCAGCTGCGGTCGAACAGCACGATTTCACCTGCTGCTGGCAGGTGTTGGGCATAGCGCTGGAAATACCACTGTGTTGTTTCTCTCTCCGTCGGAGCAGGCAGGGCAACGACACGAGCGATGCGAGGATTTAAGTGCTGAGTAATGCGTTTTATCACGCCGCCTTTCCCGGCAGCATCCCGTCCTTCAAACAGGACGACAACCTTCAGGCCTTCATGCTGTACCCATGCCTGAAGTTTAACCAGTTCCAGCTGGAGATCGAACAACGCCTTCTCATACGCGCGTTTGCCCATCACCTTGGTTTTCTTATGTGGTTTCGGTGCATCTTTTTTAGTCGTATCGGGTTTCTTTTGGGACATTGGCAGCATCCTTTAGTAAGTTCAACCGTAAAAACAGTCTATAATAACCCACAATTCTGGTTAGGGTATATTGGAATTTTAAAAAACGAAATGAATACCGTTCTTTATTACGCACATGACCCAATGTGCAGCTGGTGCTGGGGGTTTGAAGAGACAAAAAAGTCGCTTTTTAGCTCGTTGCCAAAGGCTCTTGCAGTCCACCGACTGCTAGGTGGACTGGCAGCAGATAGTGATCAGCCTATGCCAGGGGATATGCAGCTTCATTTGCAGAAAACCTGGCAGCATATTGAAGAGAAAATACCGGGCGTGAAATTCAATTTTGATTTCTGGCGTCTCTGTCAGCCTAGGCGTTCAACGTATCCAGCCTGCCGTGCGGTGATAGCTGCACGCCAGCAGGGCAGTGAGTATGATGAAATAATGACGGCTGGCATTCAGCGGGCATACTATCAGGAAGCCCGAAACCCGTCAGACAATGAAACACTGATAGAAATTGCTGAAGAAATCGGCCTCAACGCCGCACATTTCAGGCGTGATCTCCATGCTGATGCTACGGAGCAGTCACTGGCACAGGAAATCCACTTATCGCGAAAGCTACAAGCGGACAGTTTTCCAGGCCTGGTACTTAAGATCGATGATGCTAGCTGGCCGATAGCCATCGACTACCTTGATGCATCGCCCATGCTTGAGTCGATAGCAATGCTGCTCGAAAACAGTAAATGAAGAAATGAAGACAGAAGATTACGAAGAGCTACCGAAAAGTAAATCCCAGGTTAAGCGCGAAATGCAGGCGCTACGGGACCTCGGCAAGGAACTGGTTGATTTACCGGCAGGAGAATTAAGCAAATTCGCATTTTCTGATTCTCTCCATGATGCAATATTGCTGGCACAGCATTCAAAGCGTGAAGCTCTGCGACGACAACTGCAGCATATTGGCAAACTGCTGAGAGAAGAAGATGAATCCAGCATCCGGCAGACTCTTGCCCAGATTTCACAACCAAAAAGGGAAGAAGTTCAAATCTTTCATGAAATTGAACAATGGCGTGATCGATTGCTTGATGGTGATGATGCCGCCATCAATCAATTCGTCAGTAAATACTCCGATGCAGATCGTCAGCACCTCAGGCAACTGCTACGCAATGCCCGTAAGGAACAACAGCAGGAAAAGCCACCGAAGTCTACCCGCCTGTTATTTCAGTATATTCGCGATTTAATCAGTTAAAGAAGTTTCAAGTCTGAAGTTCCAAGTTTCTAAGGTTATCGTCAACAACCTGTTTTCTTTGTATTTGAATCTTCAGACTTGAGATTTCGGACTATTTTTTATTCGCTGCTGATTCACAGATGAGCGCGATTGAATATGAAAAGAATTCGTGCAATCGGGTGTCACTTCTTCTTTGCAAGCTATATGATTACGTCCTTACTCTAAATTATTATTTAAGGATATATTAAATGTCCGAGATGACATTTTTCTGGCATGACTACGAAACATGGGGCCTGAATCCCCGTGCTGACCGTCCCTCACAGTTTGCCGGTATTCGTACCAATGCAGAGCTCGAGATCATTGACGAAGAAGTGATGATCTACTGCCGTCCCAGCGCTGATTTTATTCCTCATCCTGATTCAGTGTTGATCACCGGGCTATTGCCGCAGGTTGCCAGCGAAAAAGGTCTTTCAGAGGCTGAATTTTTCCAGCAGATTTTTCAGCAAATGTCACGCCCCGGTACCTGTGGAGTCGGTTATAACAGCTTGCGTTTTGACGATGAAGTAAGCCGCTTTGGGTTCTTTCGCAATTTTTACGACCCCTATGTGCGGGAATGGAAAAATGGCAACAGTCGCTGGGACATTATAGACCTGGTGCGGATGACTTTTGCTTTGAGACCAGAAGGTATCAACTGGCCAACACGGGATGATGGTGTACCCAGTTTTCGACTCGAGGATATGACCGAGGCCAACGATATCCCACATGTCGGGGCGCATGATGCCCTGTCTGATGTGCACGCGACTATCGGCCTTGCCAGGCTGATCAAACAGAAGCAGCCAGATCTGTTTAACTATTATTTAAAGATGAGACGTAAGAATGAAGTGCTGAAGATCATAAAAGACCTTCAGGACGCCACGCCGATACTTCACGTTTCGGGAATGTATCCTATAGAATTTGGTCGCATAGCACCGGTATTGCCGGTTGTCAGGAACAATCATAATAAAAATGAAATTGTTGTTATTGATCTGCGCCAGGATCCGCAGAGATTGTTAGGCATGTCATCAAAAGAGATAAGCCAGAGCCTGTTTACGCCAAAAGCAGAGATGCCAGAAGGGGTCGAACGCGTAGGTATTAAGAGTCTGCATCTCAACAAATCACCGGCTGTTGCTCCTGTGTCAACCTTACGTGGTGCCGAAGCCAAACGCTGGAAAATTGATCTTACACAAATAAGAAAGCATCGTGATCAGCTGTTGGCAGATAAAGGGCTGGTGAAAAGGATACGAGAAGTTTTTGAGGAACGTGCGCCAATGGAAATACCTGATGTTGACGCTTCTTTATATGCCGGGTTTATTGGTGATGCAGACCGTCGTCTATGCGACAAAGTGTTAAACACAAAACCTGAGATCCTGATGGACTGGCAGCCGGATTTTGAAGATCAACGGCTGCAGCAACTGTTCCCGCGTTATCGCGCACGCAACTGGCCGCATCTGTTATCGGAAGAAGCACAAACCCGCTGGCGTGATTTTTGTCGCGTCAGGCTGCTGGAAGGCGATTTTGGCAGCACACTAACTGTTGATGGCTTCAATCAAAGACTGCTTGAAATTTACGATGAAGAACTCGATGAAGACAAGGTGAAACTAATGCAGCAGCTCGAGGTATGGGTGCAGGGGCTGGTTGAACAGCTATAAATCCAAGTTTCAAGTTTCAAGTCCCAAGTTTCAAGATTAAATCAGACTTCCATCGATATAAAGAAAAGAAGATCACAGGAAAAGTATTATCTAGACGCTCATTTATAATAAATTGAGTCTTCGTTACTTATATAATCACTAGCAGCTTCATTTTCTGAAGGCTTGATTGCATAGAATCTTGAAACTTGGGACTTGAAATTTGAAACTGCTTTTTACCTAATCCCAAACCAGTGCAGGTTCATTCATCAGCGCCGCCTGTTCACGTAAGATCAGTATCTGGTCCTCCCAGTAGTTCATGCTGTTAAACCACGGGAAGGCCAGAGGAAATGCAGGATCTTCCCAGCGTCGTGCCAGCCACGCGGCATAGTGGATCAGGCGCATAGTTCTTAATGCTTCAACGAGATGCAGCTCTGCTGGATTGAAGTCATAAAACTGTGTGTATCCTTCCAGCAGATCAGCAAGCCGAGCAGTCATATAAGATCGGTCACCGGACAGGAACATCCACAGGTCCTGAATTGCAGGGCCTGTGCGTGCATCATCGAAATCTACAATATGCGGCCCATCATCTGTCCACAATATATTACCGGGATGACAATCCCCATGCAGGCGAATGTTGGCCACGTTACCTGCCCGATCAAAGCACTGCTGTATCTGTTGAATCAGGTCTGCTGTCAGGCTCTCGTAGGCGTCGATAAGATGTGCAGGAATAAAATCATGATTAAGAAGGTATTCTCTCGGTCTAATAGCAAAACTCTCGATATCAAGATCAGGCCTGTGATTGAACTTTTTCGTCGCGCCTTCTGCATGGATGCGTGCGATAAACCGTCCTATTTGTTCAAGATGTTCCGGGTTGTCAAGCTCAGGAGCCCGGCCGCCACGACATGGATAGAGGGCGAAGCGATAGAGGCCGTAGTGATGCAGGCTTTTACCCTGGTCATCAATGTCTGGAGGAATCACCGGTATTTCAAGTGCCGCCAGCGCCTGGGTGAATTCATGTTCTTCAAGAATCGCTGCATCAGTCCATCGTTGTGGACGGTAGAACTTTGCCACTAGCGGAGATTTATCTTCAATACCTATCTGGTAGACCCGGTTTTCATAGCTGTTAAGAGCGAGGAAGCGACCGTCACATCTAATGTCCAGTGATTCTATCGCATCAAGCATGTGATCAGGTGTCAGTTGAGCAAATGCTTCAGTTGTTGTTTTATCTTTGCTCACGTCAATCCTCTATCAGTAATTACCATTATTTCCGCTGATGTAATTTTATATGCGACGATGATATCCCATCGGTAAGCCAGCATTCGCCATCCTGAACCGTGCACTGTAATTGCATGTTACGGTTAACCAGCTGCGAAAGGGAGTAGCAGCTGTCCTCATCAATACTAATAACACTGAGATTATCGAATCGCTGAATACTGCTTTCAATCTGTTTCCACCAGACATCGGCACTTCTGTTTTGATAGGTATAAACAATAACCTGCTGTGCCCGGCCACAGGCTTTGCGCAAACGCTTTTCATCGGGCTGGCCGAGGTCTATCCATAGCTCAATATCATCAGTCAGATTCTTGCGCCAGATATCAGGTTCATTATCTGTACTGATTCCTTTAGTGAACACCAGGCTGTCGTCGGCATTGAAGGCAAATGCCAGCAGGCGCACCATCATGCGAATGTCTGTTTCTGAGGGGTGGCATGCAATGGTGAGTGAATAATTATGAAAATGGCTTCGGTCCATATCAGCCAGTTGCAGGTCAGCTTTATAAATTGTTGCTTTCAGTGCCATCAGTTTTGATTTAATCAATAGTGAATATGCCGATGATTCTAGCACTGTAGCGACCTCAGGGGTGGTCTCAGGATGCTGTAATACTTAGGTTTACAAGGCATAAGATGGGTGTTGTATATCATAATTTGTTCTTATATACTCGGGCAGAATAATGGATTGGATGCCCTTGCATCTTTTCATTATTGAACAGAATTACAATATTGTTGAGCACGTTTTCAGTAGACCAATAACGTCCATAAGCTGTTGTGCAAGGTGACATTTGTAATATTTTTTCATTTTTATTATTGAGGTTTTTTGTACATGGCTACAGGTACAGTAAAGTGGTTTAACAACTCCAAAGGGTTTGGTTTTATTACACCTGATGATGGCAGCGCAGATGTATTCGTACATTTTTCAGCTATCGCTTCAGATGGTTTTAGAACACTTGAAGAAGGTCAGGCAGTTTCATATGACGTAGAGACTGGTCCAAAAGGACCACAGGCTTCAAACGTCACAGGCGCCTGATTTAATAATTACTAATAAGCTTTAGGAAAACCCCGCAGTATTGCGGGGTTTTTTTATGCCTGTATATTTCCTGATGCTGTTTGTGCGTTGAGATAAATTTCGTACTACAATATCTAATCAGTGACAGGAAATTAAATAATCATGAAAGGTATTGTTCCGCCAGATCCGGAGACTAAAGTTTCACAGGTTCGTTTTGCCCTGGTCTACACTAAACGGCGTAGCCGCAAACGTTTTCCTGCAGGCTGTGTCCAGGTCATGGATACTGAAGAACAGGCAATAGCGGCAGCAGATGATGACAATAATTACTATCCTGCCCATGTCGCCGGTCCATCCAAATCATCAGAAGGGCAGTATATTTACTATCTTGTGCGCTGGTTATAAAAGAAGGTTTATCGATGAGTAGAACTGGAGACTTGATACAGGCATTAGCGTTTGCTGCTGCCAAGCATCGTGATCAGCGCCGCAAAGATGTTTGCGCGTCGCCCTACATCAACCACCCGATTCAACTCGTCGATGTTCTCTGCAATGAGGCTGGAGTTGAAGATATTAATGTGCTGAGAGGCGCTATCCTGCACGACACGATTGAAGATACAGAAACGACTGCTGATGAGCTTACACAGCATTTCGGGCAACAGATTTGCGAAATCGTCCTCGAGGTATCAGACGACGCGAATCTCTGTAAGGCAGACAGGAAACAGGAGCAGATTAACCACGCGGCGACACTCAGTGATGAGGCCAAGCTGGTGAAGCTGGCTGACAAAATCTGTAACCTTAGAGACGTAGCCGATAACCCGCCAGCAGGATGGGGTATAGAAAGAAGGCAGGAATATTTTGACTGGGCACTGGCTGTGATTGATGGACTGCGCGGCATACACCCCGTTCTGGAATCAATTTTTGACCGGGCCTACGCAAGAAGGCCCGGTCAAGAAGATCCGGGCCTGCCAGAGTAGAAAATCCTTAGCCAGAAGTCTTTTTAGATTAAAGACTAAAGACTAAAGACGTGCTTAGTCGTGTCCCCCACTAATTTCATTTGAATGACATTCAACGCAGCCTATTGGCGTTCCTTTAGCTATAGACACTGTTTTCTGATCTTTTCCACATAAGGTTCCGTTTTCTTTACATTCAAAGACCCGGTCGGCCGCAGTACGGGACAGTACGGTACCGAGCCCATCAGCGCCGTGACAGGAAGAGCAGATGTCTCTCGGAGCATCTTGAAGAGCTTCTTTGTGCTTGTCGTTCCACATCGCCGTGCCAACAGGATGCATGCCGTGAGGTCCTTTCATCCAGCCACTGCCGTCAAGGTTGCCCTTGAAGTCATCGATATCGAAATTTGATGCATGGCAGGTGGTACATTCCGTGATGGGGCCGGTGTGCCCCTGTAACTGCTTTGCGGTTACATTGTCATTAGCATTCGGGTTGGCGTTCGGCCACTCCGCGTGGGTTGCACCATGACAGCCTTCACACATCACGCCCCCGTGTCCCGTGCTCACACGATACAGCTGTGGGTTGCCTGCCCCCGGGTTGTCGAATTTCGTCCCGTCAGCGTTTGCAAACGAGGCCGGCACCGCAGGTTCTGCGAAGCGTTTGTTGGTTGGTACGATGGGCGTGGCCTTGACATCGCCTGTGCGATAAGCCTGGCGCAGGCGCAAACCGTCTACATTGCCTCCAGTATCCCGCGTGTTGACGATACTATCGACCGCACCTAGCAAGTTATCGCTGGCATCACCGGTATGACAGGAACCGCAACCCGGTTCGTTGGCCCAGGGAACGCGCGGCTGTGGGTCTTTTGGGTCGTAGAAGTCGCCGCCCAGAATCAGGGATGCTGGATTAGTCGGTGAGACGTTCTGCGAGAAGTCTGCACCCACCTGCTGCATATCGCCATGACAGTCGTTACACAACATGCCGCCGTTGAACATTGCTCCGCGCAGACACTGAACGCTAGTTCCTGGGTGGCACGAGTAACAGGTGTCTTCCAGCACTTGCAGACGCACAGCCTGGTTGGTGATGTTGCCGTCGGCAGACTGGATAGGCGCAGGCATAGATGGGAACAGTTCGGTGAATTGGCCGTGGTGGCTGTGCATCACGTTAGAGTTGCTCGAATGCGCCAACTGATTGCGCCCATTGGCGTCACTGCCTGGAAGTCCAGCCATCGGGCCGACCTGCGCCAGATCGAGTGCCGGGGTGTAGTGGCACACCTGGCAGACCACCGGCTTTTTCTGCACTAGCGCCTGATTGGTTAGGCAAGATGCAGATCCATTCTCAGGATCCAGGTTATTTTCATCATCATCTGGAATAGTGCAGGGGTCCGAAATGGTGGGATTCTTTAGGCAGTCCTCGCCGACGGGTTCGCCGTCACATTCGGTATTCACGTAATTCGCTCCGTGCTTCAGGTCATGTAGCCGTAGGAGGTTGATATCCGCTGCGTACTCAACACTGACATCGTGAGGCATATTAATGTCCGGGTCGTCTAAACTTGTCGCCACCGGCAGTCCGGCATCCGTTAGTGCTTTAGTTGGCCTGTCTGTGCGGCTGTTCTGTACATCAGCTGGAAAGGAGTGGCAGTTCATGCAGCTTGCCTCACCCGAGATTGGTAGCACCGTATCGACTGTTGCCAGGGTCGTGGAACCCTGCTTGGCCTGTACGCGCACCAGCGGGTAGGCGTTTTCACGACCGAAGTCGTCGTAGGCTGCGAACGGGATGCCTGCACCCTCGTACCAGTTCACGTCTTCCGCCACGTAGCCAAACGGGAAATTGACGAAAAATGGCTTGTCACCGTATTGCTCTTTGACCACTTGTGGGTTATTGAGCATGTACGGTGCAGTCAGCCCCGGCATTGCGTGCTGCACAGCCGTGAGGCCCTCATCTCCGCTATTGACCACGCCGTCGTGGCCAATGTAAAGTTCTTCAACGTTTGGTACCGGAAGACCTACGTCCGCAGTTACCGGAAATCCTCCTGTTTCCAGCGGGGTAATGCCAAACCCGCCGGGGTAAAACGCATCATAAGAATTGTTAGCAACCGCATCCCAGAAGTTGGTCTTGTAGGTGCTGCCGTCGGGCCTCAGGCCGCGCACGACATTCGGCTGGCTCAGAATCGGATCATTGGGGTTGGAGGCAGCTGAGTATTGCAGACTCACGCCGGCGGGGTTCAGGATCGGTGTGCCGCCCCTGCGGATAACCTGGCCAAGCAGCACCTGGAAAGGCGGGAGTATGCTGGAGATGCGGGTGTCCAGGTCACCGCAGTGCATGCCAAGATCATTGATTGCCAGAACGACGTGATTACCATCCCCTGAGCCCGCTTCTCCCGGTGCCGGTATTTCAGGAACCACTGTGACTGGTTTGCCATTCTGGCTGGTAGAGTTAATCGAAGTATCGCTACTAGCGACTGGCGGCGGGTTAGTGCCCCCTGATCCATTGTCGCAATCGCCAGGGGCATTTTCCACTTCCCTTTCATCACTTGTTCCGTGAGCAGTAACTTTTACACGGCAGGGTACATCAGAGGGGGAGGGGTAAGATCTCCATTTAAACTTGCCTTCTCTGTCGGCAGTGACTGTATGCAACAGCTCATCTGATGCAGCATTATAGATTACGACCTCACCGCGCCTGCCGGCATTTTCGCCATTAATATACAGTTGATTATAAGATGTTCTCCATTTAGCCTTATCAATGGAGATTTGATCATCAGCGTTTGCAAATTCACTGATCGAGATCAATGCGACAGCAGCAAACAGGCAAATTATGGCTATACCATACGATTCAAAAAACTTTCTAACCATGACTAACACTCCTGGGGTGGCGGGGACATTATTTTTGATTTTCGACTGCAAATGTATCAGCCGAAAATTAAGGCATTATTAACAGGTGATTAGCTTGTCACTATTTTGATGCCACTTGTCGTCGAAGGATTTTAATTTGAAAAAATTGGTGTATCGAAAAGGCAGGTGAAGGCATGCTATTTTTCAGCAATCATGTTCCCGAAAACCGAAAACTTAATTTTGTATGAAAGAAGACTTTGAGCAATTAACTGCGAGATTAAACACAGAGACAGCTCGCATCTCATGGCAGGAACTGGAACGTCATTTTGCCCGTGGACTGCTGTTAACCGTGTCACCGGATCTGGACCTGGTCGAGGTAGGCGCACATATGATTCATGATGACAAAACCATCATTGACGCCTGGCTGGAAACGGATGAACTCAGGAAAACAACCGATGACGATGCGCTTGGGTGGAGTAAAGGTGAGCCAGCGCTGTGGGCAGTGGTTGTTGCACCGTGGGTGCTGGTGCAGGAGAAGTGAATCAGGTTCTTTTATGTCAATCCACTAAATCAGATCTTTCCATGTTGCTTAATGGATTAAGTCAAATAATTTCAAACCTTAACTAACCGGTGAAGCGAGTTTTCGCTGGCTGAAATCTTTTCTTCTGTCCAGGTTTATTCGTACTATGATGTTTCTTGCCCGGCTGCCACGATGGAACCAGGTGTTTTTTGCCATTTCCAATCAGATCAGAGCGCCCCATCCGTTTCAGTGCATCACGCAGGATCGGCCAGTTCTCCGGTGCGTGGTAGCGCAGAAAGGCCTTGTGCAACCGCCGCTGCCGGGCACCACGTACCGCACTGACTTTTTCCGAATCGCGGCTGACTTTCTTCAGCGGATTCCTTTCCGTATGGTACATCGCTGAGGCAATGGCCAGTGGAGTGGGCAGGAAGGCCTGCACCTGGTCAAGGCGGAAGTTATTGGATTTTAGCCAGATAGCAAGGTTGAGCATGTCTTCATCGGTGGTTCCGGGGTGCGCCGAGATGAAGTAAGGAATCAGGTACTGCTCTTTCCCGGCTTCTTTGGAATACTGGTCAAACAGCTGCTTGAAGCGGTCATAGGCGCCGATACCAGGTTTCATCATCTTGGATAGAGGGCCTTCTTCTATATGTTCCGGGGCAATCTTCAGATAGCCGCCGACATGGTGCGTGGCAAGTTCCTTGATGTAGGTTTTGGAGCGGACAGCGAGATCGTAGCGCAGGCCTGAGGCGATGAAGATACGTTTTATGCCTTTTATCTT
>Ga0316196_10000350_pt1 | contig 17263 bp, 15 predicted proteins | sample Eddsed2cm_MG_FD_204938 | JGI IMG/M metagenome (GOLD analysis project Ga0316196, IMG submission 204938) | Coastal sediment microbial communities from Maine, United States - Eddy sediment 2 cm | ecosystem: Environmental > Aquatic > Marine > Coastal > Sediment | place: USA: Maine | collected... | reverse complement strand
CACACCATGAGCCAGGATCAGCAAGCTTGCAAAGTTTCGCACCTGCTTGTCTCGCAGAGCGCGGATCGCCGGGTCCTCACTGGGCCCTTCGAAACCATGATTGGCACTCAGGTTATGGTTGTCGCCATCGGCGTTGTACTCTCCGTTCCCTTCGTTGTGTTTCTCTGTGTAGCTGACCAGGTCGGCGAGGGTGAAACCATCGTGGCTGGTGATAAAGTTGATGCTGTGGTAGGGGGCCCGGCCGTCATCCTGGTAGAGGTCTGAGCTGCCGGCCAGACGGGTCGCCAGTACCGGAATCATGGCCAGGTCACCACGAATGAAACGCCGCAGGTCATCGCGGAACTTACCATTCCATTCGGCCCAGCGCCCGAAGTTGGGAAAAGTGCCGACCTGGTAAAGCCCGGCGGCGTCCCAGGCTTCCGCGATCAGCTTGGTGTTGGCCAGCACCGGGTTGCCGGCAATGCGTTCCAGCAGCGGCGGGTTGGTCAGTACTTCACCATCGGGGCCTCGGCCCAGGATGGAGGCCAGGTCAAAACGGAAACCGTCAACGTGCATCTCGGTGACCCAGTAGCACAAAGCATCGATAATCAGATCGCGCACCACCGGATGGTTGCAGTTGACCGTATTGCCGCAACCGGAGTAGTTGGCGTATTCACCAGTTTCCGGGTCGACGATATAGTAGATGCTGTTGTCCAGCCCGCGCATGGAGATGGTTCGGCCCTGTTCATTGCCCTCGCCGGTGTGGTTGAACACCACGTCGAGAATCACTTCGATACCGGCCTTATGCAACGCCTTAACCATCGCCTTGAACTCGCGAAGCTGCGCGCCGGGCCTCTTGTCGACGGCGTAGGCAGCCTTGGGGGCGAAGAAGCTCAGAGGGTGGTAGCCCCAGAAGTTGTGCAAAGCCTCTCCCGTTAAGGGGTTTTTGCGGTAGTTGTCGGCTTCGTCAAATTCGACGACTGGCAAGAGTTCCACTGCGGTAACTCCCAGCTCCTGCAGGTAAGGGATCTTGTCAATGACGCCCAAAAAGGTTCCCGGGTGAACGGCCTCAGCTGATTCATGCCGGGTAAAACCGCGTACATGCATTTCGTAGATCACCGAGTCGGCCAGGTGACGATTGAGCGGCTGATCCATCTCCCAGTCAAATTTGTCGTCGACCAGCAGCCCGCGCCAGTTGCCAGCCCTTGACGCTGCTCGGCTTGCTTCCCGCCAGAGAGAAGGGCCAGAAATCGCCCGTGCGTAGGGGTCGAGTAAAACTTTGTCATCATCAAAACGATGAATGGGCGACTCTTCTGTCGTGTCACGTGCAACCCGGTAACCGTACTCAAAGCCCGGCACCAGCCCTTGCAAACAGAGATGCCAGACATCACCGGTGCGGTTGATTTTGGGGTCTAAGGGAAACTCCAGAAACGGATCGAGGTTTCCGGGCTGGAAGAGGACGAGACTGAGAGTGGTTGCATGCCGTGAGAAGACGGCAAAATTAACCCCTTCGGCCAGGTTGCTGACGCCATAGGGTTGCGGCTGACCACGAAGTACGGCAAAATCTGTAGTCACAGCATCGAGCAGGCGGTTATCATGAGTGGCAGGAGTCATGGTGAACTTTCTGAAGGCTTCTAAAAAGGGGCTGTAAACCAAAGCAAGGTTTAACGCAGAGGAAAAGGATAGTTCGTAAAATGTCTCTTTTTCTCTCTGCTACTTTGCGCTTTGGCGTTAATGAATGGGTTAAGCCAGCCAAGTTTTGTTTGGCTCACAGGCCCGTTGAAAATCCATCTGTGCCAGTGTACCAGAGTCTGGGATATCCTTCATTACGAGCAACAACTTTCCTGGAGGAAAAGTTATGCAACACACAATTCAACCGGGTCGCTATCGGCACTACAAAGGCAATCTCTACGAAGTCATCGACGTGGCAAGACACAGTGAAACTGAAGAGCAGCTGGTAGTTTACCGCTGTCTCAGTGACGGCAACTCGTTATGGGTTCGTCCCTTGCTGATGTTTATGGAGACGGTTAAAGTGGCAGGGCAGGACGTCCCACGTTTTGCCAGAACCGACCAGGACGACTGAGCTATTGCCCCACAGCACCTGCAGACTGGCCGTGTATGAGGTAAAATGTTAGCGGGAGGCTTCGTATGTTTTTTGAAACGACATTACTGGGTAGCGTCGAACTGGCAATGACCATCAAGCTGTTGCTGGCAGCTCTGGCCGGCGGGTTGGTCGGTCTTGAGCGCGAAAAGCACGGCCGCCCGGCAGGCTTGAGGACCAACCTGCTGGTGGCTGTCGGCTCCTGCGTCATGATGATCGTCTCAGAAGCTTTTTTCGTCAAGTACGGTGCCTTCGACGCGGAAAGCACCTTGCGCCTCGATCCATCCCGGGTCGCAGCACAGATCGTCACCGGTATCGGTTTCCTCGGTGCCGGGGTGATTCTCAAAGAAGGGGCCTCGGTTCGTGGCTTGACGACCGCCGCCAGCCTCTGGGCGGTTGCCGGGTTGGGCATGGCCTTCGGTATGGGCTTCTTCAGTCTCGGCGTTATTGCCACAGCCCTGGTCCTGGTCAGCCTGACTTTCCTGAAAAAACTCGATCCGATAATGAAAAAGGATCGTTTCCTCACTCTGAGCGTAACTGCACTCAATCGTGATGGCCTGCTCGAAGAGTTATTGGCAGTTTTTGCCAAGCGGGATCTCGAAGTGTCCGATATCAGCTCCCATCTTGACTTCGCTCTCGATGAACTCTTTTACCAGGTGGTCATCACTCAGCAAGAACGCAGCATTGGCCATGAATTGATGGAAGAGATCAAGCAACTGGAGGGTGTCCGGAAAATTCGTTATCACTAAACAGTACAGCAGTAAAGAAAGCAGATTTCAATTTTGCGCCCTCTTTGCTGCTCTTAACTTTATTTCTGCAGGCTCAAGCCTGGTGCGCCGGTCTGAGCAGGTCAAAGACCGTCTTCACCGGGTTGAATGCCTCTGGCGGAATCTCGACGAACAGAGTGTGCCAGCCCGCCATGGCGCCATTCCATAGACCGGGCAGCTCCAGGACTTTAAGTTCTTGTCCCTCCATTCTCTTGCTGGTGATGATCACCGCATCCTCATCGACAAAACGATTCAAATCGTAAGGTCTGCCACGCCAGTCACTGACGCCACACACCATGTCAACGGGGTTGAAGTGGGTAGAACCGGCCAGGATTTTCGCCTGTTCGGGATCGCTCTTGTCGATCTGCGCCCCTTCGACAATCTGCCTGCTCACCCGCCCATCGCTACCGCGCACCCAGAAAGGCCCCCCTCCGGGCTCACCGCTATTAGGGACCATGCCACACACCCGTATCGGTCGGTCAAGCTTGTCGAGCAAGGTCTGGCTGTCATCAAAGAGTGAGACGTCCAGCTGCAGCCGGTCGCCAAGGAAACAGACCGCAAGTTCCCGGGTCATGGGGTCTTCCGGGTGATCATGGAGCGCCCGGAGCAGAGCGTGCTGTTCTTCCTGCAGGGTCACGAGGTACCCGGTCAGCAGTTTGGCCCAGGTCAGGTTGGCTTCCTTGTGCACGTCGGGAACAACATTATCAATGTTGCGGATCAGAACGATGTCGCCAGACAGGTCATTGAGGTTTTTGATCAGGGCGCCGTGCCCGCCGGGACGCAAGACCAGGCGGTCCTCACTGTCACGTAGTGGTTGATCTTTGGCATCCAGGGCCAAAGTGTCGGTCGAAGCTTTCTGGGTGGAGTAGCTGACTTCGAAATGACAGCCGTAGGCCGCAGCAAGGGTCTCCTGCCAGGCGGCAAATTGCGCCTTGAACAGTTCAAGGTGTTCCGCGGAGACGGTAAAGTGCAGTCGAACAATACCGTCCAGACCGTTCAACAGCGCGGCTTCTGCGAGATGCTCAATAAAAGGTGTGCGGGCGCCGTCAACAGCGGCGTGGAAAGCTAACAGGCCTTTCGGCAGTCGTGAGTAACTCAGGCCACAGGGTTCCAGCAGGTAACGGACGATCAGGGGCAGGTCCCGGTCAGACAGGGCTTGCTGTAAATCCTGGCCATCTTCCGCCATGGCGTTGTTGAGGTCTGGGTAAAAAGCGAAGGCCTCAATTTCATCGAGGAAACGTCGCAGGTTGAGCTCCGCCTGCGAGGCCTCTGTAAGCGGTTTGACAGCACGACAGGCATCGAAAACACTTCTCTCGGCGTGCAGGGGGCTGAACATGCGTGATGCCGCACCTGAAGCCGGGACAAAGCGGCGCAGACGTCCGGCTGCGATCACCGAGTCGAAGGCCTTATACAGGTAAGCGTGGGACTCAGGCTGAAGCTGCGTGATGCCGTCATCGACAGTGCAGCAGCGCTCCAGCTTGATATCGAGCTGACCACTGCGCAACCAGGCAAGCTGCCGGGCCGCTTTTGACGGCTCAATCTCCAGCGCTTCGAGTTGTTGCAGGTCCTCGGTAGTAAAATTCATGATTCTCTCTGAATATTAAAGAGGCGGGTCAGAAGAGCAGGACCGGGCAGGCGACGTTGTGCAGAACATAGTTGGCCACCGAGCCGAACAGGACATCGCGGATCTCGCCGGTGCTTTCGCGCCGACCGATGATCATGAGCTGAAAGGCCTCACCGTTGGCGATTTTGCAGATAGACTGTCGGGGCTGGCCAAATTCGAGGCGGGCCTCCACGATAAAGCCGGCCTCCTCAAGAATGGCAACCTTGCTGTCAAGCACAAGCTGCCCGGCCTTACCAGCATTTTCCCTCACCATTTCGATCTGGAAGTCGGGAATCATGCGGTACGCCAATTTGTCGACATCGACAACATGTAACAACGTCAACTCTTTCGGGAAACGTTCTTTTAAGGCAATGATTTTTTCGAGAGTGCGACCCGCGGTGTCTGAACCATCGACCGGAACCAATATTTTCGTTTCCATCAAAACCTCCCTGAAAAAACACTCAAACAACAGGTCATGAAGACGACTTGTCTCAACAAGTCTACACTAAAAAAACCGACCATTTTCGAACGCAGATAAGGACTGATAAAAACTGATTTAAGATCAAATGCTTAAGCCATCTTTTTACGACGGCGGGTACACCCAGTGTGGCAGGAAGAGCACCAGGTCGGGCCAGAACGTCAGCAGCATCAGGATAGCAATCTGAATCAGCAGAAAAGGCATCACCGCTTTTGAGACATAAATCAGGTCACGATCGGCAACCGCCCCCGAAATATAGAGACTGACGCCCAGCGGCGGCGTGCAGTAGCCAATACCCAGGTTCAGCGTCATGAGCAGGCCGAAATGCATGGTGTCTATACCGAAGCGGCTCAGCAGGGGGAGAAAGATCGGCGTCAGGATCAGGGTGGCGGAAATAATATCCATGAACATGCCGATAATCAGCAGCAGGAGATTGACCGAGAGGAGGAAAACCCAGGGGGACTGAATGTTCTCGACCACAGCGTTGGCGATCTGACCGGGGATCTGTTCAAAGGTCAGGTATTCGCCAAAGACCGAAGCACCGGCGACAATCACGAGCAAGGTTGACGAGGTGATCGCAGAAGAGATGACGACCCCTTTTATTTCACGCAGTTTGAGATCGCGGTGAATGAAGATTTCGACAATGAAGGCGTAGAAGCAGGCGACCACAGCCGCTTCGTTAGCGGTAAAGTAGCCGGAGTAGATTCCACCGAAAATCAGGACCGGCAGCATCAGAGCCCAGAGGCTTTCGCGCAGGGTGGCAACAACTTCCTGCAGGCTCGGCTTCGGCATGGTCATGGCGTCCCGGCGTTTGCAGAAGAAGTACGCGTAAAGAGACATGAAGAACATGATCAGGAAGCCGGGGACGAAACCGGTCAAAAAGAGCGCCTCAAGCGGGTCGTTAGTGACCATGGCATAGAGGATCATCGCAATCGACGGCGGGATTATGACGCCGAGGATGGGTGCTGTGGTCATGACGCCGATAGAAAATTTCTCGTCGTAATTATTTTCAAGCAGCGCAGGAATCATGAAGCCGCCGATAGCCACCACCGTCGCGACCGTGGAACCGGAAATAGCGCCGAAGAAGCCACAGGCCAGAATCCCTGCCATGGCCAGGCCGCCAGGAAGGAAGCCCACCATGCAATTCGCCGTCTTAATCAGTTTCGAGACGATGCTGCCGGTGGTCATGATGTTGCCGCACAGGACGAAGAAAAGCACAACGATCAGCGCGAACTTGTCCATGCTGCGGTAGAGCACTTCGATAACAATCTGCGGATCGATACCGGCAATCCAGACCAGGCCGACCATGCCGGTAAAGAAGAGGGCCATGAAAACCGGGATGGTTGTTGCCAGGCAACCGATCAGCAATGCCATGATGACGAGGTAATTGGTTTCCATCAGGCCACCTCGTCTTCAATTGGGGGTTCGCAGAGTTTGATGCCGAACCAGTCTTCAACCATGATAATCAGGGTGCGAACAAACATCATCACGCCCATGATCGGCAGCACCGCGTAGAAATACCATTCGGGAATTTGCAGGGATGCCGTTTTAGCATATTCGTCGTAGTAGACCATTTCAGCCAGAGAATAGCCGAGCTTGATCATGAAGCCGGAAAAAACCAGCACACCGATATGACTGAAAAAAGTAAGTGGCTTCTTCAGGAAGGGGAAGAGCTGCGGCAAGGCGTCGATGCGTATCAGCGAGCGGTTGCGGATCGCCGCAATACAGCCGACATAGGTGGTGAAGAAGATTGTCTTGCGCACCACTTCATCGGACCAGTAGAGGTTGACATCGTTGGTCAGCTTGCGCAGGGCGACATTGGCAATCGCAACCGACAGGGCAACCATAACTGTCGCGAAGAGGCTCCAGTCCTCGACGAAAGAGAACACCCGGTGAATATAGTAGATAAGTTTTTTCATAGGAAAGAGGCGCGTAGCGTGGAGCGCGTGGCGCGAAAAGCAGACCCCCCCAACTTATAGATGTTTTAAAATATGGCTCGCTTCGCCTTTTGGGGCGTTGCAGCAAAAAAAACGACCGGGAAGAGAACCTCTCCCCGGTCGCAGATCATAGCTGTTTTTGCCTTAAGAATCAATTGCCGAGCGCAGCCTGAACCTTTTTGAAGTAATCCATACCGATCTTCTCTCCCCAGGTCTCGTAAACAGGGGCGATCATGTCGACCAGTTGCTGCTTTTCAGCGTCTGAAAGTTTGCTGAAAGTGACGCCGGCTTCCTTGGCTTTGGCGACCTGATCGTCATGCTGCTTGCGGGTCAGTTCGCGAGTCGCGGCACTCTCCTCTTCGATGGCAGTGATCAGGATTTTCTGCAGATCTTCGGGGAGTTTGTCGAACCAGCGCTTGTTCATCAGGTGGATGAAAAGACCCTGGGCATAGTCGAGCTCGGTGAAGTTTTTGGCAATGGTAAATTTCTTGGTGATGTTACAAACGATGGCGGTGTGATCAAGGCCGGTGATAACGCCGGTCTGCAACGCCTGGGGAACGTCCGGCCAAGGCATGACCGTAAATTTCATACCCCATGCCTTGTAGAAGTCCGCGTTGAGTGGCGCCTGGGCAATCCGGAAGTTAATCGACTTGGCGTCTTCGATGGTTTTGACCGGGGTGGTGGTGGCCCAACCGTAAGGGCCGTAACCGGTGACGTCGACCGTCATGATACCGCTCTTCATGGCGCTGTCAGCAAACGGCTGCCAGAGTTCTGGAGTGTTGCGGAATGTGTCGAGCTTGTCGAAAGTATCGACAACATAAGGCATGTTGACGATGCCGAGGGTGTCGGAAACATTCTGTGCCGCCACCGAAGAGCTCATCATGCCATGCACGGCTCCGAGCTTGAGCTTGTTGATAACGTCCTTCTCGCCACCGAGTTGGGCCAGGGGACGGAAGTCCACATAGAGGCGACCTTTTGAAGCTTCCCAGACACGATCGCGAATCCGGTAGCCTGCACCGACACCTTCAATAACCGGGTGTGAGATGTTGGAGAGGATGTAGGTGTACTCGGCACCACTCGGATCAAACTTGGGCTTCCAAGCCGCCAGGGGGTCTTTCTTTTCTTCTGCAGCGAAGCCGGCAGAAATACCGACAACCAGGGTGAGACAGAGAGCCAGAACCAACAGAGACAAACGTTTCATGAGAGCCACTCCTTAAGAAATTGAGGTTAAAAATAACCCTATAAGACAATGATTGAAATCCGGATCTTAAAGCAAACTGTGTTTTATTTCAATTTTTTTTATAGGAAACACTCAGTTAGCCAAGTATTCATTTTTGCATAACTAAAAATTCAGACATTAGAAGCCAGGGGAAAGACAATCTCCACACAGAAAGCATCCTTTCTTTCCCTTCTCAGATTAAAAAGAGCCAATAACATGTTATTATTAACGTTCAAGGTTGACGTTAATGTAAAAACAATATATATGTTTTTTTGAATACTTGTGGTGTGGGCACTCTCTTTCGATTTATCTGACGAACTTGTCGTTTGCGGTGAATGACATTCACTCCCTTATCGGCATATCTGCACTCAAGATCGTCAAGGCCAGCAATGACAGGCAAGGTAATGAAAGCTAAGCAATTCTTTTCTCTTCTTCTGAGCCTACTGATCTTCCTGCCGGTGGTCGCCGCAGGTTCGGAACTTCCGCAGATCTGGACAGCTCGGCAGGCCATCACTTTTGCCAGGCAGAACAACCCGGACAGCCAATTGGCCACGCAGCGAATTCTTGAGGCTGATGCCTTTCTGCAGAAGTCCTCTGCGACTTTTTATCCCCAGGTTGAACTCTTCAGCAACTACAGCCAGACGAACAACCCGATGTATTCCTTTGGAAACATTCTCAACCAGGGAGAATTTTCTCCGGGAATCGACTTTAACGATCCCGGGCGTACCGACAACCTCGGACTGGGCGTTGGGGTACAGTACCGCTTCTACAACGGTGGCCAGGACCTGGCGCACAAAAATGCTGCCAGAGCCGGGGTCGACCTCTCCGCCGCTGCAAGTGAGGCGGTCAGCCTCAGACTTGAGTTTGAAGTCTTCCGCGGCTTTCAGCGAATTATCGAAGGCAGAAAGGTTGTGCAAGCACGACAGAAGGCGCTGGAAGCGATCACATCCTCGCTGACTGTTGCGCAGGCCCGCTATGACGCAGGGGATCTCCTCAAGCTTGACTTGCTGAATCTTGAGGTGGAGAAAACAGTGGCCATGGAAAACCTGATTGAGGCGCAACATAATCTTGCATTGGCCAGCAAGGTTTTTCTGACGCTGCTGGGTCTGCCTGGTGATGATCTGCAGCTCGAGATCAATGACGCAGAACGACCAACCCTGCCGACAGATCCCGATCCGCGACAGCGCCCGGAGTTAAGGAGCTTGACCGCAGCCATTGAGGCCGGGGAATCACAGCTGGCTGCGGCACGCGGCAGTCGCTTGCCGACCGTTGACGGTTTTGCCCGTTACCAGTACGACCAGGGTACCGTCCTGGATGGTGACGGCGACTCCTGGATGGCCGGTGTTAATTTGAGCTTCAAGCTCTTCGACGGTTATCATTCCGACGCCGAAATTGCCCTGTCTGAAGCGCGGCTGGGAGCTTTGCGCGCCGAACAGAAGAAGCTGGAGTTGGCGCTTGGCCTTGAAGTGACTCAGGCTCAATTAGCCTTGGCACTGGCCCGGCAGCGCCTGCAAGTCACACAGAAGACCGTTGAGCAGGCTGTCGAAAGTGAAAATTTATCCCAGGCCCGGTTCAATGCCGGGGTGCTTTTGGTCTCCGAGCTGATTGATAGCGAGAATCGCTTGACAGATGCTCGGGTTCGCCATGCCCTTTCGTCCTCTGCCGTACAGATCGCCATTGCAGATCTGCGGCGTGCGGCCGGTTTGCCGCAATATGCTGAAGACCTCAATCAGACCACCAGCATGGAGAACCAGCCATGACGCTAAACAAGAGTTCCCTGTTTATAAGCCTGTTGTCCCTGTTGCTCTTCTCCGGCTGTAATGATCCCCTGGAGAAACCAGCCGCCACATCCCTGCCTCCGGTTGAGGTTGAGGTCGAAATTCTCGCCCTGAGCGAAGTGCCCATTCAGGTTGAGTTGGCTGGAACCCTGCAGGCGGTCGAGAACATCACGGTCTCGGCACGCGTCGCTGGCCAGATTGTGGAACTGCCGGTGCAGATCGGTTCGAAGGTCAAAAAGGGCGACCTGCTGATAAAAATTTCTGCCGCTGAAATTAACGCCCGGGTTCAGCAGGCCGAGACACAACTTGCTCAGGCACGGCGCAACCTGGCACGGGAGACCCAGCTACAAGAGGTCAATGCTTCGACCCGGACAAAGGTCAAAACCCTCGCAGAGCTGGTACAAATCAATGAGGCTGTCTACCGCGAAGCACAAACGATCCTCGGCTATACGCAAATAAGTGCGCCCTTCGCAGGGACCGTAACCGGCAAGTCGGTCGACGTCGGTGACCAGGCTTCGCCCGGCGTTCCTCTCCTGAAGCTGGAAAACGACTCAGCACTTGAAGTCGTAATCCAGGTCCCCGAGGGCCTGTCACATTCTTTAACACTCGAGAGCCGACTGCCCTTGTCGGTGCCTGCGGCCGGGCTGACACTTAACGCGCAAATCCGGGAAATCTCACCAACGGTTGATCCGGCTTCGCGTACCACTCAAATCAAGTTGATGCTGCCCGCTGCTCCCGGATTGCATAGCGGCCAGTTTGCCCGGGTCGCCTTGCTTGACAGCCATGCGACAACTTTGATGGTTAACAGCAAGGCCCTCAGGAAAAAGGGGCAATTGCAACAGGTTTTTGTTGCAGAAAAGGGCCTGGCCCGCATGCGTCTGGTCCGTATCGGCGCAGAGTTTGATGGACGCACCGAAATTCTTTCAGGTCTGCAAGCCGGGGATCAGGTTGTGAACGAGGCAAGCGATAAACTGCAGGATGGCCAACCTCTTAAGGTAACAACGGACAGGTCGGCACAATGAGCGCACCACAGGTTGAAAAAGCCGGCTTTGCCGGGCAGCTCGCCAAATATTTTATTAATTCGAGACTAACGCTGCTGATCGTGGTCTTCTCGATGCTGCTCGGCCTGATGTCGATCAACCTGCTGCCTCGCGAGGAAGAGCCGCAGATCAAGGTGCCGATGATCGATGTTCTGGTCAGCATGGCCGGTGCCACACCCGCCGAGATTGAGCAGCAAGTCACCATCCCGATGGAAAAGCTGCTCTACGAGCTGCCGGGGGTCGAGTACATCTATTCAACCTCGATGGCCGGTCAAAGCCTGCTGATAGTCAGGTTTTATGTCGGCGAAGATTCTGAAACGGCCATTGTTCGCCTCAATCAGAAGCTGGCCACCAATTTTGACCGGATTCCGCCCGGGGTCTCCCAACCCCTGGTCAAGCCGCACTCCATCGATGATGTGCCGATTCTGGCCTTGACCTTCCATGGAGGAGGTTATGACCATTTTATGCTGCGGCGACTGGCAGCCCAGGTTGATGACGAAATCAAGACAATTGCTAACGTTGCTGAGACGAAACTTATCGGCGGCAGCCGGCGGCAGGTGCGGATTGAGTTTGATCCGCTGCTGCTGGCGGCACGTAAGCTGACGCCAGAGCAACTGGTTCCGGCCTTCCAGCAGGCGAACACGCAGCAATACACCGGAAAGGTCGAGTCTCTTAACCATCAGGTGCTGCTGCAGACCGGACAGTTTCTCAGCTCCGCGGCCGAGATCGGCCGGGTTGTCGTGGGCGTTTATGACGGCCACCCGGTTTATCTCGCTGATGTCGCGCAGATCATCGACGGTCCGCAGGAGCCGGACAACTACGTGTTCTACGGCGAAGCGGGGCAGAATGAAGAAGCGGCGGTGACCCTGTCGGTGGCAAAACGGCCAGGGACCAACGCCATTGATGTGGTCCATGCGGTCGAAGCTAAAATCGACCTCCTCAGAGGAAGCATGATCCCGACCGATATCAAGGTCAGTGTCACCCGCAACTACGGCGAGACCGCCGCTGAAAAATCAAATGAGCTGCTGCTGCATATGGGCATCGCGGTTTTTGGTGTCGCACTTCTGATCTTCTTCTTTCTCGGTTTTCGCGAAGCCCTGGTGGTCTTGCTGGCGATCCCCACGACCCTGGCCCTGACGCTGCTGGTCTTTTATCTCTATGGCTACACCTTGAATCGAATCACCCTGTTTGCGCTGATCTTTTCCATCGGCATCCTGGTTGATGACGCCATTGTGGTGGTAGAAAATATCGTCCGCCACATGCGCCTGCCCGGAGGCCGCGACAAAACGATGCTGACGATTGCCATCGAGGCGGTGGCCGAAGTCGGCAATCCCACCATACTGGCGACCTGGGCGGTGATCGCGGCGATTTTGCCGATGGCCTTTGTCGGTGGCCTGATGGGACCCTACATGCGACCGATCCCGATCGGTTCGTCGGCGGCCATGATCTTTTCGCTACTGATCGCCTTCACCGTCACGCCCTGGGCAGCGATTCGTCTGTTGGCCAAAGGCAGAGAACCCAGGGGCGATGAAGAGACCAGCCAGCTGGATCACGATCGTGCGCCCGATGATCTCTTGACCCGCCTTTACCATCGGGCCATGGACCCCTTGCTTGCCAGCGCCGTTTCGCGAACGCTCTTTTTCACCACGATTACCCTGCTGCTGCTGGGTGGTTTTTCCATGGTCTATTTTGGCTTGGTCAAGGTCAAGATGCTGCCTTTTGACAACAAGAGCGAGTTCCAGGTGATTCTCAACATGCCTGAAGGTTCGACTCTTGAGCAGACCAGCCGCGTCGCCCTCGAGATGGCCGCCGTGGTTCGCGAAGACCCGACGACAACCGATTACCAGATCTATGTCGGCACGGCGTCACCCTACAATTTCAACGGCCTGGTCCGTCATTATTTCATGCGCAGCGGGCCAACGGTGGCTGATATCCAGGTCAATCTGCTGCCCAAAGACAGGCGTTCACTGCAGAGCCATGATATCGCCGTACGCATGCGGCCTGAGATCGCTGAAATCGCCGAAAAATATGGGGCCGCCGTCGCCATCGCGGAAGTCCCGCCCGGGCCGCCGGTGCTGGCAACGCTGGTCGCTGAGGTCTATGGCAGCAGCGATGAGCAACGTCTCAAGCTGGCGCAACGCGTCAAGGAGATCTTTGACACCACGGCTGGAGTGGTCGATGTCGACTGGTACCGCGAAGCCGAACATAAACGTCTGGTTCTCGAAGTCGACAAGGAGAAAGCCGCGCTCAATGGCCTCAGCGAAGGGGTCATTACCCGCACCGTGCAAATGGCGGTTCAGGGGCTGCCGATCGACTTGTTTCACCAGCCGGCCGACAAGGAGGATATCGCTGTCGTCCTGCAGCTGCCAGCAAGCCAGCGAGCCCGCATAGACAGTATTCTGAATATTTCACTTCGTTCGACTGACGATCTGCGTGGGGCCCTGGTGCCGTTGCGTGAACTGGTCACGGTCACCGAACAAGCGGTCGAGCAACCGATCTACCGCAAGAATCTGAAACCTGTGATCTACGTCACCGCAGATGTCGCCGGCGAAGTTGAAAGCCCGGTTTATGCTATTTTTGACATGAATCGGCAACTGGCGGATCTTAAAGCCAGTGAATTTGGCGGCGACGGTGAGACGGTTGAGATTTTCAACCTCAACCAGCCATTTAACACGATGCAACCATCGATCAAGTGGGATGGTGAGTGGCATATCACCCTCGAGGTGTTTCGTGATCTCGGCCTGGCCTTTTGTGCGGTGATGATCCTGATCTACATGTTGATGGTCGGTTGGTTTAAAGACTATTTCACACCACTGGTTGTCATGGCAGCGATCCCCTTTTCTCTGATCGGCATCCTGCCTGCACACTGGGCCCTCGGCGCTTTCTTTACCGCAACCTCGATGATCGGCTTCATGGCCGGCGCCGGTATCGTGGTCCGTAACTCAATCATCCTGGTTGATTTTATCGAATTGCGCATCAGTCACGGTCTGCCGCTGGCCGAAGCGGTCGTCGAAGCCGGAGCCATTCGCTTCCGACCGATGCTGCTGACGGCATTGGCCGTGGTAGTCGGCGCCTCGGTGATCCTCGCCGATCCGATCTTTCAAGGCCTGGCCATCTCCTTGATGTTTGGAGAAATCGCCTCCTTGCTGGTCAGCCGCATGGCGGTCCCGGTGCTCTATTACATGCTCAAAAAGCCCAAGACACAAGCAAAGGCAGCATGATCCTGCCTGTTTTATACGTTCATTTTACGCATCTTTACCTGCTGTTTCCGATCACCTGCCCTGCATGACTGGCAGCTTAACAACCAAGAGCGAAGTTTAGACAAGGAGAATCTTATCATGACCATTAATCGTTACCTGCGTATGATCGCCGGATTTTTTGTGATGCTCAGCGTCGTCCTTTCCCAGGTGCATTCTCCCTACTGGCTTTTCTTCACGGCCTTTGTCGGTCTGAACCTGTTCCAGAGTGCCTTCTCCAACTGGTGTCCGATGATCACCATTCTTCGCAAACTGGGGATCAAGGAAGGATGAGCGCCGCAAAAATCGCAGGCGAGCTGTTCGATGAGGGTCACAGTTGCACCCGTGCAGTGTTGCAGGCCTCAGTTGGCAGCACCAACCAGGAATTGCTGGCATCAACGGCGGGCTTCAGCTGCGGTATCGGCAAGAGCGGCTGTCTCTGCGGCGCCATTACCGGTGGTGTTATGGCTCTCGGCCTGAACTGGCGCGCCGATCGTTCTGCAGACTTGATCGCCGCCTTTAAGGAAACTTTTCAAACCTCCTGCTGCCGTGGACTTTCCAAAAGCTATGAATGGATGAGCGAAGAGCATCAGGCTAATTGTCGCAAGATCACGGTGGCCGCGGCCGGGATGGTCGAAAAATTGTTATACGATCTCGAATAGACGGGAGCACCTCTCAACGGTAGGGTTTGTTCGTAAAGGCTGCGCGTTTGTGCAGCCTTTATTTGTTTCCCGAAAGTCCTTTTGCATTATGCGCCCCCCGCGCACAAACTATTCTCAATCAGGTTGTATTTATGTCTGATTGAAGATAAATTGAATTTCAGTAACGGCTCGGAATCTTTGGCGACATTGCTGATATCGCGGAGACCTTTCCATTGAAGAACGTCTTTATTGTCACACCCAGTTATTTAATCAAGAAGAAACGAGACTTTACCGGTGGCATCAAGCAGCTCACCGGATTGGGCTTCAACGTCATCAACCCGGAATTCCCGGAAAAACTCCCCTCACCGCAAGCAAAAGCCGACCAGCTCCACAGGGCGTTTGCAGATCCACATATCGATATGATCCTGGCTTTGCGTGGCGGCTACAGTGCGATGAAGTCTCTCCCTTACATCGACTTTGATCTGATAAAAAAACACCCCAAAATCATCGCCGGCTTCAGCGACTTGAGCGCATTGCTCAACCCGATCTTCGAGCGCACGGGACTGGTGACCTTGCACGCCCCCATGGTGATCAACCTGGGTACGCCAACAGTCTTCACGCTTAAATCGCTGGTCAACGCCGTTTCAGGCTATCCGGAGAAAAACCTGTTCAAAGGAGCCCGCTGCAAAGTCTACAATCACGGCGCTGCCAGCGGAATTCTCAAAGGCGGCAACCTGATTACCCTGACCGCCCTGATCGATACGGAGTGGGAGATCGACACGGCTGGTTCGATCCTGTTTCTCGAAGATGTCGATGAAGAGCTGCATGGGGTGGACCGCTTGCTGACCCAGTGGATCCTTGCCGGAAAACTCAACGGAATCAAAGCTCTCATTCTCGGCGATTTCCGCGGGATCGGCAGCCAGAAAATCTACAACATCCTGGCCTCGCAAATGGCCTTAAACGTCCCGGTTGTGCATTGTCCTTACATCGGCCATGTCGCGAACAAGATCACCCTGCCGATCGGCGCCAAGGTTGAGCTGAACACGGACAAAAAACAGCTCGTGATAAGAAAAATGTCTTTCCCCGGAAGGAACCCATGAACATACTCTGGCTGATCATGATCTGCGTCAGTATCGTCTTCGCCATTTTTACCGGCAACCTGGAGGCGTTCACCAAATCCATCTTCGATGGCGCAAAAGCGGCCGTGGAGATCTCGCTTTATCTCCTCGGCATCGTCTCGGTCTGGATGGGGATCACCAGGATTCTGGAAGACTCCGGCCTGATCTACCGGATCGCGCACCTGTTCAAGCCGATCATTTCCCGGTTGTTCAAAAACATCCCCGGCGATCATCCGTCCATTACGGCCATCACATTAAACGTTCTGGCCAACCTGTTCGGGCTCGGCAATGCCGCCACACCGCTGGGGATCAAGGCCATGCAGGAACTCGATGGGCTCAATGAGGACAAAGGCACCATCACGCCTGAGATGATGACGTTCATCGTCATCAACACCGCCAGTATCCAGCTGATCCCCTTCTCCGTGATCGGCATCCTTGCCAGCTACGGGCATCGAAATCCGGCCGCGGTTGTGTTTCCCATACTGATCGCCACCGCGATCTCCACAATGACGGCGCTGCTGGTGCTGGCTGCGTTCAGGAGGATATTCAGATGATAGAGAACGTCGAATACCTCTCGCTACTCATCATTCCGCTGTTCATTCTCTTTACGGTCCTTTACGGAACCTTGAAGAAGGTCAGGGTCTATGATTCCTTCGTCACCGGGGCCAAGGAAGGACCAGCCATTATCCTGAATATTTTCCCCTACCTTTTAACCATCTTCGTGGCCATTAAAGGGTTCCAGGCATCAGGCGCTTTCGACTATGTCAGGAATGCCTTTTACAGCGTGTTCGCTTTCCTGGACATCCCGATCGAAGCCTTATCCATGGCGGTCATGAAACCTCTCTCCGGAAGTGCTTCGACCGCACTTTTTACCGATATTGTCACCACCACCGGCTCCGACTCCATGGCCACCCACATGTCAGCGATAATCATGGGCAGCGCCGAAACCACTTTTTATGTGCTGGCCGTTTATCTTGGCTCCGTCAGCATCAGGAAAACCCGTTATCTTGTGCCGGTCTGTCTGGTTGCGGACTTTATCGGCATCGTTATCGCCGTCTTCGTTGCGAAGTGGTTTTTCTAGGAGCCTGACGGACTATGCGGGGCGAAGCGGAAAATCGGATTTTTGAGGGCAGTTCTTGGCCCGTTTGCAGGCTCATGGCTCGTCCGAGAGGCTCCTGAATGTGCAGAGTTCTGGGTATCACCAATTTCGACTATTCAAAACATCATAAGATCGTTGAACGCTTCTGCGAGCTCGCGCGCAGCGGCGTGGTCATGGACGAAGACCCGCCCGGACATGAAGATGGCTGGGGCTTGGCCTTCTACCAGGAAGGACAACTGGTCGTTCATAAAAGCGGCGTCAGCCTTT
>Ga0316196_10000349_pt1 | contig 17284 bp, 8 predicted proteins | sample Eddsed2cm_MG_FD_204938 | JGI IMG/M metagenome (GOLD analysis project Ga0316196, IMG submission 204938) | Coastal sediment microbial communities from Maine, United States - Eddy sediment 2 cm | ecosystem: Environmental > Aquatic > Marine > Coastal > Sediment | place: USA: Maine | collected... | reverse complement strand
TCTGGCGCAGTCTTGCCTGCGACGACGAGGTACAGCGAGCTCGACATCCGGCTGCCGGGAACAACAACGGCGCCGAATTCAGTGCCCGTCATGACGCTGTCGTAGTTGAGCATCACGTAGGCGCTGAATTCGGCGCCTTCGCCGGTGCCACTGTGGCAGCCAATGCAACTCTTGGCGAAAATTGGCTGGACGGCGTCAGCGTAGCTGACTTCACCCTGGCCGCAACCGGCCAGCAGCAATGCAGGTATCAACAACAGACAGCTGCGGAGTAATTTGCTCATTGCGTTCACCTCATCTACGCCATGGAGGCAGTAGCTAAACTTAAGGAAACTATCCGCCCGTAAGGCAAGCGCGGTCAATGCGTGGATGTACGCACGGCAAAGATATCGTCCCTGACCACTTCACTCTGCAGCGCGCTTTCGAAGTCAGGGAAGCCAGCGGTATCCGCATACTGGCGATAGAGTGGCATAAATACGGGTTCATCAATGAGCGAGTCGAATTTGGTGAAAAGCTCCGTACCAGACCATCTTCGCCGTGACGGCAGGCAGCAAGTCTGAAAGCGGTCCAGCACCGTATCCAGAGATTCAGTGCTTCCGGTTCGTTCGCGGAGCTGCACGTCGGCCAGCAACGCGATCGCAGCGCCGCTCCAGTAGATCTTGTAGCGCGCTCCGCGTACTCCCTCGCGCGCGGCATCGTTCATCGATAACTCCGGGCGTGACCCGCGGCCACGGCCGAAACCCTGCGTGAGTTTCTCAATGGCCTGGTCTGTTGTGTAATTGCCGGCGCGCGCCATCAACACATTCTGGTAGTAGCTGGCAAAGCCTTCGGAGATCCACTTTTGGCGCCAGCTTATGCGCGGCAACAGGAGATGACTGAATTCATGCGTCGCCGTCCAGTCGGATGAAAGCTCGGCAAGCGGGCGTTCCACGTTCACATACAGTTCGACCGTTTCGCCGCCGCTTCGTGTCACGCGACCGAAGGGTACGGGTGAGTCGTCGCCCCACGGACTGGTTTCGCTCGGTATCACGACGACACGGGGTGCCGGTACCGGGAAGCGACCGTAGGCGAGCACAATCTGCGTGGCACTCTGTTGGACCCAGCGCTGCAGTTTGTCTGCATTCTCCTGATCGACCGAACCCCTGATTTCGAAGTCCAGCGTCGCGCCGGGGATATCTATGCCGTGCGGCTGGGCCGTGGCATCGGCCCAAAAGCCAGTAGCCAGGGCCGCAGCTGAGACAAGGAAAAGGGCAGGTGAGCGCATCTGGGTGTAGACCAGTCAGGGACGTGCCAAGTTCAAGAGTCGATCACTCTAAGGTGAAACCCTACTCGAGAATGGGGTGTTTCCAACCGAAGTTACCCCGAAAAGCCCGCTGCATAAACCGCTGTAAATCCATAGTTTGTTACAGATTCGAAAAGCGTCCTCGATCTGTGTAGTGAATTTTCGCGCGGACGCTACAGAAGAAGTTCAAATTCGAGGTTTTGTGGGGTGCAAGCATGAATGCAATCAACAGGAGCGACACGATGCAATTTATAAGCAGAGGATTAGTCCCGGGAGCCCTAATAATGCTCTTCGTGGCGTTCCCGACGTGGGCACAGGACAGCAATATTGTCGTGCAATGCAAGAAAGATGTGGGCACAGAATTGCATGCGGCAGGTGATCCCGCGATCAAGTGCGTACATCTCACAGCCGGAGACGGCATGGTGACCATGGCGGATGGCTATCCGCAATACATCTTTAGTTTCGCAGAAGTGCCGCTGCCAGGCGAGGATGGCGCGCCTACAGAAGCAAGCGGTGATTACCCTGGATGGGTAATGGCACAGGGCAATTTGGCGGCAAACGCTCCGGCCCCGACGATCGTGGTGGACGAAGATGACGAACTCTTCTTGTCTCTGACCAACGTCGGCATGACGATGCGCCCCGACCTGTTTGACCCACATACGGTCCACTGGCATGGCTTCCCACAGGCCTCGTCCATATTCGACGGTGTTCCGGACTCATCAATTTCCATCAACATGGGTGCCACCCTGACGTATTACTACAACGCCAAGGACGCCGGCACTTATATGTACCACTGCCACGTCGAGGCAACCGAGCACATGCAGATGGGCATGCTCGGCAATCTGTTCGTTCATCCTCGGCAGAACAAACTGGGCACTGGAGACGACCTTTACGATTCATTCGCTAGCAATGCCGCGAATGTCGCCAACGGCGGTACCACACCAGCGCCCGCAATTGACAGGGAAGTGGAGCACATAAACGGTAATACCTATGCTTACAACGATGGCGACGGCACGACGCGCTACGATGTCGAGTTTCCGATCCAGATCGGTTCCTTCGACCCCGATTTCCACGACGCCAGCCTGAACGTGCAGCCGCTGCCGTTCGCTGGCATGGACGATCGTTATTTCCTGTTAAACGGACGGGGATATCCGGATACAGCTAATCCGGCGGTGCTTAGCACTACGGACCCACTCGGAACTTCGCAGCCGTCACAGCCTGTTGACAGCCTGATCGAGGCGAGCCCTGGCCAAAGGATCTTGCTGCGTATCTCGAACCTCAACATCACCGAGTTTTATACGATCGGTACGACCGGCCTGCCCATGGAGGTCATCGGACTCGATGCGCGCCTGCTGCGCGATGATGCAGGCAACAACATGTATTACAAGACCAATTCCGTGACACTTGGCGGTGGCCAGTCTGCCGACGTGATTATCGTCGCTCCATCCACCGCGGGTACGTATTTCCTCTATTCGCAAAACCTCGATCGCTTGTCAAACAACGCCCAGAATTTCGGCGGAATGATGACCGAAATTCGAATTAACTAGGAGACCGGCAATGACCAGATTCGATTCAAAACTGATCGGTGCCGGGCTTGCCCGGTCACTCACAAAAGTCACAGTACTCGCGGCGTTCCTGATTTCTATATCAGCGCAGGCTGCTATTGATGGCGTACCGGGTACCACCTTCAATCTTACGGCGAGCGAAGGTTACATCTCGATCGCAGACGGCGGTTCCGTCTACTCGTGGGGCTACAGCCTCGACGGCCAAATGCAATTGCCCGGTCCGACGCTGATAGTAGACGCCGGTGCCACCGTTACGGTGACACTCACCAATGGCCTGCCAGCGGCTGCCGGCAATGTCTCTATCGTATTTCCAGGCCAGGATGTCTCTATTTCAGAGACCGACCAGGGTGTTCAAGGTGAACTGACTCACGAGGCGCCATCGGGCGGCACCGTGACGTATACGTTTACGGCTTCCAACCCCGGTACTTACCAGTACCACAGTGGCACGCAGCCAGACCTCCAGGTCGAAATGGGCCTGTACGGTGCGCTCATCGTGCGGCCGAACGCGACAGATCTGGCCGCCGCTGCTTGCGCCGCCCCGAGTTACGCCGACGCTACCCATGCCAGCGCCGCGTACGCCCACCCGGATACCTGTTTCGATCGTGAATACCTGTTCCTGCTTAGCGAGATCGATATCGACATTCACCAGGCAGCGGAATTGCAGGCTGGTGGTGCCGGTCCGATCGTACTACCGGCAGGCGCATACCATTCAGAGTACTGGCTGATGAACGGACGCGCGGCGCCCGACACGATGGCGGCTGCGGGCGATGCGCTTTTGACAAGTCAGCCCTACAACATCCTCCCGCGTATGCACCCCGGTGAAAAGTTGTTGATCCGCTTGGTCAGTGCGGGACGCGAAATGCATCCCTTCCACACTCATGGAAACCACGCACGAGTCCTGGCTCGTGACGGTCGCTTGCTTACGAGCGAACCTGGCGGAGCGGGACAACTTTCCGGACCGCTGCTGTTTACGATTCCGTCGGTACCCGGTGGAACCGTCGACGCGATTTTCGAGTGGACTGGCAAGGAACTTGGCTGGGATATGTACGGGCACCCAGCCGACGACGTTGATGTGCCGCCTCTTGATGATCCCAGTGTTGCCGATGACTTTCCCGGGACGGGTGACACCGACCACAACGGCAACGGGGTGGTCGACATTACACTGCTGGAGCCGCATGAATGGGCGCCGGATCACGGAAGACCCATCCCCGTGGATCTGCCAAGCCTCAGCTCGCTTGCGTTTGGTGGCTTCTACAGCGGTAGCCCGTACCTGGGCGCGCTGGGCAGCCTGCCCCCGGGCGAGGGCGGACTCAATCCTGACGCCGGATTTACCTACATGTGGCACTCGCACAACGAGCGAGAGCTCGTGAATAACGACGTCTTCCCGGGCGGCATGATGACCATGCTGATTGTTGAAGCCCCCGGCGTCACGATAACCGAATAAGGCGGAGGAGCAGAGCCATGAGATCGATCTTCCCGAATGACACTACTGATCCCGGCCACGCCCAAGGGCGTCTCCCGCAAGAGGAACGGCTAATGAGACTGACAACAAAAATGACCTCGACACCGATTGCCCTGTTATCGGTGCTCCTGATGACGGTTGGATTCGCCGGGTTCGCGAATGCGGCCACCGTGAATGTTTACCTGGAAGCGCAGAGTTTCGAAAAGAGTCTGCCAGCGCCAGATGGCAGTTCCGGCGGCGTCCCTGTGGCTATGTGGGGATTTGCATCCTGTGATGATGCATTTAACAACTGCACCGTTACGGCGCCTGGACCGCAGATTGACGCGGTTGCAGGCGATATCCTGAACATTCACGTTCGGAATACCTTGAATCTGCCAGTCTCCATCATGATACCGGGGCAGGTAGAAACGAGTGATGGTACTCCCACGATGATGGGAACTACCCCCAATCGTGTCCGCTCGTTTACGAGCGAGACCGAGGCGGGCACCGGTGGCGTGGCTGGTGCGGTCAAGACGTATACCTGGGCCTCTCTGAATGCAGGAACCTACTTGTATCAAAGCGGAACCTTTCCGTCGATCGAGGTGCCGATGGGTCTGTACGGGGCGCTTATCGTTGCCGACCCTGATACCGACACGGACCCCGCCACGAATACAGCTTACGGCCACCCCTTTGACGCTGAGGCCGTGTTGCTCTTAAGTGAAATAGACCCGATACAGAACAATCGGGTTGCCGCTGCGGCGACAGGACTGCCGGGCACAGATTGCGTCCCGCTAGCCGACTACGAACAAAACCTGACCGCGGGCTATCCGTGTACGGTCGACTACAGCCCGACGTACTTCCTGGTCAACGGTGGTGCAACGGCTGATTTGCCCGCTGGTGATCCAGCTGCATCCGGTTCTACCAATACCACCATACTGCGATTCTTGAATGCCGGGCTGCGTTCCCACACGCCGTCAATAGTTGGTGTCGAGTTGGGGACAATTGCTGAGGATGGCAACGCGTATCCCGGACAGCCGAAAAACCACAGTGCCGTATTGCTGGCGGCGGGCAAGACGCTTGATGCTCTAATTGCGACGCCAGATGCCGATCATACTTTTGCTCTGTTTGACCGCATGCCGACGTTCAGCAACGAAAACCTGCCAAACGGCGGGTCGTTTGCAACATTGCAGGTGGGCGAAGGTTCAACGGTAATCACGCCAGAGCCAGGTGCGGCGGCTGATGATACGTATCTGGTCACGGAGGATTCAGTCCTGACCGTCGGTGCTCCCGGTGTGCTTGTTAACGACGGGGATCTCAGCACCGGAGCCGCAACGGCTTTGAGTGGCGTAGCTCACGGTAAATTGGAGTGTGTAGTTGGCGATCCCGATACGACTCCCATTTGTGCAAACGGCTCGTTTACCTACACGCCGAATGAGAATTTCTCCGGGACTGACAGCTTTACCTACAGCACCCGCCTCGGAACGGACAGTGACGGCGCACAGGTCATGCTCAATGTAACATTCGAAAACGATGTTCCTGTGGCCGCCGATGATGCCTATGTCAATTCGATCGGCACAAGCATCACGGTTGACGCCGCCCGCGGTGTTCTCGGTAACGACGCCGACGCGGATGGCGATGTGTTGATTGCCCGGTCAGACCATGATGGCCTGTACTGTGAAGGTGCCGCCGGCCTGTGCCCGGACGGATCGTTCACGTACTCCGGCGGTACCAGCACCTCATTTGACTACGATATCAGCGAAGATGGTGGTATTAGCTTCATTGAAGGCGCTGCGACAGCAACCCTGACGATCATCCCGCCACCCGAAATCACGCTGATCGTGAAGGAACCGGGCCCGGGCGGCGCTGCAGTGAGCGATTATCGCTGGACCCTCGAAGAGGACTCGACATGGCACCCCGATCCGAGCGTTCCAAACGGTGAATCACTGGCAAAGACGTTCCACAAGAGCTACATGCCGGTCGTGGCACAAGGTTGTGTAGGCGCTACCGCCTGTGCCGAGGGTGAAACGGAGACGCCGTTCACTAACAACGTCGCGCTCGACCCGGCCAAACACTATTACGTGTCGGTCCTGCCGGCCGACGCAATGGATGAAAATGCAGGTGGCGAACGCCTGGGTCACACGGTAGGCGGCGCACAGATTCCACCAGGTGCGACAACAGTTACCGTGGACGTTAACCCGGAGCCGCTCCCTTACGCACAGATCAGTATCTTCGTTTTCGATGACAGCGGCCCAACCAATGGCGGTGTTGATGCCAATGAGATTGGTCTCGGTGGTTTCCAGATTACGCTGGAGGACGCTGGCGGACGCTATGGTATTTCCGCAGGAGCGATGAGCCAGGACGCTGACGGCAACCCGTTGACGAATGCGCTCGGTGAAGCCCCTTACAATTGCTTCGGTGGCGCGGCGCCAACACCCGGCGTTATTCTAAGCTGCCCGGATCTTGATCCCGATCCGAACGTTGTTTCGCCGCTCGCAGGGCAGGTGCTCATCAAGAACCTTTGGCCCGCGAAGTACGGCATTATTACGACTCCCCCGAACGCTACTGACTGGGTGCAGACCTCGACCATTGAAGGCACGAAAGTTATCGATGCCTGGGTGAAAGCAGGCGAGCCGCCTTTCTTCACGGAATTTGGCCCGGTGGGTTGGCACGCGTTCGTGGGTTTTGCGAGCCCCGAGGGGATCAACAGCCGAAGAGCCGCTGGTACCAATACAGCGACGATTACAGGCGCCATCACCAATCACCACATGTCGCGCCCACCTGACCAAACCTTGTGGGGTAGCGAGGAAGGAAATACCTACGAAGCGCTCGCCCATACCCGGCCGTGGGTTGGTTTGAACAGTGTTGGTGGCCGCGGCCCCAACATCGCGGCTGTGCAGGCAGACGTCAGCGACGAGGGTATTGCGACCTTCACAATCGATAACGTGCCGCAGGGTTTCGATTATCAAATCGTGGTCTGGGATTCCTATCTCGATCAGGTGATCGCCTATCGCAGCGTGCTCGGCACTGATCTCGAGGCCGGCATGACCGACGTCGGCAACATCCCCGTCTTTCAATGGTTCGCGCGCCTGGAAAATCACGTGTTCCTGGATGCGAACGGAAATGGTCTTCGCGATGCAGACGAGGGTCCGCTCTCCGAGCAGGCAGTAAACCTGCGCTGGCGCGATGGCAGTGTCTACCAGTCATTCCCGACCGACCTCGAGGGCTTTGTACCTTTCGACCAGGTGTTCCCGTTCTTTAACTGGCTCGTGGCCGAAGTGGACTACGCGCGCTTCGAGGCAACCGGCCTTACTGTGACGGTAGATCACGGTGGTGACACGCGCGGCTATAACAGAGTGCTGAACCCTCAAACTCAGCTCGAAGACTGTACGCTGGGCGATTGTACGTCGCGTACCGAAACCGGCCAGGTGCTGACACAGGGCTTCCAGGGTTTCCTGGGACAGACCAGTGTCTTTGAGTGGGGTAAGAGACCCTATGAGCCTGGTGTCAATGGCGGTATCTCGGGAATCGTCTATTACGGCGTGACACGCGCCGAGGCCGACCCGCGGCTCGCCGCAGCTGAGCCTTGGGAGCCAGGAATCGCACGCGTTCCTGTTCGGCTTCATCGTGTGGTTGAAAAGGCCGACGGAACTACCGGGTTGGCGTTGGTGGCGGAAACGCTCACCGACAGCTGGGATGACAGCTTGCCGACCGGTTGTCCGGGTGCCGATGAGAACGATCATCTCATCGTCGGATATGACGTAGACCAGGCAAGCGGTATAACGACCAAGTGCTACGACGGCCTGCGCAACTTCAACCAGGCCAGGCCCGCGGTATTTGACGGCGGCTACGCCTTCAATGATATCCCGGCTGGCGAGTACGTCGTCGAAGTCGTGGTTCCACCGGGCTACGAACTCATGAAGGAGGAGGACATCAACGTCACTTCCGGTGACGGCTATGCCTCGGTGTTCGTACCGGCGCCTGTCGGTCCCGTGGTACCCCTCATTCTGCCCGATGCCGCGATGGTCGCGGAGGCCATGGCTCCCGAGCCGGGGCTGGCCCAACCGCCGTGTGTTGGCGAATTGCGAGAAGTACCCGACACATTGAGCCTGTTCCCCAAGAGGAACGAGGAAGCGCCGTTTAGACAAGCTTTGAGGCCACTCTGCGATCGCAAGAAAGTCATTCTTTCGGACCAGGGACAGGCGGCTGCGGACTTTACGCTAATGACCGACGCGCCGATTGCCGCGCATTACGCGGGCATGGTGCTTGACGACGTGGCGCAGGAATTCAACCCGTTATCGCCGCAATTCGGTGAGAAGTGGGCACCGCCATTCGTGCCGGTCTCCATTCGGGACTACAACGGCGAGGAGATCTCGCGCGTCTACTCCGATCAATGGGGTCGCATCAACGGTCTCATGCCGTCGACCTTCACCGCGTACATTCCATCACCGAGTGGCTTTTCGCCGGCGATGCACATGACGTGCATGAACGATCCGGGTCCGATTCCCAATCCGGAAAACCCCGCTGAGATGATCCCCGATCCGCAGTACAACCCGGCGTACAGCAATTTCTGCTACACGTTCCAGTACATGCCGGGCACAACGACGTATCTCGATACGCCAGTTCTGCCAGTGTCTGCCTTTGCGTCCGGATACAATCCGCCGGATTGCTCGCTGGATGCAGGCACACCGATGATTTATTCGGTTGATGGCGACCGTGATGCGGGCATCGGTCCCATGGTGTCGCGAGCACAGGCGAACGGAACTACGGGACCAAGAGGCGAGATCACAATTCGCTCGATGGGTACGCGAGTAGTGCCGAATCCAGCCTATGAAGGGCCGTTGTCAGGTGAACCCAAGACAATCACGCGTGACTTCGGTTTCGGTGACCCGGCTCTCGAGGGCGAGGGTACGGTTACGATCGGCGGCAGAAATCTCACAATCATGAGCTGGTCTGATGACACCATCGTAGCCAGTGTCCGCGGCAATACGCTGACCGGTCAACTGGTCGTGACACGTGGTAATGGCAACGCTTCCGAGCACGCCATTACTGTTACGGTTTACGACGACATAGCACCACGTCACACCTTCGTATCTTCCGGTCAGTCAATCCAGGCGGCGATCGACGCCGCCACTCAAATTGACGGTGAATATCCCCTGATCATGGTTGAGCCTGGTGTCTACAACGAGTCGGTCATCATGTGGAAGCCCGTCCGTCTGCAGGGCGCAGGTGCCGGATCTACGATGATCAATGCGGCCAAACGCCCGACCCAGATTCTGGTCGACTGGCGCAACAAGATGGACGAGGTGTTCTTCGAAGTGCCACAGAACCTGGCGGTCGATTCATTGCCTAACCAGGCCGAAGGTGCTGCCGGATTCACCGTCTCGGAGGGCGCGGCTATTACGGTTCTGGGTAGGGACACCAACGGCGTCCGTGGTTTCGGAAGGAACGACTCACGCGTTGACGGCTTCTCGATTACGGGCGGCGACGTTGGTGGCGGTATCCTGGTTAATAGCTACGCACACGGACTCGAGATTTCGAATAATCATGTGTATGGCAATAACGGTTCCTACCACGGCGGTATCCGCGTTGGTCAGCCGTACCTTGAGCTGCCAGCTCCAACGAGAGAGCCTGGAGAAAACAATTCGACCTACGAGCTCAACACTGACTTGAACATCCATAACAATGCCGTGACGCTAAATGGCGGTTTGGGTGGCGCAGGTGGTGGCATCTCGCTCACTACCGGGTCCGATCGGTACAGGGTCAGCGAGAACTTTGTCTGCGGTAACTTCACGACGGGTGATGGTGGCGGTATTGGCCATCTCGGCCTCAGTAACGATGGCCGAATCCTGAGCAACACGATCGTTCATAACCAGTCCTTCAACCAGGCTGTAACCGTGTCTGGTGGTGGTGTGTTTGTCGGCGGTGAGCCCGTCGTCAGGGAGTTCCTTGAGCAGGACAATCCTGATCTCCTGAGCACAGGTGCAGGCGATGTTGTCGTGCGGTTCAATCGCATCCAGGGCAACCAGGCCGCAGCCGGACACGGTGGCGGTATTCGTACCCAGGATATCAACGGCCAGGACATTGGTATTACCGGTGATCGGCCGAAATGGTACAGCATGAGAATCCTGGACAATGTGATTGTCAACAATGTGACAGGCTGGTCGGGCGGCGGCATATCGCTGCAAAATACTGTCAAGGGTGTTATCAGGCGAAACACGATTGCACACAATGACAGTACGGCCACCGTTGGCGCACTTGTCACGAATAACCTGTCCGCTAAACAGCCGGCCGGTATCTCGACGGAGCCTCACAGTCCTGCACTTGCTGCAGCGATCGCGCAATACGGCACCGACGTACCGGCGGCAGACCGGACCCTCTCGACTCCGTTTATGGGTAACCCCAGGGATAATATCTTGTGGGAGAACCGCTCGTTCCACTACGAGGTTGCTGGAACAACGGCTCAGCTGAGTCCGGTTCTCGCGCAGGCGACGGTCGGCGCGTGCGATTCAAGTGCCGTGTACTGGGACCTGGATGCGCGCGTTGATGACTGGCGAGAACCTGACGCGGGTGCGCCCGGCGCGACGTCACCGGATCCAGGCTTCATCGCTGGTTCGACCTATTGCAACGGCGGCCGCGCACTCGCGACACCGCCGGGACCGATGTATGCATTGCCAGCTCTCGACGAGGGCGGTAACGCCTGGATTGATGTTCGCTTCGGTCCGCTCACACGAGCATGGCCGGCGGGAAGTGCGCCCTGGAGCTACGAAGTAGCGCCGACACCATAAAGAGAAGCGCATGAATCAGAGGCAATTCGCCCGTTCGGGGGCACGGTTAGTCAAATCTCCGCCCCCCGAGCGGGTCCTTTCAAGATGGCGTATCTGGCCGCTGGCGATGTTACTCGCTGGCGGCCTGATGTTTGTCCTTTCCGGGCCGGTCCTTGCCGACGCAGGGGCAAGCCACCCACGCAACAAGACCTTCATGAAACGCGAATGGGGCATCGAAATCATGTACGTGCGGCAAACAGCAGCCGGCTACATGCTCGAGTTCCGTTACAAGGTGGTGGATGCAGAAAAAGCGCAGGCCCTGTTCGAACGCCAGACCAAGCCGATGTTGACCCACAGCGAAACCGGGGTAAAACTTATCGTGCCGACGCCGGCCAAAACCGGGGCACTACGAAATTCGAACCCGCCAAAGGATGGCCACACCTATTGGATGTTCTTTGCCAACCCTGGCCAGCTGGTAAAACCTGGGCAGCACGTTAGCATTGAGATTGGTGAATTCCTTGCCGAGAATCTGGTAGTACAATAAGGGAAAGCGGGAGGACAGTGATGTCGAAGAAGTTAGTCGCGATAGCGTTCGCAGTCGTGCTTGTGGCGGGTGTTCTTGTTTACAATTCAGATGCCATGAAAGACCGGCGTGCTGTCAGGGCGCTGGCGGCCCAGAATATCGAAGCGCGCGGTGGGGCCGATGCCTGGCAGGCCGTCAACACATTACGGGTCACCGGCCAGATGGACCTGGGGCAGGGAATGCACGTGCCCTACGTCATGGAGCAGGAAAGGCCCGGCAAAATGTGCCTCGAATTCGTATTCAACGAAGAGACGGCTATTCAATGTGTTGATGGCAAATCGGGCTGGAAGCTCCTCCCGTTTCGGGGCCGAAAAGAACCCGAGGCGATGACCGAAGAGGAATATCGCGCGATGGAAGGTGGGGTTTCAATCGACGGATTGCTCTTCAGTTCGGTTGAGAATGGATACAAAGTAGGGCTGGTCGGGAAGGAAGTGGTTGCCGGACGGTCTACGGCCAAGCTGGAGGTGACGTTGCCAAGCGGTGTGACTCGCTGGATTTACATTGACGAGGAGACCGGACTGGAGGTCAAGCTTGAATCGACGCGTATGCTTCGTGGGCAGGAGCGACTTGTCGAAACCTTCTACTACGACTGGCAAGAATCGGATGGCTTGCTGATCCCAAGAAGACAGGAATCCCGAACGCAAGGCGATGACGAATTTCATTTCGTCACGGTTGACAGCGTACAAAGCAATCTGCCAATCGACAGCTCTCGATTTACAATGCCCGCGACAGCAGGCGGAGGTTCCTCATAGTGAACACTCGGTATGTCATAGTCAGTCTCGTATTGCTGTTTGCCTTCGCCAGTGCCTCATCCGATGAGCATGCCGCGCATCAGCAAGATGAGGCGGTACCCGACAAACACGCGGCGCATCGCGCGGCGATGAAGAAGACCAGCTATGCAGCAACCACAGAAAATTATGCGATTCCCGATGTTGATTTGCTCGACCAGATGGGGGAGTCCATATCGTTACGGTCGTTGCTTGAAGTGGAGCAGCCTGTTGCGCTGAACTTTATCTTCACGACGTGTACGACGATCTGTCCGGTTATGACAGCAACGTTTGCACAGATGCGTCAGGAATTGGGCGATGCCGGCAACCAGCTCAGATTAGTGTCGATCTCGATCGATCCCGAGTATGACCGACCGGACAAGCTCAAGGCGTATTCCGAACAGTTTCGTGCGGGTGAAGGATGGGAGTTTCTGACAGGTGACAGTGCCGACATCGTGCTTGTCTTGAAAAGTTTCGACAGCTACGCCGGGTCCAAGATGAATCATCAGCCGATCACTCTGCTGAAGAGCCCTGACAGTGCGTCATGGACTCGTATCGAAGGACTGGCGAGCGGTCGAGACCTCGCGAACGAGGTGACAGCGCGGCTCCTGAACTGATGCCGACGAAACCCATTTCCAGCGCATGGCGCCTGCTGCCCCTGCTCACGATTGCGGGGTTGATGATCGCTTGCGATGCCACAAACGTGGAAGACTCGGCCGGTGCCGCGACTCCGGCGGATGCTGGTCGGCAAATGTATCGCGACGGGATCCTGCCCTCAGGCGAGCCGATGACTGCCATCGTTGCCGGCGACGTTCCCGTACTCGGCACCCAGTTTAGTTGCGAAAGTTGTCACGGCCGCAGTGGCATGGGTGCCGCGGAAGGAGCCTACATCGTTCCACCGATTGCGGGCCGATTCTTGTTTGCCCCGTCTCCTCAACCCGCCAGGCCGGCGTACACCCAGGAGAGTCTTGCCCATCTGTTGCGCAATGGAATGACTCCCGGCGGGCGGGATCTCGGCGAGTTGATGCCACTCTATAAGCTCACGGATGAAGAAGTTGCGGCGATGACTGCCTATCTCGCAAAACTGTCATTCGGTATATCGCCGGGCGTGGATGACGAAGTCATCCGCTTCGCCATGGTCATCACGGATGACGTCAGTGCCGACGAGCGGGAGGCCGTCCTTGCCGTGTTGAATACGTTTGTGGAAGAGAAGAATCGCAATACCCGGTTGGAAAGCGAGCGCTGGGACCGAGGCAATACGCCCGCCAGTCGACTGCCAACTATCCACCGCGACTGGGTGCTAGAGGAGTGGGCTCTTTCCGGGCCTGCCAAGACCTGGAATGAACAGCTCGAACGGCGTTACCGCGATGCTCCGGTATTCGCGATGTTGAGCGGGTTGAGTGACCGCTCATGGGGTCCGATCAGCGACTTTTGCGAACGCAACGAAATACCGTGCCTGTTTCCTGGCACCGACTTGACTGACGCGGCAGAGGGAGACTTCTACACGCTTTACTTCTCGCGTGGTTTGGAGCTCGAGGCCGATCTGATAGCGAGCCATCTCGCCGAGTCACCGGTGGCAGATGTGGTGCAGGTTTACTGCGCCGACGGAGCTGCTCAAGCGGCAACCCATCTGAGAGCGAAGCTCGAGAAGCTGGAGACTGCAGTTAGCGACATTGAGTTCGATTGCGATGCTGCGTCTCCACTCGAAGACGTACCGGATCATCTGGCGACTGCAGAGGATGCTACATTCATCTTGTGGCTGAACCAGGAAGAGGTTGCTGCGATAGGCGATAGAATGCCAGCAGGGCGCGTGTATTTTTCATCGACATTGTTGGGTAGCGAATTGGATGCACCATTTTCGTCGCTAGCAGGGCCTGCATTTCTTGCGCATCCTTTCCGACTGCCCGGTCAGTTCGACCCAGCCTTCGCTCGATTTGAAGTTTGGGCGAAAACCCGTGGCATTGAGCTGACATCACCACGACGTCAGTCGGAAGCGTTTTTCGCGTGTCTTGCGATAAAAGATGCGGTCGCTCATATTGGTCGCTACTTCATACGTGACTTTGTACTCGACACACTTGACCACGCGCAGTCGATCGTCGCGTATCTGTCTTTCTATCCACGACCAACACTCGGGCCGCAGCAGCGCTTCGTCAATAAGGGCGGCTACGTGTTGCCGATCGTTGACGGTCAACCTGACCCAACGGAAGCCGCCTGGATCCTGCCGTAAGCTGACGCCGCTCGGAACGTGCAGGAATGTGAAGACTCGGCGTCCGTTTACTACGGGTTTTCCCCCAATTTTACGCCGATAGTCACCCAATTCTGGCTCCCGATATAGATCGGTGGGTGATTCAACGTATAAAAGAGAAATGCAAAAAAGCGATTTGCAGAGATGGCCATGAGTATGCCGCGACGGGCAGCCGTAATTTCGCTGAGAAGTATGTCACTTCTTGCGATCGCGTTGTTGTCGCTGTCATCTCCGCAGAAAGCTTTTGCCCAGAGCAGTTTGACTGTCGGGAACTGCGTCAGTTCGACCACGAGTTTCGTTGACACTGAAACGGTCTGTGTAAGTGGAACGAATGCGGGAAACTTCGATTCAGACCCGGCTCTCGCATGTGTTCTACCGTCCACCGGTGGTGTTGCCGCAGATGATGTTACACCCGATGGATGCAATGAGATCGCCCCGGCATCCACCTTCGTTAATGAAATCTTGTGGTCGCCTCCGACAGTGCCGGACACTTATGTCGTTGTTTTGTTCGCCAGCGACGAAACCGTACATCAGCAGTTCATCTCGATTACCTCGAGTACGGGTAATACAGCACCGACCGCCACGCCCCAGTCGGTCTCCACGGCTGAAGACACGGCGGTGTCGATTACGCTGACAGGCACGGACCCCGAGTCGGATCCGCTGACATTTTCGGTAGTGACTGGGCCGAGCAATGGTACGCTCAGCGGCACTGCACCGAACCTGACGTACACGCCGAACGCCAACTACAACGGTACGGACAGTTTTACGTTCACAGCCAGCGATGGCTCGCTCACCAGCGCGGCGGCGAGCGTCTCTGTCACGGTCACTGCCGAGAATGATGCGCCGACGGCGACCGCCCAGGCGGTCACGACCACCGAAGACACAGCGGTATCGATCACGCTGACGGGTTCCGACCCGGAGTCGGATCCTTTGACGTTTGCTGTGGTCAGTGGGCCGAGCAATGGAGTGCTGAGTGGTACTGCACCGAATCTGACGTACACGCCGAATGCAGGTTACAACGGCGCGGACAGCTTCACGTTCACGGCCAGTGATGCGTCACTGACGAGTGCGGCAGCGACCGTCTCCATTACCGTGAATCCAGGCAACGATGCACCGACGGCGACGCCGCAGGCGGTCTCCACGGCTGAAGACACTCCGGTATCGATCACGCTGACGGGCACCGACCCGGAGTCGGATCCTTTGACGTTCGCGGTGGTGACGCAGCCAAGCAACGGCACGCTCAGTGGTACTGCACCGAACCTGACGTACACCCCGGATACCAACTTCAACGGTGCCGACAGTTTTACGTTCACGGCCAGTGACGGCTCGCTCACGAGTGCGGCAGCGACCGTCTCCATTACCGTGAATCCAGGTAACGATACGCCGACGGCCACACCACAGTCGGTCTCGACGGCGGAAGACACGGCGGTATCGATCACGCTGACGGGTACCGACCCGGAGTCGGATCCACTGACGTTCGCCGTGGTGACTCAGCCGAGCAATGGCACCCTGAGTGGTGTGGCACCCAACCTGACGTATACGCCGAACACCAACTATAACGGTGCCGACAGTTTTACGTTCACAGCCAGTGACGGCTCGCTCACGAGTGCGGCAGCGACCGTCTCCATTACCGTGAATCCAGGTAACGACGCGCCGACGGCGACGCCGCAGTCGGTGTCCACGGCCGAAGATACACCGCTGGCGATCACGCTGACCGGTACGGATCCGGAGTCCGATCCACTGACGTTCGCCGTAGTGACTCAACCAAGCAACGGCACGCTGAGCGGTACTGCACCTAACCTGACCTACACCCCGAACTCGAATTACAACGGCGCCGACAGTTTTACGTTCACGGCCAGTGACGGCTCGCTCACGAGTGCAGCGGCGACGGTGTCCATTACGGTAAATCCAGGTAACGATGCGCCAACGGCGACCGCCCAGTCGGTGTCCACGGCCGAAGACACGGCGGTGTCGATCACGCTGACGGGCACCGACCCGGAGTCGGATCCACTGACGTTCGCGGTGGCGACGGGTCCGAGCAACGGCACGCTCAGCGGTACTGCGCCCAACCTGACGTATACGCCGAATTCCAACTACAACGGTGCCGACAGCTTCACGTTCACGGCCAGTGATGCGTCACTGACGAGCGCGCCCGCTACGGTCTCCATTACCGTGAATCCCGGTAACGATACGCCGACGGCCACACCGCAGTCGGTCTCCACGGCGGAAGACACGGCGGTGTCGATCACGCTGACGGGCACCGACCCGGAGTCGGATCCGCTGACGTTCGCGGTGGTGACGGGTCCGAGCAACGGCACGCTCAGCGGTACTGCGCCCAACCTGACGTACACGCCGGATGCCAACTACAACGGTGCGGATAGCTTCACGTTCACGGCCAGTGATGCGTCACTGACGAGCGCGCCCGCTACGGTCTCCATTACCGTGAATCCAGGCAACGATACGCCGACGGCCACACCACAGTCGGTCTCCACGGCCGAAGACACGCCGGTTGCGATCACACTGACCGGCACCGACCCGGAGTCGGATCCGCTGACGTTCGCGGTGGTGACGCAACCGAGCAACGGCACGCTCAGCGGCGTGGCACCGAACCTGACCTACACCCCGGATGCCAACTACAAC
>Ga0316196_10000348_pt1 | contig 17338 bp, 20 predicted proteins | sample Eddsed2cm_MG_FD_204938 | JGI IMG/M metagenome (GOLD analysis project Ga0316196, IMG submission 204938) | Coastal sediment microbial communities from Maine, United States - Eddy sediment 2 cm | ecosystem: Environmental > Aquatic > Marine > Coastal > Sediment | place: USA: Maine | collected... | reverse complement strand
TGCGTGTTTGACCACGGGTCACAAAATCGTGGAAGTCGCGCTGCAAGCCACGCAATGCCGAATCGGCCACCAGCTGCGTCGGCTCAGGCGGAGGCGAGCGCATTGACCTGCCCGGCAAATCCCACCGCGGCGCGTGCCCGATCCAGCTCGTCGAGGAGTTCTGTCAGGGGCGGAATCCGGTCATCGCGTTCGATCATGGTGGAAACCGGTCCGAATCGTTTCCAGGCCGCCGCATACAGCGCCCAGACGTCGTCCACCACCGGCGCATCGTGGGTGTCAATAATGTGGGTGCCGGCATGGGTGTGGCCGGCCAGATGAAACTGATACACGCGCTCGGTCGGCACCGCGTCTATGTATTCCATGGGGTCGAACCCGTGGTTGAATGCACTCACATAAATGTTGTTTACATCCAGCAGAATTCCGCAGTCGGCTTCCTCGGCGACGGCGGTGAGAAAGGCCCATTCGGGCATTTGCGATGCCCCGTAGGTGACATAGCTGGAAACATTCTCCAGAGCGAACGGGCGCTGCAGCCGATCCTGGACCTGGCGCACACGCCGGGCCACGTGCGCTACCGCCTCATCGGTGTAGGGCAGGGGCATCAGATCGTGCAGTTGGGTGCCGCCGAAACCGGTCCAGCATAGGTGATCCGATACCCATCGCGGCTGCACCCGGTTGGCCAGGCGGGTGAGCGCATCCAGGTAATCCTGGTTCAGATCATCCGTCCCGCCAATGGAAAGGGATACGCCGTGCATCACCAGTGGATAGCGTTCGCGGATGCGATCCAGGAAGTGCAGCGGCTTGCCCCCTGGCACCATATAGTTTTCCGACAGGATCTCGAACCAATCCACAGCGGGTTCGGTGTCCAGTACATCCTGATAGTGTTCTGGTCGCAGCCCAAGGCCGAAACCGAGGAACGGGCGTTGCTGGAGGGTGGTGGAATCGGGCATGAAGCGGATTGGATATTTTGGTTTACAACACAACGGCCGGACACCGGGGTGTCCGGCCGCGGCAAGATCGATCAGGACTCTACTTTGCCACCTGCGGCCTCACAGGCCTCAGCCGTGCTGGTCATGGTGAAGCCTTGGCCCTTGCAGGAATTCAGTCCCTTGCATTCGCTGCTGGCTGTCTTACAGGCGCTCATGCCTTTACAGGAGTTGCTGCCGGTGCACTTGACCGCGTCTTCGGCGAACGCGCTTGACACGGGTGCCAGCGCGAAAAAACCGGCAGCGGCGGTGGCGACGGCAATTCCGGAAAATTTCTTGGCTGTAGTCATGTGTGATTGCTCCTAATGAACTTGCTCTTGCTTGGACGCAGCGCCCCTTGCGCGGCGACCTGAACGGATTACGCAGGGACCGCCGCAAAAGATGCACTCCCCGCGCGACCCTGCGAATGGATCAGGGTGTCCCCGTGGCTGATCCGGCTCTTCGGGACGCCGATTGAAAGCGTAGTACACGGGGCGAAAACTTCGAGCCGCCGCCCGAACCTCGCTGCCCTGGGCACGAGCGTAGGATTGTCCGATACTGCCGGATCAATTTTGCCAACACAGGAAATGACATGACTGCCAAGTTGAGACTCGTGAGTTTTAAGCTGTGTCCGTTTGTCCAACGCTCGGTGATTACCCTCGAGCACAAGGGCATTGACTATGAGATCGATTACATCAACCTGATGGACCCGCCAGCCTGGTTCCACGAGATTTCGCCGTTGGGAAAAGTGCCCCTGTTATGCGTCGGCGACCAGGTGCTGTTTGAGTCGGCGGTCATCAACGAGTATGTGGACGAAATCACACCCCCCTCGTTGCATCCGGCCGACCCGCTGGAAAAGGCTATGCATCGCGCCTGGATCGAGTTCTCGTCCGATCTGTTCATGTCCCAGTTCCGCATGATGACCACCAAGAGTCAGGAAGAATTCGATAAACAGCGTAGCCAGATCCGCAGCAATCTCGAGCGTCTGGAGACGGTGGTCAAACCCGATCCTTACTATGCCGGCGAGGCGCTGTCCCTGGTGGACACGGCCTACGCACCGTTTTTCATGCGCGTCGATCTGGTGCAGCGGCGCCATCCGCTGGGGTTTATGGACGGTCTGCCAAATCTGCAGGCCTGGAGCGCCGCCCTGCTGCGGACCCCTGCTGTGCAGCGGTCCGTGGTGAGTGATTTCGAAGACTTGTTCGTCCAGCGATACGGCGCCGAGGATACGGTCATGGGTCCGCGTCTGCACTCCGAGGCCGCATGAGCGGCGACGATATCAATACGGATCTCAGTGTTGTGGCGCGGGTCGATACCGCCGCTCAGGACTGGCAGGATAGCCCCAGCAACTCCGTATGGCGTAAACCTTTGTTTCGCAGCGGCGGCGAGTTCGGTCCGGTCACCAGCGTGGTGCGCTATGCCGCGGGTGGACGGTTCCGAACCCATATGCACCCGGAGGGCGAGGAAATCCTGGTGCTGTCCGGCGTGTTCTCCGATGAACATGGGGACTACCCGCAGGGCAGCTATTTGCTGAACCCGGACGGCAGCCAGCACGCACCGTTTTCAGACCCGGGCTGTACTCTGTTCGTGCGCTTGCGCCAGTACCCGGGGGCGGACCGCCCGCAGCTCTGCATTCCCAGCGGGGCCATGGAATGGCAGGCGAGCGGGGTCGACGGTGTTTCGGTCAAGTCCCTGTATCGACAAGACGGCTACCCCCAGGCGATGAGCCTGATTCGATTACACGCGGGGGCGGTGTTGCCGGCCGCGGTGGTTGCGGGGCCGAGCGAGGTGTTCGTGCTACAGGGTGAACTGCTTGGACTCGGCGCGTCCGGCCTCGTGTCCGGTGGCTGGGTGCGTCTGCCCGCGGGACACAGCGCGCAACTGCACAGCGCAGAGGGATGCGAGTTCTATCTTCGGCGCGACGCCGAGCCGGAGCGAATGGATCACTTGAACGAACCGGATTGACGGACTCAGGTACTGGCCAGATGGGCGCTCTGGGCCTGAGCTCCGTAATGGCGAAACTTTTCCAGCACCCGTTCCATCTCCTCGTCGTCCAGATGATGGGGCTCACCCAGCACACGGGCGAAAATGTACTGGGCGGCCAGCGCCTCCACTTCCACGGCCAGGGCCAGCGCCTTGTCCAGCGTTGGCCCAACCGCGATCAATCCGTGATTGCCCAGCAGGCACGCCAACCGCCCGGACATGGCTTCGACCACGGCGTCGGACAGGGCCTGGCTGCCGAAGGTCGCGTAGGGCGCGCAACGGATGTCCCGCCCGCCGGCGACCGCAACCATGTAGTGAAACGGCGGAATGCCAAGGCCATGGCAGGCGAGAGCGGTGCAATGGCGTGGATGGGCATGGACGACGGCCATGACATCCTCCCGCTCGCGGTACAGGTCCAGATGAAAGCGCCATTCGCTGGACGGGCGGCGCGAACCCGGCGCCGGCTGACCCGAGAGGTCCACGGGAACAATGTCGTCTGGTGTCAGAGACTCATAGGTCATGCCCGATGGGCTGATCAGGAAACCATTCCCGGCGCGCAACGACACATTGCCGGCGGTGCCCTGGTTGATGCCTGAGCGATTGAGCGCCAGACAGGCATCAATGATGGCGGCTGCCGGTTCCGGCGTCATATGGCGTTGGCGTCGACAAACGCCCGTATGTCGGCGGCAGGCACCGAGATCGAAAGGTCCGGCACTTTGACCAGTTCACCGCTATCCTGATAAGCCGCGTAGCTTCGAATCATGCCGGCAAGTACATACTCGCCATGCTGGCACTCCAGCAGACCGCCGCCGGAATCGCCGTTGTCGATCTCCGCAGTGGAGTAGAGCCGACCGTCGCTGACCTGCTTGAATTGGCCGCGGGACGCGCGTTGGCCAGTGGCGCGCGGGAAACCCAGGGCCCACACCGGTGCGCTGTCCACGGGCGCGGAACTGGCGATGGTCATGGGTTTGAGGCCGCTGGTGGGCACGTCCAGCAAGGCCAGATCGTACTCCAGGTCGATGGCGATGGTTTGCGCCCATTCCACCGTTTCGCCGATCCGGACCCGGGCGAACCGTTCTTCGCCCATGACGTGGGCGGCGGTGAGCAGGCGGTCCTGCGCGATGATCACGCCGCTGCCGTGTCCGCCAGCGCCGGCACGGATTGGAACCACGGCGGCCCGCGCCAGGGGATCCGGCGCCGGGCAACTCTGATTCTGAACCGATGCGCAACTGCTCAGCAGCAGGGATGTGAGCAGAGTCAGGATGGTCCGCATGGTCATCTCCCGAGGCCCGAAACGGTCCGACCCCAGGTCGACCTTACGCTCAAGCCTAAGAGATGTGGCGTAATAATTCACCCCATATGGGTGTCCGACAACCGCCGCGAGGGCAGTGGCCGTGGTTTCAGATTTTCCGGTCACTCCGGCGTCCGCATGGAGGCCGCGGTTCAGTTGCCGGTGGAACTTGGGCCCACTCATTTGTCAGAATACCCATCCGCCTTCAAAGCACTCGGTGAATTAGAGTATCCGCTACGGGTTTTGGTTTCGGGTGCAGATGCTTGGCTTTGGCCTGAGTGCCGTGAGGTTGGTTATGAACACGATACGCTTGACGTTGGTCCTGATGGCCCTGCTTGTTTCGCCCGGTGCCCCGGCGGATCAGGCGGACCAGCGGCTCGGGCCCCTGTTCGAGGAGCTCAGGGCGGCTGACGAAGCCGAACAGGCCCGTTTTGTCGAGCAGTTGATCTGGCGTATCTGGTTGGAAAGCGGGCAGCCGGAAGTGAATGCGCTCATGGCTCAGGGCATGGCGGCCATGGCCAGGCGGCAAATGGACGCCGCGCGCGCTGTGTTCGACCAGGTCGTCATATTGGCGCCCGAGTACGCCGAAGGATGGAACAAACGGGCCACCGTTTACTACCTGGCGGACGATCTGGCCGCATCCATGCGTGATATAGAGCGCACCCTGGCTTTGGAACCGCGACACTTCGGCGCCCTGTCCGGCATGGGCCTGATTTTCGCCGAGATCGAGGACGTGGAAGGCGCTCTGCGGGCGTTCGAAGCCGCTCTGGAGATTCATCCCATGTCACCCACTGCACAGGCCAGCGCCGAAGAGCTGCGGGAAAAGCTACGGGATCAGACCTTATAGCAACCCGCCACCTGCGACGTGTCAACGACGTTCGAACCGACCGTTTAAATCAACCTAGAGATTGAACATGAGTGTTGCCCGATTCGACGGCACCGACAGCTATGTCGCCACCGATGATTTGAAGATGGCGGTGAATGCCGCGGTCACTTTGGGACGGCCATTGTTGGTCAAAGGCGAGCCCGGAACCGGCAAGACCCGTCTGGCCGAGGAGGTGGCGACGGCCTTGGGACGGCCGTTTTTTCAGTGGCACATCAAGTCCACCACAAAGGCACAGCAGGGTTTGTACGAGTACGACGCCGTATCCCGGCTGCGGGACTCTCAGCTGGGTGACGCCCGGGTGCACGATATTTCCAATTACATCGTGCGCGGCAAAATGTGGGAGGCGTTTGAGTCAGAGGAGCGCCCGGTCTTGTTGATCGACGAAATCGACAAGGCCGACATCGAGTTTCCCAACGATCTGCTGTTGGAGCTCGACCGCATGGAGTTCTTCGTCTACGAAACGCAACAGCTTGTGAAGGCGCGTAACCGGCCGATTATTCTGATCACGAGCAACAACGAAAAAGAACTGCCCGACGCGTTCCTGCGGCGCTGCTTTTTTCACTACATCCGGTTCCCCGACCGGGACACCATGACCGAAATCGTCAACGTCCACTACCCGGATCTGAAGAAGACCCTGTTGCGGGAGGCACTCGAGGTCTTTTTCGACATTCGGGAGGTGCCAGGGCTCAAGAAAAAGCCGTCCACCTCTGAGTTGCTCGATTGGATAAAACTGCTGGTGGCCGAGGACATCCCGCCAGAAGTCCTGCGCAGCGACGACCCCAAGAAGACCATACCGGTGCTGCACGGCGCCCTGTTGAAGAACGAACAGGACGTGCACCTGTTCGAGCGCCTGGTGTTCATGGCCAAGCGAAATGCTCGTTGATCTGTTTCACAAGCTGCGCTCGGCCGGGGTACCGGCGTCACTGACCGAATACCTGATGTTGATGGAGGCCATGCAGGCCCGGGTGGCATCGGTCAATATCGACGATTTCTACCACCTGGCACGCGTCGCTCTGGTCAAGGACGAGCGCCATTACGATCGCTTCGACCGGGTATTCGGAGCACACTTTCAAGGGGTCGAAGCGGTATTCCAGGAGGTGGTGGGCGAAATTCCCGCCGACTGGCTCCGCAGTCAGGCCGAACTCCAGCTCAGCGAGGAGGAGATGCGCCAGATCGAGGCGCTGGGTGGTTGGGATCAGTTGATGAAGACCCTGGCCCAGCGGCTCCAGGAGCAGGATGGGCGCCACGAGGGTGGCAGCAAATGGATCGGCACCGCCGGTCGGTCCCCGTTCGGCGCCAACGGCTACAACCCCGAGGGGGTTCGCATCGGCCAGGAGACCTCCCGTCATCGGCGTGCGGTCAAGGTGTGGGATCAGCGTGCGTTCCGGAACCTGGACGACACGGTGGAGCTCGGGACCCGCAACATCAAGGTCGCGTTGCGCCGGCTGCGCGCCTTCGCCCGCAGCGGCGCCGCCGAAGAACTGGACCTGGACGACACCATCCGTTCCACTGCCCGCAACGCCGGTTATCTGGAGCTGAAGATGGTTCCGGAGCGGCACAACGCGGTCAAAGTGCTGTTGTTCCTGGACGTGGGCGGTTCCATGGACGACCACGTCCGGGTGTGTACCGAGTTGTTCTCCGCCAGCCGCAGCGAGTTCAAGAATCTCGAATACTATTATTTCCACAATTTTCTCTACGAGAGCGTCTGGAAGGACAATCGCCGCCGGCTCGCCGAGCGTATCCCCTTGCCCGAGGTCATGAATACCTATGGGCCCGACTACAAGCTCATTTTCGTGGGCGACGCCACCATGAGCCCCTACGAAATCAGCCAGGCCGGTGGCAGCGTCGAACACTACAATGAGATACCGGGAGCGGCCTGGTTCCGGAGCCTGCTTGAACGATACCCGGGCGCCATCTGGCTCAACCCTGAGCTGGAGACGCGTTGGCCGTATTCCCCTTCGGTGGGAATGGTCCGGGAGTTGATCGGCGAGCGGATGTTCCCGTTGACGATCGAAGGACTGGAACGGGGCATCAAGGCGCTGCAGCGTAGACACTGATCCGGCGTAGCCGCGTGTCGAAACAGACTCGGCACGATACGGCGTAGAGAACGGCCTCAAGATGCTCATTTGCAGTGTGTAGACTGCGTTTTCTCAGTCGTTTTCGCCCTGCCTCGCACTCGACCGAGTCTGTCTCAGAAAGCTGCTGGATCCACAGTTCCTTTTCAGCGCAAGTTTCGGGTGGGCGAATCGCCCGGTGGCGAATAGGGTAGGGGCCATCCAAACAGGAGTGCACCGCATGGACCCAGTGACCGCCCTCGATTCAACCGCGGCAACCGAGTACCGTCGGGTGGCTGACGCATTGAGCTACATCAGCGAGCATCGTCGTTCCCAGCCCACCCTTTACCAGGTGGCGGCCCACGTGGGCCTGAGCGAGCATCATTTTCAACGCCTGTTTCAACGCTGGGCCGGCGTCAGCCCAAAGAAGTTCCTGCAGTTTCTCACCGTTGAGCACGCCAAGCGTCTGCTGACGAGCGATTTCAGCGTGCTCGATGCCTCGCTGGATGTGGGTCTGTCCGGCCCGGGGCGCCTGCACGACCTGTTTGTGACTGTCGAGGGCATGAGTCCCGGCGAGTTCAAACGCGCGGGCGAAGGGCTGAGCATTTCTCGGGATCTGATTGACACGCCTTTCGGGCCTGCGTTGCTCAGCCGCACCACACGCGGTGTGTGTGGGCTGGCATTTGTCGGCGAGGGTGGCGTCCAATCCCTGTTTCAGGAGCAGGCGGAACGCTGGCCTGGCGCACGATTCAATTCCGATCCGGCCGGTGCGGATACCCTGGCTCGGCGGATGTTCCGGACCGACACCACGTCGTCGGTGGGCGAACTGAGATTGCTGCTCAGCGGGACCCGTTTTCAGCTCAAGGTCTGGGAGGCGTTGCTCAGCATTCCCCCGGGGCGACTGACCACCTACGGCGGTTTGGCCCAGGCTCTGGGTCGCCCGGTGGGCGCGGCGCGGGCGGTGGGTCAGGCTGTGGGGGCCAATCCGGTGGCCTATCTGATCCCCTGCCATCGGGTGATTCGCGGCAGCGGGGAACTGGGTGGTTACCGCTGGGGCCTTGCCCGCAAGCGTGCAATACTCGGTTGGGAAACCGCAAAGTTGCCCAACCTGGAGGTTTCGTGATCGAAGCAGTCCCACCGTTGCCAGAGGAAGCGCACCCCGCCTTGGCTGCCTACGAGGGCATGGAGGTATCCAAAACAGCGCATTTTGCCTATCTGGCGGAAGTGGACGCACGGGTCCAGGGAGGCGGACAGCGGACCCTGGCGGACGAGGCGCGACTGCACACCCTGTTGGCGGAACACGACCGCGCGGTTGAGTCGTTCAAGGGGGCGATTCTGGATCTGCTCCGATCGGCGCCGGAAGCGCACGCGGCCTTTTTGCGTTACCTCACCACCCGCAACACCGCTTTGGGGAATGATGTCTAGGGAGCCTCTAATCTATTCGTGAACGTGCATCTTGGGATTGAAATGCACAGCTTCATCGTTGCCGATCTTGGCAATAGAACCACTATTACCCGCGATATGCCCCCCGTTCCGCCCCTTGAATCTGCACATTTCACCCTCCAATCTGCTTCGTCCAGAATAAATCAGAGGCTCCCTGGTGGGCGATTGACGTTCCGCGTCAGCCGTCGACCGAGCGCAGCAATCCAGCGCAGGCCTCGCCCTCGATGACCGTTTCCCCCCGTTGATTGTCAACCCAGCTCCGCAGAGTGATGGTTTCCGCGCCAGGATCGATCCCGGTGATTTCAAAGCGTGCCGTTACCGTGTCGCCGATGTGGACCGGGCGCAGAAACACCAGGTTCTGGGAGCGGTAAATGGCGCCCACGCCGGGCAGTTTCATGCCCATCAGGGTCGAGAACAGGGACGCGGACAGCATCCCGTGGGCGATGCGTTCACCAAAGAAAGTCCGCTTGGCGAACTCGGCATCCACGTGCAGTGGGTTCACATCGCCGGTGAACGCCACGAAGTGAGCGATGTCGGCCTCGGTAATGGTTTTGCTGAAAAAAGCGCTCTGACCGACCCGAAGGTCCTCAAAGCGGGCGATGTGATAGTCCAAAGGGCGGTCTCCCGTAATCGCCGGTCGCAAGGCGGTGGCTATGACCCAGCTCAGTGCTGCAGCGTTTGTTTGGCAATACCATCTGTTTCGTGGGCCGGTCCGGGACCTGACTATACTCCCGGAAGGCCGCACCCGTAATCACAGGCATTGGAGCGCAGGCATGGCAGATCACGGCACCCGAGATATCCGAAACATCGCTTTGGTAGGACATGCCGGGGCGGGAAAGACAACCCTCGTGGAGTCTTTGCTGTTTCATGGCGGCAGCCTAGCGGCGCCCGGCAGCGTGGAAAAGGGCACCGCGGTCACGGACTTCGAGCCGCTTGAGCGCAGATATCATCATTCCGTGAACACCGCAGTGGTCAGCCTGGACTACAAGGGCCGGCATATTAATTTGATCGACACGCCGGGATACCCGGATTTTCTCGGGCCCACCATCAGCGCCCTGTCCGCGGTGGAAACGGCGGTCGTGGTCATAAACGCCGCCGGTGGCATCGAGGTGCTGACCCGCCAGCTCATGCGAATTGCCCGCGATGTTCACGATTGCCGGATGATCGTAATCAACAAGATCGATACGGACGGTGTCGACCTGGCCGACTTGGTGACGCAAATCCAGGAGGCCTTCGGAGCCGAGTGTTTGCCCATCAATCTGCCCGCTGAAGGCGGTCGCAAGGTCGTGGATTGCTTTTTCAATGACCAGGGCGCATCGGACTTCTCCTCGGTCGAGGCTTTGCACACCGCTTTGGTGGATCAGGTGGTGGAGGTCGATGAGGAATTGATGGCCCTGTATCTCGAGCAGGGTGAGATCAAGGCGGAGCAACTTCACGACCCTTTCGAAGCCGCTCTGCGAGACGGGCACATCGTTCCCATCTGCTTCACCGCGGCGCGCGAAGGCGTGGGTGTGGCCGAGTTTCTCGATGTGCTGGTGCGCCTCGCACCCAACCCGACCGAGGGCAACCTCCAGGCGTTTGTCGATGACGGCCCCCAGCCTCAGGAACTGCAGCCCGAACCCGATGCCCAGGGACATCTGTTGGCTCACGTGTTCAAGGTCGATTTCGACCCGTTCGTGGGCAAAATCGGCGTTTTACGGGTGCATCAAGGCAAGATCACCCGGGACAGCCAGGTCTTTGTCGACGACAACCGTAAGCCGATCAAGGTTGGACATCTATTCCGGTTGCAGGGCAAGCAAATCTTCGAAACCGATGAGGGTGTGCCCGGTGACATCGTAGCCCTGGCCAAGGTCGAGGAACTGCATTGGGATTCCATCGTACATGATTCCCACGACGAGGATCATGTCCACATCAAACCGCCCTGGTTCCCGGCACCGGTGGCGGGCCTGGCGGTGGAGGCCAAGCGCCGCGGCGACGAGCAAAAAGTCGCCGATGCCTTGGCCAAATTGTCCGAGGAGGACCCCTGTCTCAAGGTAGAGCGTGACCCGGGTGCGAAACAGGTCCTGCTGCGCGGGCTGGGGGATCTGCACCTGAGAATGGCGCTGGAGAAGATGGATGAACGCTATCACGTGCAGGTCGAGACCCATGCGCCTGATATCGCCTATCGGGAGACCATCACCGCGTCGGCCGAGGGGCACCATCGTCACAAAAAGCAGACCGGTGGCTCCGGTCAGTTCGGTGAGGTATTTCTGAGAATTGAACCCCTGTCCAGAGGCAAGGGCTTTGAATTCGTCGACGAAGTCAAGGGCGGTACCATTCCCGGGGGATACATTCCGGCGGTGGAGAAGGGTGTCCGTCAGGCGATGGAGGAGGGCACTTTGTCCGGTCATCCGATCCAGGATGTGCGGGTCGTGGTCTACGACGGCAAGCATCACCATGTGGATTCCAACGAGGTGTCTTTTACCATCGCGGGACGTCGGGCCTTTGAAGAGGCGACCCGCAAGGCGCGGCCCCTGCTACTCGAGCCCATAGTTCATCTGGTGGTGAGCAGCCCAGAGGAATACTTCGGTGATTTATCTGGTGATCTTTCCGCGCGCCGCGGCCGCATTACCCAAACCGCCAATCCGGGCAATGGCCAGGTCACGATACACGCCGAAGTGCCGCTGGCGGAGCTGCAGGACTATCAAGCCAGAATGAAGTCCATAACCGGTGGTCACGGCGCCTACGTCTTGCAACATGCCCACTACGAGCCCGTTCCACAGAATGTGCAGGCGGAACTGATTTCCAGCCACCGGGCCAGGCGCTGACCTGACGGCCGGCGTCGGGCTGCAGCGACGCCCCAAACTCAGAGCGTTCCTAAATCCGGGTCGGATATTTCTCAATGCCCGCGATCGGCAGGTGGTCGGCTTGATCGCACCCCCAGGGACCGCTAGCGTTTACGGCAACAACGGCATCGCAGCCTGCCACGACGTGATTTTGACCGGGCACGCGAGTCCAAGGATAGGCTGCAGGCTGTCGATGAATACGGTGGGTATGCGCGTAGCACTCAGGGGTCGCGCCCGCCAGGGACGAGGTGCTGATGCGAAACAAGCATCAACTGGGTTTGGGCACCGGCTTTGTGTTGCTGCTCACGCTCATGGTGGTTCTGCTGGTCCACGGTCTGCTTCGCCTCGGTTCCATCAGCCGTGATCTGAATCAGATTGTCGATCTGCATGGACGCAAGGTCGCGATTGTCACCGACATTCAACTCGCCGGATATCATCGAACCGGGGCTTTATCGGCCCTGGTGCTGGCCGGATCGTCACTCGAAGGCGCGCCGGTAACCCGTGATTTGGCCGAATTGGAATCACGCATATACGACGGCTGGACCGCTCTGCGTCTGCTCGGCTTGAGCCCGGACGAATCCGCCAACCTGAACCGCCAGGCAGCGCTGGTGGCCCGCATGCATGCCCTGCAACTCGAGGTGGTGCACTACAAGGAGGCCGGGCAGAACGCAATGGCCAACGCGGTGCTGCGGCAGGAGCTGATCCCATTGCAGCGGGCGCTTGCCGCCGAACTGCAGATGTTGAGGACCTTGTCCGACGCGAGTATCGCCGAAGCAGTCCGGAACGCGCGCGCCACGCGTGAATTCACCCAGAAGTTCACCATCCATTTGGGATTTTTCTGCGTCCTGTTGGGGGTGATCGTCGCCATGACCGTGACCCGCCGGATGATGCGCCAGAATCGCGCCATCGAACGCTATATCCGGCTGCTGTCCTCGAGCCGGGACGCGCACCGTCACCTGGCCACCCATGACCCCCTTACGAGTATGCCCAATCGCGTCCTGTTTCAGGATCGGCTCGACCAGGCCCTGCTGCGCAGCCGCCGCAAGCGGGAGCGGTTCGCCGTTGCGTTTCTTGACCTGGATAACTTCAAGCTCATCAACGATCGCCATGGACACCACGCGGGTGACCAGATTCTCAAGGGTGCAGCGGAGCGGCTGAACGCCGGCCTGCGTCAGAGTGACACCGTGGCCCGAATGGGGGGTGACGAGTTCGCCGCCCTCCTTGAGGGTTTGTCCAGTCGCCATGAGGCCGATCGGGTAATACAAACTCTGGCCAAACAACTCGCCGCGCCGTTTCTGGTCGATGGCACCGAGATTCGCCTCTCCATGAGCGTGGGGATCGCCTACTATCCGCTCGATGGCAGCGACGCAGAAAGTTTGCTCAAGGTGGCCGACCGGGCCATGTATCGGATGAAAGCGCAAACCCGTGTGAACGAACTCCCCGACACTGAATCGAAACCGGTGAGAGCGGAACCCGAGCCGGAAGCGTCGCCCGCCGCCCCGCGTGCCGTTGACGGCGGCCTGCAGTGGCAGTAGGATTTGCGGCGCTGTCGATGAGACGGGGCTATAGCTCAGCTGGGAGAGCGCTTGCATGGCATGCAAGAGGTCGGCGGTTCGATCCCGCCTAGCTCCACCAAACACAGAAGCCGCGATCCCGGCGCGGTCTTCGAACAGTTAGCGCGTCCCCTTCGTCTAGAGGCCTAGGACACCGCCCTTTCACGGCGGTAACAGGGGTTCGAATCCCCTAGGGGACGCCATTACTTCTCCAAGCCGCTCGCCTCCGCGGTGTCCGGGGAACGCCCCAGAGAGCATCTAAAGTTCGTCAGCGACCGAAACCACGCGCTCTGCGTGTTTGGGGGTAGCTTGCGCAGCATCAGTTCCTGGATCTGCGCCGGCGCAGCGGCTTCAGAGCTATGGTGGCCTGACCCATCGTTCAGAATCGAATGCATGCTGACGACCCAATTCACAAGACTGCGCGAACGGTTCAGTTCCTCTGCCTGATGAACCCTTTCATCGTGTCGGGACGAACGATAGCTTTTTATGCTTTGCAGCGCATAAAAGGTTTCATGCGCATCCGCCACTGCGGCTTCCTTGGCAATCGCTGCCGCCGAGTCAAGCTTGCGCAGATCCGTCCGCAACCCCCACCGAGGATCGCTGCGCCCATGTACTGAGCCAACACATACTCCGGCGGCCACACCACCGAGCCTGCCCCCGGACAGGCCCCGGAACCCGGGCCTATGCCCGCGCACGTCCCGACGGCCAGTTTGGACTAGAATTACAGTCTAATGGGCGGAAAACGAGGGCAGCGGATGCCGGTCTATGGCGTCAACTGCAGGGAACGGCACAGGCACTGCGCGACGTTCCGCCGTGCCACAGCCGCCCCCAGAAATACAATCCCCTTAATACAAGTGGAAACCGTGCCGACGTCTGGCCGGCTCAGTCCAACTCACGTTTATCCGTCATGCTACCCACGACGGATAAACGCTTAGTAGTTAGGCATCAGATGGAGAGTATGAAAAAAGTCGAACCATTGCTTGAACGCTACGAAGGTAATCGGGTAATTCGTGGGCTAGTTCAACTCGTCCCATTCGGTATCGGGTCAGCATTTGATGTTGTACTTGTAAGGACTCTTGAAAAGATGCAGGAGGATCGCGCTCGATCATATTTTGATGCTTTGTCAGAAGGCGGGCCACTAGACGACGCGCTGTTAGGTTCGGAGGGGTTTCTGCACCGGTTTTTTGCAACAACTCGCGCTGCACTTGATACTCGGCGCGAAGAGAAAATCCAGATGTTTGCGCGGTTGTTGCTCTCCTCGGTTTCAGATACACGCCCAATTGAGCCTGACGAATACGAAGAGTTTTTAGGGATTTTGGATGATCTCAGTTATCGAGAAATGCTCGCCCTAAGCGTTCTAGATCGATTTAGTGAACGTAAGAGAGAGCCAGTTCATAATGACCTTCAATGGACAAATACGTTTTGGGATGAGTTCGAGCAGGTACTTTGCTCAGAACTGCAGGTCCCAGAAGACTCTGTATCCGATTTTATGAACCGGATAAGTCGTACAGGTTGCTACGAAATGTTTACTGGCGGTTACTTGGACTACACTGGTGGGAAAGGCAAGCTTACCCCTACATACTATCGATTGCGTAATTATGTTCAGGAGCGCACAAATAATGCCTAACAAGCGCATCAGCGGTCAAAATGCCCGCTGATGCGAAGCGTTATGTGGCTAGTAGTGCCGTTGAACAATGAATGAGATTGAGCAAATAGGCAGGGACCATGCATACAAACTTGCCAAGTTGCAGGCCGACACGTTCAGACAGGCATACTCTGACGTTCATTCTCTAGATGATATTGAGGTCTACTGCCTTGCAAACTACACGCCTGAACTCGCGGAACACGAACTGGCTGACAAGGAAACTATTTGCTGTTTCGGCTTGCTGAACTCAGTTCTATCTGGCTACTATATTCTGAAGCACCGGGACCCACCAATTCCAGTAGGGTTTTCGGCTGTTGGGCTAAAGCAAATTTACGTACTGAGTTCAGCGTACGGTAGCGGGTTAGCCCAGGCACTCTACGAACACGCTTTGGACTATGCTCAGACTTTGGAAAGTGAAGGACTTTGGCTTTGCGTCTCAGATATTAATCATCGCGCTAAGGCTTTTTATGACAGGCTTGAGTTCAAGAGCGTCGGCGAGGGCCCGATACTTAAGGTTGGAAGCGATCATCTTCCGTCCTCAATCTTAGTCTTCAAGTTCAGTTGTTAAGGGCCACATAAAACGCAGTGGAAGTCATTCCTCCGCCTACAGCTCCGCCGCTTAACTGGGTGTTAGGCGCTTAAGGCAACAGGAGTGAATTCGCATTGTTGAGTTCATTGATGCTAGGGGGAGGCTAGAGAAATGAGCGAAAAACTGGTAGTTCGAATAGACCCGGAGAAGCTTGAGCTGCAACCTACCCAGTTCGTATCTGCTGATCTGGTTTTGGATGGAACTCCAAATGAGTTGGCGGCAGATATTTTCAGCGGATCGAATGGGAGTTTGCAACTGGGCGTTTGGGAGTGCACGCCGTACTCAGAGGCAGCAAACCCCTACGGCATAGATGAGTTTTGTCTGCTACTGAAAGGGCGCGTATCGTTTACGGATGACGCCGGGAATAAGGACACGTTCAGCGCAGGAGAGTCCTACTTGGTCCGGAAAGACTTCTCGGGCATTTTCCGGGTCGAAGAGCCCACTCGAAAGCTGTATGCAATCTTCGAAAGCATTGAGTAGCCGTTGCCAAGAATTGGCCGCGCCTAACGAGGCGCGGCCGCGGATTAGGCGCAAGCTGCTTTCCTTGGGGTTGCGTCCGTGCCACTGAGCTTTATCGTGAGGCAGAAAAAGGGGTGTTGCCAAGTTGAAGGGTAAGTTGAACCGCTGGAATGATGAAAAAGGGTTCGGATTCATTGCACCCTACGGTGGCGGGCGCGACGTGTTTATTCATGTATCGGCGCTAAAAAAGATGGCCCGACGGCCAGTGTTAGGGGATGAGATAACCTTTGAAGTACACCTCAATAAAGATGGAAAAGAAAGAGCGGTTGATGCAAGTATTGAGGGTGTTTCAGCGATCCGAGCCAATCCCAAAAAACTAAGATCAAAGCGCTCTGAAAAAGGCAGCGGGATTTTCGGCAGGGTAGTGGTGCTTATTCTGGTCCTGGGAATGGGGTCGGCGGCCTATAGCGTATTGAATGGAAAATCCGTGTCTATCTCGAATGCAAGCCGTTCTCTGCCCTTGTCCAGTGCGATAAACGCTAGGCGCGACGATTACAGTTGCGCTGGTAAAACTCACTGCTCAGAGATGATCTCATGTGATGAGGCCCTTTTTTACTTAAAGAATTGTCCGGGAGTAAAAATTGACGGTGATGGTGATGGTGTACCATGCGAGCGACAGTTGTGCGGCTGGTAGGATGCAAATAGCGAGTTGCCTAACAAATCGGCCAAGCCGTTCGTTGCTTTGGTCCTAATTTGGTCGCTCAGCACTCTGCATCCGCTCGCGCGTCGCTTCGTCATTGTTGCCCGATCAGTCGCTCCGAGCTGAGCGCCGCTTACCTGGGCGTTAGGCCATTACACTAGTTTCACAACCAACCCAAAGGAGAGTCAAATGGGGTTCATTAATCAACTACTGTTAGCACTTGCGCTATGTGTAGGAACTATCGCCGCTCCAGCGTTTGCAGGGGACACTGACCCATTGTTTGTCAGTCTGACCAGCGATGATTCACACCGCGCCAACATGGCAATCACTTTCAGCGGAAACCAGCACGAACGCGGACATCCTTTGACAATCTTCTTGAACGACAAAGGAGTACTGATTGGCTCCAAGGCAAATTCCACCAAGTTCGCTGACCATCAGAAGGCACTTTCTGATCTCATGAGCAAAGGAGCAACGGTCCTTGTTTGCCCAATGTGTATGAAGCATTACGGCGTCAAAGAGTCCGATTTGTTGCCTGGCCTGCAATTGGGGAAACCTGAGCTTACTGGCGGGGCACTCTTCAAGGACAACACCAAGACGCTCACTTGGTAACAATGGCCTAACACTGCGCCCCTGAGCCTGGATGTTGGGCGTCAATGTCCAGGTCTTCGGAATCAGCTATCCGCTATCCGCCATATCTGCTGGTTCGATCGGCTCCAGACCCAACTACGTGCCTCAGGCCTGGTGACTGTGACAGTAAAACCAACTCGGAGATGACTTGGCTGTTATCCTTTTTCTATACGCGCTCACACCTTCATCTCGGAAATCACATCCTCGAGAGCCTTTATTGCTTCTGCCGCGCTCTGCTCGGTCAGCTTTTTTCGATCGAAGCGTCGCAGGGGTGCGAAGCGTCGCAGGGGTCGGACCAAGCCAATTGGTTGATTTGTAGCC
>Ga0316196_10000347_pt1 | contig 17344 bp, 17 predicted proteins | sample Eddsed2cm_MG_FD_204938 | JGI IMG/M metagenome (GOLD analysis project Ga0316196, IMG submission 204938) | Coastal sediment microbial communities from Maine, United States - Eddy sediment 2 cm | ecosystem: Environmental > Aquatic > Marine > Coastal > Sediment | place: USA: Maine | collected... | reverse complement strand
CGAACACACTCGTCGGCGTCCGGAAGCCCGAACCCTCGAGCACGGCGGGCCAGAACAGCATGTGGAAGTACATGATGTCCTTGCCGATGAAGTGATAGACCTCGGTATCGTGGCCAGGACGCCAGTACTCGTCGAAGTCGAGATCGTCGCGCCGATCGCAGAGATTCCTGAAACTCGCCGGGTAGCCGACCGGTGCGTCCAGCCAGACGTAGAAATACTTGTCCTCGGTGCCCGGGATGCGGAATCCGAAGTAGGGTGCATCGCGGGAGATGTCCCAGTCCTGGAGCCCCGCCTCGAACCACTCGTCCAGTTTGGCCACCGCGTTCCTGTCGAGCGTCGCCGACTTCATCCACGCGCGCAGTCGGTCTCCGTACTCGCTGAGCCGGAAGAAGTAGTGCTCCGACTGCCGCGTCACCGGTTCGGTGCCGGATATTACGGAGACGGGGTCGATGAGGTCAGCTGGCGTGTAGGTCTTGCTGCAGTTTTCACAGGCGTCGCCGTACTGGTCCGGTGCTTTGCAGAACGGGCAGGTGCCGCGCACGAATCGGTCGGGCAGGAACATGCCTTCCTGCTCGTCATAGGCCTGTTCGATCGTCTTGGTGTAGATGTCGCCCGCGGCGCAGAGCGCCTCGAACATCTCGACGGTCAGGGCCTCGTTTTCCGGCGAGTGCGTCGTGTGGTAATTGTCGAAATCCACCCCGAACGCCGCAAAGTCCCGGACGAACTCCTTGCTGACCCGGGTCGTGAGCTCTTCCGGCGTCACCCCGAGTTCGCGTGCCTTGATCATGATCGGCGTGCCGTGGGCGTCGCTGGCGCAGACGTAGGTGCATTTGTGCCCGCGAAGCTTCTGGAAGCGCACCCAGATGTCGGTCTGGATGTATTCGACGAGATGCCCCATGTGAATGGAGCCGTTGGCATACGGCAGGGCGCTCGTTACGAGTATCTTTCGGGGGGCGTCGCTCATGACGCGCGATTATGCCACGTGTTGGAGATTGTAGGAGCGGTTCAGCCTTCGTCGCGCATGCGCTGGAACTTGGACTTGTCGTTGGCCTGCTGGTACGCCTCCTTGCCGGAGACCAGGCCCTGGCGCACGAGTTCCATGAGCGCCGTGTCCATCGACTGCATGCCGACGTTGCCGCCGGACTGCATGGCCGTCTCGAGCTGGTCGAGCTTGCCCTGGCGAATGAGGTTCGCGACCGCCGGCGTATTCACGAGTATTTCCAGCGCCGCGATACGGCCGGCGTGCTGCTTGGTCGGCAGCAGCTGCTGGGAAATGACGCCGCGCAACGACGTCGAGATCATCGTGCGGATATGGCTCTGCTTGTCGGCGGGAAAGGAATTCACAATGCGGTCCACGGTCTGGCCGGCACCGTTGGTGTGCAGCGTGCCCATGACGAGAATACCCATTTCCGCCGCGGTGACGGCGATACTGATGGTCTCGAGGTCGCGCATTTCGCCGACGAGCACGACGTCGGGATCTTCACGCAAAGCCGAGTGCAGCGCTTCGGCGAACGACGGGCTGTGCACGCCGATCTCGCGCTGGCTGATCAGGCAGCCCTGGGCCTTGTGGACGAATTCAACGGGGTCCTCGATCGTCAGGATGTGGCCTTTCAGGCGCTTGTTCATGGCGTCGATCATGGCCGCGAGCGTCGTCGATTTACCGGAACCCGTCTTGCCGGTGACGAGGATCATGCCCTGCGTGTGGCGGCAGAGTTCGTGCACGACCTTCGGCATGTTCAGGTCGGCAAGCGTCAGCGCCTGCGACGGGATGGCTCGAAAGATCGCGCCGATGCCGTTCAGGTGGCGAAAGGCATTGACGCGGAAGCGGGAGACGTCCGGGATCTCGTAAGCGAAGTCGGCGGCGTCGTCCTGCTCGAAGTCGCGTTGCGTCCCGCCGTCCATGATTTCGAGCATGCATTCCCGCACGGTGTCGATCGACAGTTGTTCCTGGTCCATGACCTGCAGGTTGCCGTGGACTCTTGCGCGCACCGGATCGCCCGACACGAAATGCAGGTCGGATGCATTGCTCTGCAGGGCGGACATCAGGTACTGGTCGATCTTCATGAGCCACCCAATATTTCGTTTCCGCCGACGTCGATCATCGGTACGATATCGGTGTCCGTTACGAAGCGCTGGAACTTCTTCTTGTCGTTCGCGAAGCGGATTGCGTCGTCCGGGTCGATCTCCTTTTTCTGGATCGCCCGGAGCAGCGCAGAGTCCATGGGCTGCATGCCCTGGTCAGCACCGGTCTGCAGCTGCGACGCTATCTGATGGGTCTGGTCGGACGTAATCATCTTTGCGATTGCGCGGTTGCTTACGAGGATCTCGAGTACTGCGCGGCGGCCCTTGCCGTCGACCGTCTTGACGAGCACCTGCGTCACTACCGCCTTGAGACTCATTGCAAGAAACGCCTTGGTCTGCTCGCGCAGCTCGCCGGGCAGGGCGTCGATGATGCGGTCGATGGTCTTCACGGCGCCGGTCGTATGCAGCGTGCCGAGCACGAGGTGCCCGGTCTCTGCGGCGGTCATGGCCATCATGATCGTCTCGGCATCGCGGAGTTCGCCGACGAGGATTACGTCCGGATCCTCGCGCATGGCCGATCGCACGCCGTCCGCGAAGCTCTTCACGTGGGTATTCAGCTCGCGCTGGATGACCTGGCATTTCTTGCTCGGGTGCACGAACTCGATCGGGTCCTCGAGACTGATAATATTGAGGCTCCGCGTCTCGTTGAGGTGATTGATCATCGCGGCCAGCGTCGTCGATTTACCGGTTCCGGTGGAACCGGTGACCAGCACCATGCCCTGGTGGTAGTCGCAGAAATCGACCAGCACTTTCGGCATGCCGAGCTGCGAGAGGGTCGGTACGGCACCCGGAATGTGGCGGAAAACGGCGCCGACGCCGGTCACCTTGCGGAACACGTTGACGCGAAAGCGCCCGCCTTCCTCGGCGACGTAGGAGAAATCGAGGTCGTGGCCCGCTTCGAGGCGCTCGACCTGCTGCGCCGTGAGGATCTCGCGGACATAACCCTCGAGCTCGGTATCCGACAGCTGCCGGAACTTGATGGGCATCAGGTCGCCGTTCATGCGCAGCATCGGCGGCACCCCAACCGCGAGGTGCACGTCCGAGCAACCCTGCGCCAGGCCGAGCTTCAGAAATGCGTCGATACGCGCCATATTCTGCTGTTCATCCGATAAATCAGGAGCTTATGGGTATCCTAGGCGGAATTCGGGCCGCTGGCCAGAGCGAGATCACATTTTCGGAAATTGACGCGCGCCGGCTTCAGGCACGGATGGCGTCGAGCTCGTCGGTGAGTTCCGCCATGGACTGGTGGCGCTTGGTCTTGTCCACCGACATGGCCTTGTTGATGAGGGCGGCGTATTCGTCCGGGATGTCCGGGTTGATCTCCTGGCAGGGCTTCGCCTTGCCCTGCACGTGCTGGTACATGACCGACATGTGGTCGCCGCGGCTATAGGGCGGTATGCCGGTCACCATCTCGTACATGATGACGCCGATGCTGTAGATGTCGGCCGTTTCATCGACCTTCTTGCCGAGAATCTGCTCGGGCGCCATGTATTTCGGCGAGCCGATGACGTAGCCGGTTTTCGTCAGCTGGGTGTCGCCGCTGGAGGCGGCGGCCGCGACGCCGAAGTCCACGATCTTCAGCAGGCCTTCGTTATTCACGAGCACGTTGGCGGGTTTGAGATCCCGGTGAATGACACCGGCCTGGTGCGCCACTGCCATACCGGTCGCGATGTCGCGCGAGAATTGCAGGGCTTTCTTCATTTCCATGGGCTTGTTGTCCGGAATTTCCCCGGACAGCGTATGCGACGGGAAATACTCCATGGAAATCGCGTACGAACCCTGCAGGTTCAGGAAGTCGTAGATGCGAATCACGTTGCGATGCGTGATCTTGCGCGAATACCGTAATTCGTGCACGAACCGCTTCATCATTTCCTCGTCCGAGGAGACGTTCGGGTTCAGGAACTTCAGGATGAGCCGCTCGTCGACGACTTCGTCTTCCATCAGCAGCACGGTACCGAATGCGCCCTTGCCGATTTTTTCGATGTATTTGTAGCGCCCTTCGATGACGTCGCCGGGCTTGAGCTTGGAGATGTCGAGGCCCAGCGGCGGAGCCGGAGGCGGTGCCGCCCCTTCGACCGTCGTGTCGCCAAGCGATGCGGCGGCCGTCCGGGACTTGGCCTGTTCGTCGAGCAATTTCTCCAGGTCCTTGTCGTCGAGCAGCAGCGTGCGCGTCGGATCTCCGATCTTCTCGGCGCGTACGTTCTCGGCCAGCATGGTCGCGGAGAAGCGGGCATCGAGGTCCTTGAGCGCCTTGTCCGCGATATTGATGACCGTGGCCTCGTCGGTCTGTTTTATTTTTTGCAGCACGGTGCGCACGGTATCGGCGTGTGATTCGTCGGCGAGTTTCGAGAGCGCCTTGACCGCCTCGATCTGCAGTTCGCGCTCCGGGCTCCTGAGCAGGGGCACGATCATGGGAATGTGCTTGTAGTTGCCGAGCTTCGCGAGGGCGCGGACGACGACCGTGTCGGTCTTAACGTCCTTGCCGAGCATCGCTTCGAGTTTCGGCAACGCCTTCGGGTTGCCGATCTTGGACAGTGCGTCGACGGCGCGTTCGCGCACCCACCAGTCGGAATCGTCGGTCGCCTTGATCAGGTGGTCGATGGCACGCTCGTCCTTTGCGGCATTGAGAATTTCGATCGCCGTGCGGCGTATCTCCTCGTCTTCGTCGTTGATCAGCGCCACGACGGAGTCGACGACCCTGGGCCCGCCTATTTCTGCGAGCGCATCGCCTGCGCGCGACCGCACCCACCAGTCGTCGTCCTTGAGGACGTCCAGCAATTCCTTGACGGAGTCGACGTTGCCGACTTCGTTCAGCACTTCGACCGCGGCGCGGCGCGAGTACTCGGACTCGTCCTTGAGCGCATCCGCGAGGTATTTCACCGTTTCCGGATGGTTGATGTGAATCATCATTTCGACGGCCTTGTTCTGCACGTCGAGGTCGGGGTCCTGCAGCAGTTTCGCGACGGCGGCGATATTGACGTTCTTGCCGCGCGAGGCGAGGGCGCTGAGCGCCGCGCCGCGTACCATCTTGTTCGTGTCCCTGAGTTCGACTTCGAGCGCGGCGTTGATTTCCGCGCTGTCGAATCGTTTCAGCAGGTTGATGAGGTGGATCTTGATGACCGGGTCACGCCCGCCCATTCGCGCGATGAGGTCGGGGACCATCTCCGGCCGGACCATGCGCTCGATGATCTTGAAGACGGCGGCCTTCTCCTTGACGTCGAGGTCGTAAGCGCGCTGCAGCAGTTCATGCACGCTGAGGTCGTCCTTGTGAACCTGGAGGACTTCGATCAGCGCGGGCTTCGAGACTTCGTTGTCGTCGAACCAGTCGAGTAGCTGGTTGACGTTATAGTCGGTGGTGCTGCAGAGGGCCCATGCGGTGCCTTTGACGACACGCTCGTTGCCGTCGGCGAGCCCCTCGCGGTAGTAGTCGATGGTCTTGTCGTCGACGAGCGAGGAGAGGATGTCGACGAACACCATCGTGTGCGACTTGTCGGACAACGCGAGCGCGTCGATGACTTTCGGGATGACTTTCGGGCCGATCTTCTTGATCTTGCCAACGAGTTTGCGCGCGCCGGCGCTCGTCGGGTCTTTTTCCGCGACCAGCTGCTGGATGAGCTGGTCCGTTCGAAAAGAGCCGAACAGGCTCATTTCGGGGCCTCATGGCGCGCGCGCATGCCGGTACGGGGACGTGCCGTTTCCGGCCTCCCTGCATTCGACACTCTCAGAGCCTTTCCGTTACGAATCGACAATCGACTTGCTCTAGCCCACACGTAGCAGGCCGCCTGCGACCCGTTCGACCCACAGACGCTCCACTCTCAAACCCGATGCGGCGCATTATGCCACATCGCCCTGACGCACAATCCACCCGAAGACCTCGAGAAATCAGGCCCGGGGCACATGTCCTGCCGTAAATAGGGACTTGGCAGCGTGCTGGCCTCGGTTACAATGTGCGCCCCACTGCCCCTCCCCGAGCGGCAGTTGTAGGCAAATTTTACCTAATAAGAGAACCTGAAGTGTGACGGCGTCAACAGATTCCAGTGTGAAAAAGCTCGTCGAGTCCCTGCATTTGCCGGGAATAGACCACCCCATCAGCGACATCGGTCGCGTTGTTGCCGCCACGGCCGGCGACTCTTCCGCAGAGGTCAGCGTGGAACTCGGCTTCCCGGCGGACGGCGCGAAAGCCGGCTGGCGGGACTTCATCGCGGATGCGGTGAAATCGGAAACCGGTGCCGGCAGCGTCGACGTGACGCTGACGTCCGCCATCACGGCGCACGGCGTGCAGCGCAGCCTGAAACCACTTGCCGACGTGCGCAACGTGATTGCCGTCTCGTCGGGCAAGGGCGGCGTCGGCAAGTCGACCGTTGCGGTCAACCTGGCGCTCGCGCTGGCGGCCGATGGCGCCTCGGTGGGGCTGCTCGACGCCGATATCTACGGGCCAAGCCAGCCGCACATGGTCGGGCTGGTCGGCGAACGGCCGACGACCAGGGACGGCAAGAGCATGGCGCCCCTCGAGGCGCTGGGACTGCAGGTCATGTCGATCGGCTTTCTCATCGATCCCGACGAGCCGATGGTGTGGCGCGGGCCGATGGTGACGTCCGCACTCAACCAGTTGCTCAACCAGACCAGCTGGCGCGACCTCGACTACCTCATCGTCGACATGCCGCCCGGCACGGGCGATATCCAGCTTACATTGGCGCAGCAGGTGCCCGTTTCGGGCGCCGTGGTGATAACCACGCCCCAGGACATTGCCGCGATCGACGCGCGCAAGGGACTCGCAATGTTCCGCAAGGTAGCGATCCCGGTACTGGGCGTCATCGAGAACATGAGCACGCATATCTGCACCGCCTGTGGCCACGAGGAAGCGATTTTCGGCGCCGGCGGGGCCGACGCCATAGCGCGCGACTTCGATGTCGAACTGCTCGGCAAGCTGCCGCTCGATGCGAGCATTGGTAAACAGGCCGACTCCGGCAACCCGACGGTCGCCGCGGATCCGGATTCGGCGACAGCGGAAGCGTTCCGCAGCGCCTCGCGCCGCATGGCGGCCGCGCTCGCGATGCAGGGCAAGGACTACAGCGCCAAGTTTCCCAAGATCGTCGTCGAGTAACACGGGTGAGCATAAAGTCCGATCGCTGGATTCGCCGCATGGCGGCGGAGCACGGCATGATCGAGCCGTTCGAGCCCGGCCAGGTGCGCGAGAACGAACGCGGCCGCATCGTCTCCTACGGGACGTCGAGCTACGGTTACGACGTGCGCTGTTCCAGCGAATTCAAGATATTCACCAACATTAACTCCGCGATCGTCGACCCGAAAGGCTTCGACGAGACCAGCTTCGTGGACCTCGAGAGCGACGTCTGCGTGATACCGCCGAACTCCTTCGCACTGGCGCGCACCGTCGAGTACTTTCGTATCCCCCGTACCGTGCTCACGATTTGCCTCGGCAAGTCGACCTATGCGCGCTGCGGCATCATCGTCAACGTGACGCCGCTGGAACCCGAGTGGGAAGGCCACGTTACGCTGGAGTTTTCCAACACGACGCCGCTGCCTGCGAAGATCTACGCCAACGAGGGCGTGGCGCAGATGCTGTTCCTCGAGTCCGACGAGCCCTGTGAGACGTCCTACAAGGACCGCGGCGGCAAGTACCAGGGCCAGGTCGGCGTCACCCTTCCCAGGGCCTGATCGTTCGGCTACAGGTCGAAATCCAGGATAACGGGATCGTCCAGCGGCTTGCCGTCGAGCCAGGTGGCGCCGTCTTTCATCCGCAGCCGGCCCGCTCCGAACCAGTCCGCGGCGGTGGGATAGATCCGGTGTTCCACGGCCTGCACCCGCTGCATCAGCTCGTCGGGGTTGGTGCTGGGCGCGACGCGGATTCGCCCCTGCACGATGCGCGGTCCGCCGTCGAGTTCCTCGGTGACGAAGTGCACCGTGCTGCCGTGCCAGGTGTCGCCGGCTTCGAGTACCCGCCGGTGGGTATTCAGGCCCGGGTACAGCGGCAGCAGCGCGGGATGGATGTTGAGTATGCGGCCGGCGTAGCGCGCCACGAACCACGGGCTCAGGATGCGCATGAAGCCTGCGAGCACGATCAATTCGGGTTCCCAGGGCGCGAGGGCCTCGGCCACCGCCTGGTCGAACTGTTCGCGCGTCGCGTAGCGGCCGTGTTCGATGCAGAGCGTCTCGATGCCCGCGTCGCGTGCCCGCGTCAGCCCGTACGCGTCGGGACGGTTCGAGAAAACGCCGCACAGCTCGATCGACATGGAACCCTGGGCGACACGATCGATGAACGACTGCAGGTTCGTGCCGGACCCTGAAATCAGGACCGCCGTCCTGCAGTTCCCCGAACTCAAAGGAACTGCACCGGCCCGGCACCGCCGGCGATGCGCCCGATCTCCCAGGCCGACTCGCCGGCTTCTGCAAGCACGCTGACGGTCGTGCCGGCATCTTCGGCGTCGACGACGACGACCATGCCGACGCCGCAGTTGAAGGTGCGGCGCATCTCATCCACGGCAATATTGCCGGCCCGGGCGAGCCAGTCGAATACGGGGCCCTGCGCCCAGGAGGCCGTGTCGATCTCGGCGTGCACGGCGTCGTCGTGAATGCGCGGCAGGTTCTCGGTGATTCCGCCGCCCGTGATATGCGCAAGCCCCTTGATCGTTACCGCGCTCATGAGCTGAAGTACCGGCTTGACGTAGATGCGCGTAGGGGTGAGCAGGCGCTCGCTCGCGCGCACGCCGTCGATGTCGACGTCGCCGGACAGTTCGAGCACCTTGCGGATCAGGGAATAGCCGTTCGAGTGCGGGCCGCTCGAGGCGATGCCGATCAATACGTCGCCGGCCGCAATGGCGCTGCCGTCGATGATCGCGTCCCGTTCCACGGCGCCGACGCAGAATCCGGCCAGGTCGTAGTCGCCGTCGGCATACATGTCCGGCATTTCCGCGGTTTCTCCGCCGATCAGCGCGGCGCCCGCCTGGCTGCAGCCCGCGGCGATGCCCGTCACCACGTCCGTCGCAACCTCCACGTCGAGCTTGCCGCAGGCGAAATAATCCAGGAAAAACAGCGGCTCCGCGCCCTGCACCAGCACGTCGTTGACGCACATCGCGACGAGGTCGATGCCGATCGTATCGTGACGTCCGAGGTGCTGGGCGAGCTTGAGCTTCGTCCCCACGCCGTCGGTTCCCGACACGAGCACGGGCTCCCGGTAGCGGCCCGGCGCGAGCGCGAACAGGCCGCCGAAGCCACCGATGCCCGACATGACTTCCGCACGGCGGGTCGCGGCCACGATGGGCTTGATCCGCTCGACGAGCGCGTTACCGGCGTCGATGTCGACACCGGCATCCCTGTAGGTCAGATTCTTATTGGCCATCGATAAGTGGCAATTTCTGAGAGGGCGATATAATAGTCGCTGGGCACCCACGGGGAAACCACCCTTGCTGATACACCCTGATTCGCGATCGCCGGCGGCCAGCCGCCGGTTCATCGCCTGTATTGCGCTGATCCTTGTCATTCTCGCGCCGCCCGGCGTCGCCGGTGCCGTCGAGATGACGTCGCTGTATACGGCACAAGTGCCGCTCGACCGGGCGCAGAACGATCCACGTGCGGCCGCGTACCGCGACGCGCTGGAGGTCGTCTTGCTGCGCGTTTCCGGTTCCGGCATCGGTGACGACCCGGAGATGATCGATCTCCTGTTCCCGAGCCCCGCGGCCTACGTCGTGCAGTTCCAGCCGGGCGAGGCCGATACGCTGTGGGTAACGTTCGACGGCGCCGCCATCGAGGACGTACTGCAGCGGAACGGCCAGGCGGTCTGGAGCAGCGAGCGGCCGCTGACCCTGATATGGCTTGCGGTCGACTGGGGGCAGGGCGAGCGGGAGATTATCGGCGCGGACGACCCCGAGGGCGGCGACGACGAGTCGCGCTCGATCGACAGGAACCGCCTGCTGCGGCAACGCGTGCTGGACGTCGCTGAGCGCCGCGGCCTGCCGGTTGCCTTTCCGCTGCTCGATACCGAGGACCTCGCAAAAGTCAGCTTCCCGGATATCTGGGGCGGATTCGACGAGCTCGTTCTCGATGCGTCGGAGCGCTACGAGGCAAACTCGGTGATCATCGGCCGGATTCGGCCGGAATCGGGGCAGCGCAACCGCTGGACGTACCATTTCGCGGCCGAAGAGCGCGTCTGGACCGGGGAACCCGAGCTCGTGATGAACCTGGTCGCGGACATGCTGGCAGCCGAGTTCGCGATCGGCGGCGACGCAACGGTGCAGAGCGTCGAACTGGGCGTTGCGGGAATCAACACCGTGGAAGCCTACGGCAGCGTGCAGCGCACACTGTCCGATCTCAGCGTCGTCGAGAGTTTCGCGATCACGTCGGTGGAGGGCGACCGAATTCTGTACCGGGTGCAGGCGCACGGCGGGGCCGAGAGGCTCGCGCGCGCGCTGCGCCTGAGCGGGTTGATCGAGCAGGACCGTTTCGCCAGCATGCCGGTTCCGGGGGATACGCCGGCCGCAACGCTGGAATTCTTCTACAGTCCCTGACGCGCCTTGCTGATGTATCTCGGCTGGATTCCGAACGCAATATCCCTGCTGCGGATAGCGCTGATCGTGCCGATCCTCATGCTGATCCTGCGCGGCGAGTATGCGTGGGCCCTCGGTCTGTTCTTCTTTGCCGGATTCTCGGACGGCCTCGACGGCTACCTGGCCACCCGGTTTAACTGGCAGACCCGGCTCGGGGGACTTCTCGACCCCGTCGCCGACAAGCTGCTCGTCGCCGGCCTGTTCATCACGCTGGCGTGGGTAGGGCAGATTCCCGCCTGGCTTGCGACGGTCGTGATCCTGCGCGATATCGTCATTTTTGGCGGGGCGGTTGCCTATAATTTCCTCATCGAGCCGGTGCAGGGCGAGCCGTCGCGCATCAGCAAGCTCAACACGGCGCTCGAGCTGATGTTCCTGTTCTTTGTTCTGAGTCATGCCGGGTACGGGTGGCCCCCCGCGATCACGCTGACCGTGCTCGGGGCGTCGATCCTGGTGACCGTGGTGATCAGCGGTGCAGACTACGTCTGGTCGTGGACGCGCCGTGCGCGTGCCGGAGGCAAGCATGAAAACTGACCTGCGTATCAACTGGCTGATTGCGATCGCGCTGGCCGGCTGGCTCATTTACCTGCTGACGCCGATCCTGACGCCGTTCGTCGCGGCGGGGCTGCTCGCATACGTTGGCGATCCGCTGGCCGATCGCCTGCAGAAGCTGAAGCTGCCGCGCACACTGGCCGTGGTCGCCGTATTCCTGCTGACCTTCCTGTCGCTCGGGCTGTTGATCCTTCTGATCGTGCCCCTGATCCGCAACCAGGTCGGCGCCCTGCTGGACGCGCTGCCCGCGATCGGCGCCCAGGTGGAGCAGGTCTGGCTGCCCTGGGCCGTGGAGACGTTCGACATCGAACTGGGCGACGACGTCGGCATCGGGCCTTTCCTTGCGCGCTACAGCGAAATGGCGGGGAACTGGGGCGGCAAAGTGCTGCTGGGCGTTGCCGAGTCGGGCGGCGCGGTGGCGACGGCGGTCATCAGCCTGTTCCTCGTGCCGATCCTGACGTTCTACATGCTGCGCGACTGGGACCTGATCGTCGTCCGCATCGGCGCGCTGGTGCCGGTCAGCCAGCGCGACACGTTATTCGGTCTCGTCCGGGAGGCCGACGACATGCTCGGCGGATTCCTGCGCGGGCAGATACTCGTCATGATGGCGCTGGCGACCATTTATTCTGCGGGACTGAGCCTCGTCGGGCTCAAGTTCGCGGTGGCCATCGGCGTCGTCTCCGGGCTCGTCAGCTTCGTTCCGTATCTCGGTCTCGTATTGGGCGTGCTGCTGGCGTCTTTGACGGTGGTCCTCGAACCCGACCCGTTGTGGCGGCTGGTCGGCGTGTTTGCCACCTTTACGATTGCGCAGCTCATCGAAGGGTCGATCCTGACGCCGAAGCTGGTCGGCGACCGCATCGGCCTGCACCCGGTCCTCGTGATCTTCGCGGTCGCGGCGGGCGGCCAGCTGTTCGGCTTTTTCGGCATCCTGCTGGCGCTGCCGGCTGCAGCCGTCCTGTCGGTCGTGGCTCGCTACGCGTACAGGACATACCTCGAGGAGCATCCGGAGGAGGCCGAGGAACTCCGCGAGGCGGCGGCGGACGCCGGTCATCCCGACGCCGCGGAAGGGGATTCGTCTTGAGCCAGCTCGCGCTGCCTTTGCAGCTTGCCGATTACGCGGTCTTCGACACGTTTCTCGCTACCGGCAACGAGCCGGTGGTCGACTACCTGCGATCGTTGACCCGCGCGGCGCCGGGCGAGGGGGCATGGATCTGGGGCGCGCCCGCGACCGGCAAGTCGCATCTGCTGCAGGCAACCTGCGAGCGATTCGGCGACCGTGCCGCTTACCTGCCGCTGGCGGACCTCGACGCAGCCGGGCCTGCGGTGCTGGAGGGGCTCGATTCGCGGCAGCTCGTGTGCATCGACGACGTCGACAGCGTGGCGGGCGACGAGCGCTGGGAGCGCGGGCTGTTCGTCCTGTGCAACGGGCTCATCGACGCCGGGCATCACCTGGTCGTCAGCGCCGCTGCCGCGCCGCGCGAGAGCGGCATCGCGCTTGCGGACCTGCGCAGCCGCCTGCAACGGCTGGCGACGTTTCATATCCGGGGGCTCGATGAAGCGTCGCGCATGGCAGCGCTGCAGCTGCGCGCCAGCCATCGCGGGCTAGAACTGCCCGCGGATACGGCACGATTCCTGATGGCCCGCAGCAGGCGGGACATGCGCAGCCTTTACGAGCTGCTCGACAAGCTCGATCTCGAGGCGCTGCGCGCCCAGCGGAGGTTGACGATACCGTTCGTCAGGGACGTGCTGCAGGCGGGCTGAGGGGGCCGCTTGCGGCGTCAGTCGCCGAGCCGCTGCGCAATCCCGGCAACGCGTTTGCCAAGCGCGCGAGCCAGCGTCTTTTCGTCGTCGGAAAGGCTGTCCGACTCGCGGCTCCACGATACGTGCGAAGCGCCGTACGGCGTGCCGCCGGTCGTCGTCTTCGAGAGCGCCTTTTCGGTATAGGGCACGCCGACGAATAGCATGCCGTGGTGGAGCAACGGCAACGCCATGGCCAGCAGGGTCGTCTCCTGGCCGCCGTGCAGCGACGACGTCGAGGTAAAGACGCCGGCGGGTTTGCCGCTCAATGTGCCGGACAGCCACTCCGTGATCGTATTGTCGAAGAAATACTTGAGTGATGCGGTCATGTTGCCGAAATGGGTCGGGCTGCCCAGCACCAGGCCCGAGCATTCGTCGAGGTCGGAGCGTTCGACGTAGGGCGGGCCGGATTCCGGCACGGCCGTTTCGCGGGTTTCGGCCGTACTGGACACGGCGGGCACGGTACGCAGGCGGGATGCCATGCCGGGCACGGAGTCGACGCCCTGGCATACCTCGCGAGCCAGCGCCTCCGTCATGCCGGAGTTCGAGTCGAAAAGGACGAGAATATCGCTCATGAAGCCAGGACCTCCGCCACGCTCTCAGGCGGCCGGCCGATGACCGCGACGCCGGCGTCGTCGTCGATGACGATCGGCCGCTGCAACACCCTGGGATGCCGGGCCAGCCACGCGGCAAGCGCCGCGTCGTCGTCGAGGTCCGGAAGATCGTCCGCTTGCCGGTAGTCGTCCTCGTTACGGCGCAAAAGATCGGATACGGGCACGCCGATCGTCGCGGCGAGCTGGAGAATCCGGTCGCCGTCGGGCGGTTCGTCGAGGTACCTGACCACCTGCGGCGTGACGCCGCTACTTTCAATGATTTCGAGCGTTTTCCGGGACTTGGAGCAGCGTGGATTGTGATAGATCGTAATCGTCATGATGCCTGGCTGTATCTGGGATAATTCGAACTGCCGCGAACTGTAGCAGGCCCATGGTTTGTCGTCAGCGGTAAATCGGCTGCTTGACCCCGTCGCGGACGGTTGGTAGCTTTTTTCGGCTCCGCGTTTCAGAATAACAACAATGTCACCGACCCGATCAATTACTCGCCTGTTCGGCGTGCTCGCGCTTACGCTGTTGTTCGCCGCGTGCGAAACGGCGCCGCCCGTTCAGGAAATGAGCGATGCGCGGCAGGCGATCACGGTTGCCCGCGAGGCCGGCGCCGCCGACCTGGCGGCAGCGGAACTGGCCGCGGCCGAGGAATACCTCGAGAATGCCGAGGACAAGCTCGACGACGAGCAATATCGGGAAGCACGTCACGCAGCGCTCGAAGCCAAGCTGCGGGCGCAAAAAGCCCTGCAAATGAGCGAAGCCTCCAGGGACGGCAATCGCGACTGAGCTGCCGATGCCGCCTGCCCGACTGTATACGATCAAGGGGCGCGTCCAGGGCGTCTTTTTTCGTGACAGCACGCGCCGCGTCGCCGAATCTCTCGGCATAACGGGCCACGCGATCAACCTGCCGGACGGCGACGTCGAGGTGCTGGCCTGCGGCGACGCTGCGTCGCTGGATCAGCTTGGCGACTGGCTCAGGGAGGGGCCGCCGCACGCGCGCGTCGACGACGTCAGTGCACGGGACGTGGAGCGCACGCCGCCCGGTGGCTTTCGCACCGGCTAGGCCTGGAACCACTTTTTCGACAGCTTGTCGATCACCTTGTTCGGGTACTTGCGCTTGCCGAGGCTGCCGTTGTAACGGCCCAGCGCCCGGCGCAGGTCGCCTTTCTCCTTGTCGTAATAGAAACGCAGGATCGTGCAGCCGTAACGCAGGTTCGTGTCGATGTGCAGCAGGTTGTCGGCGGGCCGGCCGATCTCGTCGAGCCAGAATGGCATGATCTGCATGAGGCCGATGGCGCCGGCCACCGAGATCGCGTAGCGGTCGAAGTTACTCTCGACCTCGATCACCGCGAGGATCAGCTCCGGCGGCAACTCGACGCGACTGGCCTCGTAATGCACCAGGGTCAGTATCTCGATACGTTCCTCGGGGTCTTCGACCTGTCTCGCGAGGCGCCGCGACATGTCGGTGAGCCAGACTTCGGCCTCGAAGCGGTCGGGAAACGTATCGACTTCGCCGGCTGCCTTGCGCAGGATCTCGCGCAACTCGGGATCGGGACGCTGCTCTGCGGGCAGCGCTGCGGGCAGCAGCAGGGCCACCAGCAAGCCGATCAAACTGATCCGTGCAACCGTTTCCATGTCTAATACTTAATCCATGAGAAACATTAGTTTATGGCGTGTTCCTGCAGCAGTTTGAGAGCGGCATCACGTTTCAGGTTGCGCGATTCGGTGTCGCGGCGGTGGCGATACTCGAATTCGTCGTTGGCCAGGTTGCGCTCGCTGATGACGAGGCGGTGCGGGATGCCGATCAACTCGGCGTCGGCGAATTTCACCCCCGGGCGCGCGTCGCGGTCGTCGAGCAGCACCTCGAGACCCAGTGCCCGGAGTTCGGCGTACAGGCCCTCGGCCGCCTCGCGCACCGCATCCGAGCGGTGCATGTTGATCGGAACGAGCACGACGTTGAACGGCGTCAGCGGCTCCGGCCAGATGATGCCGCTCTCGTCGTGGTTCTGCTCGATCGCCGCGCCGACGATGCGGGTGATGCCGATGCCGTAGCAGCCCATCTGCAGCGTGCGTTCCTTGCCGTCGCTGTCGAGGACGCCGGCCCCCAGCGCGGTGCTGTATTTCGAGCCGAGCTGGAAGATATGTCCGACCTCGATGCCGCGGGCGATGGAGAGCGTGCCGGAACCGCCGGGCGTGAGGTCACCCTCGACGACATTGCGCAGGTCGACGGTGTCCGGCTCGCCGATGTCGCGGCCGAAGTTGACACCTGTGTAGTGCATGTCGGCTTCGTTGGCGCCGACGACGAAATCGGCCATGACGGCGGTTGCATGGTCGTAATAGACGGGGACGTCGAGCCCGATCGGCCCGGCAAAGCCGGGTTCGCAGCCCGTGACCCGGCGCACGGTTTCCACATCGGCCATCGTCAATGGCGTCGCCACGCCAGGAATCTTCTGCGCCTTTATGGCGTTGAGTTCGTGATCGCCCCGCAGTACCAGGGCGACCGGCTGCTCCTCGCCGTCGACGATCAGGGTCTTGAGGGTCTGCTCCGCCGTGATGCCGATGAACTTGCGCAGCGCCTCGATGGTCTTTGCGCCCGGCGTCTCGATCTTCTCCATCTCCTGCGCAGGAGCGGGGCGTCCTCCCGCGGGGACCTCGGTGGCCGCCATTTCGATGTTCGATGCGTAGTCGTCCGCATCGCAATAGGCGATCGCGTCTTCGCCCGAATCCGCCAGTACGTGAAATTCCTGCGAACGGCTGCCGCCGATCTCGCCGCTGTCGGCGTCCACGACGCGGAACCGGAGGCCGAGGCGTTCGAAGATCGCGGTGTAGGCGGCATGCATCTTCTGGTACGCGACACGCATGCCTTCCTCGTCGAGGTCGAAGGAGTAAGCGTCCTTCATGATGAACTCGCGCGAGCGCATGACACCGAAACGAGGCCTTATTTCGTCGCGGAACTTCGTCTGCACCTGGTAGAAATTAATGGGCAGCTGCTTGTAGCTGCGCAGTTCGCGGCGTGCGATATCGGTGATCACTTCCTCGTGGGTCGGGCCGAAGCAGTACTCGCGTTCGTTGCGGTCGCTCATCCTGAGCAACAACGGGCCGTACTCCTCCCAGCGCCCCGACTCCTGCCAGAGTTCCGCCGGCTGCACGGCGGGCATCAGCAATTCCAGCGCGCCGGCCCGGTCCATCTCCTCGCGGACCACCTTCTCGACCTTGCGCAGTACGCGCAGGCCCAGGGGCATCCAGGTGAAAAGGCCGGAGGCCAGGCGCCGGATCAGCCCGGCGCGCAGCATCAGCTGGTGGCTGACGATCTCTGCTTCCGCAGGTACTTCCTTGAGCGTCGTGAGACCGAATTCCGAATAGCGCATGTTTGATTTTACCGAGATGAGTCAGCCGGGAATTCTAGCCGAAAGCTGCGGTTCGTGCGGGATATTGGCCCGGAAAACGTATTGACTCCCCCGCGAAAGAAGAGGATCGTGCGGCGTTTTGCAATCCGCGAGGCATTGTTGCACGGACGAAGAAATCCTTTCGTGGCCCGCGAGGGAATACCGTTCATGCTCGCGGCCGCTGTCGGTCTGTGGCTGGCGTATCGATACCTGGGCCCGGCCTACATGCTGCTTCCGGCCGCTTTGTTGGCGCTTTTCTGGCTGATCTTCAGGGACCCCCGGCGCCAGATTCCCGCAATGCCGCTCGGTGTCGTGAGCCCGGTGGACGGGCGGGTAACGGCGGTCGACCTCGTCGACCGCGGCGTCG
>Ga0316196_10000338_pt1 | contig 17561 bp, 14 predicted proteins | sample Eddsed2cm_MG_FD_204938 | JGI IMG/M metagenome (GOLD analysis project Ga0316196, IMG submission 204938) | Coastal sediment microbial communities from Maine, United States - Eddy sediment 2 cm | ecosystem: Environmental > Aquatic > Marine > Coastal > Sediment | place: USA: Maine | collected... | reverse complement strand
CGCCTCAATAGCTGCGGTGTAGCCGGCCTTGGTTTCGGCCTCGTCATCCCAGTTGAAAACCAAACCCTTCTCCCTTTCTGTGTTGTGTTCAGTCGACCTGCCCGCTCTCCACGAAAGCCTTCGGCAGTTTGACACCGCTCACGAAACTGTTACATATGAAGATTCAATAATCAATATGTTTGGGGGGGGCTAAAAATGGAGGCTATACAACAGGTTATACCTGTCTTGGGCCTGTTCGGCCTTCTGGCCTGCTCCACCCTTTTATTGGTGCGCATCGCGACTGTCTATGTGTCCGGGCGAGTTCACCACATCCGGGCTTCGGCGGAACTCATCGCCTTCTTGGTGGTCCTCGATCTCACGATCGGCCCCGGGCTTCGCTTCATAGGCGCTGAGTCGCTTGTGGCCCCTGTGGAGAGAGCAGTTCTTGCCGCTGTGGCCATAAGCGTCGCATTTCTATTGAACGGCATAGTTCGCGTCGTCCTTTGGGACGGACTGCTCTCGGATCATGGCCAGAGGAAGGTCCCAGTCATTGTTACGGGAAGCGTCGGGGTTGCGATCTATCTTGCAGCAATCTTGCTGGTGATGCACTTCGTCTACGATGAGCCAGTCGGAGGGCTGCTGGCCACATCGGGCGTGGCGGCTCTGGTGTTGGGCTTTGCCGCGCAATCGACACTGAAGGAGGTCTTTTCCGGCGTCGCTCTCAACGCCACCCAGGCCTTACGTATCGGTGACTATGTCGAGATCGATGGTGTGTATGGCCAAATCTACGAGATTAACTGGCGTTCGATCTCGGTAAAGAACCCGCACACTGACTCTCTATATATATTTCCAAATAGCGGTGTCGCGGACCGTACCATCCTGAACTTCAGCGAGCCCACAGGACGTTTCAAATATTTTGTGCATTTCACTTTGGAAATCTCGGCACCTCCAGAGCTTGCGATCCGCGCTATAGCCAAGGAGCTTGAACACTCCCGCTATGTGCGCCGGGATCCAAAGCCAGACTTCAATATGCTCGGGTATAGCAAGGAAGGAATTGATATTCGGATACGCTATTTCTTCGATGGCGACGATCCGTGGTGGGACGCCCAGAACGAAGTAATAATGGCGATCTGGAGCGCCATGAGGAAGCATCGGTTGCGCATCGCGATCAACCGTCACTTGCTTGGGTCTGGCGATGAATGGGAGAAACTCGACCAGAATAGTGCTGCTGATTTCGGGAAAGAAAAGATCGCTGAACAGCTTGGGACGTCTGAACTCTTCGCGGAGTGTACTGAGGAAGAACTGGTCGAGCTGGCAGATGCCGCCAGAATTGTCTCGCTAAATCCGCCTGCTTGCTTCTATGAGCCGGGAGAACCGTCTGATGGGCTCTATTTCGTCCTTAGCGGGAATGTCGCGCTTTACCGGCGCATAGACGAAAAAGAGTTGAGCGAAGTCAAAGTCGAGAACTGCCCGAGTGGCGTGGTCTTCGGCCTGCAAAGCTTCCTGAACGACACGGTTCGGAACTACCTTGCACAGGCCGAACAATATTCAGTGGTTGCTCATATTCCTGACGAGGCCGTCCGAAAGTTGATATCCGATCACCCTGAAATCCACGGCAAACTCCAGGACGATCTTGCTGCTCGCGCTCAGCAACGCGAAAAAGATGCAAAAGTCGCCCACAAAGAGCTTCTGGCAGCTCTGCATGCTGAAGAACGCCGCAAGCTTTCCGAAGAGCTACGACAGAACGTGGGAGAATTGCTGGAACGTCCGGCATTGCATCACTTCATGAGCCTTCTGTCATCCAAGGTTCGCCACGAAGATGTATTGAAGTCGACAATGGCAGGCGCTGCCATCATCGCTGCTTGCCGGGGTGATGTTGATGAGACTGAGGAACAGTTTCTCCGCAGAACGATGGCCGAGGCAGACTTGCTCAGACATATGAATATTGATCACGCTATGGAGTTGTTTCGCGATTTTGCGGCCGCAGAAGATGTTCTGGCCCGTGATGGTCAGGTTTTCGCTATGCTCGACCGGGCAAGCGAGATGAAGGGCGGACCACAAATCGCCCACGCGATTGCCGTCGGGATGACGGGTGTTCACGGAACCCCGAACCAGAAGGAATGCGAGGCGCTCGTGGAAATCTCGAAACGGCTCGACCTGGAGGCGCCAAAATGGGCACTAAACGTCGAGGGAGAGCAGAATGGGTGACGGAGTGGCAAAATCAGGGTTTGTCTTCACAATTGGTCTTACAGGGCACCGTGACATTCATCCTGAAGCTGTTGCCGACATACGCGCGGCGCTAAAAAATGAACTCGAGGCTACGCGGGAGCGGTTTGAAGCCCTTCCGGTTGAGCTTGTCACTGGATTGGCTCAGGGCGCCGATACACTCGCCACCGAGGTTGCGCTTGAGATCGGATTGCCCGTGCGCGCGGTTCTGCCGATGCCCCGCGCGCTCTACGAGGCTGACTTTGAGGGCGAAGCCCATTCCAACCTAGTCAGACTTTTGGAAGACTCACGCGTGAAAGTGCAGGAGTTACCACTCCCTCACGGGACCGGGGAGGACGACTGCAAAGAGGGCGCGGCTCGTGATGCCCTCTACGCGCGGCTCATGGATTACCTTGTCAGGCGTTCGAATGTCCTAGTTGCTCTTTGGGATGGAGAGGTGACGGGTCTGACTGGTGGATCGTCCGACGTTGTGGTTCGCTACCTCTCTGGTTCAGAGCCGCAGGCACGGCAACCCCGCAAACTCGAAGCGGTTGTCGACGCCGGGTTGGCAGATGATCGGTCCGACCTCGCGATCTGGATCGAAGCCCCCAGGCAGGCGGATGAGGTTGAACAGGGCGACGTGCAGACAAGTTACCTGGTACAGGCGGGTGCTACGGGCCTTATCTGCCGCCTGCCGGATATCCCTGATTTCGTAAAGGAGCGTTGGCGCGAGTTTGACCAGTATGCCCTCGAGCGGGACACAGAAATCGGCACCGATCTGACCGCCTATCCGATCTCTGCACCTGATGATGTCAAGATATCAGAGGTCGCCTCGTCGATCGACGTGGATTTCGTGCGTGCGGATCAACTTGCCCTCGCAAATCAGCGTCAATCGGATCGTCTCTTTAAACTCTTCGGCCTAATGGCCGCCCTGATGGGACTGACATTTCTGCTTTATGCGAAGATTGCCGCACTGAAACTGTTTCTCATCGCTTATGTGGCTCTGTTCGCGGGAGGTTTCATACTTTTCGGCATCGGTTCAAGGCGCAGGTGGTTTGGACGTCACCTCGCTTTCCGCGCGCTGGCCGAAGCACTCCGCATCCGATTCTTCCTTGTCTTGTCTGGAGGCGGTGCAACAGGCCAGACACGCCGTCTTTTTCGATTGACCAGTATTGAGCGTTTCAAAGGCTTTGGATGGATTGGCGATGCAATCCGATGCACAGAACCATTGACCTACGAAAGCACTTTGCCCGCAAAAGAACGGGTGGCGGCGGTATCGGAAAGATGGGTCAAGGATCAGGCGGCCTACTTCTCACGAAAGCATCACCAGTTACATGGTGAGCACGAGCGTCTCGAAACAGTAAAGAAATTCCTGTTTCTTGCAGCGTTTCTCGGTGCCGTCTCGCTGCTCCTCTTCAAGAAGTCACTCTACGGTTTCCATATCGGCGATCTTGATGGCAAGACTCTTGTTGTCTTCCTCATGGGACTGTTGCCGCTTTGGCTTGCAATATGGGAAATCTACCAAACGAAAATGGCAACGCGTGAGTTGCTTTGGCAATACGCGAACCAGGGAGAGCTGTTCGAGCTTGCTGAGCGGCGTCTCGCAGCCATTACCGATCCCGTCCATGCACAGGATGTGATTTCGGATCTGGCGGAACGTTCGCTCATGGACGTGGTCCAGTGGAGCACACACCGCTACCACCGCGAACACGAACCGCCATCTGCAGGATGAACAAGGAAGAGGAAGATAGCAGCGATTTCAAGGCGCAACTTTCAAAGTTGCGCCATGACATTCGCACACCGGTAGGCCATATCATCGGCTACGCCGAGATGATTGAGGAGGATCTACCACCTGATCTCCTGAAGATATTTTCGGGAGACCTGCAAGCAATCCAGAATGCAGGTCAAAAAATGCTTGCCCTTATAGAAGATTTCCTGGGCGCTTCGACGGTCTCGCCTGAAGAGGTCAATGTAGGTGACGCTCAGTTTCAGTTTCGAATGCAACTCAACCACATAAAAGGGTATTCGGAAATGATCTTCGAGGAGGCGACAGACCTCGACGAAGCTGAGTTCATATCTGACCTGGAAAATATCGCCGAAGCGGGGCGAGCGGCGCTAAGTCTCGTAGATGCCATCCCGCAACGTTTGCTCGAAAAGAACACCAATAAAAAAACCGCCCCGAAGAAACAAGGCAAACGATCTCCGCGACAAGACATCTCGATAGTCAACAGCCAAATCGGGCAAGGAGGCGAACTCTTGCTGGTCGACGACGACCCGTCAAACCGTGAATTGCTCAGGCGGCGTGTCAAACGCATGGGCTATTCGGCACGGGCGGTGTCCAGCGGTGAAGAAGCCCTTGCCCTGCTTGAGACCGATCGATTTGATCTTGTCCTGCTTGATTACATGATGCCCGGCCTGACTGGCCTTGAGACACTGCAGCGAATGAAGGCGTCTTCTCGCCTGCGCACGATCCCGGTGATCATGCTATCTGCGTCTGACGACATTGAAATGATGGTCGACTGTATCCTTCAGGGTGCCGAAGACTACATTTTCAAACCGTTCAATCCGATCCTGCTTCAAGCGCGGATCAGCGCGTGTCTTGAAAAGGTTCGTCTGCGTCAGAACATCTCAAAGCAGTTCCGCATTTTTATCTCATCACCGGGTGACGTCATTCCCGAGAGGCGAGTGGCAAAAACTGTGATTGGGCGTCTTAACGAAGAGTTCTTTGGGCGTGCCTATCTCATCCCAATCCTCTGGGAAGAGGAGCCCATGCTGGCTTCTGAGACCTTCCAGGCTCAGATCCACCCTCCTCATGAGACGGAAATCTATGTTGGTATTCTTTGGTCTCGCATCGGCTCGCCTCTACCCGATACAATCCTGAGACCGAACGGTACCCGGTACGAGTCCGGTACGGCATTCGAATTCGAGGACGCGCTGAGTGGTTTCAAGCAGCAAGGCTCTCCGGAGATGCTTCTCTACCGAAAGCAGGGGGCGCCGACGTTGTCGCTCGAGGATCGTGACGTTGTTCTCGACAGGCTCGACCAGATCGACAAGCTCACCCGGTATCTCGATCGCTGGCTGATTGGCGATGACGGCTCCTATATTGGGGCTTTTCATATGTTCGAAACTGAAGAACAACTCGACACGATGCTCGAGATGCACCTGCGAAAACTCGTTGAGGCTCGGCTGGCACAGGATCCATCGGCGGAAACAGACGCCGCCTGAAGCTTCTTGCCGTTGATCTGGATAAGAAAAAGAAAGGGAAGACAAGATGGCGAAAATTCTTCTGGTTGAAGACAATGAGATGAATCGAGACATGCTGTCGCGTAGGCTCAAGAAGAAGGGCTACGACGTCGTGATGGCGTTTGACGGCCAGCGCGGCGTCGAGATGGCGTCAGAGGAAAGCCCCGACATAATATTGCTCGATATGAGCCTTCCGGTCATGGATGGATGGGATGCGGCACGGCACCTCAAAGCCAGTGACCAAACAAAGAGCATTCCGATTGTCGCGCTGACCGCACATGCCATGGCGGGTGATCGCGACAAGGCCCTGGGTGCTGGCTGCGATGACTATGATACCAAGCCGGTCGACCTAAAGCGACTTCTAGAAAAGATCGAAGGTTGGCTGAACGCGTGACGAGACAAGGTACTCATATTTACAAGTTCTGGCAGTTCGTCTGATGGCGAACATTGATCTGCTCTGGGTCATGTTTGCCAGTGCGTTGGTCTTCCTGATGCAGGGTGGTTTCCTGTGCCTAGAGAGCGGGATGACCCGCTCAAAAAACAGCATCAACGTTGCGATCAAGAACCTCGCGGATTTCTGCCTGTCTACGCTGGTATTCTGGGCTCTCGGCTTCGGGCTGATGTTCGGGCTGAGTTACCAAGGGTGGATTGGATCAGACCTGTTCTCCCTCGACTTCGCCAAGGCGTCCCCTTCTCTTGCTGTCTTCTTCCTATTCCAGGTGATGTTTTGTGGTACCGCGGTCACGATCCTCTCGGGGATCGTCGCCGAGCGGATGAAGTTCGGAGCCTATCTCTTTGTCGCGGTGGTCGTGTCAGGGTTTCTCTATCCCGTTGCAGGGCACTGGAGTTGGGCTGGCCTTGACGGCGCCGGCGGATCGGGCTGGCTTGCGGATTTGGGGTTTGTGGATTTTGCCGGGTCGACGGTGGTCCACAGTGTTGGCGGATGGGCTGGTCTCGCGCTTGTCTTGATTATCGGCCCGCGCTTGGGGCGCTTTGATGACGGCTCGGGCGCGCAGACCATCACCCCGTCGAACATGCCCACCGCCACACTTGGCGCTCTTCTTCTCTTCATCGGCTGGCTTGGCTTCAACGGTGGCAGCACATTGGCGCTGGACAACACCGTGCCGTCTATCCTGATCAACACGGTTGTTGGGGGATGCGTGGGCGCCATTTCGGCCGGTGGGCTTCGTTACGCGGTCAACCAGCGGCTCAACGTCGATCAGTTCATCAATGGCGCATTGGGCGGGCTTGTCGCCATTACCGCGAATTGTTTCGCCGTCTCGACAGGATCCGCTGCCCTGATTGGCCTGATTGGTGGCATGATTGTCGTCTTTGTCAGCCAGATCCTCGAGGCCTTCAGGATCGACGATGCGGTCGGGGCAATCCCTGTGCACCTGGGGGCCGGGATATGGGGCACACTGGCAACCGGTCTCTACGGGGATCTTGAGACCCTTGGCACAGGGCTGAGCCGCCTCGAACAGATTGGTGCCCAAGGCCTGGGCGTGCTTGTCTATGGCATCTGGACCTTCGGTATGGCCTTTCTGGTCTTCTCCGCTGGCAACACGGTCTTCCGCTTTAGGGTGACCAGAGAAGAAGAGATCGTCGGACTCAATATCTCCGAACATGGGATGCAGCACGAAAGTGAGATGCCGACCGCAGAACGACATTCATTGGAGAGTGCTGGATGAAAAATCAGCACGCTCGAAATGTCGCTACTGCAAAGCAAGTGCACGGCTCCCGTTTTTTCCGGCGGAGGATCCGTTGATGGAGGACATCGATCTTCTTTGGTTGGTCATCGCCAGTGCCCTATTGTTCTTGATGCAAGCGGGCTTTCTTTGCCTGGAAACGGGAATGACGCGTTCCAAGAATAACATCAACGTCGCGATCAAGAACTTCTGTGACTTCTGTGTGTCGGTCCTGGCGTTCTGGCTTGTGGGCTTTGGGCTGATGTATGGTCTCAGTTATCGAGGGTGGATCGGGTTGGATCTATTCGCACTCGATTTCGCCAAGGCCACCCCGTCTCTTGCGGTCTTCTTCTTGTTCCAAGTAATGTTATGTGTGACATCGGTCACGATCCTATCGGGGATCGTCGCCGAGCGGATGAAGTTTGGCGCATATCTCTTCGCCGCTATAATCGTGTCCGGGCTTCTCTATCCCGTTGCAGGTCACTGGAGTTGGGCAGGTCGCATAGCAGAAGGATCGGGCTGGCTTGCGGATTTGGGGTTTGTGGATTTTGCCGGGTCGACAGTGGTTCACAGTGTTGGCGGATGGGCGGGGCTCGCGCTCGTCTTGATTATCGGCCCGCGCTTGGGGCGCTTTGATGACGGCTCGGGCGCGCAGACCATCACCCCGTCGAACATGCCCACCGCCACACTTGGCGCTCTTCTTCTCTTCATCGGCTGGCTTGGCTTCAACGGTGGCAGCACATTGGTGCTGGATGACGCCGTGCCGTCGATCCTGATCAACACGGTTGTCGGGGGATGCGTCGGCGCCATTTCGGCCGGTGGGCTTCGCTATGCGGTCAACCAGCGGCTCGACGTTGATCAGTTCATCAATGGCGCACTGGGTGGGCTAGTCGCCGTTACCGCGAATTGTTTCGCTGTCTCGACAGGATCCGCTGCCCTGATTGGCCTGGTAGGCGGCATGATCGTCGTCTTTGTCAGCCAGCTCCTCGAAACCCTGAAGATCGACGATGCGGTCAGGGCAATCCCTGTGCACCTGGGGGCCGGGATATGGGGCACACTGGCAACCGGTCTCTACGGGGATCTTGAGACCCTCGGCACAGGCCTGAGCCGCCTAGAACAGGTCGGAGTTCAGGGGCTCGGTGTCCTTGTCTACGGCATCTGGACCTTCGGAATGGCCTTTCTGGTCTTCTCGGCTGGCAACGCGATTTTCCGGTTCAGGGTGACCAGGGAGGATGAAATCGCCGGGCTCAATATCTCTGAGCTCGGGATTCATCAGGAGAGTGAACTGCGAGCTTCAATACCAACGCCCGTTGGAACAAGGCCATGAACAAGAACTCTGTCAACAGAACGGGATATGGTGGAATGGAGTCTTCCCAAAAGCTCTTTAAACGCCGGGCGCTGCTCACAGGCGGCGGCGTCTTTGCCTCGATGCTTTTGGTACATCCGACGGATCTCCTCGCGCAAGCAGAGCATTCTGATGGGCCCCGCAGAATCAACATGTCAGACCGCCAGCGGATGCTGATCCAGCGAGCCGGAAAGTTTGTCTGTCTTGCCTATCAGAACCCCGATCCAGCCCCACTTCTTGCGGCTGCTGCAGATACACTGGCGCTGCATCAGACAGCCGAAGCTGGGTTGAAGGACGGAGACGACGAGCTCGGACTTGAGCCGGAAACCAATGCCTCGGTTTTGAGTGCGCTGACACGCGCGAACAATACCTTTGCCCCGTATGGCCAGACCATCCGTGATGCGATTGAGCGCCGACGCGTCGAGCAAGCGCATCTTCAGGCGATTTCGGACCTCAACAGGCCTGCGCTTGCCGAAATGGATGCCGCGGTCAACCTGATCGAGAGAGTTTACAAAAGCGCAGAGCTTTCCGAGCAAATGGCCATGCTCATCAATATCTCAGGTCGACAGCGCATGTTTACTCAAAGGCTGGTTCTGTTGCTATGCCTCTCTCGTAGCGGATTAGCGTCACCTGATACCCGTCAGGAACTCTTCAGAATCATGAACAGGTTTAGCATATCGCTGAATATTCTGAACCGGGTGACACCTGGAGCGCTGAAAGATGCAAAATCTCAGCCAATCATTGAACGTCTAAACTCAGTTCAAGGTGACTGGGCGGCGCTTAGGGAGCTTATTTCAACTAACACAAGGTCCACCGGAACTCAGGTCACCGGTGACATCCTCGATGTCGACAAACAAGCAGAAGATCTTCTCAACAGGATGAACGCAATAGTTCTGCTCTATGAAGAGGCCGCCGCATGAAGGGAACTGGGATATGAAGACTGAAAGGCCAATCTCAAAAATGGGATTGACGATCGGCACCAAACTGGCGGCGATCAGCATAGTCATATCCATGGCTGCTGTCTGTATCGCGGCCGTATTGGCTGGATACTCGTCCAATGAAGCCCTGAAGCGTGCGGCGTTCGAAAGACTGACAGCCGTTCGTGAGCTCAAAGCGCAACAAATTGAGGGTTATTTCTCCCAAGTCGAGGATGAGCTTAACTTCATTGCGGAAAGCGCATCTCTGAAAGAGCACTTCCAACAACTTCGACGGGGTGTCGTTTATCTAAAGACGTCCGATGAACTCATAACATCGCAATCTCAAGATAACCTGACGAAATACTACTTTGAGGATTTTCTACAACGGTATGAGATGGAATCCGGTTCAACTGCAGATGATACTCTGATCGACGAACTGTTACCCCAGGACCCATTGGCGATTTTTCTGCAGAACCAGTACATCGTCGATCCACGACTTGTGAATGAGGCGCAATTTGAAACATATTTTGGGTCTGCATTTTCAAAATTGGATCAGCCACTAAGCGAATTTCAGAACCGTTTCGGTTTTTATGACGTCTTTCTGGTTGAACCTGATGACGGCCGCATCGTGTACTCCGTTGAACGTGAAATCGATTTTGGCACGAGCCTATTCGACGGCCCGCATTCAAACACGAACCTCGCACGAGCAGTAACGGCAGCGATGGCTGCCAGTCCTGGTCAAGTCATCCTCGCCGATTTCGAACCGTATGTCCCCTCATTCGATGCACCGGCGGCTTTCGCCGCTCTGCCCGTTTACGATGGAGCAATACCGATTGGTGTGCTTGCCGTACAACTTCCTCTCAGCAGGATCAACGCGATCATGACTTCCAACGAGGCTTGGAGCGACGTTGGTTTGGGTGAATCCGGCGAAGCATATCTTGTTGGCCGTGACAAGCTCTTGCGCAATCAGTCAAGATTCTTGATCGAAGATCGCGAAGAGTACCTGAAGTTGATCGGAGAGGTTGGCCTTTCGAACTCGGTTATAGACCAAATTGAACGGACCAACAGTTCGGTCGGCCTGCAAGAGGTCGACACGATTGGAACGCGCGCAGCTCTCTCCGGAATGACCGGAACAGATATCTTTCCCGATTACCGAGATGTCGAGGTCCTGTCCTCTTATCGTCCGCTTGAGCTGTCGGGACTAGATTGGGTCATTATGAGCGAGATCGATCGCGAAGAAGCCCTGCGCGATGCGGACCAACTGATTGACCGACTGATCTTGGTTGCCTCTATAGTTCTGGCCATCGCAATCTATGCTTCCTATCTATTTTCAATTTCGCTTACGCGTCCACTTAGATTGCTGTCTGGCAGCGCCGCAAGACTAACTGCTGGTGAATTGGACGAGCCTATTAAGGTGCAGACAAGCGACGAGATCGGCGAGCTAGCGCAAAATTTCGAAGCGTTACGCCTATCGATCATTCAGTCTCTTGAGGAAGTTGAAAACCAAAAGTCGAAGTTGGAAACATCCGTGGCTGCACGGACGACCGAACTCAACGAAGCATCGGCTCAGCTTCAGCTTGCGTTGTCGAAGATGTCGAACGGCATCTATATGCTCGATGCCGACATGAACTATGTCCTGACAAATGAGCGCTACACCGAGATGCTTGCAATCCCCTCAAGGCTGGTCGAACCAGGGCAGCCGGAAGAAGAGGTCATCCGTTGGCACGCTGAAAACGGCGACTACGGGCTCGGAGATACTGAACAGCTAATCCGTTCTCGGTTGGGATCTCTCGTCGAGGGTCACTCATCAAACGTCGTCCTCAATACGGCGGCTGGCCGAACGATTGAAATCAGAACGACGCCAATCAGCGGAGGAGGACTCGTCGGGGTCGTTACCGATATCACGACGATCAAGCGTAACGAAGCCGAGCTCGTTGCACAGAACGAAAACCTAAAGAAGATTCAAGGCGATCTCGCGTTTAGTGAGCAGAGAATATCGAAGATTATTGAAGCTAGTCCCATTGGTATCCTTTCTATTGACAGAAAGGGAACAATTGAGACATTCAGCTCGGCTGCTGAACAAATTTTTGGTTACTATGCGTCGGACGTTCTTGGAAAGAACATCAAGATCTTGATGGAAACACACGTCGCCGTTGAGCACGACCTTTATCTTGAACGCCGTATTCAAGGTGCGGCGTCAACGATAGTTGGTCAAAGTCGGATCGTCAACGCCGTTCGAAAAGATGGATCGGTATTCAAATTGGAGGCGCGGGTTGAGGAAGTTCAAGTCGGAGATGAAATCTTCTATATCGGGCTCGTCGAAGACATAACAGAACGCTTGGAACTGGAACGACAAGCCGAGGAGGCGCGCGAGCAGGCCGAACGGGCGAATGAAGCAAAGAGCGCGTTCCTTGCAAATATGAGCCATGAACTTCGCACACCGATGAATGCGATCATCGGATACTCAGAGATGTTGGCGGAGGATGCCGAGGATGACGGGCTGGAAGACATGCTCGGCGATCTGAACAAGATCACCAACGCTGGCAAGCATCTATTGTCCCTGATCAACGATGTCCTCGACCTCTCCAAGATCGAAGCTGGAAAAATGGATCTGTTCCTTGAAGACTTCGCCGTCAAGGACATTGCAGAAGACGTTGCCAGTACAGCACTCAGCCTTATCGAAAAAAATGCCAATGAACTCGTTCTGGATGTCGATCAGGAACTAGGCTCCATGCACGGCGATGTAACGAAAGTTCGCCAGATCCTCTTCAATCTGATCTCCAACGCAGCGAAGTTCACCAAGGAAGGAAAGATTACTCTTTCCGCCAATGCCGCCTCCATATCAAATGAACCTGCAATTCGGTTTGCTGTCACCGATACCGGGATCGGCATCCCTGAAGACAAGATTGAGCATATATTCGCCGAATTCTCTCAAGCGGATGAATCTACCACACGCGATTATGGTGGAACCGGCCTAGGGCTCGCCCTCGTAAAGAGATTCTGCGAAATGATGGGCGGCAGCATCCGTGTCGAAAGTATTGTTGGGCAGGGTTCAAGTTTTATCGTCACATTGCCAAAGAAAGCTCAAAAGAAGCATGCAGGGCTTGAAGAGGAAGCGCAAATTTCGGGCGCAACGTCGGAGCCCTCTTCACCTGACGAGGATGCGACACCCACTTCAACTGAGGCAATCAAGGATACTTCTGCTCGAAAATCGGTCCTTGTCATTGATGATGAGGCCTCGGCCCGGGAGCTTCTGAAGAAGCGTCTGGAAGCGGAAGGCTGTTCGGTATTATTGGCCAAATCTGGGGCTGAAGGTCTGGCACTCGCCGCGGAACACTTGCCCGCCCTCATAACGCTGGATGTGATGATGCCCGGAATGGACGGCTGGTCAGTCCTCCGCCGACTAAAGGCTGACAATACACTGAAAGATATTCCAGTCGTCATGATTTCGATGGTTGGAGACAGGGCCATGAGCTATTCGCTCGGCGCCGTCGAATCTATTCAAAAACCGGTTAACCGAGGCAAGCTATCGGGGCTTGTCAAAAAGTATGCGTCGAGCGGTAAAAAGACAGCACTTGTCGTTGAAGACGATCCGGCTGCGCGCGAAACGATGGTGCGCACGCTTCAAGGCGACGGCTGGGAGGTCGATGAAGCGGAGAACGGAAAGATTGCGCTTGGGAAATCAGAACAGTATGAGTTCGAACTCATCCTTCTTGATCTCATGATGCCGGTGATGGACGGTTTTGAGTTTCTGGAAAGGCTCAGATCAAGCGACCATCCATCAGCCAACACTCCAATAATTATTGTTACAGCGATGGAACTGAACACCGAAGATCGCAAGCGCCTTCAGACCAGTGTCAGCGATGTCGTGCAAAAATCTGGCGGAGATGTGGAGGGCGTTTTGGAAGAAATACTCTCGCTGGTTCATCGACAGAGCGTGAGGGATTCTTGATTTGAAAAAAATGGCCGGCAAACAGGCTCCGGGGCTTGATGAGGCATTACAGGCGCTTAACGGTGAAGTGACGGACTGGGAGCTTTTCCTCTCAAGTTACCCTGATATTTCGGCAGTCTTCGCCGGGGCCGACCTTTCCGAGGCGGACCTATCGGAACGCAACCTTTCAGGACTTGACCTCACCGGCACCGACCTTTTCGAAGCCCGGTTGTCATCTGCAAACTTGAAGCACGCAAAGATGGATCACGCGGAGCTTTCAGGGGCGGATCTTTCTCATGCTGGACTATACAAGGCCAGACTGACCGATGCTACACTCACTGCGGCAAACCTCCAGAACGCCGACTTAACAGAGGCCGATCTTTCTGGCGCAGACCTGCGTGGCGCAAATCTTGCCGGAGCGGATCTCACCGGCGCGGACCTCCGTGATGCAAACCTAACAAAAGCCGACCTTCGTGATACCTGCCTGAAGAACGCTAATATTTCGCGCGCGTCACTCTGCACAGCTCGGGTTGAAGGGGCCAATGTGACCGGCGTCGTCTACGGCAAATTAAATGATATGAGCGGCCGCTACCTTGGAATTCGCGGCATAGACTCTGTTTACGGCAACGCACTTTTTGTACGAGACGCTAGGGATCAGGACTACATAGACACCCTGGAAGCTTCTATTTCAAATATGCCTGCCGGTTTTGCCAAGTCCGTTGAACAAATTTTATTCAAGGCTTGGGGACTTTTTGATCACGGCCGCAGCCTTCTAAAAGTGGGAGCTTACGCACTATTTCTCGCAACGCTGTACGGGATCATTTATTCGTTTGATATGTGGCTGGGGTGGGGAATGATGGATTATTCCAACTCAGCGCAAAGCTGGTTTACTCCCTTCTACGTCTCGTTGGTTACGTATACGACGCTGGGATATGGCGACGTAACCGCTGAGAACGTTTACGGGGAAATTCTTGTGATTAGCGAAGTGGTCTTGGGTTATTTTACTCTTGGCCTTCTTCTTTCCATTATTGCGAACACCATAGCTCGCAGAAGTTAGGGAGATAGGCGATCAAGTTCAATTGCCGCTGGTTTTTCAAACCTTAAATCCTGCCCTTATTGAGATTTGGTGGGTATTGCATTAGCCCACTGCTGCATCAATCTTTCGGGAATTTCAATTTCGGAACAAATGTCAAGCCGATCCGAAGCGCTAGTGATATACTCGAAATAAATCTCTCCATCAGCATCTGGGCTCCAGTGCTCTGGGCAATTTACTTCAATTAGAAGCTTCTCTAAGCTCGCATGGACTAATCTACTCGCAAGAAATTCATCTCGAATCTCTTCAAATTTCGATCTTTGAGCCAAGTTAAATTTGTCATACGCGAACACCATTATGTCACAAAGTCTAATCAGGTCAGCATCAGGAACGCGGCTATCTAGTTCTGTTGTTCTAGGCTGCTTTACCAAAATTGCATGAATCTTAGATTTGATCATAGCCCCCCTTTCAGTAAGTTCTGGAGATTTTCTAAGAGGCGCGAGTTCAAGATTCAGCCCCTCCTCGATTGCGGCAATACATGCCAATTCTTCAAATCCCCCCTCAATTGAGCCAACCAAGGTCAGTTTTTCTGCGCCAACAATTGCGTTCAGTTTCCCAAATTGTTCTCGAAATATAGCCTCTATTAGAGGCTCTAGCTGCTTCGGGAGCTCTGATTGAGCCAAAACGCCAATTCTTACTACGGGTCCCACGCGACGGTTTCCTTACATAACAGGCTTATGTGATTTATTCTGTCTGCGGCGAAAGCACGTTGCCGCCTCTTCGCCCCTGAGCGCAGATGTAACGAAAAGAATGACGATGCGATGTCGACTTGTTGCCAGCGGTAACCATATTCGATAGGTAACAGCCATTTGGCTGGGTTTCAAGAAATGCGGAACTTGGACGCCTGCAGTTCAACCAGTTCGCCCCGATTACGAGGACGGCGAGCCGCCGCCTCCAGCATCCGGCGTTGAGTTTCATTGGTCTTTTCCCTCGTTTCAAGGCGTTCCGCTAGGCGACCGACGCGCTCGCCAGAGCGACGCAGGGCCAGCAGGAACAGAAGGATCGCGAGGGCGGTGACGCCGTAGCGAAGCGCCGCGCGCGCCCATGGGGTGGCGGCGAACCCGTTGAGCAAGGTTGCGATCATCGCTGCCCCTGCTTCCAATCATCGAGGCGCGCATAGATCGTGACCGCAATGCCCGCGAGTGCCAAGGCGATGAATACCCAGCGGAGTGTGTCGAGATGTGGCACCAGTGGGAGAACAGCGGCCTGCGTGTCAGCCAAGACATTCTGCGCGACCTCGACACCCGCCGCGCCCAGTGTCGCGACACCTGCGGCCCCACCGCCCTTCATGGTGCGGCTCTGAGCCAGAACTTCGCGCGCTGGCTGGGTTTCCGCGGCAAAAGCTGTCGCGCGGACCGGGAAGCGCTCGCCCCACTGGCGGGCGGGCCCAAGGTCGACATGCATGAAACCCGAGCGCGGATAGAAGCCGAACCCAAGGAAGCCGACAGCACGCGCAGCCGCTTCGAAGGCGACGGGATCATGGTTTGACATGGCGATGTCGAACGCCGTTCCATCCATGTGCTTGGACCGCGTCGCGCCGCCGACGGCGCTATTGTGCTCCGGGCTACGATATGCGGACCGCACGATCAGCGGCTTGCCCAGCCGGTCGCGCAGCGCCTGCAGCTTGTCCAGCGCGGGTTCGTTGATCAGCAGCTTGCCAGTGCCCCGGCAGGCAATTTCGGCGGGGGAGAAATTGGTCCAGCCCCAGGTGTCTTCCGGCACATCGCGCCAATGGTCGTAAAAGGTCGTGGTCATCGTGTCCTCCAGAAACGAAGAAACCCGCCACGAGGGCGGGTGCGGGTTGGTAGGTGAACTGAGGCGGAGCGCTTTTAAGGCCCGCCGCCAAAGATCTTGAGCTTGAGGGCAATCCCGGCGAGGAGCGCCAGCATCACGCCGGTGGTGATGAGATGCACCGCTGTCTGCACGGCCGTGCGCCGCACGAAGCGGATGCAGTCGAGAAGTGAACGAAGATCGCGAATATCGAGGGCGGCGTCCTTGCCATCAATCCCTGCATCAGCCAGCGCCCGTTTGGCCCCCGCTTCAGCAGCGCGCGTCAGCATCGCCTGGAATTCGATCTCGGACATGCGGATATCGCCATGATCGGCCCGAGGTGGCGTCATGACGAGATAATCCCGACTTCCGTCGGCAGCGCGGCCGTGGTCCAGGGCGTGCTGTCGGCCGGGTTCACGTCCCAGGTCGAATAGACCGGACTGGCCATATCCGGCGACGGCGTGCCGGGCGACGCATCATAGTCGACTCCGCCAATCCGCAGAAACCCAGCGATGCCAGTCGGTCCTGCTGTCCCGAGCTGAGCGAGCTGCTTCACATGCACGCCCGCAATGGCCGAGGCCCCGGCAGGCCCCGTTGGCCCCGCCAGCGAAAACGACATGCGCTGACCGGCAATGTCGCTCGCCGCGCGCGTGGCAATGTCGCCGTCCTTCACCGCATCGACCCCGCCCGAAAACGCGTCATAGGTCGCGACCAGATCAGGCGTTCGCCGCGCAAACCGCCGCCCGATACTCGAGACGCCGTCGAGCACCGCGATATGCGCGTAGTAGCAGGTCGTGTTTGTGTAATAGTCGTGGAGCCCGAAGTTCTTCCAGATGCACTTCACCGGCTTGCCCTTGCCGCCGGTGTTCGGCGCGGTGGCGCTGCTCTGAAGCACGCCGTCGACGTAAAAATCGATGGTGATGTCGGCACCAACCGAGATTCGGACATCGACCCAATACGGCTGACCATCGGCCGCGCTGAAGGAGGACGCGCCCTCCTGCGTCGTGTCCCCATAGGCCATTGCGTGGTATTTCTCATCATCACGCTCGGTGCGGACACTGGCGATGAGTCTGCTGCTATCGTCATAGAACTCGAGGAAGCTGCCATCCGTGCCGATGAAACTCGCGGTGTTCGCGGGAGCCCGGTAGCGGAACCCGAGCCAGACATCCCCCGTCGGCGGACCCCAAGAGGCCGAGAACGGGACAGAGGCGGTTTCTGTGGTCGTGATCTTGATGCAGTTGACGTCGAGATCAGCATCAAAACCGGCGGCGTCAGCGCTGATGCGGCCCTCGATGCCCGCAAGGTCAGTGACCTGGTGGCCGAGATGGAGGATGTGGCTCATGGAAGTACCTCTATGTAGAGAGCGGCCACGGCGGCCGTAAGACGGAACTGG
>Ga0316196_10000336_pt1 | contig 17590 bp, 12 predicted proteins | sample Eddsed2cm_MG_FD_204938 | JGI IMG/M metagenome (GOLD analysis project Ga0316196, IMG submission 204938) | Coastal sediment microbial communities from Maine, United States - Eddy sediment 2 cm | ecosystem: Environmental > Aquatic > Marine > Coastal > Sediment | place: USA: Maine | collected... | reverse complement strand
CCAGGTTACGCGCCACTTGCCGAAATCGGCCCGAAGAATGCCCTGGCCTTCCCACTCGGGGTAGCCGAACTGGCCTACGTAGTCCTCGGAATCCTCATAACCCGAAACCGGATCGATGTAGATCTCAGAGAGTTCGAACTTGCGGTTCATCGCGAGATCGAAGCCGAAATCGACGGCACGCCCAAACATCCGTGCCGGCACGTCAACGGCGAGGTTGATATCCACGCCGCGAGCAACACGGGCATCCTGGTTGACGAACACTTCTCTCGTAAAGTTGATCAAACCGTCGCCAGCGAGGTTGCGATCAAGATTTGCGCAGAAGGGGTGTTGGCCCTGGCCGTTAATGTCGTTATAGCAGGCATCGATACTGTAGCCTGTCCACAACTCGACGACCTCATCGTTCACCTCGATCTCGTAATAGGTCGCACCTATCGACATATCAAACGAGTCGAACCACGGCTGGTCGAACGAGAATCCGGCCGTCCACGATTCGGAGGTTTCCGGGGCCAGGCTCGGGCCACCTCCCGTGCTGGCAACCTCCATCGAGTAGGTCGGCGAGGTCTGCCCCGTAGCGATGATGCCAAGATTGGTCGGATCGACGCCCTGCGCAATACAGTTGGTTAAGACCCAGGGATCGCGGTTGTCCTGGGCAGGATCGTAGCCCCCCAATCCCTCTAACGCTTCTTCGGGAGTCACACAGGGATCGGTAAGAGTACGGAATCCCGTCTGCCCCGCGAGGAACAGTTCACGCAGGTTCGGCGCACGGTAAGACGTACCCGTCGTCGCACGAAACATCAAGGAGTCAATCGGACGGTAAGCGAGCTTCGCCGAGTAGGTCCAGGCACCGCCGTAGAACTCGTCTTTCGTGTAGCGCGTCGAGACGTTGACGGTCAACTCTTCCATACCCGGGTTGCCTGCAAACAACGGCATTTCGAGCTCGGCGAATGCCTCACTCGTGTATTTCTCACCAACGGCGCCACGATCCGCAAAGTAGTTCCAGATCCTTCCCTCGGCGGCAACCTCGTTGGGTTTCGAGTCGATCTCGTCGACGCGGTACTCGAAGCCGATGCCGAACATTGCATCACCACCCGCCATGTTGAACAGGTCACCACCGGCGTAGCCGTTGACCAGGGTCTGCTTAACCTGCGTGTCAAATTCGCGATCAACGATGATGTAATCGCGCTCAGCCTGCGTCGCGAAATCGTTGTTGATCAGGTTCCCGTAGAGGACCGGGTCAAACAGGTTGACCGGCACACATCCGTCGGATCCGTTACCGCAGCTAAACGTATTTGTCCCCTGGTCCCAGACCGTCGTCGAGAGCGAGTATTCAAGATTCACTTCGTCAGCGCCGGTACGCTTCGAGTAACCGTTCGATTCGCTGTGCACGAATGCAAGGTCGAATGACCAGTCATCCATTGAGCCCCAATCGATGGACGGCAGGTCTCCCTTGATGCCAGCGACAAATCGAAGCTGATCGATATCGGAATAGACGCTGTCCAGATGGCCGTCAAGCGACGGTTGCGCCCGGAGCGGTGTTGCGCCGAGCGGGTTTGTGCCGTCAAAATCGTTGAACAGCCACTCAAAGCCGGCCTCGCCATACTCCTGCGGCGTCCCTCCGTAGATACTTGCGAATGTGGCTGCAAAAAACGGGTTGCGCATCAATCCATTGTCATATGCCGCACCGCAATCAACGCCGTCAACGCCGTTCGGGTTACATGGGTTCCACGGGTTGTCCGCCGGGACCGTAAAATCCAGATTACTGCCGCCGCCATCGTAGACGTAAGTCTCGCGCTGGTTGTAAAGAACCTCGAAGTATGGCGTCAGATTCATGTCACCCGACAGCGTGTACTCGCCATAAGACATCACACTGACACGCTCGTGCTCGGGGAACATGTAGGCGCCGCCGCGTTGACCATTCGCATTGTAGTCGTTGAAGTCGACGTCAGGCACACCATCGCCATTGTTGTCGACGGCGCCAATCCAGGTGCTCGACGCTTCCGACAGGTTGGGAATGCCGACATTCGAGGTACCGGGCGTGTAATAAATAGAGCCGAACTGCGCATAGTCGTCCCAGGCGCGACGGGAGAAGCCGATCTTGCACGGTTCGCTGCGCATGCCGTAGTCAAACTCGTATTCGACCGAGTTGTTGCGGTACGAGCCATCGGTGGTCTGCTCCAGGTGCTTGTTGCAGCCCTCAGTCCAGGGCCGGTCGTCCATCGTAATTTGTTCGTAATCCGCGTATTCCGCAGCGATACCAAAGAAGCCACGGTCACCAGTAAAGCCCCAGGACGCGCTCAACGTGTTTTGAACGCCGTTACTTTCGTCAGGAATCTGCGTGTAGCCCTCGATCTCGAAGCCCTCGAAATCCTTGCGCATGATGATATTCACAACACCCGCAATGGCATCTGAACCGTAGACAGACGAGGCTCCGTCGAGCAGCACTTCGTACTGTTGCACGAGCATACTCGGAATCATGTTCAGGTCAGGCGAGACCGGCGCGCCTTCCACACCGGCCGGTGCCGCGCGGCGACCATTGATCAGAACCAGTGTGCGCGAAGCGCCAAGACCGCGCAGGTTGATCGTCGACGCGCCGGGACCGTTATCAAGAACAAAACCATTAAACGTAAGGTCGATCTGTGAACCGGCAGCTGTCGTTGATTCCTGCAGGATGCTGGCTGCGTCGATCTGGCCAACTTCGCGGGACACCTGCCCGGAGATGATCTGCAACGGCGAGATACTGCTGAACGTATCGCGTTTCAGGCGCGAGCCCGTTACGACCACTTCTTCCATGTCGGTGTCGCGTTCCTGCGCTACTGTTGCGCTGGACTCATCGTCTTCCTGAGCCTGAGCTACAGGTGCGACGAGACCGAGAAAAGCGAGAGATACGAGAAACAGTTTCATTACAAGCGCAAGGACTGCGCGAACCTGGTCGACGATCATTTTCTACCCCTTTTGCAAAATTTTTCGGCAAAGCTTTTAGTGAGCTTGTGTTGCCGGGCTACCCGCCAGAGACGGGCCCTGCAATAGAGGCATGATGCGAAATTGCAACACTCTTGTAAATGGTGGTAAGCCACTATCTGATAGTCTTATGGAATATGTTGCATAAATACCACGCTGTGGTTTCGTAGCGGGCTTCGAGGGTTTTGTGAGCGGCATCACGCCACCCAATTTCGGTCTCGGTAGACTGGCCCGATCCTCTATATATCAAGCCCTCCGGAGCCTGACCATGAAGCGCGCAACTTTCAGCACACTGATCCCCTTTATTCTCCTTGCCGGTTGTGGTGGCAGCGACGGTGGAATTACCGGCCAGGGCAACAACAACCCGCCGCCTCCACCGCCTGCCGGTTTCGCGATTACGTCAGCGAATGGCCTGCAGGTGTCTCAAGTCGCCTACCAGGCGGTCATAACAAGTGGCGACATTGCCGGCCTGGCAGGAAGCACGGGCATCGCCTCAAGTCCAGGTGGTGGACTGGCCAAACCCGGCATACCGCAACAGCTCGCCGGTACTCTGGCGGGAATCCTGCAGAAGGTCCCCGTGGGACCGACAGTCGTCGATTGCCTGTCGAGCGGTACAGTCACAGTCACAATGAACGTCGCCGACCTGAACGTGCTGTTGGGGGGCATGCTGTCAGTCGGAGATACGATCCTGACCGAATATGCCATGTGCGATGAAGGCCTCGGAGAGGTCATCGACGGCACAATTGACTCTGAAGTGAAAGCGTTTGACGGCAACATCCTTGTTAGTGCCTATAACATGACAATGACGATGAATGTTACGAATTTCCAGGTTACGGCGGGCGCCGACGTGGTAACGGGCAACGGCGACGCCACCGCAACGCTCAACTCATTGGCTGCGCCATACGTCGAAGCGTCTGTCACCGGTAACTCGATGACCACGGATATGAACAGCAGCTCCAACACTCTGAGCAACTACGCCTCGACCCAGACTCTTGACGCCACTTTAGCCCCCGCGCCATACACGATGGATTCATCGGGAACGCTCGACAGCTCTGAGCTAAGCGGTGCCTTCACCTACTCGACATCCACCATGTTCCAGGGTTTCGACACCGACTATCCGAATGCCGGTGTTCTGCTCGTGGTCAGCGATTCCGGCAGCGCGACGCTGACTGCCGAAACCAACGGTGTTGACGTCACGATCCGCATTTACGCCAGCAATGACGGCACAGGCGACCCGGTCGACACCATCATGACGACCTGGGCTGAATTGGCGGCAATGTAGGAGCCATGCCATGGCTCTGGTATTATGTGAACTGGCGCAAGGACTGACAGGCCGATTTACACCACATTGTAGAGGCCATGCTGATAACGCCGACACGAGATAACCTGAACAGGATTGTCATCCTCAACCCCAAAGGGGGTTGCGGCAAGTCCACTCTAGCCACGAATATCGCCGCTTGCTACGCGGGTCGCGGCCCGCAACCCGCTGTCATGGACTATGACCCGCAGGGTTCGAGCATGGCCTGGCTCAAGCGCCGCCCCGACAATGTGCCGTCAATTCACGGCATCGCCGCTTACAAGAAATCCATGCAGGCGACACGCAGCTGGCAATTGCGTGTACCCGACGACACGGTTGACCTCATCGTCGATTCGCCCGCCAGCATCACACATGACGACCTGCGCGAACTGACGCGTGACTCGTCGAGTATTCTCGTGCCGGTATTGCCGTCAGCGATGGACATCGATGCCGCGTCGCGCTGCATTGCCGATTTACTGCTGGTCGCCAAGGTTAACCGCAACGAAGGCAAGCTTGCCGTTATCGCGAATCGCACACGCAAGAACACGAAGAGCTTCAACAAGCTGATGCGTTTTCTCGACTCGCTCGGTATTCCGATCATTGCCGTGCTGCGCGACAGCCAGAACTTCGTGCGCGCGGCCGAAAAGGGTCTCGGAATGCATGAGATGCGCCCGCCCAGCCGCGTGCGCCCTGATATACAGCAAATCGACAAAATTGTGACCTGGCTGGATGGCTGGGAGGCACGCCGCAGGCGTGCGCTGCAAATCAACGGTATGAGAAAGCGTTCTTTCGCAGGTGTGACGCTGCTCCGAAAATCTCAGGTCAGCTCGGTCTGAATCGACGCGAACAACTCCGCGTCCACATTTCCGCCAGAGAAAATAATCGCCGTCGTCTTGCCGGCCGTTTCCACTTTGCCCGCAAGTATCGCTGCGAGGCCCGCCGCACCGCCGGGCTCGACAACGATTTTCAGGTGCCGAAACGCAAAACGCATGGCCTCGCGCACTTGTGCATCGCTGACCGTTAGTCCGCGTTTCACGTGCTCACTCATGATGTCGAAGGTTAGCTGGCCAGGCATGTCTGTCAGCAATGCGTCGCAAATTGAACGTGCCTTATCTCGAATCGCGACTCGCTTGCCGCTCGCGAGCGACCTCGCAGTATCGTCGAACTCTTCGGGCTCGACCGTGTACACATCGACGTCGGGTAGTAGTGACTTCAAGGCAATAGCACTGCCCGCCGTCAACCCGCCACCGCCGCAGTTGATCAATACCTGATCTACCGGCAAGCCGAGCTCGATTGACTGGTCCGCCATCTCGAGGCCAACCGTACCCTGCCCCGCGATGATTCGCACATCCTCGTAGGACGGTACGATCTCCGCACCACGCTCGGCTGCGATGCCCCGTGCGATTGCTTCACGGTCCTCGGTATAGCGGTCATAGGTGATGATCTCGCCGCCCAGCCTGCGCGTGTTCTGCAGTTTCGCAGTCGGGGCATCCGCAGGCATCACAATCGCGGCATGAATACCCAGCAGCTTGCCAGCTAGTGCGACACCTTGCGCATGATTGCCTGACGACCAGGCAACAACGCCCTTCTTCGCCTGCTCGGGCGTGAGCTGACTGAGCAGATTGTAGGCGCCACGGATCTTGAACGAGCCGATCTCCTGGAAGCACTCCGGTTTGATCAGAACAGTGCCGCCCGCCGCCCTGTCCAGTTCGGCGCTTTGCAATAACGGGGTCCTGACCACGACACTGCGCAGTCGCTCGGCTGCAGCTTCAATGTCAGCAATGCCTGTCATTTGTCGGCACCCTCTGCCGCCAGGCGATCGACTTTTGCCGCGCAGATGAAATCGTTATCCGACAGGCCGCCGATCGCGTGGGTCGTGTAGCTCACATCGCAACTCCCGTAGCTCACTGTCAGAACCGGGTGATGGCCCTCGCTGATTGCGATCCACGCGACCGCATTGGCGAATCCGAGCGTGCGGCTGTACGCAGGAAACTCGAAGCGTCGCGAGATTTCGAGACCGTCATCGCTCAGGACCCAGTCGTCATGCAGTGCCCGCCTCAATTCCTGGACCTGCCCAGCGTTCAGCGGCTCAACGCCGCCCTCGCAGGGCTTGCAGTGTTTTTTCAGGAGGTCAATTGTCATGAGAGCACTATACCGCCGACGGTCGCGCTGACAAGCAGCGCTCCTACACGCAGAAAAAAGCCGGCCCCGAAGGGCCGGCAGTCAGGAGACTCGAGAAGAGTCGCGGGGAAAGCATCTATTGGCAAATGACCAACCGGTTAGTTTGCCGCCTGGGCGAACGGTTCGGTAGAAGAGTCAGGAGTATTGCCACCTGCAATAAAAAGCTTCAGGCTGACGCGGCGCTCGAGCGCATAGCTGTCGACCGATTCATCCTGGGCCGGCGCCTCGCCGTGTGCCGAAACACGAATTTGTGACGGGTTGATACCTGCAGCGACCAGTTGCTCACGGACAAAGTTGACGCGCCTCTCCGACAGTTTCAGGTTGTACTCAGAGTCGCCACGTTCGTCGGCAAAGCCATCAAGCTGCACACGGACATCTCTCATCTGCGCAACGGCACTGGCCAATTCTGAAAGGCGGCCACCCGTGGTATCCGCGAGCACGTGTTCGTCGGTCCGAAATAGCAGATCCATTGCGATGCCGGCTTGCATCAGGTTGACGAGTTGCGGCCGGTCGATTTCCTGAAAGTGTTCGAGCTCTGCGCTGAGCGAATCGATATCGCCATTGAGGGCGCGAATATCGCCTTCCAGAATTGCGATATCGCTGCGCGACTCATCGAGCGAGCCGGACAGGGTATCGATGGCCGATGACTTGTTATGCATCGTGTCGCCAAGCTTGGCGCCGATGGCCGCACCAATAATGGCACCGACGGGGCCGCCAGCGAGCGCACCGATAACGACACCGGCGCCAACACCGGCGCTTTCCTGCTTCGATGCAGTTGCCGCCATGGCGGGGGAAGATGTGGCAACGGCCACGATGAGAAAAGTTGCTACCAGGTTACGCATTGTGTTTCTCCTTGATTTGTCGCGCTGGCGAGCAGCGCTCCTACAGTGAGAACTATTACAAGGCGAAAATGCGTACCCGGAGGGACCGCTTCATGCGGGTCTGGCGATCAATTGTGATCAAATGTGGCGCAGCAACATTCTATAAATGTGGCGCAGCAACATTCTATAAATGTGGCGGTCAGGAATCGGGGTTCGAAAGCGCGACGAACGTACCGCCATTACGCTCGGTCAGGATGCGCATGAGCTGGGCATAGCGACGCGTGGTATCAGATGGCTGACGACCGGGATCGAAAAAGAACGGAAAACCAACTGCATGAATCCTCACCATGCGGTTGCCGTTTTCATCTTCGCGATTGACGGCATCTATCTGGCGCACTACGGCCTCAACAGAGCGGCCGCTAAACTCGTCACCAAAAACATAGATGCTGATCTTCTTATCGGGTGACCAGTAGGTGCTGATCGCGTAAATGATGCCGTCAGCCGGGTTACTGTCACTGAACGGTCGCCATGTGCGCATCGTGTTGCGGATCGCATCGCGCCGGCCCGGCGTATCAGGGATCCACTGGCCCGCGTACTGTTTGAACATGTAGCTACCATTGTCGTTCATGATCTGCAGGCCCTTCACCTGCGGATACACGTCCAGCGTTTCGTTGAGCTTTTCGATGGCACGCTGCCAGTTGAACTGCTGCATGCTCCCCGACGTATCGACGACGAATATCACGTACTCACTGTCCACCGGGATGCCGGCAACGGCATCGTTATCCGCTCTTCGATAGTAAGGCGCCAGACGACGCATCTCGTCGGTCAGCTGCTGCTTGGTACGTTTGAGGTCACCCTCGTCAAGCGTCGATTCGGAGTCGCTCTGCGTGGCGGCATACTGACCCTGTACCGTATTGAGCTCGCCCTGCAGCCGAGCCAGGCGCAATTTGGTTGACGACGTCTGCTCCCTGACATCTTCAAGGTCACGATTGATGACAGCTGTCTCGCCGCGAATGTCGAACAGCTCCTGTTGCAACAAGGCAATCAACGATTCGAGATCGTCCTGCGTCTTTTCGATAATAACGGGTTCATAAATCTTACTGAGCACAAGCAACAGGATGATGGCGCCGAAGCCACAACATATGCAGTCGAGGAACGACAGGCTGAATGCTTCGATATTGCGACGTTTTCTTCTCAATGCCTCATCCGACTACGGCCAGTCCTTACTAACACTGATGAACGAGCCACCCGTACGGTAGGCCAGCAGCCAATACAGAAACGGGGCCTCAAAATCACCTTCGAGCGGGTACAGGAAGATATTGACCGGAATGTTGCTTGGCAGTTCACGCAACGCGTTACTAAACAGGCGCGTACGCTCCTGCCCGCTCACCGTTCTGCGATTACTGGTCGGCCCGTCCATCGTGGGCAAACCGTCAACGAGCAAAATAATATTGTCCGGCAGGGGCGACATCGTCATCACGATGTCCATCGCCGCTTTCATGTTGGTACCACCTTCGGGCGCCGTGCGCCGCAATACCCGCATCGCTTCGTCGAGCTGGGTAGCGTCATCGGCCTTTAGCCAAACGCCGTCGCTACCTGCAATTATCGGCTCGACCTCGTTGTTGAACATGTACATCTGAAACTCGCTGCCGGGCTGAAACTGTGCCGTCAGCCAGTCGACACTTGCGACGACCTGGCGCCATTTCACGGCCCGCAATTTCTCATCGATCGGCATATTGCGACGACGAATAATGTTGACGATAGTATCGTCGAGCATGCTGGCTGAACGGTCGACCAGGATTAGCGTGCGTTCGCCTCCGAGTTTGAGTCCGGTCAGATACTGGCGATCGCCCTCGCCCTTGAATTCTCGTAAGCGATTACCTTCTGACTCAGTTTCCTCAGCCATTGCCAACAGTCGTTTGACTTCTTCTTCGAGCGTTTTGATGTCGGTCTGCAGTTTTTCGATACGCTCGATCTCAGCCAGAGTCTCGGAATCATATTCTGCCAGCTCGGCACGCAGCTCCTCGATCAGTGCGATGATCTGCGCGATCCTGCCTTCGGCAGAGTCTTTTTCGCTGGTGAGCTCTTCCACCGTATTCTTTGCCAACACCAGGTTCTTGCGACCTTCGAGTATCTCTACCTCGATCTGGCGAGTCTCGGCCATCAGCTCGGATGGGTTATCGGTCGTCTCGCGAACCTGCGCGTTAATGATCATGAAGAACAGGATCACGGCGCCGAAACCACAACTCATGCAGTCTAGAAACGACATGCTGAAGACTTCGAAAGGTCGGCGTTTACGCGCCATCACCTGTCTCCGTCGTAATCAGGCGCAGCTCGAACCCGGGTGTACCGATCCGAATCAAATCACCCACCTGCAATACAGCCGAGCTGTCGATCCGGTGGCCATTGAGAAACGTACCGTATCGGCTGTAGTCGCGGACGATGCATTGCCCGTTCTCCTGCTGCAGGGAACAATGGCGGCGAGACAAGCCCGGCATATCTTGCTGCAGATCGATGCAGCGGCTACCGTCAGTTGCCTGCGAGCCAAGCGTCAGCGGCTGCGCGTCGATAGCGTAGGCTTTGTTCTCGAACAAAAGGTGCGTCGGGTGACCACCGTGACTGGGTTTGCCTGAATCCCCGGTCACAACCGGCGACTGGTCCCAGGGTAATTTTCGAATCAGGCTCACGGCAGCATCGCCAGCCTTCATGTCACGGCAGCGCGCCAGCAGGCCGCGTGCCGTAGCGCCGGATTCGTGCAGATACAGGTCGCCACCTACCCTCGCGCCCAGAATATCGGCAAGGCCGGGCATTCGCGCAGCGCGATCTGACAGCTGCAGCGCCGGCGTTTCATCGGCACGATAGAGCGCCCGTAAACTGCTGACGATGCGATGATAAAAAGGTGCTGCCGCTGAGACCAGATCGAGCGTTTCGAGCTCGGCGTGGTGCTTGATGCCACGATATTCGATGTCGATTTTTACACTGGTTGCAGCCGATGCCGCTGCCAGCCAGTCTTGCAGACCGTCCAGCAACATCTGTTCGGTCTCCGCGGTGTGCAACGGGTCGAACCGGGACTGTTGCACGAATGTCCTCGCGATCAAGGCTATCCACGCATCGAAGAGCGCAACCATCCCGCAGTCGTCAACAACAACTGAGCGATCGACCTGGACGTGCCCGGCCTGGGTAAGCCGTGTCAGCAAAGCGGAATGCAGACTCAGGTCGACATGCGTAGGCACAGCGCCCTTGTACTCACGACGCGTCGCCGCAACGGCGGCATCGACCATCGCAATGACAGGGATTTGAAGCTCCGCCGCAATGCCGAGGAACAAGCTAAGATTGGTATTGCTCATGTAGGCTGGTACGGCGACGACGAAGCCGTCGGCGGAGACACGCTGCCAGATCTGTTCAAGCTGCCGGCTGACGATATCAGCTGCACTCAGGTGGTGAAAACGGCGGTCTGACAATGGTGCAGTTTGCAGGTGCGACCAGTAGCCATTGTGGATACGACGTGGTTTCACACGCGCCTGCAAGAACGCCTCGCGACCAGTGGTCAGACGGTCATCATCGAGCAACGCAAAACCCGGCTCGCGGTAATAGACCTTCTCGGCATCCTGTACGGAGATACCGGCGTCGTTTAGATGTATTGCGAGCAGAGCCACGATTCTGTCCGTTTGCCGCTAGTCTGCCTTCATGTGCCGGATCAGCTTATCGTTACAGTAGTTCTCGCCGTCGAAGACGAGCCGCTCCTGCAACAGTTGCAGCTGATGCACGAGGAACATCAGGAAAATACTGATCAGCAGCGCAATAAAGGTCGAGTTGAATGCGACGCCCAGGCTCTGCGTAACACCGGCGATATCGCCCTGCACAGCCTTGTCAGCCTGTGCCAGTGCTTCACCGATACCGCGTACGGTGCCGATGAACCCGATGGAAGGGATAGCCCAGGATATGTAGCGAATCATCGACAGCTCCGACTCGAGACGGTCTGCCTCCGACTCGTAGACATCACGGGTAGTGCTGGAGACGTCGGAGATGTTGCGCGTCGTACTGAATCGCCGCAACGCGTTCAATAATGCACGCGGCAGCAACATGCGCTGACTCTCCTCGGGCAATGCCTCGATCTGGCGCGCAAACTCGCGCGTATCCTCGGGGAGTATTCGCATCCCCTCAGCGACTGGCACCAGGTCCACGTCGAGCAAGCGGCGCTCAGCAAGGATGGTTACCGTCTTGAATCCCATGATCGCGAGCGCCCAGATGCCCAGAATGAAACAGGCTTCTTGCTCGAGGTCCTTGATCAGCACCCAGACACGGCGTTCCCTTATGTAGTCAGGATCTGCCGCCGCAGCGATATTCTGTTCCGCAATGATTTGCGTCGCATTCGGCCGCACAACGGTTTGATAAAACGCGTGCACGATAATGATCGCGATAATCAATGCGAACAGCTGGAATACGAATTCAACCGGTATGTTTTTCTTTTTCATAGGCTCATTAATTTAGATATCTGTCGGAAATTCGATGGACTGGTCGGTCGGGATTACTTCGGAAGGACGAAAATCATCATCCTCATCGGAAAATCCCTGGTCGTCGAGACCGGCTTCGTCAAATTCTTCAGTCTCCGTCTCGACCTCAGCCTCGGCGTCGATCTCGACATCTGTCTCGTCGGTCGCCTCGACCGCGTCTGCCACGTCGGCACCGTCAACCTGCTCGTCGGACTGCTGCGCCCATGCAGGGCCCGCGAGAAATACGCCGAGCATCAGTGTGAACAGAAATCGGGCCAAAGTGTGTCCTCGTTCGTGCGTCTGTGAGCTTAGACCGTTGCCATGCGCAATTGTCGCATGAAATCTCAATACACGGTGCGGGCGAGACGGAAACCCAGGTCCGATCGCGCGACGGTCTCCGATTCGCGAAAACTCAGGCGCAATTCCAGTATGCCGGCGTGGCGCCAGCTCGAACCGCGCACGACATGGGCTTTTCCGGTTTCCGGACCCATCGGGTCGACGATCGGCTTTGTCAGGCCCGGCGTCGGCACGGAGTAGATATCGTTGACCCATTCCGCAACATTACCGGCCCCGTCATAGAGGCCGAGTGCGTTCGGCGTGAACTTGCCGACCGGGGCGGTCGAGGCGAAACCGTCGTCGTAACGCGGCAAGATCGACGGCGTAAGATCTGCGGCGGCCCTGTCAGCAAAATTGCCGCTATTGCGTTTGGGTGGCATTTCGGCGCCCCAGGAAAATTTCTGTGCTCCCTGGCTGCCGCTAAAGCGCACAGCCCAGGCCCACTCGGCTTCTGTCGGCAGCCGGTAACCGTTGGTCAATGGACGGATGATTGTCCACTCTCCAAACTTTTCTTCGTAAGCCGGTTTCAGGCCCTCTCGAGTACTGAGCCAATTGCAGTATTCGACGGCATCTGCCCATGTCACATTGGCGACCGGGTTTTCGCCGCCCGCCATCGACGGATGAACATCGCTACCGGAATCATGGGCAGGCCGGAACTTGGCAAATTCACCATTGGTAACTTCGCGTACACCAATCAGGAAGGGTCGCGTCAGCGTCACCGGTACGAGTACCTCGTTGGCCCGCCGCCCCTGCTCCGCACGCGACGAACCCATTGTAAACGTGCCCGGCTCGACACGGCGCATCACCTGGTCGTCCACAGTGCTGACCGTTTGCTGGACCTTCTCCTGCTCGATCGCTTCCAGTGATCGCAATCGCGCTACGACAGTCTGCGGGTAACCCGGGCGCGGCGTGACACTGCGTGTCCATGTCTGGTAGCCGGTTTTACGCACCTCGACACGGTGCGGTGCCGAACTCAGTTGCAGTGTGGTGGAACCCGTGCCTCGCGCCCTGCCATCGACGTATATGGTGGCGTCGGAAGGCTGAACGTTGACTGTCAGCGATCCGGTCTTCGCCGACAGGTCGACCGTAATGGAGTCGCTTGCCGCCGCATCTAGCCGCACGCGGCGATTCGCCGCACCATAGCCCGCCTTTGACAGGCCAATGACGTAGTCCACGCCCGGCGACAATGAAAGCGAAATCGGCGACTGCCCCCGATACCGGCCATCAACCGTTACATTGGCGGCCCGCGGAATAGAATTCACCAGCAACTTCGCGTTTGCCGGTTCAAGCTGAATCAACGGCAAAGCCTGGTCCACATTGGGCTCAGCTTCCACGGTGCCATCCCAAGCTTTAAAGCCATCCCTGACGACGCTGAGCTGGTGCGTGCCCTCGAGCAACTCGATTGTCGCCGGCGTTACACCGATGCGTTCGGAGCCCGCGAATATCGCCGCGCCTGCCGGTTCAGACGTCACTTCAACATTTGACCAACGGCGCACAAGTTGCACATGCACTGTGTCGTGTTTGCCGCGACCCTCAACACTGATTACATCGCCGAATGGCAGATACCTGTCCGCACGCACGCTCACGCTATGCTCACCGGGCTGTAATTCAAACGGGCCGAAGGGTGTCTTGCCGACCGTGCTGCTGTCAATCGATACGACAGCATCGATGGGCGGACTGGTCACGACCGTCAGGCGGCCTGGCAGGCGGCGCATGCGCACCTCGACCGTCTTGCTGTCTTCGCCGTCAATCGCGAAATTCTGATTGACGTCGTAATAGCCCTGTTTTGCCACCGTAACCGTATAGTCGCCGTTGCGAAGCAGAATGCGATTGCCCATCGGCAAGCGGAACCAGCCTCCGGATATCGAAACCGAGTCAGGATCTTCGGGATTCACCTCAAAGCGCACCGACGATGAAGTAAACAACAACCAGGATGCGACGATGAGAAATGCCAGTGCTGCGCCGATGATTGCCTTGAGCGGGCTGCGGTGCTCTACCTGCACGGCCGCGTGCGTAGCCGCGGCACGCTGGAACGCGGTCGGCGCGATAGCTTCCTCTTCGGCCTGCGCCGAATCGTCGGGCATTTCAGGCGGCTGGGTTACGTACGCGCTGTCTTCAAGCCGCACATTCAGAGTCAGTCGCTCTGCTGTCGCCTTTACATTGATCTGGCTACCAAAAAACTGCAGTACGTCCCCATCTGCCAGGCGTGTGCTGGTGACGAGTGCCTCGCCGTTAATTTGCATCGCGTCATTGCGACCAAACGGCTGTACAAACGGGGCGCCATCCAGGAGATCAAGCAGCATGACCGGCCCGCCGCCGGGACCGGGCAGTCGCAGCTGACAATCCGTGCCCGTGCCGACACGCAACGGCAAGTCATCGGCGTCGAAACGACGTTCGCCTTCGACACCGCGGATAAACAGATGGTCAAAACTCAAATCGCTTCCTCGCAGCGAACAACGACGGGCTGCAGTTCAATTTCGGGCCCTACCCGGAACTCCAGCCGCACATCGCGATAGCCGGGTCGACTGCCCACCGCCACGTAAGTTCCCGGCCGCAGGTCCAGCTCATGTGTCTCGAAGCTGCCGAGTTTACCAACTTTGTATATCGATACGTCTGTAACGTTGTCGGACACAAAGCTCACGGTCAGCGGCGTGGCGGCGCGTTTGAGCAGACGCGACAGCTCGTCCCGCTGCCCGCCCAGGCGCGGACCGATCTCTGGCATGCGCGTGATGTCGACGACGAGCCTCGTCGCCTTGGCCATGTTTGCGGCGGAGCTAAGGCTGTCAGGTTCCTCGATGTACTTGTCAAGTTGGACATGCAAAGCAGTCATTTGCTCCGAGCGGCGCAAACCGTCTTTTGCAAATGCGAGATCAGCGTCGATCTCAAGGATACTCTTATAAGTATCGACGGCTGTTTCCCAGGCCTCAGACTGCTCCTCGTCCTGGGCCTGTTGCTCGAGCGTCGATATGCGGTCCAACCGAATGCCCTGGTCGACCTGCAGCAAACCGTCGGCCGGTTCGCGCGATTCCGGCATGATCTCCTGCGCCATTCGAAATGCGGCACGGGCACCCGGGTAATCACTCTCGGCAAGCGCTGTTAGTCCTTCGGTCATGCGCTGGTCGAACTCCATCTGCCTGATCGTCCCCAGAACACGCTCGAGTCCTGTCTGTGCCGGCTGCCATTCCGGATCGAGTTCGACAGCCCTCGCGAAGCTCTGCCGCGCCGCCTCGAGCTCCAGGTCATTTTCGAAGTCAAACCCCTGGTCGGTGAGCGACATGACAGTATCGAGATTTTTCGCACGGGTGTAGCCGGCACGTGCGCCAGAGTGATTGGGGCTGATCGCGACAGCCAGTTCGAACAACCGAACGGCCTCGATCGAATCGGCATTGTCGAGCGCCGCCTGCGCCTCACTGAAGGTCGTCGCAAACACCTGCTCAACTTCATCGAGAAGCGGATCAACCAGCGCGATGGCTTCGCCGTACTTTTCGGCTGCAATATCGTAATCACGGGCCAGGTAGGCCGTGTCGCCCTCCGCATAGACCGCTTGCGCCTGCTTGAAGCGCAACCCTCCCCAACGCTGCACGGCGCGACGTTCAAGCGTTTCCATTTTTGATAACAGCTGGCCGAGCACTTCTTCAGTATCTGAACGATCTCTGACCCGCGCATCCCTGCCACTCAGGTCCTCGACGTTCTCACTGAAATCGACACCGTCACCGCCGCCATCTTCTTCTGCGCTGTCGACTGACGCCGCCGGTGAGGTCGAATCTGCCTCAACGCGCTCAGTCGGTGTCGGTTCGGGCAGGAAGAACACGACGCCAATCAACAACACCAGCAGAGCGCCCAGGCTGATGGCGAGGGTGCGCGGGCTGATTCCGGTGCCGGGTTTGACCTCAGCTGCGGCTGCTGCAGCGGCGTGGCGCCTTTTCGGGTGCAGATTGTCACTAACGGCAATGACTTCATCCGCATCGGACTGTGCGCCGAGCACATAGTGTTTTGGCGCCGGCGCAGCAGCAAACCCGGCCGCCTCAAGCGCGGCAACAATGCCCTTCGCATCGGGCCTCGCGGCTGCGTCCTTGTCCAGCATGGCTGCAACCAGTTTTGAGATTGCCGCGGGTGCCCTTGATCCGTCCGCCAGCTTCAATGCGGCCGGAACCTTGTTGCGGATGTCTTCGGCAGTCGCGGACGATGAATACGGCGAAGCGCCACTGACCAGTTCGTAGATCAATCCGCCCAAAGCAAAAATGTCATCGGCTGGTTGTGGCGCCGCTCCTGCAAGAGATGCCGGGCTGGCGGCAATCAATGAGCCTCCGCCAGCGGCCGAGCCCGCGACAGCGGCCACACCAAAATCGACCAGGTAGGGTGCCCCGTTGTGATCCAGGAGAATATTGGCGGCCTTGATATCCCGATGTACAACGCCTTTGGCATGCGCATACCGTAACGCGTCAGCGATGAGCGCAATCGGTCCAAGTATGTCCTGAACGGGTGCACCGGCCAGGACACTCAGATCAGGACCATTGACAAACTGAAGGCTATAGAACGGGCGATCGGCGTCGTCGCTGTATTCGAACACGCGCGCGATATGTGCGTGCATCAGTCGAGTACTGGTCTGCCATTCCTTGTGAAAATCGGCAGCAGCAACGCGCTCGCTGGTGAGTATTTTGAGCGCGACAGACGCGCGCGTCAGCCGGTCGGTTGCCAGCCAGGTTTCGGCCGCGCCACCAGCGCCCAGCTTTTTGACGAGGGTGTAACGGCTCGCAAGCTCTATTCCTTGTTGGAGGTCCTGCATCTACCAGTGATCGCTTATCCCGTCGGTTCCGCAATACGGACGGGATCTGCATCGCTCGCATCGGACGTATTGACAAAGCCGGTTTCGGCTTCGTAAATTTCCTTGAGCAATCTGCGCCAGCTTTCATACTGCGCTGCCGCGGTACCGGTCAGTCGGCGCGTTTCCCCTTCAACTGTCACGACCATCGGGGCAGCCTCGGCACCAAAGGACTCAGACAGTTCCTTGATCGACTCGAGGTGCATGTTGGCTTCACTGCGACGCGAGATGCCGCTAATCATAGTGTCCAGCCCCTGGCCAATACCGATGTTCTGAATTCCACGCTGCATCTGTCGTTTCGAATAACTCGAACTGTTGCTCTCATACGCAAGCGAACCGGCAAGCACAACGGCGCCGATCAGGGTCTGCATCATGGCAGAACGCTTAACCTGACGATAATTGACCGACTCTTCGCGAGCCGTCTTGCGCCAGGAGTGATACGGAATCGCGATGCCATAATAGAAATTTGCATAGTGCTCGTTCAACGTATCCACCACGAGCCGGTCACGCTCGCGGATCTGCCGCAGCCGATCGACCGCAGGGTCATTATCCGCCGGCAGACGCACGATCTGGTTGATGCCATCGTCATCAACACTCAGGTGCTCTCCGTAAGCCGTTGGCGCCATGTCCGCAAAGAATTTCAGCTCGGTAATCTTGCGAACGTCGCTGACTGTTTTCGGCG
>Ga0316196_10000333_pt1 | contig 17611 bp, 18 predicted proteins | sample Eddsed2cm_MG_FD_204938 | JGI IMG/M metagenome (GOLD analysis project Ga0316196, IMG submission 204938) | Coastal sediment microbial communities from Maine, United States - Eddy sediment 2 cm | ecosystem: Environmental > Aquatic > Marine > Coastal > Sediment | place: USA: Maine | collected... | reverse complement strand
ACAAAACGTTCCCGATTTCCGCTGGCAGAAAGCTGGGAGCAGTCCTGGTTCAGTGGTGAGGGGAGATTAATTGGTAAATCAGTTTTTGCTTATTTTACTAAATGTTTTATAATCTCTGCCGTTGATCCCTATCAGCAATACCGAATGGGGTAACCAGGAATGAACGCTGTTATTAAGCAAAAGACACGCCTTGCGATTGAAAATGCTCTCTTTGTCGCCGTTTTGTGGGGAGGAGCCTGGGCGCTAGGTTTCTTACTTGGGGTTGGCTAAGGCCATCGGCAACAGATTCGGCAAGTTCCTGATAGAACATCTGCGATAGAGACCCCGCTTCGCTGCGGGGGCTTAATGCTCGCATGCTCGTTGTTGGCCAGATTCACCCCTAATGGGAGCAGCGCCGAACATCATCCAATCGTGCCCTGCTACAGATCACCCGCAATAAATGCAGCAATAACCCAGGATCAGTTCTTCACGCGGTCCCTGAGCGAAGGGGGGAGATTGATTGCGCCCTCAAAGTGCGCACCGTCGAGTCGCGCGTTGGTGAAATCCGCCGACTGCAGATCCGCCCCGGTGAATACAGCACGCTGCAGATCGGCACCATTGAGGCGACTGCGAACAAGAAGCGCCCCGGTGAAATCGGCATCTTCGGCCGCCGCCCCGGTCATCTGACTGAACGAAAGATCTGTTTGATGGAACCTGGTCCCCAGCGCAACCATGCGCAGCAGGTTCACCCTTCTCAGGGTTGCACCCGACAGGTCCGCTTCCTCGATCTCCACATCCTTCATATACGCCTGGGTGAACTCTGCATCCCGGGCGACCACCTGGTTGAGCAGGGCGCCGAAGAGATTGGTCTTGAACAGCCTGGCACCCGTCAAATTGGCCTCGTTGGCAACGACGTGGAACATATCCGCGCCGCTCAGATCGGCTCCGCTCAGCAGTGCGCCAATCATCTTGGCCCAACGCAAATCGGCCTCGCGCAGGTCCGCTCCGCTCAGATCGGCACCCGAAAGATCGGCACTCGACAGATCGACTCCCCTTAGATCGGCGCCACGCAAATCGAGTCCGGCCAGCTTCTTTCCCGACAGACTGCAATGGCGAAGATCATGCTGCGCCGCAGGACGCTCACAATCACCTGCAGCCAGGTGGGTATCGGCGAAAGCCGGCGGCGACATCGCTGCGAGCAGCAGTAAGATCGGGCAGAAAAAGCCGGCCATCAAGGGTCGTCGGTTCAGCCCGCTGGCGCCGCGGCGCCAGCGTCGCCGGCTCGAAGTGAGTGGCCTCCTCGTGCTTTCCACTGTGCGGGGCAAATGGATTCTCATGTTGATCGAAATTGATCGATTCGAGCTACGCTTACCTTGACCACGATCAAGCCCCGCAGCATCGGTGCAGGTTATCTTGCTGTCCAGCAAGCCGCGCGTTAAGACCCGCCTTATGCCCGTGCAAACAATCAGTTACACCATCGGCGACTGTCTGTACCTGAACATCACCGACCGCTGCACCCTCGCGTGCACCTTCTGTCCCAAGCATAACGGTTCGCATCGCGTACATGACTACGACCTCAGCCTCGATCACCGCCCCAGCCAAGACGAGATCCTCCAGTCCATCGGCAATCCGGCGGATTACCGCGAGGTGGTGTTCTGCGGCTTTGGTGAACCGACGCTGCGTCTGAAGGTCTTGCTGGAAACCGCGCGTCATATCAGGCGTGCGGGTGGCCGGGTACGGGTCAACACCGATGGCCTGGCCAACCTGGTGCACAAGCGCAATGTGTTGCCGGAGCTTGGTGAATGTGTTGATGCACTGTCGATCTCGATGAATGCGCAGAATGACTCCGTATACAGCCGACACTGTGATCCTGCCCTTCCCGGCTCTTATGCAGCCATGCTCGACTTCCTTGAGCTGGCCCCCGATTATATTGATGATGTGACCGCAACGGCGATAGACGGGCTCGAAGGTGTCGATATCGATGCCTGCAGAACCCTGGCCCAAGAGCGCAGCGTCAGTTTCCGCCGACGTGAACTCGACGTGGTGGGCTGACCGGCGCGACAGCTAAACAGGGCATCAGGCGTGTTTGAGCAGTCCAAACCTTATCTGCGCGTCGGGTACACCCGACTCCCGCAGGATATCTTGCGCCCGGTGTAATGCAGACTCCGGCAGGGCCAGATAATAATCGTGGCTGTCCAACGACGAATGCACCCGTACGATGCGCTGGATCACCGGCTCCAGGCGTTCGTTGCCAGCCGGTTCGAGATCGATCGAGTGGTAACGGAAATCATCCAGCACATCCCGCCAGGCGCGGCAGTAGTTGGACAGGTAGTGACCCCGCGGGATCGCCGACAGCCAATAGAGATCGATCGAGCGATTTTCGTCTTTCTGGATCGCGTGATCGATCAGGCTGCCAATCGGCGCAAACCCCGACTCCCACGCGATGAACACCAGCGGTCGATCCGATTCCTCGTCCAGGGTGAAATTCCCGCTGGGCCCATGGAGCATAACCTCCCTGCCCTTGCGCAGGTCCTCGAAAATGAACTCGCTGAACGGGTCATCATCGCGTCGGCGGATATGGAAACGCAGCTGCATGCTGTCGCAGGGACAGCTGGCGATCGGCAGGGTCTTGAGGCGCATTCCCTTGAACGACAGGGTCACACCCTGACCGGCGAGAAAACGCAGGCCACCACTGCGTGGCGCACGCACTGTGAGCTGGACCACCTCATCCTGCAGTCGTTCGACCCTGCTCACCCTGGCATGGATGTGCTGCTCGGGGATATCCGTTGCAGACCCCGACTCATGGGCTTCAACCTCAACATCGTTTAAAGCCCGGAAACTGCACATCAAAAACCAGCCCTGCTGTTTCTCGAGCTCGCTGAAACGGTAGTCGTAGTGATTGAGGCGCGAGATCTCGCCGGCCAGCAGACGTGCCCTGCAGTCACCGCAGCTGCCGGTGGCACAACTGTGACCCAGATTGAGGCCGGCACGCAGGCCCGCCTGCAAGAGTGTCTCGCTGGGTTCGGTTTCAAAGGTATGGCCGGAAGGCCTGACGGTGATCTTGTACGACATGCCGCTGTGACTCTACCGCGGGCGGCACACGCCGCCCAGCCCCAGTCGGGAATAAAAGAAAGGAAAACGCCTATTTCTTACCGCGCAGCTTGAGCTGATTCATGAACCAACCGACCAGGGTGCCCAGCATCATCGCCTGGCGTTCGTCGCAGCGCGCCTGCAATTCCAGCAGGCGTTGCTCCGTCTCCGACGCCAGTAGTCGGTAACCGTCGAGCTCTTCCTGCATACGCCCCATCTCGACGCGGGTACGCTGCAGCTCTGTGGCCAGGTGCTCGGGATCGCGTCGACCGTCACGGGTGGACTTGAACAATGCTGCTTCACGGATGCGGTTGACCTTCTCGAGCATGCCCGAGCGGTCCGAATCGGCCTGCGGATAGGCCTTATGCAGCTCCGACATGCGGATGTGACCTTCGAAGGCGCTCAGGCGCCCTTCCTGGATGTGCAGCTGCAGCAAACGGCGTGGCACGCCCACCATGCGTGCAGCCTGTGAAACACTCAAAAGACGGTCCATGCTTTCTCCAAGGCAATCTCTACCCCAAACGGGATATCTCCTTGGTAGTATAGCGATCAAATATCAGAGTAAAAGTCTAAGTTATTTTGTTGTCATTATTCAGAAACTTAGGGGCTTTTTGCTCTTAGATGGGAAAGCTCGGCCAGAAGGGGGGTCAGGACCGGCTGCAGCTTGCGGCGCATCAGACTGCCGATCGCGGTGCTGTCCCTGAACACCGGCCTCACCACCCCGTAACTCAGACCGGACATGACGCGGAGCGCCCGCAACTGCGCCTTGTCGATTCCGTCCAGGGCTGCCAGGGGACGCACTTCGGCCGCCGACGCCACCCACTCGGACGCCTCGGACTGCAGCTCATCCAGGGTTGCATCGATCAGTCCCTGAGGACGGGCGGCGGAGAAGTAAGAAGCCGTGTAGTCCAGGGTCAGGTTGACCACATCCTGATTGTTGGGCTTCTCGAATACCCTGAAGACCGTCTCGATAAAGGCCTGCCCCTGCGCGGACAGGGACCTCAGTAACAAAGCCGCCAGGGTATTGCCTTCGGTCGCCAGCCCCGTCAGCCCATCGCTGAGTCCACCCAGCATGGCATGAGCAGCGGTCTGTTCCGGGAGGTCATCTGCACGCGCTGCGAGAAACCCGACATAGTAGGCCGGCTTGCGCTGCGCCTTGCGCCACAACGTCCTGACCTGCTCATCGTTGAGCAGACCAGGCTGCAGAACCAGGCGTACGGTTTCTATCTGCTGCTCCGGTTCGGCCTCAAACGGCAGATGCTCGACCAGATAGTCGGCCAGCAGGGGGCCCATCTGCCCTTCGACCACAGCCTGTTTCGCCAACATGTGCCGCGCATTGGTCGCGTCCTCCATCGCCCACCAGGCACGCCGCGCAAGCTCATCGGTCAGCCCCTGGGCGGAAACCGCGGCGACCACCGCTTCCGGCTCGCCCAGCAACAGCAGCTGTTCGAGGCTTTCGTCGCGCATCTGCCCCATGCGCGTCCAGCGCTGCAGATAGACCGGATAACCACCGGGCGAGCCGAGCACGTGCCCCGACAGCAGTTCTTTGACACGTTTGAGGTACGGCTCCTGACGCCCGGTCGGGCTGAGCTCGATCTGCGCCTCACCCTTGGTCGAAAGACCGAACACCGTCATGGTGGATTCATTGATGCGTATCGCCTGCGGCTTGTTGGCCAACAGCACATTGAGTCGCAGCGAGTCCTGGGGGGAAAGATCCATTGGGCTAGGAAAGCAGTGTTAACACGATACACACAAAGCAGTTCAATTCGCGATCAACCAAAAAAGCCGAACGATGCCTCGGGTGCGGGCCGCCGCTACCCTTCGTTCTGCTTCGTGGTCTTTGTGGCGCATCAGACGCTGCTCAGTTCTCGCTTGGCGGGACGTAGGTCGGGTCATTGGGATTGAGAAAGATGAACTTTGGTTCACCGACGTCCAGTTCGACAAAGTCCAGCGTGGCGGCGTCCAGCAGCGGGACATATTCAGGTGCCATCACGATCTGCACGCCCTCCGAGCTGAAACGGATGTCATCTTCAGTTCCCTCGTCGAAACCCATGCGGTAATCGATACTGCCGTCGGGCCGCTGTTGGGCAGCCAGGCGCAACGCCATCCCTGCCGTACCGCCCTGCTCGGCCGCGACCTTCACCTGCTCTGCTGCTTGCGGGGTTACCTTGAACATATCTGATCCCTCTCCATTGCGCCTGCCGGCCATGCGCGGTTCATGCCGCCCTGTCACGGCAGGCGCGCACGAATTTCACGAAGCGTTCCGCCCAGGGGTGCGACCTGGTGTCACGCAGGTGTGCGTAGCTCGCCAGCAGATTCCGGTAAATGATGCCGTCATTGAAACCATCCAGGCCGTAGCCACGTTCCACCCGGTAGGCGAATTCAAGGCCTTCCGGCATCTCGGCCAGTGCCGAATAATGGAACTCATGCGCCGAAATCAGTTCGCTTCCATCACCCGACAGGGGCCAGGGATGGGCCCGGGTTTCACGCAGCCGCACATAACCACGTCCCTGCGGCTTCGGGTGCATTGCAACCTTCGCCGGAATCACGCCAGCCATTTTACGCGTCTTTCCGTCCCAGGTCAGGCTGCTGCATAGGTACATCAACCCGCCGCATTCTGCGTAAACAGGCCCGTCTGATTCGACGAACGAGGCAACGGCCGCCCGCATGGCCGAATTCTGCTCCAATGCGTCCATATGGGTCTCGGGGAATCCCCCACCTAAAAACAGGCCGTCACAGGCCGGCAGTGCTTCGTCCCCCAGCGGACTGAACGGCACCAGTTCGGCGCCGGCCGAGCGCAGGGCGTCCAGATCACCTGCATAGTAGAAACCGAACGCAGAATCAGTCGCCACGCCGATTCGGACCCGGTCCTTTCTATCTCCAGCTGCAGCGGGTGCAGCGACCCTGCCCGTGGGGGCGGGTGCCTTCGCAGCCAGGGCCTGTACCGCGTCGAGATCGACCTGCCCGCGAATCAGCTCCGCCATGCGCTTGATATGCGCCTGACTGCTGCCCAGCTCGTTGCTCGGGACCAGGCCAAGATGACGCTCGTTGATCACCAGATCATCGCATCGCTGCACCGCGCCCAACACCTTTAAATCGGTATAGTGTTCGATCACCTTGCGCAGCTTCGCCTCGTGGCGGCTGCCGCCCACCTTGTTCAGGATCACGCCAACAATGCGGATTGCCGGGTCGAACGCCTGGTAGCCGAGGATCAGGGGTGCTATGCCGCGCGTCATCCCCTGAGTGTCGAGCACCAGCGCGATCGGCGAACCGAGCTGTGCTGCAAGTGCCGCGTTGCTGTTGCTGCCGTCCAGCGCCAGACCGTCGTAGAGACCCTTGTTGCCTTCGATCAGGCCGATATCGGCACCCTGCAGCTTGGTCGCAAACAGGTCGCTGATCTCGCCGGGATCCATGGTGTAAAAATCAAGATTGTGGCAGGCGCGCCCGGCGGCCTGTCCCAGCCAAAGCGGGTCGATATAGTCCGGCCCCTTCTTGAACGGCTGCACCACGGCACCGTTCTCGCGCAATGCGGCACACAGCCCGATGCTGAGCGTGGTCTTGCCCGAGGACTTGTGTGCGGCGGAGATGTACAGATGGCCCATCGACCGATTCCAGTCCGGGTAACGAGATCAAAAGGACGCGGAGCACGCAGAGGAGCGCAGAGGGCACAGAGATTCTTAACGAAAGCCTCTGCGAACTCTGCGTCCCTGCAAAAAAAGGGCGGTGATAAACGCCGCCCCTCCTTCAATCAGATTCGAAAATCAGCGGTCATTTAGCATGATGCGGATCGGTGACTTCATCGGCAAGTGAGTAAGGCAGGAACTGCATCATGCGCACCGCAATGAAGGTGGCCAGCAGGGCCAGCGCGAAGCCACCCAGACCGAGCAGGAACTCAGGCAGCGACGGCGAGTAACTGCGCGCCATACCGTTCACACCATCGAAATTACCCGACTCGATGATGGTATGCGCCGGAAACATACTCAGTGGGAATGCCTGACCGCCAATCACGATCACGTAGATTGCCGACAGACCGCCAAGCACTACGAAAAGCGCTGCGAGGATAATGGCGCCACGTTGCATCCCCAGCGCGGGGTGAAACAGGATGCCCATGGGCACCAGCATGCCGAGCAGCACCCAGCCAACCCAGAAGATCGCCGTGTATATGCCGCCGTCACGCAGCATGAACAGTTCGAACTCGTGGTTTTCAGTGCCGTACAGATTGGTCAGATGGTAAACCAGCGTGAAATAAAAGACCGCTGCCACGAAAACACCGAGCAGATTCTTCATGCGGCGCAAAAGCACGTCACCCAGAGGACGATCATCGGTATTGAAGGTGAACATCAACACCAGCAGGTAGAGCGCCAGCCCATAGGCAAACGACATGATAATGAACATGGGTGCCATGATGGCTGCATCATAGGCTTGGCGTGCAACCAGGAAGCCGAAGATGGAACCGGTACCAGTCGTTAACGCAAGACGCCATACGAAGGCCACCACGCCCGCGCCTTTCGTGAAGCCATTGGCCTTTCGCTCCATCATGGTGAACAGATACACAACCACGATCCCGAGGAACCCGACATACAGGTAGATGTTCCAGGCGAAGATCGACTTGAAGTTGTAGGTGGTCATAGCCACGATCAGTCGACTGGGCTGGCCCAGATCGAGGACCAGGACGAGCAATCCACCCACCAGCAGGGTAATCGCCAGCAGGCCTGACAGGCGCGCCAGCGGCTTGTACATCGTCTGCCCGAACACCGAAGCGATGGAGGCAACGTTCAATGCCCCGGAAGCGGCGACAATCAGGAATATGGCAAACACATGCGGCATACCCCAGACGACCTGGTTGGTCATACCGGTGACCCAGTGGCCCTCATGCTCCATGTACAGGACCGCAAACCCGCCGACGGCGACGATTGCCGCCAATACCGCAAGCAGTCCCCAGTAACGTGGACTGTCGATGCCCCATTCGCGGTAGTGAATCTTTTTCATTGCCGACAAATTCTCCGGAAAACGATCAGACGTCGGTGTAACGGACGCCGGTATTCAACTTGAGATCAGCGCGGATCTGCACATTCGGGTACTTGGCCATCGCCTGCGAAACGGCGCTGTCAGGATCCTTGAGGTCGCCGAACACGATCGCGCCCTGCGTGCAGGCGTCCTGGCAGGCCGTCGTCGTGCCGCCGTTGTCACGGCGCTGTACACAAAAGGTGCAGCTCTCGACACAGCCCTTGCCCCGCGGCACAGCCGTCAGTGTTGTCTGAATGTTCTCGTGTATAAAGGAACGCGCATTGTAGGGGCACGCCATCATGCAGTAGCGGCAACCGATACAGGTATGACGATCCACCATAACGATGCCGTCGGCACGCCGGAACGAGGCACCCGTCGGGCACACGTCAACGCAGGGCGGATGCTCGCAATGCTGGCACATCATCGGCAGACTGGTGACGCGACCGGTCAGGTTGTTCTTCAGCTTGACCGTGCGTATCCAGCGCGGGCGCTGCATCTCCCACAATTCTTCGCTGGCGCCTTCCGGTTTGCTCAAAAGATCGATTCCGTTCTCTTTGTCACAGGCACTGACACAGTCGTTGCAGCCGTCGGCACACTTCGTGGTGTCGATCAACATCCCATAGCGGACATCGTCCGTAACAGCAGAGGCCCGCGGCGCCGCATCGGCCACGGACTGCAGAAACACACCAGGTGCTATGGCGGTCGCAGTAACAGCCGCCGCTCCGGCCAGAAACTCACGGCGGTGCTTGTTGGTCGGCTGGTCGGTTGGCTGACTCATTATCAGTTCCCCGTGGGCTTGGTTGCGTGGCAGGTGAAACAGTCGAGCGTGGTTCCGGTGAACTGATGGCACCCGGCACAAAACTCACCGGGCGTATTGACCGGAACGTGACTCCCTTGCGCGTCTTTGCGGACATGGCAATCGACACACCCGGCCAGGCTGTGATCCGTCTTGCGGATGCCCTCGTGCACGGTGATGTGACGCTGATGCTTTATAAGCTCGAAGTGATTACGGCGCATGAAGGCGGTCGGCGCCACGCAGGCATCGAGTTTGTCCGCCTTTGCCGAACCCTTTACCCCTTCGCCTGCATGCACCATACCCAGGCCTCCAAGGAGGCCGAGGCACAATACCAGCAGCAGACTTAAGCCAAAGTTACGTTTCATTGCCACGACGGCCCCTGCTCTCTTACTCGCCCATACCCATTTTGATGTAGCCGGTGGGGCAGACATCCGCGCAGATGTGGCAACCGATGCAACGGTCATAGTCGGTCGCAACATAACGGCCTGTGGTTGCCTCGGTCTTCTTCACGCGATACACAGCATCCTGCGGACAGAAGATGACGCAGTTGTCACACTCGAAGCACATGCCGCAGCTCATGCAGCGCTCGGCCTCGCCCTTCGCCTGATCTTCATCTAGAGCGATCAGACGCTCGTGGAAGTGACCCAGGACATCGTCCGCGGAAGGGACCTCTTCTTTCCGCTTGATACGCGGCGTGAAATCGAAGTGGCCCAGGAACAGCTCGTCATGCGGAATGACCTCGGCGAAAGAACGGTCTTCGTAATTATGCACCGCCCAGTTGCTGCTCGCGGTGCCACGCATCTCGTTCACGTCAGCCGCATCGAAGTGCTCTGGCGTCAGGCCGGCCTCGGCCAGCTTTTCATCCAGGTCGAAGTGATGGACGTCAACCTTGGGACGCTTCTTGTGCTCTTTCTTGTTCAGGTAGTCGTCGATCGAGTCTGAAGCGATCGAGGCCTGACCGATCGCGGTGGTCAGCAAGTGCGGGCGAATGATGTCGCCAGCGGCGAAATGCTTCTCACGATCCGGCACCTGGTAGAAGCTGTCTGCATTGATCAGTCCGCGACCATTGTCCAACTCCTCCAGACCGGTCAGATCACCGCCCTGGCCGATCGCCGAGACGATCAGGTCGGCTTCGATGGTCTGCTCGGTACCCTCGACCGGACTCGGGCGGCCTTCGTCCAGGGTGCACTTGGCAATGATCAATCCGGTTGCGCGACCGTCTGCATCCTTCTCAATACCTACCGGCATCACCTCATCGAGGATGGTGACACCCTCGTGCAGCGCATCATGTACCTCGTGCTCTGCCGCAGTCATGTTTGCCTTCGGGAACAGCGAGGTCAGGGTGACTTCGGAGCCCTGGCTGGCGGCGGTCACGGCCGCATCGTGCGCGACGAAGCCGTCGCTGATGACCAGCTCAGGACGGTCGGTCGGATTGGTCTGCTCAATGTGGCCCAAACGACGTGCGACAGAAACCACGTCGATCGAGGTATCACCACCACCGACACACACGACTTTTTTTGCGGTGACTTTCATGCGGCCTTCGTTGAACGCCTTGAGGAAAGCGACGCCAGATACACAGTTGGGGGTGCCTTCCCACTCATCCAGGAACAGACCACGGCCACTCCAGCAGCCCAGCGCCCACAGGATCGCATCGAAATCCTTCTCGAGCTCTTCCACTGTGACGTCACTGCCGACGCGGACACCAGTCCGTACTTCCACACCCATATCGACAATACGCTGGATCTCTCCCGCCAGTTTGTCGCGTGGAATACGGTAGTTGGGGATGCCGTAGCGCATCATGCCGCCCAGCTCGGGCTGCGATTCGAAAACGGTCACGGCATGACCCTTGCGGCGCAACTGGTAGGCGCCCGCCATTCCGGCCGGTCCACCACCAATGACGGCGACTTTCTTGCCGGTGTCAGGGCCCGCCTCGAACTTGTAGTCATTTGCAAGTGCAGTGTCACCGATGAACTGCTCGACCGCGTTGATACCGACGAAGTCCTCGACCTCGTTGCGGTTACAACCGTCCTGGCACGGTGCCGGGCACACGCGACCCATCATCGACGGGAAAGGGTTTGCATCGGTGGAACGGCGGAAGGCATATTCCTGCCAGCTCATCTCGCCGGCAGGCTTCTCCTGGCCACGCACGATCGCCAGCCAGCCACGGATATCTTCACCCGAAGGACAGCTGCCCTGACACGGCGGCGTCTTGTGCACGTAGGTGGGGCATTTGTGCGAGGTGTCCTCGCGGAAAATCTGATCGGTAAAAGAATCCCACGTGTTTTCGCCATCTTCGAACCGGCGCCATGTGAGTTTGCCATTCATTTCGTCGCTAGGAGTTGCCATCTAAAAACTCTCCTTACCTTTATGCCCAATTGATCCCTTAGGACCGGTTTTGTTTTGTTTGCAAAGACTCAGCAATCAGGCTGCGTCGTCTGCAGATTCATCTTCATCATCCTCACCGGTCTGTCCCGTGAGAACGATCGCATTCGAAACTAATTGGTGGACACTGACGATCATGTCCATATCCATGCCGTAGTAAGGCAGCACTTTGGTGAACTGCGACTTACAGATGGCGCAGATCGCCGCCATATTGGTCACGCCGTGATCTTCGATCACGTTCTTGAGCGCTTCCATGCGTGGCTTGGCGCCCTTGACCCGCAGTTCCATAAGGTCATCGGTCAACAGACCGCCGCCACCACCGCAACAGAATGTCTTTTCATGAATAGTGTCCGGCGCCATGTCGACAAAGTTGTTACACACCGCCTTGATCACGTTGCGCGGTATCTTGAACTGCCCACCCGGCTCCGGCCCCATGCGCGAGGCACGTGCCACGTTGCACGAATCATGGAAGGTCAGCGTCATGTCGTCATTGGCCGACTTGTCGATATTCAGCGTGCCCTTCTGGATCTCACCCCAGGTGAACTCCAGGATGTGCTGAGGCACCGGATACTTCGGATCCAGGAAGTCGAACGGACCCGCAAGCGTATTCAGGAAGCTGTATGCAACGCGCCAGGCGTGTCCACACTCGCCAAAGATGATGCGCTTCACACCCAGTTCGAGTGCGGCCTCGCGAATACGCAGCGACACCCGACGCATGTTCTCGTAGGAACCGATGAACATGCCGAAGTTGGCTGCTTCAGAGGCCTTGGAACTCAGGGTCCAGGAAACACCGGCCTCGTGAAATACCTTGCCGTATCCGATCAGGCCGTCGACATGCGGCTCGGCAAAGAAGTCGGCCGAAGGCGTAACCACCAGGATATCGGCCCCTTTGACGTCCAGTGGGTACTTGACCGCTACGCCGGTGTCGTCCTCGACGTCTTCTTCCAGGCCTTCGAGGGTGTCGGCCAGGGCAGGTTCCGGCAGACCCAGGTTGTTACCGATCTTGTAGACCTTGGCAATGATCTCGTTGCAGTACTTCTGCCCTACTCCGATGCGGTCCATGATCTCGCGCGCAGCCATGGAGATCTCAGCGGTATCGATACCGTAAGGACAAAATACCGAGCAGCGACGGCACTGCGAACACTGGTGGAAATAGCTGTACCAGTCATCCAGTACCTCTTTGGTCAGGTCCTCGGCACCCACCAGTTTTGGGAAATACTTGCCCGCAAAGGTGAAGTGGCGGCGGTAGACCTTGCGCAGCAGGTCCTGGCGACCGACCGGCATATTCTTGGGATCGCTGGTGCCCAGGTAATAGTGGCACTTGTCGGTACAGGCACCGCACTTGACGCAAGAATCCAGGTAGACCTGCAGCGAACGGTACTTGCCCAGCAGATCGCCCATCGCCTCGATGGCCTTGTCGTGCCAGTCATCCGGCAGTTCACCAGGGAAATTGAGTGGCTCCTGGAACTGGGGTTTGGCGACATACGGCTTGCTGTGAGCCATCGTGCCCGGCACGACTGGCGGCACTTCCGGATATTCACTCAGCTCGGGGATCTTGAATTCTACTTTTGCCATGCTCGCTGCCCTTGCTCCGGCTTATTGTTCCAGCTTGCGCGCCCAATCCGAGACGTGGCGCTGCTCGCGGGGGTTGTCGATCTGGTTACGGGTCGGGCTGAAGAAAATACCTGGCGCATGCAGTAACTTACTGATCGGAAAAATGATCATCAGCAGTGCCACCAGCAAAAGGTGGACGATCATGAACGGGTCGGTGGGCAGATTCGGCATGTCGCTAAAGCTGAACGTCATCAGCGCGCGGAAGAATCCCTTCACGGCCACCACATCAGTATGTGCGACGAAAGTGGTCATGGCACCGCTGATTCCGATCAAAAGTAGCAACAGCAGCATCAGGTGATCAGAAGGTGCTGAGATGTAGCGCACACGATCGACCAGCAGGCGACGCGCCCAAAGACCCAGCAGGCCGATGATCATCGCAAACGCCAGGTACTTGAATAGTGGGCTTACAAAAGCCACCAACGCCATAATGGACTCGGCCTCGGTGAAGTAGCGCAGATGGCGGAATAACACGGCAAACAAGGCCATGTGAAACACCCAGCCAAACAGCCAGGTCCACTTGGTTGACTTGAAAAGGCTTTCGAAAAACACGACTTCCCGAAACATGCGCAACACCACGCCACCCTGGGTGACAGGTGCGGGCGTTGTAGGGATCTTCAGCGGCGCCGGTGTTCTCCAGTAGAGGGAGATCCGACGGGCCAGACCCACCACCAGCAGCACGGTAGCGGCGTAGAATAGTGCAGCGAATGCGACCGTCAGAAACGACATGTTTCCGAAAACCTCTTTTGGTTAAACAGGCCGGGTGGGTCACCGAGACCCACCCGGGGGATCAGCAGTGAATCAGACGCAGCCGGTCGGCTTCGGCAAACCGGCGTAGCGGCAAGCCTGCTTACCAGGGCCGTACGGGAAAAGACCGTACAGGTACTTGCTGTTGCCCTTGTCCTTGCCCAGTTTCTTACCGACAGCCTTGGTCAGAACGCGGACGGCCGGTGCGATCTGGTACTCTTCGTAGTACTCGCGCAGGAAGTTGATGATGTCCCAGTGCTCATCGGTGAGCTCCAGTTCATCTTCTGCGGCCATCACGCCGGCAACACCGGGAACCCACTCATTGATGTTGGCCAGGTAACCTTCTTCGTCGGTTTCAAAGGTCTTACCATCTACTTCGATCGGCATAGCTATCTCCTCTCAGAAAGAGTTGTCAAAATCGGTCGGGCCTTAAAGCCAGGCCTGTACTTTATCGGTGGCTTCGACCAAATCGACGAAACCTGCGTAGTCGACGATCTCAATGCCGTCGATAATTCGATCATCCTTGATGGCGCGAGCCATGAGGTCAGACTTCAGCGCGTAGACTTTTCTATCACCCATCGCTCCTTTCACCATGTCTTCAGCCACGGTGCCTTTCGTGGCGCCGTAGACACCGTCTTCGATCAGCAGGATCGATGAGCCTGCCAGCGAGCACTTGATTGCCGTCTCCAGCGAGCTCTTTTCGAACGGTGATTTATTTACTGTGTGCAGGTCAGCCATCGGACTTCCTCAACTGAATACGACTTCGGATTCGGCCATCAGCTTCGCAACCTGATCCGCATCCACGATTTCCACGATATTGTCGACCTCTTCCTCGGTCTCATAGTCTTCCCAGGCGACCTCGATCAGGTCGTCCTGGGTCAGGCCGCGGGCCTCCAGCGAGTCCTTGTCGACATACATATGACGGACGCCGTAATCGCCCAGGGTGCGGAACGTCGGCATGAAGTTCTTCATGTCGGACTCGGACGTATCGCTGCCCTTCACCAACTGGTACACGCCGTCATCCATACACATCAGGCTGACTTCCTGATCGAATGCAGCGCCAATCAGAATGACTTCGAGCGACTCCCAGGCGTAGATGGTGCCGTAGGGAGCACGACGGTTCAGATACATGAACTTTTTGACTTCAGACATCGTTCAAACTCCCTCAATCACCGAACACGACCAGGCGGTCGCTCTGGATGGCCGCCTCGATCAGCTGACCCAGCCCCGAGATGCGGAACCTGGGCGCGATGTTGGTCGCATCCTTACCGTTCCGCTCTGCCTCACCGTCATCCACGAGACCGCGGCGCTGGGCCGCGGCGACGCAGAGGACCAGATCGAGGTCATACTTTTCTCCCAGCTCCACCCACCGGTTGACGATGTTGCGGTCGTCCTGCGGCGGCGTGGTCAGACGGGTGCCGTTGAGCACGCCATCGTGATAGAAAAACACGCGGAACACTTCATGGCCCTTCTCCAGGGCCGCCTTGGTGAAGTGGTATGCCGAGTCGGTCGCCTGATGCTGATAGGGACCCTCGTTTACCTGTACTGCCAATTTCATGACTGCGTATGACCTCGTCTGTTACCGCTATCAGAAGCGGATGTAAGTGGAGGAGTTCAAACTCTTACGAGAACCACGCCAGTTGTCGATGTGGTACTTGGTGAAAGGCAGCTCGACTTCTTCGAAAAAGCGCGGCCAGCCGATGCGCTCTATCCACTCGTTGATACGCTCCCAGTCGCGAGCCCCTTCCTTGTAAGCCTTGAGGATGCGCTTGACGAGTGCGGTCGCTTCAGGCCAGCGCGGCGGGTTGTTCGGGATACCGGCGGCAACCAGCTTCTGGAAGGTCGGCTTGCCCCGTGCGTTTGAGTGGTTGCCACCTACCCAGATGGCCAGCTTGGTGTGCTCGGCATCATTGATCTGCATCGGCGGGCACGGCGGGAAGCAGGCACCACAGCAGATACACTTCTTCTCGTCGACTTCCAGTGACGGCTTGCCGTTTACCATGGCGGGGCGAATGGCCGCTACCGGGCAACGTGCCACAACCGTAGGACGCTCACATACATTGGCAACAAGATCGTGGTTGATCTTCGGCGGCTTGGTGTGCTGCACGTTGATCGCGATGTCGCCCTGACCACCACAGTTGATCTGGCAGCAGGAGGTCGTGATATGAACGCGGTTCGGCATGTTTGCTTCACGGAATTCGTCGATCAGCTCGTCCATCATGGACTTGACCACGCCCGAGGCATCGGTGCCGGGGATGTCGCAGTGCAACCAACCCTGGGTGTGCGAGATCATGGTGACCGAGTTCTGCGTACCACCGACGATGAAGCCTTCTTTCTCGACCGCGTCGATCAGCGGCTGCACCTTGGCTTCGTCGGTGACCATGTACTCGATGTTCGAGCGGATGGTGAAGTGGACGTAACCTTCGCCATAGGTGTCACCGATGTCACACAGCTTGCGCAGCGTGAACACATCGAGGATACGCTGGGTACCCACCCGGACGGTCCAGACCTGATCGCCGTTCTTGGCCACGTGCAGCAGAACGCCGGGGCGCGGATGCGTGTGGTACGCCCAAAGACCGAAGTTGCGGCGCATTACCGGGTGCATGTATTGGAACGGATCAGGACAACCTGTCTCGATCGGCTCGCGCATTTCTTTCGCCATTTTATCCCTCCAAAAAGCGGGGCTATTCGCGTAAAGCTTTCCCTGCGAAACGGCCATCTGGCGGCCGTTTCGCCGGATTCAGTTATCTATACAAGTGGCTGGCGTCAGGAGGCTTCCGCCTGACGATCGAACCACTTGATCGCCTCGTCGTCCCAGCCGTCCATGCGGACGTAGGAGCACTCACGAGGATGGTTAACCATGTTCGGATCGACGTCGATGTCGATGCCTTCGAGGAAGTTGACCAGGCCGATACGCTCGATCATCTCACCGCAACGCTCGTGCTCCAGGGCATTCTCCGCCCAGAAGTCGATGATCTCTTCGGCCATTTCGACCAGGGATTCCCAGTCTTCCTCGCTTTCCAGTTTCTTGAAAGGCACCACGACGGTACCCATCAGGTCACCGATCTTCAGCGTACGCTTGCCGCCGATCAGGATGGTGACACCCTTGTCGTCACCGGGATGCAGCGCCTTCGGCACAACATTCAGACAGTGCATGCAACGCACGCAGTCCTTGTTGTTCACTTCGAGCGTATCGTCATCTTTCAGGGTCAGGGCGTTGGTCGGGCAGCGGGTGATGATGTTGTCGATCACATGCTCGCGGCCCTTGCGACCGACGTAAGCCTTCCACTCGTCCTGGTTGACCTTCATGTCGTCGCGCCAGGTGCCGATGACAGCGAAGTCAGCACGCTCGATGGCGTTCTGGCAATCGTTCGGGCAACCGGAGACCTTGAACTTGAACTTGTACGGCAGGGCCGGGCGGTGCACATCGTCGGTGAAGTTGTTTACCAGCAGACGGTGTGCCTTTTGCTCGTTGGTGCAGGACATTTCGCAACGTGCGGCACCGACGCAGGACATCGCGGTGCGTACACAGGGGCCGGCACCACCGAGGTCCCAACCGTACTCGTTGATCTCGTCGAAGAAGTGCTGGGTGTTTTCGGTGTCTGTACCGATAAACATGATGTTGCCGGTCTGGCCATGGAAGGTCACAAGACCGGAACCCCACTTCTCCCAGCTGTCGGCCAGCTGTCGCAACATACCGGTGGAGTAGTGGTTACCCGCAGGCGGCTGAACGCGCAGGGTATGGAATTCTTTGGACTCCGGGAAGGCCTTGCCGACCTCTGAGAATCGCGGAATGATGCCGCCGCCGTATCCATAGACAGAGACGGTGCCACCTTTCCAATAACCCTTGCGAGTCTCATAGGAATGTTCGAGCTGACCCAACAGGGAGTTGGTCATTTCATTGATGCGCTGTTCCGGATGCTCGTCGCGCAGACGCTTGATACCGCTGATGAAGCTCGGCCAGGGGCCGTCTTCCAGCTGGTCGATCATGGGTGTTGG
>Ga0316196_10000329_pt1 | contig 17630 bp, 16 predicted proteins | sample Eddsed2cm_MG_FD_204938 | JGI IMG/M metagenome (GOLD analysis project Ga0316196, IMG submission 204938) | Coastal sediment microbial communities from Maine, United States - Eddy sediment 2 cm | ecosystem: Environmental > Aquatic > Marine > Coastal > Sediment | place: USA: Maine | collected... | reverse complement strand
CCAGGGGAATCAAAAGATACAAAATGGTCACGTGGCTGCATTCCTGCGCCGGAGTCGATACCGGACGTTTCACATCTATTGCTCAGGCGCTTCGCTTCCCGGCCATGCTGGGCCGGGTTTCCGGGCGATGTGATCCGCTCTGAACTGAGCCAGCCTCTCCGGGCGCGGTTTTCAGTCGCAATGCGTTCAGCACCACCAGAAGTGAGCTCAGCGACATGCCAATGGCCGCCATCCAGGGCTGAATCCATCCGGCTGCGGCCAAGGGCAGCCCGAGGGCATTGTAACCCAGTGCCCACAGCAGATTCTGGCGGATAATGGCGAGAGTCTTGCGAGCCGTGCGCACGCCCTGAGGCAAATGGGCGAGACGCTCAGAAAGCAGAATCATGTCAGCGCTGGCATGGGCCAGTTGGCTTCCGCTACCCATCGCGATGGAAACCTGGGCACCAGCCAATACCGGAGCGTCATTGATGCCGTCTCCAACCATCGCAACCACGGCACCCTCACGCTGCAGAGCACGCACCCGGGCCAGCTTGTCTTCCGGCAACAGTCCACCGCTGCTGTCGGCAATGCCCACCGCCCGAGCGACATGCTCGACGCGCGCGGGTCCGTCACCGCTGAGCAGACAAACGCTGAGCCCCAAATCGCGCAGTTGAGCGATGGCGCCGGCCGCATCCTCACGCACCGTGTCGTCGAACTCAAACCGGGCCAACACACCGTGATCGTCGGCCAACCATACCCGGCCGGCCCGATCACGCTCAAGGCCGGTCACGACCACGCCGGAGGATCGGGCGAAACGCTCCGTTCCAAGTCGATACCGCAGTCCGTCGAGTTCCCCGCTCACCCCCTGGCCGGGTGTGTTCTGGATTCGGACAACCGAGGCAGCGGTCTCCCCGGACGCCTCACGTAAGGCCCGCCCCACCGGATGCTCGGACCCGGTCTCCAGCCCTGCCGCGATAGACAGACACGCCTCCTCCGGCAACTGACCAAGGGTTTCGATGGTGGCCAGCCGAAGACGCCCGTAGGTCAGCGTGCCGGTCTTGTCGAGGACCAGGTGGGTGGCCCGCGCCAGAGTCTCAAGCGCATGGGCACGGGTGATGAGCAGCCCCAGCCGGGTGAGCTGTCCGGTGGCGGCAGTCATGGCGGCGGGGGTGGCCAGAGACAGAGCGCATGGGCAGGTGACGACCAGCACCGACAGCGTAACCCTAAGCGCGTCGGCCGGATGGTGCTGCCACCACCATCCGAATACCGCCGCCGCAAGGAGCAAAATTACGGCCACAAACCAGCCGGCGATTCGATCCGCCAACGCCGCGATCCGAGGCTTTTCACTCTGGGCGCGATCCAGCATACGCACGATGGAGGACAAGACGGTGTCGCCACCGACCGCGGTCACTTCGATCAGCAGCGGGCTCTCCACATTGACCGCTCCACCCACGACATCGCCCCCGGGCGCACAAGGCAGCGGCAGACTCTCACCGGTGAGCAGCGACTCGTCGACACTGCTGACGCCTTCGAGTACCCGGCCGTCCGCGGGCACCGTATCACCCGGCCGTACTCGCACCCGGTCGCCGATCTCAAGCTCCAGCACTGGAACCAGGTGAGTCTCGTCTGGGCCAACTCGAGTGGCCATTTCCGGCAGCAGTCGCACCAGTTCCTCCGATACCTGCCCAACCCGATGTCGCGCACCCATCTCCAGGAATCGACCCGCGAGCAGAAAAAAGGTGAACATGGTGACCGAATCAAAGTACACCTCGCCGGTGCCCACCACCGTGGCCCAGACGCTGGCACCAAAGGCCAGAGCAATCGCCAGAGAGACCGGCACATCCATACCGAACCGGCGGCGCTTGAGATCACGCCAGGCGGCCGAGAAGAAAACGCGTGCCGAGTAGAGCACGACGGGCACGGTGATGATCAGACTCACCCAACGCAGAAAGACGCGTATGTCCTGATCCATCCCAGAGTGATCACCGGCATACATCGCCACCGCCAGCATCATCACCTGCATGGCCCCCAGTCCCGCCACCGCAAGCCGGCGCAAGGCAGCGGAGCGCTCACGACGTTGAATGACCTCCTGCCTGCCTGGATCGAAAGGATGGGCCACATAGCCGATGGCGGCGATGGCCTCGAGTACACGACTCAGTTGTATGGTGTCGTTATCCCACGTCAACCGTGCTCGGTGGGTCGAATAATTGACCCGGAAGTCGGTCACCCCCGGCAGTGCATTGACATGGCGCTCATTGAGCCACACGCATGCCGCACACACGATCCCTTCCAGCATCAACGACGCTTCGCGTATGGAATCACCCTGTCGATGGACAAAACTCTTCTGCAGATCATCCCGATCGTACAAGGCGAGTTGTTCCAGTTCAGCGGGAATCAGATCCTCGGGTCGACGCGAAAGCGCCACGCGGTGGGCATAAAAGCTGTGCAAGCCGGCGTCGACAATGGCTGCGGCAACCGCCTGACAACCATGGCAACACATGGGCTGGTCGATGCCCTCGATCTGAACCGCCAGATTCAGGCCAGGGGGCACAGGAAGCCCGCAATGAAAACAGTTGGGTTGGGACGCCTCGAGGGAATCGGCCATGGTCAACTTCAGGCATCCGCCATGGTGGTCAGCACGCGCAGTTTATGCAGATCCTGGGAAAGCGGGACCCGCAACAGCAGATTCCGGGCGCCGGGTGCCGATAGCGCCAGACTGGCCTGGTCGGTGACCGCAATCCGAATCATCGCCAGGCGCCCGACCACGGGTCGGGACAAGCATCCTTTGCGGAGCCTCTGATTTATTCTGGACGAAGCAGATCAGAGGCTCCCTAACTCAACACACTCACGAGATAGTGGTCAGCCATCAGCGCCGCGAACAATGCGAACAGATAGGTGATGGAGTAGAGAAAAATCGGCATCGCCAGACGATTGTCCTGCCCCCGGTAGAGGCCAACAGCAAGCCAGATGAAGCGGAAGTTGAGCAACACCGCAGCCGCCAGATAGAGCGGTCCGCTCATACCAATGGCGAAGGGCAACAGTGTCACCGCTGCCAGCATTAACGTGTATAGAAGGATCTGCAGCCGAGTGTAGGCGATTCCGTGCGTGACCGGCAGCATGGGAATATCGGCTTTCGCGTAGTCATCCCTGCGGTGGATCGCCAACGCCCAGAAATGTGGCGGGGTCCAGACAAAGACGATCAGGAACAGAAGCATTGCACCGGGTTCTATCTGTCCCGTGACCGCAACCCAACCCAATAGCGGTGGCGCGGCGCCCGCGGCCCCGCCTATGACGATGTTCTGGGGCGTGGCCCGCTTGAGGTACATGGTGTAGATCACCGCGTATCCAATCAATGAGCCGAAGGTCAGCAGCGCAGTCAGCAGGTTGGTGAAGACCACCAAGAGCGCGCTGCCGGCTGCGCAAAGCCCGATGGCGAAGATCAGGGCTCGACGGCCATCCAAATGCCCGGTGGGCAGCGGCCGGCGCTGGGTACGGGCCATGATGGCATCGATACGCTGATCAACCAGATGGTTGATTGCGGCGGCGGCCCCTGCGACCAAAGTGATGCCGAGCGAGCCAAATATCAGTACCGCCCAAGGCACCATAACTGGGCGTGCGAGAAACATTCCAACCATGGCGGTGAAGGTGATCAACGAAACCACCTTGGGCTTGGTCAGCTCCAGGTAGTCCCGCCATTGGGAAACGACCCCGATTCGCAGGGTTTGGCCGCTCATGCCGCGCCTCCAGTGTCATGGGCCACGGGCCGCCAAAGCAGATGGTTCAGTGTCAATACACCCAGCAGCAACAGGGCCGCCACGCCATTATGGGCAACCGCCACCGGCAGGGGCAGAGTCATCAGTACGTTGGCAATGCCCAATGCAACCTGGATTATGAGCAAACCACCGACACCTGCCGCAATCATACCCAGCCGGTTGTTGTGCGCCCGCCTCATGGTCTTGACCACCAGCCACCCCACCGCCGCGATGACCAGCATCGCCCCCATGCGATGGGTATAGTGAATGGCGGTGCGCGCATCGCTGTCCAGGACACCAAACTCATAATTGACGCCAAGCCCGCGCCAAAGCACGAATCCCTCAGCGAAATCCATCTTGGGCCACCATTGACCATGACAGGTTGGAAAATCGGTGCATGCGAGTGCCGCGTAGTTGGTGCTGGTCCAACCACCAAGAGCGATCTGCATTATGACAGCTGCGAATGCCAGCAGGGCCCATAGCCGAAGACCCGACGGACGCGCCGCCGGTGGCGGCCAACGGCCCAACAACATCCACCACAGCAGCGCAATGGTCGAGAGCCCGCCCAGCAGGTGGGCCATTACCACAACCGGCTTGAGTTGCAAGGTGACGGTCCACATGCCCAGCATCGCCTGGAAAACGATCAGCCCCGCCAGCAGCATGGGCAGCACGAGCGGCTGGTCCGGCTGATCCCGGCGGCGCCAGGCAAGCACCGCCAGGGCGAGAACCACCAGGCCAAGCGCACCGGCGAGATAACGATGGATCATCTCTTTCCACGCCTTGTCTGTTTCGACCGGTCGCTCAGGATAGGCGGCGTTGGCAAACTGGATATCATCGGCCTGGGTGGGCACTCCGAGATGTCCGTAGCATCCCGGCCAATCCGGGCAGCCCAGACCGGCATCAGACAGGCGCACCCAAGCCCCCAGCACGATAACCGCAAACGCAAGCGGTACAGCCAACAGCAAAAGTCGAGTGAATGCGCTTTGATGCATAACGGAACGCAAAAGTCCGTTGCGGGCGTTCGGGTGCCCCGAAGACCGCTGCTCGCGCTCACGCGCCGATTTCAAACCGGCCGTTCGCGACACCGCGGCCGAACATTCAGTTTTCATAAAACTCCGGGTACCACGTGCTCACGCTGTCCGAGCAGTGACGACGGCCGCCATTTTGCGGCACGGCATGGCCAAGTACTAACCCACCGTCGACAATTTGAGCAGCCGCTTCAGATCTTTGAGCATGTCCTCGGCAGGCTGGACGGGATCATAGCGCATCATGACGTTGCCCAGAGGATCGACGATGCGAACACCCGTTTCAGACGCAAGAATGTCTTCCGATGGCGCCCTGAGCAGCACCAGATCGGGGTGCTGGGCCTGGTCCACCTCGGCCAAAGCATCGACATCCGTGACCAGCAGATAGCGCTGGACCCGATCAATGTCGCGCCCCACCGCGAGCCGTACCTGACGTGTGTCGTAGAGTCGCTGCAAACAGCTTGTGTCGCACGACCCCTCTAGCGTATGCAGCAGCGTCCAACGACCGGTTAAGCGGTGCGTTTCGCCGCCGTCGACCGCTTCGAGTGCTACACCGGCCGCGTCCAGCGGCGGATTTATTAGCTCGCCCCGATTGACTGAACCACCAGGCCGCCAATCCGCCGCGAACAGCGCCACTGCCAGTAGCAGCGGGAGCACGAACAGCAGGGTGACCAATATCATGGAGCGCCGACCTCGCCGACGCGCTGCCTGATCCCCGCTGGATGTTTCGGTTGCCTGTTGCATGTCAGCCCTCGGCGGGTACGCGCCGGATGTTGAGCCCCAGATATAGAATCACCAGCACCGCCGCCAGGGAAAACCACTGCAGCGCGTAGCCACGATGCGTATCGGGCCCGAATCCAGCGGTGACGCGCCAATCACGGTCAAACCCGTCTTCCGCCTGTTCCGACAGCTGCAATAGCATGGGCACCAGCGGTGGGCCCAGACGAGCCTGCAACTCGTCGTAGTCCACTTCAAGCACAACGAGAGGCCAGCCGTCCCGACTGACGACACTGTCGCCCAAGCGCATACCGGGACGCGGCGGGCGATCAAGGTAACCGATCACGCGTCGTGCATCGCCATCCACCGTGAGCTGGGGTAAACGCTCTCGATCGGCGTTCATGGGCACCCAGCCACGGTTGACAAGAATCATCTGATCCAACCCGTCCGGCTGAAACGGTGTCAACACCCAGTAGCCTGGACGCCCGTGCTGAACCTGATTGTCCAACAGCACCTGGCGATCGGGCAGATAGCGTCCCTGAGATTCGACTCTGCGGTAGCGCCCTTGTTCCCACTGTGGTCGCAAACGCTCGAGCGCCATTGGCATACCCTGCAGCGCATCTTCCCGTTCAGCACTGAGCCGCACTTTGAATTCCGCTCGCTGCAGCTGCCAAACACCCAGCACCAGCAACAGGGGCAATACCAGCAGTGTCGCCAGACTGGGAATCAGGCCGGGACGGAACTCAAACCGACCAATTCGCATGGCATCCCGTCCGAACTCCCGGACGGATGGCAGTCTGGACTATACTGTGCCCCCCGTTGTTTTCGCTCGGAACGACAATGTTCAAACTGCTCATCCTGGCCATCCTGGTCATTATCGTGGCCAGCCTGGCTGCCGCCATGTTTTTCATGATTCGCGATCGGGGACAGGGCAAACGACCCGTGCGGGCCCTGACGCTGCGGATCGGTTTATCGCTGCTGGTGTTTGCGCTGCTGTTCGTAGGCTACTTCACGGGCGCCATCAAACCCCATGGAATCTACCCGGCCCAACCGCCTGAAGCGGGTGCTGCGGTCGATCAGAACCAGTAAACGAAAATAAACAGGCCCAACCAGACCACGTCCACGAAATGCCAGTACCACGATGCCGCCTCAAATGCGAAATGATGTTCCGGTGTGAAATGGCCGCGCATTGACCGAACCAGCATAACGGTGAGCATGATGGCGCCGATGGTGACATGGAAACCGTGGAAGCCGGTCAGCATGAAGAAAGTAGAGCCGTAAATGCCACTGCCCATCGTCAAGTTCAGGGCATGATAAGCATGGCTGTATTCATAGGCCTGGACGCATAGAAAGATAAAGCCCAACAGCACGGTGGCCGCCAAGCCACGAATCAATTGCTTGCGATCGTTCTTCTGCAACCCCCAGTGGGCCCAGGTAATGGTGACGCCGCTGGAAAGCAAAATCAGCGTATTGATCGCGGGCAGACCCCAAGTGCCCATGATTTGATAGGCGCCGCCCAAATCCGCCGGGCCGTTGCTTGGCCACACCGATTCGAACGCAGGCCATAGGACGGCGTTGGTCATGGCGTTGCTGCCTTCGCCCCCCAGCCACGGGATGGAAAAGGCCCGAGCGTAGTACAAGGCGCCAAAAAAGGCCGCGAAAAACATGACCTCCGAGAAGATGAACCAGCTCATGCTCCAGCGAAAACTGCGGTCGACCTGGGCGTTGTAACGGCCGGCCAGACTCTCCTTCACCACCGTTCCAAACCAGCCGAACATCATGAACACCACCATGATGAGACCGATCACGAAGAGGGTGCTTCCGCCACCGCTGCCGTTGAGCCAGTTGGCAGCACCAAGCATGGTCACAAACACCGCAACGGAGGCCGTAATCGGCCAGTAACTGCCATGCGGTACGTAGTAACCATCATGCGACGTGGAACTCATACTCCCTCTCCCCCTGATTTCTGAACGCCGTGATTGACCGCAACCGGGTTGTCCTGCAACTCGAAAAAGGTGTAGGACAGGGTCACGGTGGACACATCGGACGGCAGCCGTGGATCCAGTACGAACACCAGTGGCATATCCCGCCCTTCACCGGGCTGAAATTCCTGGCGTGTGAAGCAAAAGCACTCTGTCTTGTTAAAATGGCGTGCTGCCCGCCCCGGCGCCACGCTGGGCACCGCCTGGGCAACTTTTGCTTCGGTTTTCATGTTGCGTGCAAAAAAAGTGGTGTGGTAAGCCTTGCCGGGCACCACGGTCATTCGGGTCACGGCGGGCCGGAACTCCCAGTCGGCATATCCGTTCTCCAAAGCAACGAACTCCACTGTCACGGCGCGCGACTCGTCGATGACGTAAGTCTCCTGCTCCGCCGGCCCGTCGCCGGTTCGACCGTTCAGGCCGGTTACTTCACAAATCACGTCGTACAACGGGACCAGCGCGAAACCAAAACCAAACATGGCGACGGTAAACAAGGCAAGGCGGGAAACCACTCTCCCATGCGACTGCCGACTCATGCCCGGGCTCCGAAAAGATAAAAGCCGACATAGATACCGATCGCCAGAAGGGCGAGCCAGAGGGCCGTTCGGCGGGCTGCAGCTTTGCGTCGGGCGAGTTCGTCCAAGAACGGGTCTCCGGGCACGCCGGCCCCATAGGACCGGCGTTACAGGTGGTGATTACTTAATTTCGGGCGCCGTTTCGAACGTGTGATACGGCGGCGGCGAAGGCAGCGTCCACTCCAAGCCCTGGGCACCCTCCCAAACCTGATCGGTTGCCTGCTGGCCACCTCGAATGGTCTTGATGACAATCCAGAGGAACATCAGCTGTGACAGACCGAAGATGAAGGCGCCGATACTGGACAGGGCATTAAACTCAGCGAACTGCAGCGCGTAGTCCGGTATCCGCCGCGGCATACCGGCCAGACCCAGAAAGTGCTGCGGGAAAAACAGGATATTGACCCCGATTACCGACAGCCAGAAATGTTTTCGGCCCAGACTCTCGTCGATCATGTGTCCGGTCCACTTGGGTAGCCAATAGTACACCGCAGCCATGATGGCGAAAACGGCGCCGGGCACCAGCACGTAGTGGAAATGGGCCACCACAAAATAGGTGTCATGGTATTGGAAATCAGCCGGCGCCATGGCCAGCATCAGACCCGAGAAACCACCGACTGTGAACAACACGACGAAGGCGAGGGCGAACAACATCGGCGTTTCAAAGGTGATTGCCCCCTTCCACATGGTGGCGACCCAGTTGAACACCTTGACTCCGGTGGGGACCGCGATCAGAGACGTCGCATACATGAAGAAAAGCGCGCCAGCCAGCGGCATCCCAACCGTGAACATGTGATGCGCCCAGACGATGAAGGACAGGAAGGCGATGGACGCGGTGGCGTAGACCATGGAGGCATAGCCAAACAGCGGCTTGCGCGAGAAAGTCGGAATGATCTGGGAGATGATGCCGAAAGCCGGCAGGATCAGTATGTACACCTCGGGGTGGCCAAAAAACCAGAATATATGCTGGAACATGACCGGATCGCCACCACCTGCGGCGTTAAAAAACGAGGTGGCAAAGAACTTGTCCGTGAGCAACATGGTAACGGCACCCGCGAGCACCGGCATGACGGCGATCAGCAGATATGCCGTGATCAACCAGGTCCACACGAACAGCGGCATCTTCATCAGACTCATGCCCGGCGCACGCATGTTCAGAATGGTGGCAATGATGTTTATCGATCCCATCACCGACGATACGCCCATGAAGTGTATGGCGAAAATCAGAAACGGAAATGCGTCCCCAGTCTGCAACGACAGCGGTGGGTAGATGGTCCAGCCGGAGGCGGGTGCACCACCGTCCATGAACAGGGTGGACAGGAGCAACGTGAAAGCAAACGGCATGATCCAGAAGCTCCAGTTGTTCAGGCGCGGAAGCGCCATGTCCGGAGCACCGATCATCATTGGGATCAGCCAGTTTGCCAGTCCAACAAAGGCCGGCATGACCGCACCGAAAATCATCACCAGCGCGTGCATGGTGGTCATTTGATTAAAGAAATGCGGGTCAACCAACTGCAATCCTGGCTGAAACAGCTCGGCCCTGATCACCAGCGCCATGGCGCCGCCGACGAAAAACATTAACAGGGAGAACAGCAGATAAAGGGTACCGATGTCCTTATGGTTGGTCGTCGTCACCCACCTCATCAAGCCCTTGGCGGGCTCATCGTGGTGATCGTCATGCGCAATTGCGTCAGTGCTCATCCCACAAACTCCTAGAACTAAATGCTGTTACCGCAGGGACTCAATCTGGGAGGGCTGCACCAATTGACCGGTGTCGTTGCCCCAGGCGTTGCGGGTGTAGGTAACCACCGCCGCCAGATCGACATCATCAAGCTGGGTGGCGAACGCAGCCATTGCGGTCCCGGTTCGCCCCTTAAGCACAGTCGCAATGTGCTCCTCCACCGGGCCCGCGGTGGTGACCGGGCTGCCTTTCAGGGCCGGAAACATGTCGCCCATGCCCTCCCCGGTGGGTAGGTGGCAGGCAGCGCAGGCGGTGCCGTACACCGACTCGCCCTTGCTCATGAGCTCTTCCAGAGTCCATTCCCGGTCAGCCGAAGCGGCGGCAGCGCCAGCCGATGCCTTCTGCTCGCTCAGCCATGCCTGATAATCTTCCTCGGTCTTCGCCACGACCACCACCGGCATGAACCCGTGGTCCTTACCGCACAGTTCAGCGCACTGTCCACGATATATTCCGGGTTCTTCGATGGTTGCCCAGCTCTCGTTGATGAAGCCAGGTATGGCGTCCCGTTTCCAGCCCAAATCCGGCACCCACCAAGCGTGGATGACATCCGCTGCCGTGGTCAGAAACCGAATCTTCTTGCCCACCGGCACCACGACGGGATTGTCGACTTCCAGCAGGTAATTCTCACCCTTTTCCTGGTCGTTCACGATCTGAGCTCGAGGCGTGCTTGAAGTGCTGAAAAAGCTCACTCCCTCGTCCAGATAGTCGTACTTCCACTTCCACTGGTAACCCGTGACGGTGATCGTCATGTCGGCGTTGCTGGTGTCCTCCATCGCGATCAGTGCACGGGTGGCCGGAACGGCCATGCCGATCAGAATCAGCATGGGCACCACGGTCCAAACAATTTCGACCGTTGTACTCTCGTGAAATTGCGCCGGCACAACGCCCTTGGATTTCCGATGGTGGTACATCGAGTAAAACATGACGCCGAACACGACCAGCCCGATCAGCACGCAGATCCAGAAGATCAGCATGTGCAGATCGTATGCTGCCCTGCTGATGGACGTCACGCCGCGTGTCATGTTCAGTCCCAGCTCCGCCCAGGCAGAGCTCGAATTCATCAGTAGACCGCCGCCTGCGAGCGCGCCAAACCGGCGACTGAACTGCTTAAATGACATGCCTCCACACTCCCTTAACATCTGGACCATCTATCGGGACGCCCGCGTCGAGCGATCCACAATTCTACTTAGCAACGCAGCGCCTCACAGAGATTTTCGGCGAGCTGCGCCCGCTCTGATTCGTTGAGAAAGCTGCCCACTTCTTCTACCCCCCCCGGCGCCCGGATCAGCAGCCGGGTAGGCTGCCACGGGCCCGTCGGCCGCAGAAGCTCTACCCGGGACCAAGTTCTGGGGAGAGCCCGACGCACACTGGGGCGGCCATAGCCGCGCTCAATAGCGATCTCGGAAGCGCCGACATTAATCACTTCGCACTGATGGCAGTGGCGCGACACCAAATACAGGGCCGCACCGAGGGCGGCCATTTCCAGCCCTGCGAAAGGCAGCACCATCCACAATCCCTGAGCGGCGAAAGCCAGAGCGATGGCCGTCGAAATTAGCACGAGGCTACCGAAAAACAGCAGCGATCCGCGCCACGAAATCGACCGGTTTGGCCTAAGCACGAACTGCCAATCCGCACCCGAACTGGTGTTACAGACATCAACCACAGCGATACCTTGCGGCCTTGGATTTCCAGGCTGAAGAGAGTCCGGCAAAATGCTCCGGCATTCTGCTATAGCGCAACGAACACATGCAAACAGAAAATTCTAATAGGGTTGTAACTCATTGACTCAGATCAAGCCTCGATACAATTACGGGCGCTGGGCGGTCGCTGCCTCGATCGCCGCGCCCGCGGCGGCACAGTGGCCCGGAGTGCATCGACCCCGATGCGGACTTCCGAAACTCCATCCGGTTGCAAAGTTGTTTGCGACCCGCCCGTTCGCCAGGCATGTCCGTAAACGATTTCCCAGGTGGCGGGCACTCGATCTTTGTGCCCATAAACGTCGGCATAGCGCGCTTTCATGGCCCGCAACCGCCCTGGCCCGGTGAGGCTGCGGCGCCGATCAGTACGGCAGTTAGTCTCGCCGGTTTGACGCAGATCCTGCAACAGAACCGCCGGATCAGGGTAATTCACCGTGAGAATCTCCATATCCATAACCGGCTGCGCCCAGCCACCGCGCAGCAGAGCATCTCCAAGGTCATGCATATCACTGAATTCGAGTGTATGCGCGAGAGGCTCCAAGAAGCGCCAACTGTCACGCAACTCCTTGAGCGTATCGCGCCCCAGGGTGGCAAACATCAGCACTCCGCCGGGACGGAGAATCCGATTAAATTCTGCCAGGGCGGCGCGCGGATCTGGGCACCAGTAGAGCATCAGGTTGGAAAACAGCAGGTCACAGCACCCGTCCGCCAGCGGCAGGGCTTCGGCGTCGGCACATACGCCGCGAATGCGCCGTCGCCAGTCACCGCGTCGTTGGCTCATGCGCAGCGGCTGCAGCGCCAAATCAGTGCCGATGGTGCGAGCACGCCGGTAACGCTTCAGCAAGGCCTCTGTGGTCCTGCCGGTACCGCAGCCAACGTCCACCACCACCCTGGGATCCAACCGAATCAACTCGAGTCGTTCCAGCAGCCGGTCACCAACTTCGGCCGCCAAAATCGCCGCCTGGTCGTAACTTTGGGCGGCACGATCGGCGGCACGCCGCAGTGCCCGTCGATCTATATTCACGAGCCGGCGTTCACTGTGTCGCCGTGCCAGCACAGTCGACGACCAGATCAGGCCATGGTGCGCGGTGGATGTGCAGAAGAGTCCGGATGGTCCAGGGTATAAGCACAATCAAGCCGAGTCCCCATGTAGTCAGATCAAGGTTTCCGCCAGGCAGCACCACCACCCGAATTAAATTGTAACAGCGGCACAGACCTCATATTGCTCCGTGGAATAGATAGATCGCCTGCTGAGCGATTCTCCCATCGGCGCGCCGATGTGACGGTTCATGTCAGACAGCAGCACAGCGACGCCGAGGCAGTAGAGATCATCAGCCGAACCGGAACCGGAATTGCGGCCAGGTTGTAGCAATTCATCAAACTCGCGGCCCGGCGGTAGAACGGGCTAGTGGGTTAGAGCGAATGTGGCGAGGATTGTTCCACAGTGCGCCGGGGCCGCGGCTCCGTCAATTCAACTCGGCACCGAGTTTGCTCGCAATCGCAAGCAAACCAGAAGGGCCGTCCCCATGGTGTTGCGCACGCTTGAATGAGCACAGGCGAGTCCTGCGCACGCGTGCCTTGCCAACCCGGCTTGTGGACTGGCTGTGAATAACCGAACTTCCCGCATGGCCCACTCGCACCTGATGGTGAACCGAAAGGCATCTTACATGGACGACCGGATTACGCGCGGACTGCTGGATAGGCTGCTCCCGCAGCAATGCCTACTCTGCGATGCAAACGTGCTGAGCTCAGTCGCAATCTGCCAGGCTTGTGTTTCAGATCTACCGCGAGTGCCGCTGGCCTGCCCGCGCTGCGCTGCGCCGACACGGTATGCCGACCAGCCCTGTGGTCACTGTCAACAGCACCCACCCCCGCAAAAGGCCACCCTTGCACCCTTCGCCTATGCCCCCCCGATGGATTGGTTGATTCAATCCTTGAAGTTTCGCGGGCGCATCGAAATCGGCCGCACCCTGGCCGAACTGTTTGTACAAGTGGCTGCACCGGCCGACCCGCCGGATGCGCTCATCCCCGTACCACTGCATCCCGGCAGATTCCAGGAACGCGGATTCAATCAAAGTGAGGAACTGGCCCGCGCTCTGGCGCGGCAGATCGACCGACCCGTGCTCGCCAGCGTCCTGCGGCGCGGTCGACCCACCGAACCTCAGACCGCACTGGACACCGCTGCCCGTCGGCGCAATGTCCGCGGCGCGTTCGGCGCAGCACGAAGGCGGCTCCCGGAACGTGTGGTGCTGGTTGACGATGTCATCACCACGGGCGCTACCACCGCTGAAGCCGGCCGGGCCCTGATCCGGGCAGGTGTAAAGCACTTGGAGGTCTGGGCGATCGCCCGGACGCCGTAGGGCAGCCTCACCCGGAAAATGCCGCCGTGGCGACCGTCGCACGGGCAGCTTGCGCTCCCTGTGCGGCTTTCCACACAATCCTGCACTATGCTTTTCCGGTAGTACCGTGCCCCAAAATTATGTGGATGGCTCAAAGGGTGCCGATTGCGCCAGTGCTGCGCTCGCCTGTCGCCGTGCGTAAAGGCCACTCACTTATGGGACAGGACCGCAAACCAACGCCATGTTCGGAACACATTGAATACGAAACATTCTCCGCAATACGCTGAGGGGTCAACACCGGCCACCTTGCCCGTCCTTCCCGAGGCAACTGTGCGGTTGTTGGGCAAACGGCGATTGTGCTGAGCACATCCGCGTCGGCCATGTCCACGCATACCCCGCTAAATTGTATATGGGGGCATGGTGACTGACGCGCTACCCGGTGTGGGCGCAACTTCACCTCGGTTGCGCAAGTCCGCCATGGAAACGCGACGGCGCAGCGAATTCCTGGACCGCTACGGCTCTCTGGTCTGGCTGTTGATCGCCATGGCGTGTCTGCTCATCCTCATTCTCCAACAGACCGCGCTTTGGGCGGAACGCAGCGCCATCGGGAAAATCCGGGAGCGGGGTGGGTACGCGCTGGCGCTCTATGAGTCCAGCCTGCACGGGGTGCTGAAGGCCTATCGGGTCATCCCCGAGTTGATGAGTGGAGAACAGACCCTGATCCGTTTTCTGCAGCGCCCGGAGGACTCTCAACTGCTGAAGGCAGCGAATGCGCTGGTCGTTCGCTTCAATACGATCTCAGGGGCATCGGACACCTATCTGATGGACGCACGGGGACTGACCCTGGCAGCAAGCAACCATAAGGCGCTATTGACATTCGTTGGGCAGAATTTTGCCTTCCGCCCCTATTTTAAAGATGCATTGGCGGGTAATCCGGGGCTGTATGTCGCCCTGGGCACCACTTCGGCGAAACGGGGTTTCTATTTGTCCTTTCCGGTTCGCTTAAACGGGGAGGTCATCGGGGTGACCGTGGTCAAAGTCGGGCTGGACGAACTGGAGGCCGCCTGGGGGTCGCCGGATACACGGGTTCTGGTAACCGACCATTCCGGGGTGGTTTTTTTCAGCAACGAACCGGCCTGGCAGTTCCGTACCCTGCAGGAACTGGGTCCGGAGGCCCGGGCCGAACTGCGGCGGAGCCGCAAGTACGGCGATGAACCGTTGCGCCCCCTCGATATTGAGAGCTTGCAAATTCACCAGGGCAACGCGATGGGTGTCAGCATCCCGGGGGCGGGCGACGGGGCGGTGGAGCAGTACCTGATGCAAAGCCGGCCGATCACCGACACCCGCTGGACCCTGCATGTACTGCAGAATACCCGCGCCATTGGGCAACAGGTTCTTACCGCGGTTTTAATGGCGGCGTTCGTTCTCACCAGTTTGAGCTTGGGTGGCCTTTTTCTGTTGCAACGATCGGCCTACGAACGCCGGGTGCGGGGCGCGCTCCAGGACGGTCGCGCCCGGCTGGAAAGGCGGGTGGCTGAACGTACCGCAGATCTAATGACCAGCAATCTGAAGCTACGTCGGGAGATCGGTGTGCGCAAACGCGCGGAGGACGAGGTGCGCCAGACGCAAAATGAACTCATCCAGGCCTCAAAACTGGCCGCGCTGGGTCAGATCGCCGCCGGGATCACTCATGAGCTCAATCAACCCCTGGCCGCCATCAGAGCCTATACCGAGAATGCCATTGTGCTGCTGCGCCGTGAACGCTATCAGGAACTCAGTGAGAATCTGGGACTGGTTTCGGAGCTGACCGACCAGGCATCGAGCATCATCAGCCACCTGAAGGTATTCGCACGTAAAACGGACGACGAAATCGAACCTGTGCAGGTTTCGCAAGTGGTCGAGCATACCCTGGCGTTGCTCGCCGCCCGCTTGAGAAAAGACGATGTCCGGGTCAATAACCAAGTCAACGACGCCTCGATGATTGTATGTGGCAATGCCATTCGCCTCGAGCAAGTGCTGGTCAACCTTTTGACCAATGCCTGTGACGCCTTGAAGCAGCGGCCTGACCGAGTCATCGACATCGAAGCCCACGCGGACCCGGACCAGGTAATATTGACCATAAGCGACAATGGTCCTGGCATGTCGGATGAAGTGCTTGCCCGGGTTTTCGATCCGTTTTTCACCACCAAAGAGGTCGGCGCCGGCCTGGGGCTGGGCCTATCCATTTCCTACGGCATCGTGCAAAAATTCGGCGGCAATCTGAAAGCGTCCAACGGGGCCGAAGGGGGCGCTGAGTTCACCCTTGAGCTGCCGGTAGAAGGCTGCGGGCGGGTTGCCCAATCAATCGAATCAACGCCGGATGATCTGCCACCGTCAGCGGCGCCCGATGGAGCCTAGCACCGTTCTGTTCATCGATGACGAGAAGCATGTTCGTCTGGCGGGTTGCCAGACACTGGAGCTGGCCGATTTTCCGACCCTGGCCTGCGCCTCCGCCGAGGAGGCCCTGACCCATCTGACGCCAGACTGGCCAGGCGTGGTTGTGACGGACATCCGCATGCCAGGCATGGATGGGCTCGAATTGCTGGCCCAGTGCCGCGCACTGGACCCGGATCTTCCGGTTATTCTGGTGACTGGGCACGGCGACATCAGTACAGCCGTAGGGGCCCTGAAGGATGGCGCCTACGACTTCCTGGAAAAACCCTATCACACCGAATTGCTGCTGGACGCAGTCTCCAAGGCGCAGGAAAAACGGACGTTGGTGATGGAGAATCGGGCGCTGCGCCATGAACTGGAGACCCAGGGCAAGCACTCACCGCTGCTGGGCCGAACGCCCCGGATCGAGCAGCTGCGGCAGATATTGGCGAACCTCGCAGATACCGAGGCGGACATTCTGCTGGAAGGCGAGACTGGCGTGGGCAAGGATCTGGTGGCAAGGACGCTGCACCAGCTGAGCCCGAGACGGCACGGACCTTTCGTAGCTCTCAACTGTGGCGCAATGCCCGAAAATTTGATTGAGAGCGAGCTGTTCGGTCACGAGAGCGGCGCTTTCACGGGCGCGTCCAAACGACGCGTTGGCAAATTCGAGTATGCCAACGGCGGAACGCTGCTGCTGGACGAGATTGAGAGCATGCCGCAGGCCCTGGGCGTGCGCTTGCTGAGAGTACTGCAAGAGCGGGTGGTTGAGCGGCTTGGTTCGAATCAGCCTATTCCCATCGATATCCGGGTGGTGACGGCAACCAAGAGCGATTTGAAAAAGCTGAGCGACCAGGGCCTGTTTCGAGCGGACTTGTACTATCGACTGAACGTGGTCAAAGTACCAGTCCCCAGCCTTCGAGAACGCCGCGAGGACATTCCGCTTCTGTTCCAGAATTTCGTGGATGCCGCCTCAAAACGCCACGGCCGTCCGGCTCCGCTGATCGAACCGTCTCTGCTGCAGTCGCTGATGTCGCAGGAATGGCCGGGCAACGTTCGGGAGTTGCAAAACGCGGCGGAACGGTACGTTCTAGGCTACGCCTCCGACCTGACCCCGTCGGTGAGCAGTGCATCGGGCCAGCCGGCCGCCTTGCCCGAACTGGTCAACGCCTTCGAGCGCAGCCTGATCGAACAGGAACTGGGACGACAGGAAGGCAATGTGACGGCCACCTGCGAGGCGTTGGGCGTTCCGCGTAAGACACTGTACGACAAACTCAAAAAGTACGGTCTGAGTCGCGAGGGTTTTGTTCCCAGGGCCTAGGAGTCTGTCGGATTGAACCGTTCGAAGCGAAAATTCATCGGGGGCGAATCAAATCAGTTTATCGGGCGAGGCGAATAGCAGGGCTATTTAGCGAGC
>Ga0316196_10000327_pt1 | contig 17636 bp, 16 predicted proteins | sample Eddsed2cm_MG_FD_204938 | JGI IMG/M metagenome (GOLD analysis project Ga0316196, IMG submission 204938) | Coastal sediment microbial communities from Maine, United States - Eddy sediment 2 cm | ecosystem: Environmental > Aquatic > Marine > Coastal > Sediment | place: USA: Maine | collected... | reverse complement strand
TCTCGACATCTCGGGAGGGGTGGACACAGGGCCGGTCACCGTCGGACTCACCGGCAACGCCCGGCTTATCTACGACCTGTGGGGGGCTACTGCCGAGCACGCTACGGTTCTCGCTGGTGTTGCAGGACCGGGCGAGATCTTGGTCACGGCCGAAGCCCGCGACCGCCTCCCCGAAGGGCGCCGCCTTGTGGCCGCCAATTTGGGCGACGTCTCGGCCTGGGTGGCTGTGGCTTCCCACTCGGACGAGGGGTTGGCGACATGACGACTCTCCTGACGAGTACCGACGCGCTTCGGGCCGCCCTCCTTGTGGTCCTCCTGCCGGTGCTCATCATCGGTGCAGGGGAAGTACAGGAGCGGCTCCGACAACGGGGGTCCCTGTTGGAGAAGCCGGTGGCGACGTTTAGGAATTGGGTCCTCCCTCTTGCAGCGCTATGGATCCTCGTCGTCCCGATCTTTGACGTGTCCGAGACCAACATCCTGTCGCGCTCAATCGCAACGGCTGCCCTCATCGCCGTGACGGCGGCGCTCCTGCAGGTGGTCCGGTACTTCACCGAGGAGGCTCGCGCTCGGTCCAAGATCCCGGGTACGCGAAACGTCCCACAGCTCTTCATGATGGTGCCACGCCTCGTCGTGCTGCTGATCGCTGGCTGGCTTCTCTTCTCGGCTGTGTGGAACGTCGATCTGACCGGACTGTTTGCCGCTCTCGGGGTCACATCACTCGTTATTTCGCTGGCACTCCAGGACACGCTGAGCGGCCTCGCCTCGGGATTTCTCCTGCTCAGCGACAGACCGTTCGAGCCAGGGGATTGGATTGAGGTCAACGACATCGAAGGCAAGGTCGTCGACACCAACTATCGGTCGTCGCGGATCCAGGATCGAAACGGCGACCTCATTGTCATCCCGAACAGCGTCCTCGCCGGTGCCACGTTGGTGAATTTCGACCAGCCAGCCCGACTCCACCGAGTTGTGGTGTCGCTCCAGGTCGCTTACTCCAACCCGCCGACGAACGCGACAGAAATGTTGCTCGCTGCGGCGCGAGCTACGAAAGGCGTACTCGCTGATCCGCCACCGGTCGTTCGGGTGGTCCAGATCGATGACCCCCTCATGGGCTACGACGTGCAAATGTGGATCGACGATTACACCATCTCGCCGCGGGTCAAGAGCGACTTCGGTGCGCTCGTCTGGTACCAGTCGCATCGCATGGATGTGCCGCTGCCGAGTCCGGCCTTTGATCTCTATCACCACGATCCGATTCAGGAGGCGACCGACGCTGCGCTCACCGTGGATCAGTTGATCGAACGGATCCGCCGGGCTTCGGTCTTTTCTGAACTCAACGACACCGACATTCGTGAGCTTGCCGAAGCGGCCGTTCCGGAGCGATTCAGACGCGGTGAGACCATGCTCCCACCGGGAGTCGCCAGCCGCGAGATCTACGTGTTGTGGTCGGGACGTGCGCGGATCATGCTCGCCGGAGTGTCTGATGTCTTCATCGACCTCTCGGATGGGGATGTGTTCGGCGTCGTCAGTCGGTCGAGAGACGCGGCTGCTTCGCAAGAGGTGATAGCTGTAACCGACTGCCAGGTGGTGCGGATCGATGGCAGCACGGCCGGAGTCGTTGCGAGCCGCAATCCCTCGCTTGCCGACGGATTGAACCAACTTCTGTCCTCCCGGAATCGTCGCCTCGATCCGCAAGCAGAGCGATTCGACATCGAGGCGCCCGCGCTGAACCAGGGCCCAGTCGAGATCGGCGAGGCTCTCGTTGTAGACGCCGTCGACGCAGACGATGAGGAGTCACCTTCATGACGGCGCCTCCACCAACTGCTGTGGAGAACGCCGCGGACCAGCGCCCGCGGAGGGGCCGTCGCGCCCGCACCGAGGTTGCCATCGTCATGGCCGTCGTCGCCATCGTTTCCGTGTTGGTCGTGGGGATCTACAACGTGGTGACGGCCCGCGACTTCCTCAACAGCACCGTGGAAGCGCAATTGGTCAGCGTCGGCCAATCCCGAATGGAGCGTCTCGAGCGAGGTGTTGAGTCGATCGGCGACATCGTCGTGACGATCGCCAGCGGCAGGAGTGCCGCACTGGCGCTCGAAGACCTGAATGCTGGATACGTTGCTCTCGACGCGCCGCCTACGGCGGCCGAACTGGCTGCGTTGGAGGCGTTCTACCAAGAGGGCATCGCCGAGGTCATTCCGCCGGGCTACGAAGTGCCGCCCGTCGAGGTGATCTTTCCCGCGTCCGAACGCGCCCAGTACCTCCAGTATCACTACCTGGCGGCGAACCAGTTTGTGGATCGATCCGAGCTGGATGATGCCGGCGACGGCTCGGACTACAGCGCCGCCCATGCAATTCATCACCCCACGCTGAGGTCGATGTCTCGGGCCTTGGGATTGGGCGACATGCTGCTCATCGACGCGGAGACATCGACGGTTGTGTACTCGGTCGACAAGAACAGCGAGTTTGGTACGAACCTTGCTGCCGGTCCGTATCGCGAAAGTGCGCTCGCCGAGGCGGTTGTCGAGAAGCTGCAGACCGCAGCCGCCGACGAAGCGGTGATAGTGGATTTCGAGCCACACGTGCCTGCAGGTCTTGCTCCGACGTCGTTCATGGCAGCGGCGATCAGGGACGAGGGTCGTGTGACGGGCGCAGTCGCTGTTGAACTCCCCAACGAACTGTTCGTCGATCTCACAACCGCAGGGCAGGATTGGGAAGGTACCGGGCTCGGCGAGACCGGCGAGGTCTACATCGTTGGCGAAGACTCAATCATGAGGACGGATTCCAGGCTCTGGCTCGAGGATTCTGCGGAATACTTGGATCTGCTCGCCGACGCCGGGTATGAGCCTGAGGTCGCAAAGGCGCTCGAAGCGTTTGACACGACGGTGCTGATCCAACCGGTCAAGACCGATGCGGTCGCGGCGGCGCTTGCCGGCGATACGTATGTCGACACATCAACCAACTACCTCGACCAGGACACGTTGACGGTGGCGGGCCCACTCGACATCAAGGGCGTGAAGTGGGTCGGTGTTGCCGAAGTCGCGACTGCCGAGGTTCATGCGCCGTTGCGTCGCCATCTCATCATACTGGGGCTCCTGCTTCTGATTCTGATCCCGTTCGTGATCGTCCTGGCGTTTGTCATAGCGAGGATGCTCCTCCGGCCGATTGGGCCGATTGTCGACGCGGCCGATCAGGTGAGGCAGGGTGACCTGGATGTCGACTTGGTGATCAACTCGCACGACGAGTTCGGAGACCTCGCGAACAAGTTCAACGGTGTTGTCGCGACGTTGAGACAGCAGGCAACCGATCTGGAGCAAGCGGAGGTCGAGACCACCGAGTTGCTGCAAGCCGTCATGCCGCCGCGCCTGGTGGAGCAGTTCCAGAGCGGCGACCGGGATATCTCAGAGGCGCTGAGCAACGCAACGTTGGTTGTGGTTTCCGTTGAGGAGCCGGACGTCGTCCGCGCAGCCGAAAGTGAAGCTATAGCGGACCACACCGTTGCCGTGTCTTCCGGAATCGGCTCGCTTGCCGAGCGCCACGGGCTCGAACAGATCGCTTCTTCGGCGACGGAGTACATCGCTGTCGCCGGGCTCGATGTCGAAAGCGACGAAGCCGGCAAGGCGGTTGGATTTGCGGTTGCCGTGCGGAGCTGGCTCGAGCAGGCAGGGGCGAGCGTTGGCGTTGTGATAGCGACGCGAATCGGCCTTGCGTCCGGCGATGTGGTGACAGGTGTGGTCGGAACCGAACGTGTTGCGTTCAACGTGTGGGGCAATCCCCGCAGGCGGGCCACCACGCTGGCATCACTGGCCGGCCGGAGCGAGATCTTCGTCGACCCCACCGTCGCTTCGAATGTCGGAGCTGACTGGGCAGTTGATCCAGTCGTCGGTTTGGTTGGACTGGACGGTGCCGCAATCGACGGGTGGCGAGTGGTCGGACGCAAGAGCGATATCGGCACGATCCCGAACCTGTCGGACAACGAGTAGCGGCGTCGGCCCAGCGTCTCGCACAACCGCCCGACGGATCGGCGTCCATCGGGCGTTGTTGGTGCGGGCGGAGGGACTCGAACCCCCACGGGCTTTCGCCCACCAGGTCCTAAACCTGGCGCGTCTCCCAGTTCCGCCACGCCCGCATGGCCGGCAATGTAACGGTTTCTCGCGCAATCGCATGCCGGTTTGAAGCCCGAACGCGATGTCGCATGCCCTCTGCGCCCGGCCGCGAGGAGGAAAGCGTTGGCGCGAGGATCGTATCACCCGGCGTGTCTTCCGACCGCCTGGGTCACAACACGGTACCTCGCCGCAGGTGGAGTCAACAATGATCTGCAACAATGCTCCCCTGCAATGGCAGCGACGAGCCCTCAGAACGCGAGGCGATTTCCATGACGATGACCGATCGGATACCGCCAACCACGTCGTGGTACGCGCTCTCGGCCGGTGAGGCGGTGGACGAGCTTGGAACTGATGCCGAGCACGGGCTGAGCGCCGACGATGTTCATGCGCGTCTTGCCCGGTTCGGGGCAAATGTAATCGCTACGGAACCGCCACCAACCCTGTGGGATATGGCCAAGAGCCAGCTGGCGAATCCGATGAACATCATGCTGCTGATCGTCAGCATTGCGAGCTTTGTGATCGGCCAGGTCGCAACCGGGGCGGTCGTCATGGCCCTGGTGATGCTCAATGTGAGCATGGGGACCAACCAGGAACGCAAGGCCATGGCCAGCGTCGAAGCCCTCGCCGAGCTCCAGGTGCCGACGGCGCGGGTGCGACGGTCTGATCGGGTGGAGGAGGTCGATGCGAGCGGCCTCGTTCCCGGTGACATCCTGCTCCTCGAAGCGGGAGACGTCGTCCCCGCTGACGCGCGGATCGTGAGTTCAGCGTCCCTGGAGGTCCAGGAGGCGTCGCTCACCGGCGAGAGCGCACCGATTGCCAAGGATGCGATCACGTTGCCGGACACGGAGACACCGCTCGGGGACCGGACAAACCTCGTATTCCAGAATACCCTGGTCACCCGCGGATCGGCGACGGTTGTGGTTGTGGCAACCGGGGCTTCGACGCAGATGGGTCACATAGCCGACATGGTGACGGCGACGAAGCGGGTGAAGTCACCGCTCCAGATCGAACTCGATGACCTGACGAAGATCTTCGGGTTCCTGGCGTGGGGCGCGGTCGCGGTGATCGCCGTCGTCGGTATCGCACGCGGTCAAGACACCGAGACCCTGATCCTGCTCTGCATCACGACGGCGATCTCTGCGATACCAACCGGACTCCCGACGTTTGTTCAGCTCATGTTGTCGTCAGGCGCGCAGCGACTTGCCGAACACAAGGCCGTGGTCAAATCCCTCACCGACGTCGAAACGCTTGGCGGCACGACGGTGATCAACAGCGACAAGACCGGCACGTTGACGATGAACGCTATGACCGCCACCACGATGCTCACCGCTGGGGCGTGGTACAAGGTCGAAGGCAGCGGCTACGCGAAGACCGGCGCGATTCTCGGACCGGCGGCGAGCCCCACCCCGGATTTCGTGCGCCTCGGTCTCGGGCTGACACTGTGTAGCGATGCGACCGTTGCCGATGACGGGTCGATTATCGGCGACCCCACGGAAGCCGCCCTCGTCGTCCTTGCCGCGAAGACTGGCGTCGACGCAGAGGAGACACGTCGGAGTCTGCCCCGCCAGGCCGAGGTGCCTTTCGACTCCGAGTACAAGTTCATGGCTACGTTCCACGATGTCCCGCCATGGGCGACCGGCGGTCTCTCCGAATTCCCCCATTTCATGTGCGTCAAGGGCGCACCCGACGTGGTCATCGATCGTTGCTCGACTGCCGCCTGGGACGGTGAGCTGGCTCCGATAGCCGACACGAGGGACGACCTCCTTGCCGCGAACCGGCAGCTGTCGGAGAACGGGTTGCGGGTCCTCGCCTTCGCTGTCAGGGGTCTGTCGGAGGGCGAGTTTGCGGCGGCCCTCGATGACCCGATGGGAGCCGTGACGGATCTCGGTTTCATCTCGCTGGTCGGGATCATCGACCCGTTGCGCACCGAAGCACGCGATGCGGTTCAGCAAGCCCTTGCTGCCGGCATCGATGTGCGGATGATCACCGGGGACCACACCGTCACAGCCCGTGCGATTGCGGATCAACTCGGCCTCGGGCCCGGCGTGATCACGGGTACCGATCTCGCCGCTCTCGGCGACGCCACTGTCATAGAGCAGCTCCCGGAATTGCACGTCTTTGGGCGGGTCGCGCCTGAGGACAAGGTCCGACTCGCCAGGCTGATGCAGGAGTCCGGCGAGGTCGTGGCCATGACCGGCGACGCCGTCAATGACGCCGCGGCCCTCAAGCAAGCGGATATCGGGGTAGCTATGGGGAGCGGCTCGGAGGTCACCAAGCAGGCAGGCAAGCTCATCCTCACCGACGACAACTTCGCCACTCTGGTGCAAGCCGTCGAACTCGGTCGTGACATCTACCGGCGCATCTCGTCGTACGTGAAGCTGCAGCTCACGATCCTGTCGTCGGTGCTCCAACTGATGCTGCTGGCCACGATCTTCAACATCAACGCCGGCGTTGCTCTGTTCCCGATGCAGCTGCTGTTCGCCAAGTTCTTCGTGATTTCCACCGTGGTCGTCGGGTTCATCGTCGATGTACCCGACCGCAGTGTCATGCAGCGACCTCCACGTACACCGGGCACGAAGATTGCGAGTCGGGCCCAGACGGTGCGTTGGGTCATCAACGGCCTCCTCATTGCCGGACCGGCGCTCCTTCTCCTTCAATACGGACCCGACGAGCCGAGCACGACTGTTGGATCGGTTTCGATGACGATGGCGTTTGCCGTCGTTGCCCTTGCCGGCGTGAACTGCGGGCTGGTGATGCGCCGGGAACGCGAGCCGTGGTGGTCGGCGCCGCTGTTCCCCTACATGGCATGGGTGATGCTCGGCTGGTTCCTGACCCTTGCAGCGGTGGAGCTTGCGATCTTCCAGCGCCTCCTGACGACGGTCTCGCTGAGCGGGGGCCAATGGGTCGTCGTGATTGCACTCTCCCTCGTGAGTCCGCTCTTCGTGGCAATCGACAAGGTCATCCAGCTGCGGCGCGTGGAGTCGTAACAGCAGCTGCGCCGTAGCTCGGGTGGTAGCTCGGCGTAGCGCACGCTGATCCGGTTGGGCGGAGGACGGGCGGTGCGCCGCGACAGGACGTGCGGCTCTGCGTGGTATGTGACGGGATCCTGCCGATCGACCGCTCCAGCCCGAAGCTGTCACGAGGAGCCTGTGGCTCAGCCACGAAACGACAAAGCCCCCGCTGATCGGGGGCCGTCGAGTGGGTCGCCCGGGACTTGAACCCGGAACCTTGGGCTTAAGAGGCCCCTGCTCTGCCAAATTGAGCTAGCGACCCGCCGGGGATCCTAGCGAGCGGGAGTCATTAGTCCCCAGCGCGCAATCGCGACGGTATCGACCCATACCATCGTTCGAATCCAGTGGTCGGTGCACATTCGAACACGAACCTGACAGACACCGAAAGGGAGATGGTTCTTGCGGTGGCCGGTGCCCTCGGGCTTCGCGAACGTGCGGTGGAAGTCCGCTTCTGGCAGGCCTGTCTCCCTCCGTCAGAATGCCCTGGCTCCGGGTTCGTTATTGTCGGCACGAAGGTTGATCTTCAGCCCGAAATCGGTGTTCGGCGTGTGGAGCGACCGTACCCACGCGATGAAGAGTTGGAGTGCGTGCGATCTTGAATCTCTCCGATTTGAGCTTCAGGCAACCGGATGTCGCGGCCGGTAGGAGAGGGTTCCTTTCGGGATTGGGATCAGGTCGCGGATCTCGCCGCACGTGAGGCCGAGGCGGCGGAGGGTTTGTCGAGCTCGGAGCGCTCCCAGCGGTGGAGGTCGCCCCACTCTCCGGCTCGATCGAGAAGCCCCTGGGGTACGTCGGGTCGCCTGCCGACAACGTACTGATGTGGTGTGACGGGAAACGGGCGTAGTACCTTGGACGCCGTAGCCTTCCCGACCGGCCGCTCGACGGCCATCGGGCTGTAGCGCAGCTTGGTTAGCGCGCTTGCTTTGGGAGCAAGAGGTCGCCGGTTCGAATCCGGCCAGCCCGACTGGCGACGTTTGACGGGTATTCTGCCCGCCACACGCGGGTGTAACTCAATGGCAGAGTTCCAGCCTTCCAAGCTGGCTATGCGGGTTCGATCCCCGTCACCCGCTCCACGAATCCCGAATCGGTTGGGATTCGCGTGTCCTGCCCCCGTAGCTCAACTGGATAGAGCAGCGGACTTCTAATCCGCAGGTTGCACGTTCGAGTCGTGCCGGGGGTGCCGAGTAAGCCCTTGCCAGGTGTCGATTCTCGGCAAGGATTCTCTTTCGTCCAGGGTCGATATGTGACATTCATGTGACATCAGCCGTCGAGCGAGGCCGATCAGGCCGCCCATGTGTGCCGATATGGGCGGGTATGCGGGACCGCGTCAGGTGGTGTTGAGGACCTGGGTGTGGAGTTGCCGTGAGCTGCCGTAGGCCATGTTGCGGAGACGATCGTGGACCTCGTCGGCATCGGCATCGCGGGCTGCGGAGTGTGTTGATGCCATATGGCGAAGCCGCACGGCAGTACGTTCCAGATACTCTGCGTCCTCGTTGTTGTCGCTGCGGCGGATTCCGATCATGAGGAATGGTCAACGTCTGTGCACGGCGGGTGGGTTGTGGGGATCGTCATCATGGGTAGAGGATCGTCACATCGAGTACGAGTCACGAGACACATCCGCAGCGATCCCCGTGGGACTAGTCACCCGTCCAGCGAGCGGTGGTTCAAGGCGGCCTCACCTCAACAACGCCGTGGTTGGTCTCGTCGCCCACGGACGTGCGGAGTCGTTGGGCTTGGTGGGTGTGCCAGTGAACTCGACTCGTGCAATCTGGTGTGTCGCTACACCGCCAATAGGTGCCGTTATGGGCGGGGCGTACCGGTGTCGGATTATCAGTTCCGTTCCTCAGTAGCAGAGCTCGTCGTCTTTGGCATCCTTGCAGGGCGGGATCACCGAGTCCTTGATAAAGGCGCTGTTGAGATCATCGTGTTTGTACGTTGGCTTGTCGGTGCGGGTGGCCTCGGTGTAGACCCACGGGTTGTCTGGTCCGATGCCGATCCGTTGAGTGATCTTGTCCTTCGTGACGTTGAACACCATGAAGTCTTCAGCAATAGCCAACGGGCCTTCGTAGTAGGTTCGAATGCCATCGATCGTGGGCAGCGTCGTGTTGGCATTCGACAAGATATGAGTGGCGACAGCCAATCGTGGTTTGGTCTCAGCGAAGATCTTGCCGAGCGCTGCGGGCAGCGTGTGCGAACTGGCGATCATCGAATTGGCACGCTCCTCGGTGACTCCCATCGTCTCGGAGAACACTTTCGGATCGGGACCGACCTCGTGCATGAAGATGTCACAGTCCATCGAGTTTTCGACATAGAACTTCGACGGGCGGGTGTCGCTGGCAATGACCACGCTGAGGCCGTTCCACTCGAGCCGGTACCCGACTCCTCCGTCGATGCTGTGTGCCACAGGGAAGTGCTTGATCACCACGTCGTTGTTCTGGTAGGCGATACCTGGGTTCAGCGTGTAGTCGAACTCGTGTACGTTGATCGTGTAGCCGTCGGATTCCGGAACAGCTATCCCGTTGAAGCTGGTGACATGCCAGTTCGTGAACCGCTTCAGGCCATCAACCATGTATCTGGTGCCAAGCTCGGGGGTGCCGCCCGACGGTCCGTAAATGTTCATCGGTGTCCAACGATCGGCACTGGGGCCAAAAGCGTACAAATGTGGCAGCGCTCCGAGATGATCCATGTGGAGATGAGTGACGAACAGGTTGGTCATCTTCGAATACGGAACCTGCATGGTCATGTAGTTCGCTTCGGCTCCCTCTCCCATGTCGAACATGAAGGTGTCGCCGTTGCCGACCTCGACATAGATGCTCTGATCAGCCTGGCCCGCCCGGACGTATCCGTAACCGGATCCGAACACAGTGACCCGCATCTCGTCCTCGGCGACTGGTTCTCCCGGATACATGAATGCGTCGCTACCTGACGGCCTGAACGGGTTCGATACAGGATGATCTCCTGACACTTGTGCAACCTCCTGGATTGTGGCGCCTATCCGATATCCGATAGTAGTTCTACTGGAGTGACCCCGACCGTCAGGCCGCCCGCAACCGGCAATATGGGCGATCAGGTCCCACCTTCTCAGCCGCCCGTATGTGGCGCTATGGGCGGCCTGCTCCGTGGCCGCAGCTCACGTTCCGCTTCGTGGTGGACGCCCACACCGATGGATCCATGGCAGCCACATCAAGCGTTCGCCGTGAGCCGATAGTCGGGTCACAGGGTCGGTCAGACCGTCCGAGATGCCCCTACTCACGATCCGCCGTGGCGTGTAGGTTCGGTGCGGACGGCGATCGCGGGATCGCCGCAGCAGGGAAACGGAGACCTCCATGTCCGATCTCAAGGAACTGACCCAGCGGCTCATCGATGGGATCAATCAAGCCAATCTCGACGTGATTGACGAACTGATGGACGACGACTTCGTCGAGCACGAGGAGTTGCCGCCGGGCGTACCTGGCGGGAAGGAGGCACCCCGTGTCCTCTTCTCCATGATGCGCAACGCCTTCCCGGACTTCCGTTACGACGCGGAGGACATGCTCCAGGACGGGGACAAGGTGGTGATCCGGTCGCGCTTTTCGGGAACCCACAACGGCGGCGAGTTCATGGGCATCCCTCCGACCGGGAACCGTTTCGACATAGCGGTCATTGACATCATGGAGTTCGCCGGTGACAAGATGATCGGTCACTGGGGCGTCATGGACAACGCCGCCATGATGCAGCAGCTCGGAGTGGGAGACCCACCCGGCTAAGAAGCCACTTCGGGGCCGTTCAGACAAGGGCGGCCACCGGGTCCGAGCGCTCACCCACAACCGGCAACATGAGTGCCTACCAGGGGCGCATACGTGCCGATATGGGCGGGTAGGAGAGACTGCCCCCGGCATGGTTCGGTGTCGAGGTGTACAGATGCAGGTAGAGGGGCGGCCATGTCCCTTGGTATGGGCGGGCGGGGTACCTTGGAGGTGTTCGTATGCGCAAGCCCGCCACCCTCCTTCTCGTGCTTTTCGTCGTGCTCGTATCAGCATGCAGTAGCAGCGACACGAGCGAGATGATTGAAGGGAAATGGAAGGACACGACGACCGGTGTTTACGTGGAGTACGACGAGAACGGTCAATACCGCGTAGACGATCCAGAGTCTGAGGAACCGTTCGAGTGGGGTGGCTACACCTTCGATGGCGGGACTCTGACACAGTCCACTGCTTCGGATTCGCGGGTGTGTCCTGGCACCTCTGCTACATGGACGGTCGTCTTCTCTGACGACGGCGACCAGGCGGATTGGACGTTCGTTGAAGACTCCTGCGTGCCTGCGACTCGTTCCCAGGATTTGGTCTTGATACGTCAGTCATCCTGAGACCGGAACACGCGGACACACATCCTGCGAACCGCCCATAGGCGCCGATATGTGCGGTGTAGTTGACCTGACTTCACTACGTGATCGCGTTGTTGGTGTGAGGTTCTCGGTCGCATAGTCCGGTCACGCTAGCGACGAGATACGGCTGACGGTTCTGGTTCTCAACATCGCGGTCATAGCCGTCGTTCTTTCTAAGCCGTTCTTCGATGGCATAGTCATGAGTGTCGTGGTCGCCTCATCAGAGGTGTTGGTTGGTGATGAGATCGCAGTGGGCGGCGTCTTGGGGAAGGTCGAGGATGTCGCCAAGCGGAGCACCGTTCTACGGACTGGAGACGGGAGGTTGGTGTACATCCCCAATTCCGTTGGTGACGCCCACGACCGATGGGCAGTCGGCGACCACTCGGCAGGAAGCACCGGCCTCTTCCACCCCGCAGCCACAACATAGGTCCGGATCGTTGACGGCGGTCGACCCAACCGGCGACTGATCGACCGCACCGACTCACCGCCCTCGAACCGATCCCACAACTCTGCCCTCTCCGACTCAGAGAACCGTCACACAACCTCACCTCCGAAACGAGACAACCACTCTCGTCGAACGTGATGCAACGACCCCCTGAAATCGCAACACATATGGGCGGCAAGGTGGGTGGGTCGGACGTGATGGGCCGGTATGGGGCTGATCCGTGGTGTCGGGGTTGTGAGTATGTGCCGTACTGGGTGGGTTCAGTCGGTGGGTTGGCATGGCAGTGCGAGGTACCGGCCTCCGGTTGCGAGACCCTGTGCTGGATCGTGGGGTCCTTCCGCGTTGCGGAAGTTGACGGGGAGCGTCTGATACCACTGCACACCCTGTCCTTCCCAGACCTCGAAGTGCAGATGCGGGTTCTGTTGCGACGTTCCCGTGGTGCCGACTTCGCCGACGACTTGGCCGACGGCGATCTCGTCGCCCACGTCGACGAACACGCCGCCGTGGCGCAGGTGGAGGTACGCCGCCATGGTCCCGTCGTCGTGGAGGATGTACACGCCGTTCTCATGCCCGCCGGCCGGGTCCTCATCGCGATACTCAGTTCTGATCTCGGTCACCTCACCGGAACGGGCCGCAGCCACTTCGGTCCCGAACGGCATCGCGAAGTCGTAGGCGAAGCGTCCCCGATGAGAACCTTCGGTGGAGTAGGAGTTGTTGACCGCCATCGAGACGCCTTCGGCATACGGCAGGCAAAACAGAGACTCACCCGGATCACCGAACTGGCCAAACGGAAGGACCGGAAGCTGCGATCCAGATGCAGCACAACCCGACACAGCGATAGCCGTTGCCACGCATACAACGATCAGGCGTCTCACTCCACCTCCTCGCCACCCACATCGTCACCACCGCAACGAGCAACCGCCAGAGTCGAACGCCTCAACAACACCCCGAACCTCGCCGCCCATAGGTTCCGATATGGGCGGCCGATGTTGGGCTGGATCGGTAGGCTGACCTTGCGAGCGAAGGAGGCTTGGTGACTGACAGGTCTGAGTCGAAGCGCGGTATCGGATTCGGGACGATTGTCGGTGGCGGTGCTGCGCTGCTTGCGCTCATTTTCGTTGTGCAGAACACGGGTTCGGGGACCGTCCAGTTCCTCTTCTGGGATTTCACGATGGCCACTTGGGTGTGGGCGTTGCTGCTGTTTCTTCTCGGTGGCGTGAGCGGCTACTTCCTTCACTGGCATCGACGCCGCGCCCGTCGCCAGGGCTGATGGTCAGTTCTACGACGAGCGGCTAGCTGATCGGCCACAGCTGCCGATGAGTGGCCGCCCATATGTGCCGTCATGTGCCGGGCCATTGGTGCCGGTAGGCTCGTTGTCGTGTCTGTGAAGAGGTCTCCCGAGCTCGAAGCTGTCGTGGCACGGTTCCTGTCGGACTACGTGACCAAGGGCCTTGAGGTGTTGAAGAACATCGTCTCCTCGGACGAGAGCCTCCGTGTTCTCGGCTTCGACTCAGGAGAGTGGTGGGTGGGGCCGGAGGACTTCCTCACCGTCCGACATGCGCAGATTGCAGAGAGTCCTGACTTCGGCGTGACGATTCACAGTGTCGAGGCGTTCGAGGATGGTGCAGTCGGATGGGCAACGGTATTCCACACGCTCAGCGGAGACGACGTGCTTGCGGAACTGCGCAGCACGGGCGTCTTTCGGCTCGAGGGCGGCATATGGCGGATGGTGCAATGGCACAACTCGGTACCGGTCCCGAACCAGCAGGTGTTTGGCACGGACTTGACGACCACGCTGAGCGATCTTGTGGACTCGGTTCTTGATGATGGGGACAGCATCGCTACGCCGGTGGGATCTGAGGGCACCTTGACGCTGGTGTTTACAGACATTGTCGATTCGACGGCGATCGCTGAGCGGATCGGGGATACCCAGTGGTCGAGCCTGGTTGTTTCCCATGAGACGGCTATCCGTGACGTCACCGGGACCAACGGTGGCACGGTTGTGAAGATGCTTGGGGACGGGTCCTTGCTTTCATTTGCGTCTGCACGAAGTGCTGTTCGGGCTGCCTTGTCGCTCCTGCAGGCATCATCCGACGAGCCATTCGAGATGCGTATTGGCATGCACACAGGGGAAGTAATCCGGACACAGGATGATCTTCTTGGAATCACAGTGAACAAGGCAGCGCGAATCGCCTCGGCCACGGATGGCGGCGTCGTCTCTATCTCGTCAACGACGCGCGACCTGATCGGAACGATGAGTGGTGTCGTGGTCGGCGAGCCACGATCCGTGGCCCTCAAGGGTCTGTCAGGCACGCACCAGATACATACGGTCACACCGCTGACCTCATGACGATTCGCGATCGAACCCGCCCACAACCTGCAAAGTGAGCGGTTCGATCTGAGTCTCAGGGCCGCCCATGTGTGCCGATATGGACGGGCGTGCTCAGCCTTGCAGGTCGATGCCGCAGTTCTCAACGAACCACTCCCCGGTCCGGGCCCTCACCGCGTCGGGGACTGCGTAGTCGGCGAAGAACGTTTCGTAGTCCGCGTTCTCCCAGGTCGCTGCCTGGTCGTAGTCGTACTCGGCATACATCTCCCACAGCTTCGCTATCGCCTTGACGTACGCTGCGAGACCGGCCTGGATGCCCCCGGGGGCGTCATCGACCATCCGGCGCATGAGGTCGACGCCCTCGACGTAGTTCTCTTCGAGCAACCCTGCATAGGCGGTGGGAATCGGCTCGTCTTCGTCGACGGGGGAAATGGCGCCCATCGTGCGTTCATTGAGTTGTTCGAAGTCCTGGTTCAAGGCACATACAGCCTCGGTACCTGAGGGGGGCGGGCAACGTTGTCGTTGTTGTGTCGGCGCCACAGGAGCAGAGAATGAGCGCGCAACTGGCGATGCCGGTCCAGCCGATCATGAGTGGGCGCATGAGACACCTCCCCAGTTATCCCCTTCCCCGCCGAGAAGTGACCTCAGATGCAGCGTGCTCTCGGACAAACCCGGTCAGAAGAGCGATCCCGATCGCCCATATGCGCCGATATATGCGGGGTGGTCGGGGTGGGTTGTCGTGCTGACAGGGGTCACGTTCCTCATAGGGGTGTGACGTTGTTGAGCCTCGAACATTCTCATCGCGTCGTCGATCGCCGACGCGTAGGCTCGGACTCAGGTCACCCCAAGCTGCGGGCGGCAGAGAGCATCGGGAGGTGCAGCCATGACCGACCATCCCAATCTCGAGAGAGCCCTTGTCGGGTATGAGGCGTTTGCGAGGGGCGACCTGCCGGCGGTGAGTGATCTCTTGTCGGACTCCATCGTGTGGCACTCGGGCGGGAGCAACGTCCTGACCGGTGACTATGTGGGCAAGGAAGCCGTACTTGGCTTCTTCGGCCTGCTGATGCAAGAGAGCGGCGGGTCGTTCAGGAACGATGTCCATGACATGCTCGCCAACGACGAGCATGGTGTCGCTCTCGTCACCGTTTCGGCGACTCGCGGCGACGAGTCCTTCGAGGGCAAGGTGATCCACGTCTTCCACATGAGCGACGGAAAGATGACCGAGTTCTGGTCTTACCCCGAGGATCAGAACCGGTTCGACGAGTTCTGGGCAGACCCGTATCCGTCTAGCTGAGAATGCCTGCCAACAGCCCAACGCCGAGAATATGAACGGCAGTCCGGGCCGCCCATAGGTGCCGATATGTACGGCTACGATTGCGGAATCGCTGAGCCATATCTGACCGAGCTGGTGCACCTCGTTGAAGAGTGGACTCAAGCCGATGACCGCCTTGGCGTCATTGAATGCCGTCACTTCTTCTCAGGCGCTGCCGCATACAGAGACGCGTCAATCGTCGCCTCGCTGACGCCGGTTGGGCTCGCGTTCAAGGTCCCAGACAAGGTCCGTGAAGAGCTTCTGCGGCGTGGGCGGGCGACCCAGCTCCGATACTTCCCGAAGGCTCCGATCAAGCGAGCGTATGTACTGTTCGGTCCGGAAACAGACGTACCAGCGGGCGAGGCTGCTCTGCTTATCCTCGGCTACTACCCGACCCCCGACCAGAGCCCATAGGTGCCGATATGGGCGGTAGTGGGAGGCGGTCGGTGGGATTGCTCCACTTTCGAGTGTCTGGCGACAGAGGCGGTTCTGATGAGCGAGTCGAGTGACGATCGGCCCTACCTCGCCGAACCGAACCGAACCGGCGGATGATCCGTGGATCGGCTATGGAGAGATTCCATGAGCAGAATCCTGGCTGCTGCTGTGCTGTGCCTTGTGCTTGCCGCTTGCAGCGATTCCAGCTTGTCGATGTCGGAGTACGGCGATCGGCTCAACGAGATTCGCGGGACATATGAGCCACAAGCCGAAGCCGTGTGGGTCGAGTACCTGCAGGTGCCTCAGCCCACCCTCGAGGATCTCAGGGTCTTCATCGGACGCGAGGTCGCGATCCGGACCGAGATTGAAGACGAAATCCGAGCACTCGATCCACCGGAGGAGATCGTGGATCTCCATGGCCTTCTCGCTGATTGGATAACATCACTGCGCCAGGCTGGAGAGGGATTGCGGGATCGCGCGGGTACGGTCGCTGGTTGGGACAACTTGTTCGAGAGCGCCGAGTACCGCACCTTCGAAACAACGCTGACCGGGGGGACCGTGGTGTGCGCTGAGTTTCAGGCCAAACTCGATACCACAGCGGCCCGCGGCGTCTTCGCCGATACTCCCTGGATTCCGAGTGAGATGAAAGACGTCGTCGACGCGGTGATCGGCTGCGACACCATCCCTGAAGACGTCGACGACGTATTCAGACGATAGGGCTCCAGATTCCGAGCCCAGATTCGAGAGGCTCCAGCCGCACAGAACGTGGCCAGCCAAGCCTTCTTTGCGGGCCAGCCTGGAACGTTGGGCACTCCACGTACGAGGACATGGGTTTTGGCACCGTCATTCATCACGGGCGGTGGAACCCGGAACGTTCCGACGAGATCGGTCGTTGGACACCGAAGCTGCGTTCCCCCCGGCCCATCCAGATCCGGCACTATGCATGGCTGGATCACACACGCATATGTGCCGATATGGGCGGGGTCGTTGAGCCGCTACGACGTCGAGGCGGCCGAACCCTCTGCGTCTGTTCGGTTCTCCTCGAGGAGTTCGAGAATGCGCTCGGTTGCCTCCCGGATGGCTGCCACATTGCTGAACAGCACGACGGGCGGGAAATCCTCTGGCATCGCTTCCATGCCTGCCTGCATCTTCGCGAACATCTCACGGCGCTTCTCAGCCCGATTGGCCTCGCGCTCCTCAGTGGGCAAGGTTGACTGGGCCTTCTTGGCCATGACGACAGCTGCCACCACCGCACCGCCGATCAAACCACCCACGAGTGCCTTCTTCATCACACACCCCTTCGATGTTGACGATTGACCGAGGAACCCTCGGTGACGTTGTATCGATGATCGGCTTTGCTGGGCCAACTTGCCAGGGCACAACGTCACCCCACATGGACGGGCAAGCCTGAGTGCTACGTCTCCGTCACCATCTTTGCGGGAGCCAGCCGACGACCCCGAGCGCATATGTGCCGATATGGGCGGCCGGTTTCGCTGGGGCGGGGGTATGTTGGTTCTGTGTGCTACCCGGGGAACGGGTACCACTGGGTACCGAATCCCATCACCTTTCGGCAGTGTGGGCAGAAGAAGACGAATCCCCGCCCGATCCCGAACGATCCACTGGGCTTGCGCATGTAGATCT
>Ga0316196_10000326_pt1 | contig 17680 bp, 13 predicted proteins | sample Eddsed2cm_MG_FD_204938 | JGI IMG/M metagenome (GOLD analysis project Ga0316196, IMG submission 204938) | Coastal sediment microbial communities from Maine, United States - Eddy sediment 2 cm | ecosystem: Environmental > Aquatic > Marine > Coastal > Sediment | place: USA: Maine | collected... | reverse complement strand
AGGCTATTCCATTGAAGGAGCTCTCCCCTATGTCAATGTCGGCATCATCCTGGCCATGGCGGGAGTGGATTACAGCAAGGTAAAAGAACCGAACTACAATGCGGAAAGTATCCGGCAAACACAATCGGTGGCCGAAGCGATCGAAAAAATCGGTGAAATTACTTTAAAGATCTGGCAGCAAAGGGACAAGATAAAAGATAGGTTATTGGAGCAACCGGACCCGCAACACCGAACACGCAGCCTTTATTATGATACCGACGGCATTCAGGAGTCCCAGTCGGAAGAAATTCAGATTTGTCCTGATTGCGCCGGAGCCTTGCGTATTGAATCTTCTTCAACCCGCGGCAAGTCTATCCTTGCCGTACACATTCCTCGCAAAGCCTGCAGCAAATGCAAAGAAATCGGCTACCGCTGGTACGATACCGCAGGTACCGGACAATTCGACATGATCTTTCTTCAGGATCGCACAGAGGATGAATATATAGAAGGTAAAGTATAGCAAAGATTCGCTCAAACCGAATACCAAGTTAATCCAATGTCGAGTAACCAGTATCCTGCATCTTCTATTCCAAATGATCCCTCAACTTTACGCACGGAAATTCCAATGGGAGAATATAGACAAGCCCAAATAAAGAGAAATCTACAACTGCGCGCCCGGATCATTCAGGCAATCCGCACTTTTTTTATCGATCGGGAATTTCTCGAGGTCGAGACCCCCATCCGCATTCCGGCCCCGGCCCCTGAAGCTCACATCCATGCCGTCTTCAGCGATGATTGGTTTCTGCAAACCTCACCCGAATTGTGTATGAAGCAGTTGTTGGCTGCGGGATTTTCCCGCATTTTTCAAATCTGCAAATGTTTCCGACATAAGGAAAGGGGGGCTAAACATCTCCCGGAGCTCACCATGCTGGAGTGGTATCACTCCGGTTGCAATTACATGAATCTCATGGACGATTGTGAAGACCTCATCTGCTTTGTCGCCCGCCTGGTAAACGAGAACGATAGAATTCGTTATCGCGGTCGCGAAATCCATCTGGCTAATCCCTGGACGCGCATGCCGGTGGCCGCGGCATTTCATCAATTTGCATCGATGACAATGGAAAAGGCCCTTGAGAAAGATTGCTTTGATGAGATTATGGTAAACGATATTGAACCCAATTTGGGATCCCCGACACCGCTCTTTCTTTATGACTATCCGGCGTCATGCGGGGCTCTGTCAAGATTGAAACCCCAAAATGATTTGCTGGCCGAACGCTTTGAGCTTTATATTGCCGGCATTGAGCTGTGCAATGGCTTCAGTGAACTGACCGATCCTGTCGAGCAGAAGACCCGTTTCGAAAAAGAGCAGCGACAGCGTAAATCCTTTGGTCAACCGGTTTACCCGATGCCGCAGAAATTTTTAAGGGCCTTAAAAGACATGCCGGAAGCCGGCGGCAATGCGCTGGGAATCGATCGTCTGGCAATGCTGTTTTGCGACACGGCTGAAATTGATGAGGTGGTTACCTTCACACCTGAGGAACTCTGACAGATGGCTGGATACTGGTGGCTGGATACTGGTTACTGGATTCTGGGAAAAGGAGTCGCCCCCAGCTGTCAAATCCATAGGCTACGATGGTGGAGTCAGATCGCTGTTCTTTTATTTATAAAATCGACAAAATGCCTCTATAATCCAGTATCCAGCATCCGGTATCAAGCATCTTGGTCGATTTTTAGTACAGCTTTCTTGTCTGAATAATACGGCCTAATTATAGACGAAATGACAAGGTCTACAATTAGAAACCTCATGATGCCTCTTCAGCTTCCTGAGACACATCTTCTTTCTTTTTAACAATATATTCTTTAATCCTCGTTCCCTCCATTTCTTTAACGGTAATGACAAAATTCTCGATGTGGATTTCTTCTTTTTCCCTGGGGATTCTGCCGATCTTATCCAGGACGTATCCGGAAAAAGTATCATATTCCTTGGTATCAGGAATCTTCATTTGCAGTTTTTCATTGACATCATCGATCTCTGATTTGCCCAGCACCATCCATTCGTTTGCAGCCAGCTTGACGATATGGGCTTCAAATTTGTCGGTTTCATCAATAATTTCTCCGACAATTTCTTCAAGTGCATCTTCCAGGGTTATCAGACCGGAGACGCCCCCGTGCTCATCCACCACGACGGCCATGTGCTGTTTTCTCCTTTTAAACTCTTGCAGCAAATTATCCAACTTTTTATTTTCCGGCACAAAATAAGGCTCGCGCATCACATCGCGGGCCTCTGCCTGGGCGGATGAGGTTACCTGGTGCATGAATAGATCTTTAACATTTAAAATGCCGATGACATGGTCAATATCTTCCTCGATGACTGGAAACCGGGTATAACCGGACCGGATGACTTCCTCTGGGTCCAGCTTCTCATCGGCATTGATTACAAACATATCCGCGCGGGGTGTCATGATTTCAGAGGCACTGGTATCATCAAATTCAAATATGTTATGGATAAGCTCTTTTTCATCTTCTTCAATTCCCCCTTCTTCCTCGACCACTTCAACAAATGTCAGCAACTCTTCCTCGGTCACCTGTGGTTTTTTCCAAACTTTTCCGGTGAGTTTGGGAATGAAGTTCAGCATGAAAATTATCGGAGCAAATAGAATCGACAGCCAGTACAATGGAATAATGACCAGTCTGGCAATGAGGATATTGTTTCTGGTGGCAATTGATTTAGGAAAGATTTCGCCAAAAATCAAAATAAGAAAGGTCATGCTGCCGGTGGCAATCCCCACTGCATTGTGGGAAACCAGTTTGATGGTAATCGCGGTGGCCAGTGCCGAGGCGCCGACATTTACAATATTGTTGCCGATGAGAATCGTGGATAACAGCCGGTGATGATCGTCTTTCATTTTTTTGATCAGCGAATTTACCAGTCCTTTTTCTTTTGCAAGATGAATGGCTTTGGCCTTGCTGATGGAAAATAGCGCAGTTTCGGCGGAGGAAAAAAATCCGGAGAGCAAAAGGAGGACGAATAAAACCACCAATTGATTAATTAACATCTGTGTTCCTGATATCGGTATCAATTTATTTCTAAGTTGACCTCTTCTCCTTATGTGCGAAGTAATCGTTTATCAATTTATTTTACCGTTATTTACTAATACTATTTGGATAACAGGTCAATTGAGAAGATCGTTACAATATATATGCATAATTACATCAATGACGGACGTCGACGCCCGCGCTTCGCGGAAAAGCCGATGATAAAGCCCACCAGGAGCACACCGGAGCCGGCTAAAAACCATTTGATATATTGATTCATCTCAAGTCCGCTCAATTCCTTATCCAGCGCGTTGGCTCTTTTTGTTTGTTCGGCAAGCCGGGTACTGACTTCCTGATATTTTTTTTTTAGGCTTAAAAATTCAGCCGCACTGGCCTTTAACTCATTATAATCCGTGTCCAGCTTGCTTCGCGCTTTTTCGCTGCTGTCGAGGGACGTCTTGAATGTTTTGTTTTCTTCCTTAAAACGGTCATTTTCCTCAATCAAGGCGTCCGCCTGCTGTTTTAAGACGGTATGTTCGCTTTGCAACTCTTTCAACCGAACAGCGCTGGTTGGTCGAGCGACCAAATACCGGTTCAAAACATAGCCTTCTTTGCCATTGTCAAGTCTCACCATGGACCAGTTTTCCCCGGGTTCTACGACCTCTACCTGCTGACCGGATTCAATCAGCGCTAGAATCTTATATTCTGTGCTCGGACCGGTTCGTAGCGGCAACTTTAACAAATCTGTCACATACCTGGTCTCCGCAAAGCCGACAGCAGAAAAACACATCACGCAAATTCCCAACGACACGATTCGTTTAAGCTGAATTTTCATAACCGCTACACTCCCTGGTAAATGTTGACAAGTTTTTTTTAATATCATATTTTACAACATTTTGTTAAAATAGCAAATTATGCCAACATTGTCTTTAAAAATGTTGGGGCATATGATATTCTTAGAGCAATTCGTCTGTATTTATTTTAATTTAATACGAATTTTTAAAAAAATTCGGATTATATACCAACAAAGTTATTCCTTAATGACACCAAATAGTAGGATGAATTAACCCGTATGATTGCGTATGATTTACAATGCACCCAGGGTCATTTTTTTGAAGGTTGGTTTGAAGATCGCAAGGCCTATCTCGACCAGAAAAAAAAGGACCTGATCACCTGTCCGGTCTGCAACGATACTTCGGTCCACCATGTGCCTTCCAAATTTGCCATAAAATCTTCCCAAACTATCAAACCCAAGGCCACCTCCGCTGAAGAAGCCGCCTTGGCCCAATTTGGAAAAGAAGCTATTGCATTTGTTGAAAAAAATTTTGATGACGTTGGCTGCGATTTTGCAAAAGAAGCCTTAAAAATCCACTATGGCGCCACTGAACCCCGCAACATCCGGGGTGTCAGTACCAAAGAAGAAGAAAAAACCCTCGAAGAGGAGGGAATCCAATTCTTTAAAATTCCAATGCCGGTGCCTCAAGATACGGATTCATAGCGAATCGACATTGAAATGGTGTTTTCACTACAATATTGATTGTAACAACCACTTATTAGCTATTCTCCTCCTCTGGCGGATCTGGTTCCCTTAAGCCTAACAGCTAGCCTTGAAAGGCGCCAATGGGGCTTGTCATTTTTCAAGGCAATGTGCAGGGCCTTCCGGGCGCCGATCAGGATGACCAATTTTTTACCTCTTGTCATGGCGGTATACAACAGATTTCTTTGTAGCAGAACATAATGCTGGGTCACCAGCGGTACGATAACGGCCGGGTACTCAGAGCCCTGGGATTTGTGTACCGAAATCGCATAGGCTGTTGTAAGCTGATCCAGTTCATTGGCTGCGTAAAGGACGGTCCTACCGTAGTAGTCCACTGAAATTTCACTTTTTTGTCCGTCAACACGACAGATAATTCCGATATCTCCGTTATACACTTCCTTTTGATAATTGTTTATCAGGTGCATCACTTTATCGCCGGTTTTAAACGAATTACCCAAGGCCTCCATCAAAACAGGCTGCGGGTTTAGAACCTTTTGCAGAAGTTGATTCAGGTTAATCGTGCCCACCGATCCTCGATGCATCGGCGTTAAAACCTGGATGTCATGTATCGGGTCCAGATCAAATTTAGCGGGCAGCTCATCCCGGCACAACTGAACGATCCTAGCGGCCACCTGATCGGGATCAGGTTGCTCGATGAAATAAAAATCACCAATACCATCAAAACCATTCAGGTTCGTGCAAAGCGGTGGTTCACCCTGACGTACCTTATGGGCGTTTACGACGATAGCGCTTTGCGTGTCCTGGCGGAAAATTTCATTCAGATAGAATACCGCGATGAGACCCGAGTCGATCATATCCGACAGAACATTCCCGGGGCCTACGGACGGAAGCTGGGCGATGTCCCCCACCAATACCAGTACGGCCGATACCGGCACGGCCGCCAGGAGATGATACATCAAAAGAGTATCGACCATAGACGCTTCATCTATGATAACAGCATCGGTATCCAGCGGGTTATCGCGATTTCGCAAAAAGCCGCCGGCAGTGAAATTGTAACCCAACAGCCGGTGGATGGTGCCGGCTTTTCTCCCGGTAACCTCGGCCATCCGCCGGGCTGCCCGGCCGGTAGGGGCGCAAAGCAGCACACATTTGCCCTGGTTCTCAAATATTGTGCTGATTGAACGCAAGAGTGTCGTTTTGCCGGTTCCCGGCCCACCCGTAATAATTACAATGCGATGGGAAAAGACCTGCTCAAGCACCTGAAGCTGTTCGGCCGACAAATTGATGGCAAGTTTGTCATGGACCGCTTTTGATATCCGATCAGCATCGATGGCGGCCGGTTCTTGCGGTAAGGACAGCATGGCCTTCAATCTGTTTGCCAGTCCGGTTTCCGCCAGATATAAATCCTTCATGTAAATGGCACTGGTGGTGTCACCGTTTTCAATAGGCTCCACCACAATAACTTTTGCGGCAACCATTTCGTCGATGGCCTTTTGAGAGGTCCGACGGCTGATTTGAAACAAATTCTCGCAGCGCGAAAAAAGATTTTCTGCTTCAGCGAAAGTATGGCCCTCATCAGCATTTTGCATGATGATGTGGCGAATGCAGGCCCGCACCCGTTGAGGCGCCTCTTGTTCGACGCCCAGTTTTCGGGCAATCGTATCGGCGATGGTAAATCCGGGTCCGGCGAAGTCTTCGGCCAGAACATAAGGATCCTCGCGGATGAAGTCTCTGGCGTCCGGTCCGTATTCTTTGTATATTTTTGTGCAATAGGAGGTCTGGACACCCATTTCCTGCAGGAATTGCATAAGCTCTCTCAGCGTATGGTGCTCTTTCCAAGCGCTTTGAATCATACCAGATTTGGCTTTTCCGATGCCCTCAACTTCAACCAGCCGATCAGGATCGTTTTCAATAATTTCCAAAGTTTGAGTACCGAAAACCGCCACCAATCTTTCAGCCAGCGACGGACCGATCCCTTTAATGATACCGGATGCCAGATAGGCCCGGATACCTTCAGCCGCTGCCGGCAGGCTCACCTCATAGGAGTAAATTTTGAATTGTTGTCCGTATTTAGGGTGGGTTTGCCAGTTGCCTTTGACGATAAGGGTTTCGCCGGGACTGACTCCCGCTAGATAACCGACCACGATGACCCCGCTGGTCAGATGGGGGGGCTTCAAACGCGCAACGGTGTATTGGGTCTCTTTGTTAAGATAGGTGATATGTTCCAGGTTTCCTTCGATGGTGATCAAGGAGGCATTGTTTTTCTGGTATGAATTCATTTAATATGGCAAAGAAAAATTGGCAAGGATCCAGTTGGCAGCATCGAAAAGATCTTTGGCGGTGTAATCCGCATCGATCTGCTTTGCTTTTAGCATATCTTCGGCAACATCGTCTTTGCCGGTTTTTACCAGCACCGCCTGACCGCAACCGGCATTGCGGGCGCACTCGATGTCTTTGGCGCTGTCGCCCACCATAATCGACCTTGGCAAGTCAATATTATATTTGAGCTGCGCCTGCAAGAGCAATCCCGGTGCCGGTTTGCGGCAGTCGCATCCTTCATTCGGCAGGTGGGGGCAGAAAAAAATATCCGTTATCTCGCCACCGCCTGATTTGATGGCGGCTTTCATGATGGCATGAATGTGATCGAGTTCACCGGGAGAGATTAATTTACGGGCAAGTGCTGATTGATTGGTAATAACAATAGATGTGAACCCACCAAACGTCAATAGTCGGATGGCCTCGATGCTGCCGGCAATTAATTTGAATTCGGATCGGTTTTTGATATAATCCGTCGAATCGTGGTTGATCGTGCCGTCCCTGTCTAAAAATACGACGCTATTTAAAATGGTCTGACCCATCTGCTATTCCGCCACCATAAAGGCATCCGGATAACCGTCTTGTATGAGAATCGCTTCATTCCTTACGGCATCTTCCAGGGTGTTAAAGGCCCCTACGCGGACCCTGTAAAAGATCTTATCCCCACGGTCATAAAGGGTGATATGGGCGTTTTTGTATTGTTCATCGAGTTTACGTTTAAGCCTTTCGGCATTTTCACGATTAGCAAAGGCACCCACCTGAAACGTAAAGTTGCCCGAATAATAGTCGCCCTCAACAAAAGTGCGGCCCGTGCCACCGTCGGTGGCCGCAGGCGTACCCAAGGCCACAATTTCGACGTCGGCCGTGCCGGGTCCCACGATCCCGAGTTTTTTAGCCGCCGTATAGGAGAGATCGATAATCCGGCCCCGTACAAAGGGACCCCGGTCGTTGATCCGGACTTCCAATTCTCGTTTGTTTTCAAGATGTTGAACCCGAACGTAGGTGCCAAGCGGCAGGGTTTTGTGAGCTGCCGTCATGGCATACATATCGTAGATTTCCCCGTTGGAGGTTTTTTTGCCGTGAAAATTTTTCCCGTACCAGGAAGCAATCCCGCGCTGACGAAAACCTTTGGAATCCGGCAGGGGCTGATACCATTTGCCAAAAACTTTATAGGGCTTGGGATAACTGGCCGGCTGCTGCGGGGTGGGTTCGCTGGTTGTACAGCCGCTGATGAACCATAATAAGGCCGCAATGACCGTAGCATAACAAATCAATCTAATTTTTACGGAGAAGCAAAATAAGGATTTGATAATTTGATCAATCTCCTCATGATCCGACATAAATGTTTCCCAGGTAAGGATACAGTCTTTACGCCCTTATCGGGTTCTATCAGACAACATGTTGTAAGAAAATGAAGTTTTAACGTTTCAGTCAATTAAATTTCCGGTTTATCCGGATTAGGTTCGTTGTTTTTTCAGTGGCTTTTTGGTCGCCCGTGGCTTTTTGGCCACCCGGGGTTTTCGGGTCACCCGCGGTTTTTTATTTTCCAGAGCCAGTGTGAGTACATCCGCCATCTTATCCACAAAATGGAATTGGATATCTTTTTCAACTTTTTTGGGGATATCCTCTAAATCTTTGCGGTTCCAGGCCGGTAAAATAATCGTTTTGATACCTGCACGATGGGCGGCAAGTACTTTTTCTTTAACGCCGCCTACCGGTAGCACCTGCCCTCTAAGGGTTATCTCGCCGGTCATGGCCAAGTCTTTTCGAATCCGCGTATTGGTCAGCAGGGAAGTCAGCGCCGTCAGCATGGTCACCCCGGCGGAGGGGCCGTCTTTGGGGATGGCGCCGGCAGGCACGTGGATGTGGAGGTCGTGGCTATCAAAAAAATCCTCATCGATTCCAATGGTGGATGCATTGGCCCGCGCAAAGCTTAATGCGGCTGTCGCCGATTCTTTCATGACATCTCCAAGCTGACCGGTCAGGGTTAAGCCTTTTTTCCCCTTCATCGCAGTGGCTTCAATAAAAAGAAGCTCGCCGCCGGTGGGTGTCCATGCCAGGCCTGTTGCCACACCCGGCGTGGTTATGCGAGTCTTGGTTTCTGAGGTTAATCGCACGGGTCCCAGGTATTCGTGAAGATCGGCGGCATTGACATTCTCAGATTTTATTTTCTCCTGAGCAATTTTAGTGGCGACGCCGCGGCATACATTTGCAATTTCCCGCTCTAGATTGCGCAGCCCGGCTTCACGCGTGTAGCCCGCAATAATGTTTTTTACAGCGCTGTTCGTAAATTTAATTTGTTTGGCCGTTATACCATTTTCTTCCCGCTGACGCGGTATGAGATAACGGTTGGCAATTTTTATTTTTTCATCCAGGGTGTATCCGTGAAGCATCAGCACTTCCATGCGATCGCGCAAAGCGGGCGGGATGGTGTCCAGGATGTTGGCTGTAGTAATAAACATCACGTTGGAAAGATCGAAAGGCACGTCCAGATAATGGTCGGAGAAGGAAAAATTCTGTTCGGGATCCAGCACTTCCAACAATGCCGAAGAAGGATCTCCGCGAAAATCGCTCCCGACTTTATCGATTTCATCCAGCATGAACACCGGATTATTCGACTCCGCCCGCCGCAGACCCTGGATAATGCGTCCGGGAAGTGCGCCCACATAGGTGCGTCGATGCCCTCTGATTTCAGCTTCATCACGCACACCGCCTAAGGAAATACGGTGAAACTTGCGTCCCAGAGCTCGGGCAATGGATTGTCCCAAGGACGTCTTACCGGTTCCGGGAGGCCCGGCGAAACATAAAATGGGCCCTCTGGATTCCGGTTTCAGCTTGCGCACCGCCAGATATTCAATAATGCGCCGTTTGGGTTTTTCCAGGCCGAAATGATCATCATCCAATATTTTTCTGGCTTTTTTAATATCCAGGTTGTCCGGTGTACGGTCGTGCCAGGGTAAGGCCGTAATCCAATCCAGGTATGTGGATGCTACGGTATATTCAGCCGAAGAGGGATGCATACGAGACAAGCGGTCCAGTTCCCGTTCGGCTTCTTTGCGGGCCTCATCAGGCAAATTCTTTTCCTCGATCTTTGCCCGGTATTCATCTATCTCAACGCCCGCCTCATCTTTTTCTCCCAATTCTTCCTTGATGGCTTTCAGTTGCTGCCGCAAGTAATACTCGCGTTGACTTTTGTCCATGTCACCCTTGACCTGATTTTGGATTTTACTGCCCAGTTCCAGGATATCGAGTTGATGATTTGCCAGGCGCGTGACTTCTTTCAATCGTTCTTTAATGTCTATCGTTTCCAGGACTTTTTGCTTTTCCATAGGAGTCGAATTGATGGTTGACGCAATCATGTCCGCCATGGTGCCGGCCTCCTGAATGCTTTTGGCCATCTGGGCAATCTCGGGGGGTAGACCCGGTGACAGCTCCACAATCCGTTCAAACTGGGTCACAAGGTTGGACATCAACGCCTCTATCTCATTGTCTTTGGTCTCGATATCTTTGATTATCTTAACACGGGCGACGAGATAGGATTTCCCTTCTTTAAAAGTGGTTATCTTAAAACGGTTCAATCCCTGAACCAAAAGCTGGGTGCGATTATCCTGGGTTTTCGCCATTTTGAGAATCATTGCACTGGTGCCCATCGCGGCCAGATCTTCCTTACCCGGCGTATCCTTGTCTTCAGGTTTTTTAGAAACCATCAAGCCGATGATACGATCTTTCGCCATGGCTTCATCCACCAGCTGGACGGATTCACCTTGCAGGACCACCAGCGGCAGTACCATTTTGGGAAAAAGTGCGGCATCGTACAATGGCAGAATCGGAAGAATTTCCGGTACCTTTTCTGCATCCAATTTAACGGGTGACTGTTCATCAGCCATAATTCCCTCCATAATTCTGTCTCTGTAAATATTTAAAAATTTTCAAGTGAAGATAGGACATTTAGGGTGTCTCTCCGGTTTCAAAATGACCGTCTACCTGAATCCTACCCGTCCTGAATCGGCACCTTGTGCGTCCGTTCCTGCGGCAGTTTAGCCAGCCGAATTTCAAGCAGCCCATTTTGGTAGGCGGCGGAAACCACTTCCGGATCGATGGGTGCCGGCAGAAAAAGGATGCGCTCAAATTTACCGTATTGGATCTCAGCAAGTCGATAGGTCGCATTGTCCGAGCAATGCCTGGCAATTCGATTACCCCGTATCCTGACCGCCTTGCTGCTGATTTCGACATCCAGATCCTCTTTGTCGACGCCCGGAACCTCGGCCAGAATGATGACTTCATCCGGGGTTTCGTTCATGTCCATTGGGGGCTTCCAGGTACGCTCAGCCAACGAGAAACCCGGACTCACCGATCGGAAAATATCATCAATTGTTTTTTCGAATTTGGAACCAAGCTGACCGAAATCATCTAAAAATCGTATTTTGATGTACTCCATTTTCGGCTCCTAATTTTTATAGTTATATGCATCGGGATTTCTACAATTTTATTATGAGCGAAGCAAATCAGCGACCACCAGCAGCGCTGGGGGTATAAGGTTGGCCCCTGGAAGAGGCCGGGGCCACGTCTGCTGGTGGCCGCTGATTCAATTCATAAGCCACCGGCATCGATCAGGTTTGCGCCCATCAAGTTGCCCTCGCAGTAACGGTAGAACCTTTTAAATTCTCATCCCGCCAAGGCGGGGCGGCTTATGAATTGAGTTAACGTGGTTTTCTTCTCCGCCATAACAAGTTGGTGGAAAATAACACCAAAACATTGGTTTGTAAAGAGAAGGCGGAATGCGGAAGGGGGAAAGGGGAAGTCGGAAAGATAAGCGCATATGGCGAAGGTCAGAGTGAATCGCGCAAAAAACAAAGGACCACATGTCATAAGTTGCCCTGACTCATACTTGAATTGACAGAATTGGAAGGCAAATCAGCGACCACCAGCAGAGCTGGGAGTAGGAGGAAGGCCCCTCGAAGTAGCCGGAGCCTTGCTCTGCTGGTGATCGCTGATTTGTGGTTATTGTTATTTCGGTGTCTCCTTAGCTTCTTCCGCCTGTGCAGCGGCGGCAGCCGCTGCCGCACCGGCTTGGATAGCTTTCTTATCATGTCCATCGGTTTCTTCCCCCGGCGGCATGTAAACCGTCACATTTCGATGGGCAAATTCTATGCCGTTTTCTCTGAAAGACTCCTGTATCATCCGGAACACCTCCCGTCGGATAACAAATTGCCCGCCGGGAACCGTCTTATACTTCAAGCGCATGATCATGGCGGAGTCGTCCAATGCTTTGACCCCCTGGGACTTGATTTTTTCCAGCAGGTCGGGCCCCATTTCCGGATCTTCTGCGATTACCAGGTTGATCTTTTTAATGATTTTACGGACCTTATCCACATCTGTGTCATAGCGAACCCGAAAATCAAGCTTGGTAATGATATAGTCACGGCTCATATTGGTCACGGTGCCCATATCGCCGAAAGGTATGGTGTGCACCGGGCCCCGGGCGTTACGAAGCCTTAACGAGCGCAAGGAAATGTGTTCCACCGAACCGGTAGTACCGCCCGTTTCTATATAGTCACCCACCCGAAAGGCATCGTCGATCAGAAAAAATACCCCCGCGATGATATCTTTGACCAGGGTCTGCGCACCAAAACCAATCGCCAGACCGATCACGCCGGCGCCGGCAATCAATGGACCGATGTTAATGCCCATAGACGCCAGAATGATCAAGGCGACGATGACAAACATGACGGCAAACACAAACTTACGCAGCAACACCAGCAGGGTTCCCAGGCGAGACCCACCGGCACCACCCTCCTCTGCTTCCCCGTCATCTTCCGGCATTTCCTCTCTAAGCTTTTGATCGATTCTGGCTTTGATCAGCTGCCAGGCGATAAAGCTGAGCAGCAATATCGCCAGGATACTAAGGGCACTGCGGGTAAACACACGGCCGATCGACAGATCAATACCCCATAACCGCATCGCGGAAAAGAAAAGAAATACAATTAAAAAGATCCGGAAAAAACGTCGAATCAGCGGGATGTAATTCGCGATATCCATTTTGCCGGCAGGCTCCGGCTGCTCCTCGGATTCCGGTGGTGCATCGCCGCTCAGATCAATCGTTTCGCGAAACTCGCCCGAAGCGATTTTCAATAAGCGCTGAACCCACTGATCCACTCCGATAACAATGGGAATCAGAAAGATGCTGAGGATCAGATTCACGACCGTTACGTTTTCCTCGTTGAGTGCTTTGGCAACCCAGATTCCACCTGCTATCAAAGTATAGAGGATGGCAAAATAATGCCAGTTCCTGGCGAATCCAGCCCGCAGTGAACCTTTGCTGAGCTCTTGCTCGGTATTTTCCCCCAAAATTGCCTGGCGCACCCTTTTGCGGCTTTGCCAGATCATGATCACCAGTGCCAATATAACGACGGCCCCCTCCGAGCCGAGCGACATCAGGTATAACTGTCCACTGACGCTGAAATTTTGAAGAATATTGGTGACTCCGGCGATCAGCCCCGCAATCAATACAATTCGAAGGATCCAATTATACATAAAAGATGCATCTTGGTCCGCCATGGGGACCAAGCGCAGTGAAGCGGCTTTGGGAGAAAATATGACCCTGGCGCCAAAGATGAAGACCATGATATAGTAGCTGATAATCAGGTAGATGGAAACAATATCATAACTCGGTTTTCCCTCCTGGTAGATCATTACAAAGAGAATAAATGTAGTCAGGATATAAACACCGATGCCCATGGCATCCAGCAGTATGCGTGAAAGGATCCTTCCAAAAAAATGTAATTTTCCCAGTCGCACGGCATTGATTAAGTTTTGTCGGATGTCGGCGGTGGTTCGTAAGAACAACCAGCGCAACACCAGCCCCAGGGCGATGATCATTGCCAAACCTACGATGGTTCCAAATAGATAAGGGATGCCTTTTCCGGCCGATAGCTTCGCGATCACATCGGTCCTCTGGACGGCACTTCTATCCTCTCCGCTAAAAATGCCGCCAACACGTTTTAAAACAGTTGCTGCTGCCTTGGCCGCCCCATAAAAACTGTCAACAATCTTGTTTGGTGGACGCCCTTTCTCCGACGCCGACCGCTTTTCCGCATCCTGTTTCAATTTTTGAATATGGGCTTGCCTGACCTGCTCATCAGTCATACCGGCAACGTGCGAATCGATCTCCTCGGAGGACTGGAATTCCAACTGAGAGTTGGATTGTCCGGCCTTAGCATCCTGTGCAAACACCGGAAACGTTGGCATGAATACATAAATCGCCAGCATGAAAGAAATGCAACATAATATTTGTCTCCAATAGCGCTGTTTCATTTTCCGCCCCCTTTCATTATTAAAAGTTACCAGCGAACTTCGTCAAGATAGCTTTTGCGGCGAACTCACTGCCATCACCATCTAACAGTTCATTGCAGTTTATTGCTTATCAGGTGTTGCCCGTTGGTAAAAATTGTCAGGATTCTCCTCATTTTCTATCCTTTGCTTAAGCTTAGTTTGCAGCATGTCGATATGCATGCGCAGGTGGTAAAGTTCTTCTGAATATGAGAGCGGCACTGAGATATTGGAAACTTTTTCTTCGATCCCTTCGAGCTTGACCAGATACTCCTGCAGACGTTCGGTTGCTTCTTGCTTATGCCTTTCCGGGTCAAACGCACGCAGTTTTGAATACCAGCGATAGATTTTGGATCGGATTCTCCAGCGATAGATTAACGGCATTAGCTTAAACAAAGGCAAAACCACCGCAACCAACGGCAGGAGCAAAATTGCCATGCGGCTGACCAAGATGGCTATCCAAAAGGGAAGATAGCGCTGCAGGAAAGGCGGGCCGGATTTGTAAAACCGCTCTGCCTCCGGGCTCAATTTGAAATCCAGATATTTCGGCGCTGGAAATTCACCCTCACGTTCAAAGTCTCCACCGAATTTATGAACGACTGTCGCCGCCTCCAAAAGTAAATTGATCAGGGCCGGATGCAGATCCGATCGTGCCACCAGCTGGGTGGTCGGCGCCACCAGGGTCAAATCACGGGCAGGGATATTGGCCGCTAAATCGATCACACCTTCGGGCACTTTCAACACATACAGGTAATGATAAAGCAGTGCGTAGGCCTCAGCCCGCTCAAGTCCCATCAGTTTGACAGATTTTGAGTCAATCAGTTTAAGAACGTGGGCGGCACGATGGGTGGACACAAAAAAGGCAACATCCACCTCAGCCTTTAAGAGCATCTCGGCGGCTTTTTGGTAACCGTATGAAAGAATTCGGCTATTTTGAGAATCGATGCCGTTCAGTTTGAGCAACCGCATGGTTAAAACCTTTGTACCACTGCCTTCTTTTCCGACCGCCAGCCGCAGTCCTTTCAGATCCGGAATTCGCCGCAACGCCAGGTCGTTGCGATAAAAAATCCACAACGGCTCGAAAAATAAGCTGCCCAGTGATACCAGATCGGTGTCTGGGGCCAACGATTTCATACTGCCCTGAACGAACGCAACGTCCACTCCGCCTGATTCCGCACCCAGCAGTTTAAGATTTTCGGCCGAACCGGCCGTGTTTTTCAAATCCAGCGTAATGCCCTCTTTGGATAAAATTTCCTGATAGGCTTGCGCGAAATTAAAATCGGCGCCTTCCGGCGGCCCGCAGCCGATGGAGATGCGCCGTGGCGGCAACGGATCCACAAAATAAAATGCAATAAGGAATGCCAGGATCGCAAGTACCACAGCCGGGCAGAGAATGATAAGCTTTTCTTTTAAACCGATTTTTACATAATTTCTAATTTTTAGTTTCATCCTGATTACCCCGTTGGAAGCGTTAAAATAGGCGCAGCACCGGCAGGCGTGGGCGCCATAAGCCGGAACAGGACGATAATGAGGCTTAAGGCCCGTTTGCTGGTAATATCGGTGTGATCGATAAAGTACCAGTAGTCCTGGTAACGTACTTTGGCAAACACATCTTGCGGACGATTTTTACTTGAATGCATTCTAAAGGAAATCAGCCCCTTGGCTGCTTGACCGTCACTGCTCTGCAGCCCGTAGTCGATGACCCGTCCCTCTTCGAGGTAGGCAAGCGGAACTTCAACCCCTCTGGCCATAAATTCCATCATCGCCATGACGGAACGCGTTTGGATAGATATTTCATCGTCTTTTATATTGGTGACCCGTTCTGTTATGCGAAACCGGTTGCGGTTGGTGAGCCCGATGAGCTGTCTCAACTCGCCGAGCAGGGGACGCAAATCTTCCGGAACTTCCTCGGCGATCAAAAAATAGCGCTCGCTTTTTCCATCCTTTTCAACCTGCTGAACTTCAATAACCTTCCGATCACTGAGGATGAAAATTAACTCAATCATTCTTTCAAACCGTTTAAGTTTCTTGAACTCATCTTCAAACTGCGTTTTCGAGTCGCCATACCCGGTGGCGGGAATCTCTCCAAATGACATGTTTTCCGCCGCTCCCAGTCGCTGGATGCCAATTCGCATGAAGACGTCAATCGGCCAGCCTGCCTGAGCAGCGGCGAAAATCATTTCAGATGGGATGTCTGAAAGCAGATGCGCTGAAAATTCCTGCCCCTCGACAGGGAGATACGTAATGGTCGGGCGCTCTGAAAATCTCAGATTCGTATCGCCGATGAATATGTCATTTGTGCCGGCACCCGATTCGAAGATACCGCTCAGGCCTAGACTGCTGTCATACTCATATTGGGTCAGCACTGAACTGACGGTTAAAAACACCGGCACTTCCAGGTAGCGACTGCGAACAATATTCAGAAGCATTTGTTCTCTGGTTGATTGGGCAATGGCGGCGTTATAATCGAATCGATCCGCCGGCATACGCTTGGCACCCCGAGCCGCACATCCGGAGATCATCAACAGTGCTGCAAAGATTAGAACAGCAGCCTGGTAGCTTGTCTTTTTATTCTTTTGCCCCGAGTAGTATATTATAATCTGCATATCAAACCTTCCGGACGTAAGTCTTACTTGTCCCTTAATTATCGACCTGGTAATTTAATTTTAAAATAGCTCCTTATATTGGACATTAGCGGGCAAAATGGAACCTTCTGCGAGCAAATGCGAATAAACAAATTAAACATAGATAGAAAATGCGCAGCATTAAATTAATTAATCCGTGGGCACTTTGATTGTTGGATAACCTCTAGTATTCACCTAAAGATTTATAAACTTGAATATGCTATTTTTCAAGACGGATTAATTAGCTTCTTATTCAAAAAATTATAAATCAGCCTGGCGATGACATAAGCTCCCATTGCGATAAGAATAAACAGAACTCCCTGCCGGAAGGAATGATCGATGATCTCTTCACCTTCATTGCCCACTTGATCGATGGCCTTAACGAGCTCGGGCAAAAGCTTTTCCAGACCCACCGTGCCGACAAGTTGATTGGTTGTTTCGACCAGCCCGGTTGCCTGCTGCTCTTCAATCAATATTGCCTCGAGTGCATTCTTCTGCTCGCCGATTAGGCGATCCATGAATTAACTGATGAATGCCTCGCGTTCGATGGCAACTCTTGCCATCACGTCATTCAGGGTTTTTTCACTCCATGTTATCTTCGTAGATGATACGCCCCAATGTTGTCACCGCGACCATGTCCAGCAATCCCACCTGCGGATTCGGCTCGGCCGCGATGGTATAGACTGCCGATTGGGAATATACCAGGTCGCTTAATATAACTTGGCGTGCCTGGGGCTGGGGGTTTAAAGTTTCAAAATCTTCCAGGGCCTGAGTGATAATGCTCGCAAAACGGTCGGCATAACTCATCAGTTCAGATTGCAGCTCGGCCTCGGTCATGACATATCCTTTTTTCTTGTCTTTTTTGGCGGCAAAACCGAACGTCTGAGCGATTAAAAAA
>Ga0316196_10000324_pt1 | contig 17713 bp, 16 predicted proteins | sample Eddsed2cm_MG_FD_204938 | JGI IMG/M metagenome (GOLD analysis project Ga0316196, IMG submission 204938) | Coastal sediment microbial communities from Maine, United States - Eddy sediment 2 cm | ecosystem: Environmental > Aquatic > Marine > Coastal > Sediment | place: USA: Maine | collected... | reverse complement strand
ACCTTGAATAGAAACCAAAGTTAGGCAGCAAGTGCAACAATTTGTTGGGCGGCTGTTCGGACTTCGTTTAAAATTGATGATATGCTCTAAACTCGCCCTAAATTTTACGGAGTTCGATCTAAAGATTCCTTGTCAGTTTAGATACATACGCCCGATAGTCGATCTATCGTTCAATGATTCTATTGGGCTTCAATTTCGATTGCAATACCCTCAACTTCTGAGCAAGTGTAGCAGAAAATATTATAAATTGGGACGAATCCATAAAGACTGTTGGTAACTGAGACATTTATCAAGGCATCTCCGCCATTTGCAAGGGCGTTATCTATTGCTTGTGTAACCGTTGAGTCTCCCCATGGTACGACTCCTAATAAAAAAAAACGGCAGGCACGCCCTTTGACAAGTCCAATCTCTTTAAATGAATAGGAGGAGGTAAGAAGTGAACTAGGATTTGCTTGGCTTTTTATCGCCATTCCCATATTGCCAGTTGAAGAACAACCTACAATAAAGATTATCGCCACCGACAGAATAATAATCTTCTTCATAGTAAACTCCTTCTTGCGGCATGGGAAATGCCTTTTTTTGGTTTCAGAACGAAACCGGAGTGAAACTACGATATGTTAAGCATATCCCAAACACAAAAACCCCACCTCTACAAAAAAAGTGGGGTTCTATAATTCAACCATGGCAATCTCCACAGGGTTTACCGTCGGTTTAAATATGGATAATTAAGTTTTCCGTATCAGATCTTATATTTAGATGTCAACACAATAATTTTACACCGGCTTCGGCCAGTTTTTATTTTTCTTTAAGCGATTAAAATTTTGTACCCTAAATTCAGAACTATTGACGTGTCCTAAAATTTGATGCAACCCAAATGTCAGTGGTGGCGCCAAGAATAATTGAGATCCGCTTTAGACTGGCAGTCGAATGGTGATGGTGCACCCGGGACCGTCGTTGTCAGACGCAGTTACGGTGCCGCCCATCAGGTGGATAAATTTTTTTACCAGGGCCAGCCCGATGCCGGTTCCGCGGGTGGTGCGGGTAAGGGAGTTGTCCACTCGATAAAAGTCGTTGAAGATTTTTTTTAGAGCATGGCGCGGGATACCGGGACCAGTGTCGGACACCATGATTTTCACCCCATCCGGCTCCTGTACGGTTCGGATAACGATTTCACGTTCAGGAGCGCTCTTACCGAATTTGATGCTGTTTTCAATCAGGTTGATCAATACCTGAATCATCACTTCGCCGTCATATTGAAAAGGCCGCAGCCGATCCGGCCTCACGGTTAGGGTGAAGCCTTCCTGTTTAAGCTTTTCGGCCATGACCGCCTGGGTTTCAGCAATCACCTCTTCAAAAGTGCCTGTCTGCAGGTTGATGTGGCGCTGGCTTTTTTCCAATTTGGACATTTCCAGCACATTGTTGATGAGTCGGGACAGGCGCACACCTTCCGAGTCCAGAATACGGAAATATTCCTGTTCGCGCTCCGGGTTTGCGGCAATGCCCTGCTCCAGCATCTCGATATACATCCGGATATTGGTCAGCGGGGTCTTCAATTCATGGGTCACGGAAGAAACAAATTGGGAGCGTCGCTCGGAAAGGTCGACAATGGCCCGCACACTGCGGTAAATGGCAAACAGGCCCAACAAAACGATCATCGCCAGCACGATCAACATGATGGACAGAATTTGGCGGCCATCGGACCGCGGAATCCGATCGCAGGTTAACGAGGCTTTTAGAAAACTAAAGGGAGAGGGAAAGCCGCGGTTGAGAATGAAATCGGGATTTTGGGAAATCTCTCCGGTTTGCATCGCCTTGGCTTCGCGCTCCTGATCTACCACGCTAAGCCTTAGTGCGGTAAATTGAGACAAGGGCTGCGTCAGAAAATAGGTCCGGGTGAGATAGTCTAAAAAAGCGTCTACTCCCAGGAGAAACCCCTGGCGATATATCTGGTTCTTAATCATAATCCGCCGGAAGATAAAGATCTGTCCATCGTTTAAAAAGACAGCGCGCAAGGGCGCCACCTCTACCTGAAACCCGGCTGCGTCATCGGTGTCGACCTCGGCCGCCGGTTGACCGGCATCTGCCGATTCCGCTGCAAAGGACTCTTCGAATTGGCGCTTTTTATAGCTCAGCGTTTTATCCCCTACCCTACCTTCGGCCATACTAAGAACATCCTTACGATCTTCGGGTTTGCCGGCAAGAGGAGCGCTGTTCCTCATCACTTGCGGTGACGCCGGTTTGGCAATATTGGCCGCCTGACCGACGGTTATCTTTTCGAGTCGCTTCTCTGTTTGCCCCAGATATATTTTTGAGCGCTGGGCCCGCGATAAATCCAGGTATCTGTCGGCCAATCCGGTTTCTTGTTTACCCTCTTTTTCGGCGACGATTTCAGCCGGTTTGGATTTAACTCTATCTGTCACCGTCAACCGTTTACGGTTAAAGATCTCGTTGGCATCTTTCAGCTCTGATATGAGCTTGGCGTGCTCGGGGGGTATTTGCCCGCCGGTCTCCACCAGGGGCGTTTGAAACGAGCCGTCGGGATTATTCTGAAAATATCCGCGTATATAGTTTCCCCGGGGTATTTGGGACAAAGGAGACCGCTGCGGCTCACCGACGCCCCGTCTCCCACCGGGCGGGAACACCTCATAATTGAATTCGTCGATGGCGCGGCCTTCTTCCGTTTGCACCAACACCGCTAATGCCTGTTCCATCTCGTCAAAAAGGGTTTCTGCGAAATATCGCAAGGTAGTTGCTTCTTCCTGCTCCAGCCCGCGGTAGGTTTTAAATACAAAAAAGGCAAGCGGTATGCAAAGCGCCAACGAAAAGATCAGTATTAAAAGTTTAAGCTTTTTCATATTGAGTTTCGCTAGGTACGGGGCTCAATTGTCTCACCGACTCCACCCCTAAGCCGGTATTGAATATTAAATCATCCTCCAACCCACAACTAACAACTCGTAACCCGCAACCCGACGTCTTTTTTCCGACTTCCCTCCGGGGCGTAGGCCCGTACGGCCCCTCCGGGCCAGAGGCCGCATTCCAGCATCCGAATTCTTCCTTATGCGCTATGCGCCATGCCCCTTGCCTATTTAGCGCCCAACCCGCAAATCATCTGATCATCTTTTTCTATCCCAAATCCCATATCTCAAATCCCAAATCGAAAGACCCGCTCCCCGTCACCCCGTCTCCAGCCGATACCCTTCACCCCGAATCGTTGAAATCAAGGGCGTGTCCCCGATCAAAGCTGAAATTTTTTTTCTCAGCTTGAGCAAATGGATATCAACCGTGCGCGTTTCGATGTCGGCGTCAGCATAATGCCACACTTCGGTCAGAAGCTCCTTTTTCGAGACGATCCTGTCCTGGTGGCGATGCAAAAATATGATGATATCCATTTCTTTGCGGGTTAATTCCACGGATTGGTCTCCAATCTGAGCCATCAGGTTCTTACCGTCAAAAAAAATGCCGCGACAATGAATTTCTTCATCCCCCAGATTTTTTCCGGTGCGCCGCAATACGGCTTCAACCCGCACCATGACCTCCCGCAGGGAAAAAGGTTTGGTAATATAATCATCGGCCCCGGATTTAAATCCCGTGACAACGTCATCTTCAGCCCCCTTGGCCGTGATGATAATAATCCCCTGGGTTGGTTTTTCCTTACGGATCGCTTTGCAAATTGAAAATCCATCCAATGTCGGCAACATCACATCCAACAGAATCAGATCAAATTGTTCATCCACTGCCACCCTGTGGCCTGCGCCACCGTCTTCAACACCTTTGACTTCGTAGCCGTTGAATACCAGTACATCCAATAGACCACGCAACAGGGCCGTGTCATCTTCCACCACCAGGATCCGCGCTTTGGTTTGTTTCAATTAATGCTTCTCCCAATTTTATAGACGTAATCTATAAAAGTTCATTTAATATTTGTGAACATTTTATGACAACGAAACAATACAACCATCGGACAATCTGTAATGAGGTTATACTACGTCTAGCGTATATCAGATGTTCACAAATTCAAAGTAAAAGTTATGTAAATATTCTGCTGTTTTCTTTTACACTTCTTTGAATTGCATTTGGCAGCTGCTGAAGTAAAATTAAAATATGGAAGCAAAAGTAGTTCTGAATTTTAACCGAAAGGAGCCTATCATGAAACGAACACGATTGAAAAACATTCTACTGATCTCCATTCTTATCGCCGCCACCGGTGTGGCCATGGCCTATTCATCAAACACGATCGGTGTACTTCGGTCGAATTGGGTTTCCGGCCCATCTCCCTATGGTGCAGGAAATGATGGGATTCTGGGGATGTCCGGCCATCTTATCCAAAACAAAGTTCTTCTGGGGTCCAACGGTATCGTGGGCTGCAACCTCACGCTACAGGCCGCAGAATTGCCGACAACCGACGGCCGTGAAGCCCGAAATGTGGATATGGTGATCGTCCTCGACCGCAGCGGTTCGATGAAAGGCCGCAAAATAGAGGATGCCCGCCGGGCGGTGTTGGCGTTATTGTCGAGCCTGTCCGACCAAGATCGCTTTGCGCTGATCACCTATTCGGATGGTGTTCACATCGCCTCCGGCCTGGCCAATGTCACCGCTGCCAACCGGGCCGGCATGGTCTCGGCCGTCAACACCATCCGGGTAGGTGGAGGTACCAATCTCGGCGCCGGCTTGCAGGCCGGAATCGACATTCTTTTAGCTTCAAGTCACCATCTGAATGCAGCCAAAGTCATTTTGATCTCCGACGGCCTTGCCAATAAAGGGCTAATAGATGTCAGGGCGCTGTCCGATATTGCCGCCGTGGCCGTGGAAAAGGAATTTGCCGTCAGCACGGTGGGTTTAGGGATCGATTTCAACGAGCATTTGATGACAGCCATCGCCGACCGGGGAACCGGCAGCTATTATTACCTGGAGAATCCGGCCGCGTTTGCAGATGTATTCCAAAAAGAATTTTACAATACCCAATCAGCGGCCGTGACCGGCGTGAAAGTCCAATTACCTCTGAATAGCGGAATCACCCTGATCGATGCCGCCGGATACCCGATAATTAATCACAATGATTACCTGGTTTTTTACCCGGGCAACCTGCGTTCCGGACAAACTCGCAAACTGTTTCTAACCCTGAAGGTTCCGACGAATCGTCAAAAGACGTTTGAGCTCGATACAATTAAACTCAGCTATCAGTACGACAACCGCACTTACGAAACCGCCCTGGAGGAACCTCTTACGCTTGCCTGCGTGAGTGATCAAAAGAAAGTGTATTCTTCCATCAATAAAACGAGCTGGTCGGAGAAAGTCGTCAATGAGGATTTTAACCGCCTCAAGCAGGAAGTGGCGGCCGACATAAAATCCGGAAAAAAACAAAGAGCCTTGAAAAAAATAGACCAATACTACGAAGAACGGGAAGCTGTAAACGCGGTGGTCGGTTCGGCACCCGTTGCTGAAAATCTGGACAAAGATCTCAAAGTGCTGAGAACCTATGTAAACGATACCTTCGAGGGCGCACCGGCAGCTGTGCGGCAAAAGCAAAAGTCCAATGCCAAAGCCCTCCAATTTGAAGGCTACAGTGGTCGCCGTCAGTAACCCCGATGGATTCTCGGCGAGCACAGAGGTCGGCCCTGCGTGTCATCTTGTTCATCGAATGCAGCACGCAGGGCTTGCCTCCGTGAATGCTAAGTTATTATTGCGCTGGAGGACTGTGGCAGGATTAAAAAAAAACAAACCATCCAAACCACAAGGAGGAACCATGGCAATTATTGCCAGAATCGTTAGAATTTTTAAAGCCGACATTCATGGTGTCATGGACCGGTTGGAGGATCGAAGGTTGCTGTTGAAACAACATCTGCGGGATATGGAGGAAGTACTTCATCGCAAGGAGGCTAAACTCAGAAAGATGACGGCAGGTCACAATCAAAAGCAAAAGGAACTCGCTGACTATCGGCAGCAGTGGGAAGCACTGGATCATGACCTGACGGTGGCCCTGCGCAAGAACAAAGATGACATCGCCCGAATGCTCATCAGAAAAATGAAGCCTCTGGAAAATATGAGTGAAGAACTTACCCGTCATTTGAATGCTTTGAATGAAGAAATGATACAATTTAAAAACCACCTGAAGCAGCAGCGTCTCCGCTATGAGCAACTCAAATACCGAACTACCGAATACCTCCGCAGGACACAGATGCAGCAGTGGGAAAAAGATGTGATTGATCCGGTCTCTGCGGGTGGTTACGACGCGCCGACTGATGAAGAGATTGAATTGGAGTTGTTGAAGCGCAAAGAGGTACTGGAAGCTCATAATGAATCGGCCCCAAATTAATATATCAATTTCGCCCTTGATAAATTCACAGCCCCTTTTATTGGTTTCAGGTTTCGCAGAAGGATTCATCGGGCTTGATAAAGTCCAAAAAAAGGAGCTATTTTCTTAGTAATATACCAAATCTAAATATAGGAGGTATTGCGATATGATAACATCACAGCATCCGATCCGAACGACCCTATTCTTTGGTCTGATTTGCGGACTGTCTTTTATCCCCTTCAAGCTAGCGCTGGGCTACCTGCTGCCCGGGTCCAAACCAATGTACCTGGCCCTCTGGCTGTCCGTGGCTGGCTATTCATTGTTGTTGAGTCGTTGGAACAAAAAATCGATTCTGTCCAGTGGGTTTCCACTCTTGCTGCTCTTGGTTATGTCTTTTCTGGTGAATTCCCTTGCCACTTATTACCTTCTCTCTTTGGTGTTCCTTAGCTGGATTCGCAGTGAGATCTGTTTTCCAAATCCTGACGGCCGAAAACTGATCGTGGAATTGCTGCTCTGTATTCTTGGCGGGGTCCCGGTGGTCGTGTTCACCCCCGCTTTCGCATCTGCCTGGGTGCCGGGCATCTGGATGTTCTTTTTGATTCAGGCGCTTTTTTTTGCGATTTTTGAAATGAAGGCGATTGCACCGGAAGACCCATATCAGACAGATCTTTTTGAACGGGCCGGCAGGCAAGCGGAGGCCATTCTGTCAGATCTTTGAGGTTGCCGGAGGCAAACAACCGTTTTTGATTCTGAATTGACATTAATCATCAAATATTTGGCGCCTCCGGTAGATCAAGTTACACCGCACTCGAGTCAACTATATGATAATCCAGAACTTTTCTTTGAATCCCAAATTGGTCCGAATCTTGCTTCATAAATTCAAAACAGTGACTGGTGTTATTCGATGTATTTATGGAGGGTAATTGTATGGGAGCAAATCTGAACAAAACCGAAATGTCTTTATTCATCATTGATAAACCCGAATGGAAAAACGGTGCCGTCGCAATCGGTGCACCAAATTTTGCCCAAAACATTGTTTGGTATCCGACAATAGATACCCCTAAAAAGGATCCGGCAAAGAATACCTGGTCGGTTTGTCCTCATTTATCCCAACCGGATTTGGTCTATCGATACTATATGGCTTCGGGGCTCATAACCATCGTTTTGGGTAAATGTTTCTGTGAATCCTGTCTTGATATGATTTTATCCAGTGATGATTTGTCGGAATTGATCGGATCAAGTAGACCCATGACGGATCGGCAGTTTCAAGAGGATTTTATTAGTCCTTTGATGGACAGCAATTATAATTTTACCAAACTTCTGGGGGATAGGCCCGACGTTCATACGTCCCCAAAGACCTGGATCACCTGTTCCCACACGATCACACAAGACAACCTCAAGAAGCTCTACGCCGCCGGTGGCCAAATTTTTATTTTTGAAAGTTTTTTTACCTGCCAGGATTGCTTTGAAAAAATTCCAACCGACAGTTTGGTGGACCTGCTCTATTCGGGGGCATCCATGACCGATGCCTTTTTTCAAGAAAATATAATTGATCCGCTCTATACAATCAATTATGAGAGCTTGGATGCGGTTGGGCACTTTAAGCGCTGCAAGAATCATTCGGTTTAAGGGCCGCGGAAACTAAGCTTTTTCCCAGACTACGCTCGGAAAGAGTGGTCCCTGCTGGGGCAGCAAATTTAATATTGACAATCTTCAATCAATGCCAGTTGTGAATTGCTGAAACCTCTATTTTCTCGTAATATGTTGTCAAAAAAATGGACTCGGGGTTTATTATCACTTAAACAGCGAAAAGACGATCCAGAACAAAACACCCTGTATTAACCAGCCGATGAAGCAAACGCCGACCGCCCTCCACGTGCTCTTGTAATCAAGGGCTTGTCTGACTGCGATGATCATGGCAACCAGCATCCAGATTCCGCATACAACAAAGATGATGGTTCCCAGCAACGGTACGACCCCAAATATACGCAACACGCCCGGTGAACTTGAAAAACCGGTTGTTCGCAATAGCTCTCCGTAGTCGGCCTCGGTCTGGGGTTCCGGCAGTAACTTTGTCCCCACATAAAAAGTAATCAACGCCCAGATGAACCACCCGGCAAGGGCAGCGATGGTTCCAAGCAATAGCCCGTTGATACCTGTCGCACCGACACTCCCGATTCCGGCTGCCAAACTGGCCAGAACTACCACTCCCATGGCTTGCCCCATGGCCTGTTTGTCCGCTTCTACTTCTTCATATAGATTGACATCCAATTTTGCGGCCCGGACCATTCGATTTGCGAAACTCGACATATCCGTACTCCTATTTGAGATCATTGGGTAATGACACTATTTAAGGCCTAAGATGGTGAAAATTCTCATATTGGACCGCTTAACTTTATTCCTATTTTTATTCCTCTTTTTGGGTGTCAGGTTTCAGGTGTCAGTGTTCATCGCTGCCTCTGGCCAACAAAACGGCCAGTTTGATCGAATTACTAACTTCATGAAAATGGTATCGAAATTCATGAAGTTAGATATGAGGATATGCTATTGCCTCTACCTTCCCTGACACCAGAAACCGAGTTCGCGGAACAAAAACAGTGTAAAAAGCTAAGCATATGAGCATCAAGTCACAAGTGCATTTTCATCACGCCAGTCAAAAGGTTTCGGTTGCATGAACATTTTTTTGCCGAACGATTGAAGCGTTTATTACTGCTTGCTAAAAATGTACTCCTGATAGTAAAATGTAAAATTGTATGGAATTAGTTGGGCCAACCGCTGATAGACGCCGTCAGATAACTAAATAAGAAATTAAAATGATTAAAAAAATCATATCAGGAGGCCAACCCGGAGTCGAAAGAGCTGCTCTGGATGCCGCCATAAAACTCAATATACCACACAAAGGCTGGACGTATAGGACGCGAAGAACGGACGAGGGCATCTTACCGGATAAGTATCGTGTAAAAGAATCAGAAGATATTAGCTTTTCGGACCGGATAGAAAAAAATGTGCTTGCTGCCGACGCAACTGCGATATTAACCCGCGGCGGCCTTACGATCGGACTAAAAATAGTTAAAGATTGTGCTGAAAAGCACAACCGACCTTATCTTCATATCGATTTAAACGAAAATCCACTTAACTCGGCGTCGGCGTTAATTCGAAAATGGATGATCAACAACCAACTTGAGGCAATATATTTCACAGGTTCAAAATCAATCGACGATACCCACCTAAATCAGGAAGTTATTCGGATAATCGAAGGTATATGCCGTATGGAAAGCGAGCAAGAACAACTGCCGGGTTTTTCGGAAAAAGATGACCATTTCCAATCGTAATTCAACGGATCAATAGGCCATTCTTTTCGTTGAGAGGCACAATCGCACCTCTTTATCAAGGATAGCGATTGCTTTGGAAAATTTATCACCGCTCAACGCATGGGGCCCTGATTCCACTTTGACCAATCCACGCTTTTCGGCTTCACTAACTGTAAATTTCCTCAGCTTCCTTAAATTCCCATATCTGATAATAATCTGTTTAAGCTCTACCTCATCATCGTTGATGTAAACATACGAATTTGTTGAACTCATAGGCTCTCCTTCAAGTCCAAATAGGTATTTAAGTAAAACACACCATTTCCAATGGGAAAAATCAATTGCTAGGCAGAACTATCAGGTACGGTTTTAGATGTCAAGAGGAGGACTGAAAATAAAAAAATGAACAGATATTAAGAGAGTTTCGGGTTCGTATTATAGGACGCGGACAGATGTCTCGAGGCGATGGTCGCGTTTTTTATAGATACTGATGTATATTGAGTTTACGCTTAATTTATTTACAATTATTATAGGTTCCTTTGATATCAGGGCCTGGGCCTTCCGAGAAGTTTTTCCGACGGAGGTCAGGAGCCTTGAAACTTGGTCCGAAGACAAGCAATATCTTTCTATACAACTTGTGCCTGTAGGCAGTCTTAAAGTACCAACTTCAGCGGAATTGGAATCAAGCATTTTTAGAAATCTTGGAAACAGCCAGACCACAAGAATTGCAATAATCGCCAGTATTAAGAGTATTTCAATGTAGGTTAATCTATTACGTTTTCCCATCAGCTCTTCACCGGTCAGCTTTTGTCAGCGAACCGAACATCAGTAAATGAATGGTATTGAAACTTTGATTTCCAAGATAACAACCGTCCTATCAGTTTATCTCAATTTGCGCCAAAAATGAGGCCTCCGATTCAGAGACGGGAGCGGTCTTTGAAAACTCTGTTTCAAAGCTGAATATAAAATGTAGGTTTTCAAATATAAAAAGCGTTTCTTGGGGAGTATCCGGAATAATTCCCATAAAACCTTTGTTTGTGTATATCGCAAATGGTTTCGATCGTCCAGCCTTTGTCGACACCGCCAAATTGTAGTCACCTGTCGAAATTCCTTGATCAAACCACAGGACGGCGTCGCAAAAAGATTGTGCTTGAACAGGTTCAACCCCCTGAAAAGACCAAGTATTTGAAAAGGCACTTGGCCTGACTGTCAATGCGTTTAAATTACCTGCACGGTTGTTTAGGCAATTCGGTTCGGATGCCTCAGGGATGTCCGTTTCGGCACTACCTGTAATATTATCATAGGAGGTACCATCTTTAAGTTCTACGAAATCTATAATTTTTGCCGGCTTTTCAAAAAAAGAATAGAATACATTTGGGTCCTTGATTGCTGTGTATGCGAATACATTTGAGGCCACCGCGAAATTTATCAATATCGTTAAAGCCACCTTTTTCACTCAACCCCCCTATCGTATCGATTCCCCTCTCCAACTGACTTAACCGGTTTTTCAATCTGCAATAATCGTGCTGAAACGCCACAAATAAATTTAAACTAATTATTACAATTAGATATCAATTATTAACAAGCAGCGTCGGTTGCAAGCTATGAATTAAATCACTCGATTTTATGAAATTTATTTCACATTATAAAATAATGATAAGGGTTTGGGCAGGACAATTTTGAGATATCAGGATAGATTTAAAATAAAACTGAAGGGTTTTCAGTGGGGACGTAAATACTTAGAAATTTTTAAATTGTGCATATTCACACTCGACCATTTGTCGATTCTTACATAGCCATCTCGTCTTTCCAGCTGAGATCTTCGATCTTGTCGATTCCTTCTGTTAGGACCATTATAGTCGCTTCGATAAAAACGAAAAATCCTGCGCCTACTTTTCCCGGAACGTCTGTCAGTAAAATTGCGTTTCATGGCATGCATTTTAGTTTGCTCCCTATAGAAAATGGCACGCAAGGACTGCCGAATATTCACTCGCTGTTGTCCTGCTAAAACAAGGTGCGCAGCCCGCTTCAGAAAGATAAACGTTTGCACGCTGACTTACAAAAGTAAGATAATCACATATTCTGAAATTTTCAATCAAGGAAGTCAGATTTTTTAGAAAATAGACCACAATAGTTAAAGTATAAATATGTGATGTGATGGTATAATTGCACAATTTGTATTAAAAATCAATAAAATAAGTTGGGTTTATATGAGCGTAAATTGTACAGAAGAAAGATGTATTATCTCATAGTTAAAGAATCAATACCTTCTGGCCCCAAAAAAAACGCCGAGTAGGAAATATTTACGGTAACTCCAATAATTAAATTCAGCTTTGAAAAAGGCTATGTTATAAAGTAAGATGGTTTTTTCGAGAATTAATTTTGAGGATATCTTTCTCGAATACTATGATTAAAACATCAACCCCGGGCAAGGATAGTGATTTACCATGGACTTTATTGTTAAAATGAAGTTTGGTTCACACCTCTATGGCACCGATACTGAATATTCAGATATCGACTACAAAGGTGTTTTCTTACCTTCAAGAGGGGAAATACTACTAGGCAATATTCCAAAATGCAGAAATTTTACAACAGGAAATTATGAAGATAAGAATAGCCCTGGTGATGTTGATGAAGAAATATATTCCCTTCACTATTTTATCAAATTGGCTTGCGATGGTCAGACTGTGGCGATGGACATGCTGCATGCGCCGGAAAAATTTTTGATTGAAACTTCAAAAATTTGGGAAACGATTGTAAGACAGAAAAATAAATTCTATACGAAAAATCTAAACTCATTCGTCAGCTATGCCCGTCGTCAGGCTAGCAAATACGGTATTAAGGGCTCTAGGCTTAATGCTGCCTCCCTGGTTTTAACGCTACTAAAATCAAATGATCCTAAACTTAAGCTTCGAAATATTTGGGACCAATTACCAAGAATTGAACATTGCTATGAAACAGGGGTGGATCCAAACGGACTGAGGCAATTCCAAATATGTGGAAAAATTTTTCAAGAATCTTCATCTATCGGATACGTAATACCAATTCTTAAAAAATTTTACGATGATTACGGACACCGTGCAAAACTCGCCGCAGAAAATAAAAACATTGATTGGAAAGCGATATCCCATGCGTTGAGAGCTGCTATCCAGACCAAAGAAATCATGACTCAGGGGACAATTACTTTTCCCCTTAAGGATGCACCGTTTCTGATGCAAGTAAAAGCCGGCAAGCTTGATTACACTACCGAAGTCGTACCGGTTCTCGAATCTTTAATGGAAGAAGTTGAAACAATGGTAAGCCAAAGTAATTTGCCGGAAAAAGTGGATATTGATTACTGGGATAGATTTATCTGTGATACTATTGAAAATACTAGATTCAAAAATGCATAAATATTATATACTTATCCAGCATCAGGTATCACAATCAGCTCTTCCGGATGTATATGCAAATAAACTTTATCATCAGGTTGATACTGTTCCTGGTAAGCCGGCGCCCGGGTAAATAGGCTTCCGACCTTTGTGTCAATGGAGTATTCCATCACCGGTCCCATATATGCGCTTTGGGAGATGATTCCCTCTATTGCCATACTGGATTTGCTCTCGGACTTAATATGCACCATCTCGGGCCGTAAAGAAATTTTAATCGGCCCTTCTTGGGCAGGAACTTTCTTACCTTTCGGCAACTGAACACGGGTGTCGCCTAAAACGACCCATTTGCTGTTTCCATCCTTTTCCAGGGTTGCATCGATGACATTGGATTCACCGATAAAATTGGCGACAAAAGCCGTTTGCGGGAGATGATAGAGGGATTTGGGTGGGCCTTGTTGTTCAATTTTGCCCTCATTAATCACGATAACCTCGTCGGACACAGCCAGCGCCTCGGCTTGATCATGAGTAACATAGACGGAGGTTATCCCTGATGATTTCTGCAACATGCGGATATCATCCCGCATGCTGCGACGCAGCTTACTGTCAATGTTACTCAGCGGTTCATCAAATAACAGCACTTTGGGTTTCAACACCATCGCACGAGCAACTGCGACCCGTTGCTGCTGGCCCCCCGAGAGTTCATCCGGGTGCCGTTTCTGGTAGCCGTCAAGGTTGACCATTTTCAATGCCTGCCCAACCCTTTCGCTCACCTCTGATGGATCCGTTTTTAAAACACGGAGGCCATAGCCCACATTACGTTCCACCGTCATATGGGGAAATAGTGCATAGGATTGGAATACCATGCCCACGTCCCGTCTGGTGGCAGATAATTCGGCTACATTTTCTCCGCCAAACCAAATTTCCCCCGATGTTACGGTTTCAAGGCCTGAAATGAGGCGAAGAAGAGTGGTCTTACCGCATCCAGAAGGACCGAGAAGCGTCGTCATGGTTCCAGGTGCAAACTCGATGGTAATCTGATCCAACGCTTTGACTGCGCCAAAGTGTTTCGAAACATTCTTCAATCTAATCTTTATTGAGTCTGCTTTCTCCATTTTATCCTCATTGAGTTTTAACCTGTTTCTCTACTCTGGAACGGCCGGTGAGGGCTTGAACAAGAAAAGTAAAACACAGCATCGTGAATATCAGAACCGATCCGTATGCGACGGCGACACCCGTGTCTCCGCTTTCCACCCGCGACAGAATGTAGGTTGTCGCAACATTGGTGCCGGCGGTCGCCAGAAAAATGACCGCTGAAACCGTTGTCATGGAACGGATGAAGCTGTATGCCATGGAAGAGACAATGGTGGGTCGTAAAATAGGCATGAGAACAGATCGAATGGTTTTCGCGCTTCCAGCGCGCTGCAATAATGACGCTTCTTCTAGACTCGGCGATATTTGACTTAAAGCGGACATGCCGCCACGGATGCCTACCGGCATGGCTCGGATGGCCATCGTAATGATAAGAATGATTGCGGTCCCGGTGAGTTCCACCGGAGGGGTATTAAAAGCCAAAATGTAGGCAACACCGATGACCGTTCCCGGGATGGCAAAAATCAAAACCGTGCCGAAATCGATGACGCCTCGCCCCCAAAATTGTTTGCGGGTAACAATGTAGGCGATCAGGACACCCATCATGGTGGTGAAGGGTGCTGCAATAAAGGAATAGCCCAGTGAGTTCTTTAATGAAGGCCACCCACCGGATGCAAATCCATGCATCCATAATTCGCGATGATGGGCTATCGTCAACGAATAATCCGCTCCCCATTGTTTAACAAATCCGCCCAAAAAGATACTGAAATATAAAACGCCCACCAGCACCAACCAGACAGATATGAACACGGTAAACAGCTGCTGCATTCTTTTTGGCAGTGGTGTTACATTGCCGGCAGTTTGGATACCGGTGACGGTGACATAGGATGTTTGTCCTACCCAGCGCTTCTGAATCATAAATACGGCCAGAGAAAGAAACAGCAATATCAAGCCTAAGGTCGAGGCCTTTCCAAAATCAAGCTGGGCGCCGGCAATTGAAAAATAAATCTCTGTCGACAAAACGTCGTATTCTCCACCCAACACCAAAGGATTTCCAAAGTCTGCTGCAGATGAAATCATTCCGAGTAAAAAGGCATTGGCAATTCCGGGTCTGATCAAAGGAAGGGTCACATTGCGCAGTGTCAGCCACCGTGAGGCGCGCATGGTGAGCGACGCTTCTTCCATGGATGGGTTGATGGTGGATATCATACCGCTGAGCAGCATATAGCTGATCGGTGTCAGTGAGAGGGTCTGGGCCAAAAAGATGCCGGTAAATCCATAAATATAACCCGATCTTTCAAAGATGCCTTCCGACCCTGCCGCTGTAAAAATACCTGTCGGACCGAAAAGAAACATGAGGACGTCATTGACCATCCCGGCTCTACCAAAGAGAAGGATCAGTGACATGCCAACGACAAACGGCGGTGTGATAATCGGAAGGATGTAAAGAATCCTGACGGCATAGCGAAGCCTGGTCGTGGCTCTGACGGCGTAAAGCGCAAATATTAAGCCAAACAATGTGGTGGCTGCACCTACGGAAATAGCAAGAACCAGTGTATTAAAGACAACCCGACTGACGCCAAACGATGTCAGGATTCGAAAGAATTGAAACGGGGCAAAACTACCATCGCGACTGATAAGGACCTGGTTAAAAATTTTTATTACCGGATAAAATATGAATACAAGCACCATGAAAATTACGAAAACCACGGCACCGGATATAAAGGAATCTCCCCGCTGAAAGCCTATTTTAGCGATTCCGATGGCAAAAATAGCAGCCAACGCCATAACGACGACAGCTGCACTAAAACCCATGGCCTCTCCGGTACGGATGAAGTCAAGAAATATCAAACCGATTCCGGCAGAGGCAAAAAGTGTATAAACCCATCCCAGACGCTTAAGGGGAAGCCACGGCCAGGCAAATGGGATAAATAAGGCCAGGAAAACAGGTACGGTAAGTGTCAGCGGTCTCGTCTTCCAGCCCAGTGACGCCAGATACTCTTCTATAGTGGCGTCAAACAACCCGTATTCGAGGGCAAACCACGGGAGAAACCAGTAGGCGCCAAATCCTGCGATGATCCAAATCAGGATGGTCAGCGGCCTGGTCTCTCCCGGAGCTGTTTTCACCAAGGCATGATGGGTGTTTGATGTGAACATCGATTAACGGGGCATCGGTTTAATTTCTTTAGCCCAGCGGTCGATCAATTTGGACCGCATCTCCTCAGAACCGTATGTCACGAAATCGTAATCGATCAGATTGACTTGATCGAGACGGATGGCTTCTTTGGGCACATTCGCATTGATGTTGGTTGGCACCTGAAACATCTTTACTTTCTGGGGAACCTCTTGTCCTTCTTTGGAAAGCATGAAATCAACAAACAATTTGGCATTGTCCATGTTTCTGGCCCCCTTGATGATGCTCAAGCCACCGATTTCATAGCCGGTGCCTTCTGAGGGAACAACAAGCTCCAGAGGAAATCCATTAACCTTCTGAAGCGCATGATCATGCAAAAAACCGATGCCGATCAATGTCTCGCCGCGTGCAGCCGATTTTCCGGGAGCGGACCCCGATTTGGTGTATTGACCTATATTTTTATGAAGTTTGGCCAGGTATACAAAAGCCTCATCTTCCCCCTGCAGCTGAACGATGGTCGCCAGTGTGGTATAGGCGGTTCCCGAGCTTTGAGGGCTGGCCAGTTGAATTAAGCCTTTGTACTCCGGTTTGGTCAGGTCGGCCCAGGATTTGGGCATTGGAAGCTTTTTTTCCTTGAGCAGATCCGTGTTGACGGAGTAGCCAAGGACACCGGCATAGACGCCGGCGGAGTGGTGTTTTTTACTGGTTGCTGGATTTCTAAATTTCTCGCCAATCTCTTTTAGCATTGGGGATTCGTAAGGCTCGAGAAGGCCGTTGACGCCGGCCTGGGAATGGGGATCGAGGGTCCCCGCGTACCAGACATCCCCCTTTGGGTTGTCTTTTTCCGCCAGAATTTTAGCATACGTCGAGCCGGAACCGGCACGGGTCATCTGCACCTTGACATCGTATTTAGCGGAAAACGCGTCGGCAACGGCCTGACAGGCGAAGGCTTCATTGCTGCAGTAAACCACCAGACGACCTTCGGCCCACGCCGAAGCTGAAAAAATGAATAATACCAAGACCATAACCGATGTGATGATGTTTCTTTGCATACCGATACCTCCTTTTTAATTGTTATTTCCAGGGTTGAATTGATATTTTTTGTTAACTTCCAACACGAGTTGTTTGATTTGAACCGAAATTGGTTCCGGATACAAGCAGTATCGCTAATTGCAAGCCTGTGTCAAGAGTTTGATATCATCCCGCTTGTTTTGTAATTGCTTGTAAATTACATTATTTGGTGCCGAGGGATAGAATCGAAGTCAAAAAAGCGGCCTTTGGCATCGACAAACGTCCGGTTCTGATATATTTTACATGGGTTAACCGATCAGTTTTTGATTTTTGTGCTTTTTGCGTCTTTTTGCGGGCGTATCAAGGTTGCCAATATTAACCACTTGAATTCACGGAGGTATACCATGTCCACCAAAGAAACAGCCCGTTATGAAAGCCCTTGTACCAAATACACCTACGACCCCGAAGCGGGCGACTACGAGCGCAATATTCCCCCGGGCACGCCCTT
>Ga0316196_10000323_pt1 | contig 17739 bp, 14 predicted proteins | sample Eddsed2cm_MG_FD_204938 | JGI IMG/M metagenome (GOLD analysis project Ga0316196, IMG submission 204938) | Coastal sediment microbial communities from Maine, United States - Eddy sediment 2 cm | ecosystem: Environmental > Aquatic > Marine > Coastal > Sediment | place: USA: Maine | collected... | reverse complement strand
CACGAGCTCGGCGGCCCAGGCATCGAAGCAATCGATCCCGGTCGCGCCATTGACGGCGACCTCGTAGCGGCCACGCAAGTCGACCTTCGTCTCGAGCGTGTCGACCAGGCCGCGAAGGGTTGCCCGGTAGTCGGTCCACACGGTCGGGTGATGCTCCAGCCAGCCCTTGAAGTAGCCGCGCCAGAATAGTTCCTCGATGAATCGGGACGCACCATCTTCACCGTGTTGCTGCAACACGGCTTCGAGAACTTCCGCTTCGCCGATGAGGCGGTGACGGATGTAGCCGGACAGGCGCGAAACGTTGCGGCGATCGCCGGGGCCCAGGTCGAAGTTTCGTCGCGACGCGTATCGGGCGCCGGCGCGCGGCAAAAACGTCTGCAATTCCGCGAAGGCTGCCGGGCGGGTCGCCACGGTAAACGGTCGCTCGTCCATAGGCTCCGGCTCGAAAAAACGGCCGGCGCATGCGCCGGCCGCAAGAAACAGAGACAGGGGGTTCGGGGGAGGTGAAAACTGTCTCTATCCGGTAGCACATGAGTGCCTTAAACCGTAGAGCAAGCGTACCGGGTCCGAGAATTTTGTCAATGTTTTGTCTATTAAACAAGTAGACAAAATTGTATCAAGTTGTAACCGGCGGCTTGCTAGAACCTGAGCCCTTCCGCCTTTGCCAGCTCGTGCAGGGCCTGCTCGACGAGCGCCCGTGCCTCGGCCGTGCTGCGATGCAGGTAGCGGTGCAGTGCCGCTTCATCGTCGTCCCGGTTCGCACAGCGGTCGCTGTAAATCTCGAACGCGCTCAGGTCCGACACGAGCTGCGCAAGATGCCGCGGGCACTCGCAGTCGATGTCGCTCTGCGCCGATGCCAGGTTGGCGAGCTCCTGCGGGCTGAAACGCCGCGCGGCGACCGGCCCGGAAAGATCCCGGTCCGCCGGCAATTCGTGGGCTCGCCGCGACTCCGGCATTCCCCGGCTTCCGGCATTCGCCGCTCGCAGCACCGCATCGCAGAGCTCGTCCGGCCCGACCGGCGCGCGCAACGCGACAATGCCCTCACGTGCGGCGGCTTCGAGATCCCGGCTGCGCCCGAACGAGTAGACGATAACGCCCTGCCTGACATCACTGTCCGCCAGTAAACGCCGCAGCTCGCCCAGTGTTTCCGTGTCCAGCACCGGCCTCTCCAGGACGACGACGTCGACCGACTGCTGGCGCAGGTCGGCGGCGAATCGTTCGCGGCTGCTGTCGGCCACGCGAATGTCGATCGACGCCGTGCCGTGCACGTTTTCCAGCAGCTGGCGCGGAAGAAAATCACCGAGCACGGCGACTCGCAATGCGGGCGCCTCCGCAACAGCCGCGAGTTCGCGAAAACTGTCTGCCCGGCCCCGCAGCGCCTGGATCGAATCGCCGGCGATACTGCTGATCGAGATGCCGTGGTCCGTCAGCAACTTCAGAAGCGCGAGTTTCTGTACGTCTGCCTCGGTGTACTGGCGGCGACCGTTGGGCGCCCTGGCGGTCACGACCGCGGAATAGCGGCGCTCCCATACCCGAATCGTGTGATCCGTAAGGCCGGTCAGCCTGGCGACGGCGCCGATTCCGTACAGCCGGGGGTCATCGGGTTTCTCGGGCATGGCGTCTCCTGCTGTGTCTGACCGGGGCCGAAGCTCAGTATAGTGTCGGGGTTTTTTCTAGACAATACCTAGACAGGCTTGGCGAACGGTCCGTAACGCAAGGCCCCTACCCGGGCAGACCCTCGGTACGGATACGCAACTGCCGGCCGCAGTGCTTGCAGTGTATGGCGTCCAGTTCGTGGCGCGACAATCCGCAATCGGGGCACTCGTATTTCACCTTGCTCGGCCGGAAGATCGTCTGCACCAGCCGCAGGAACAGCGCGACGCCGACGATCATGATGACCACGGCCAGCAGCCTGCCGGTGCTCCCGACCAGAATGACGTCGCCGAAGCCTGTCGTCGTCAGCGTGGTGATCGTGAAGTACAGCGCGTCGACATAGTTATTAATCGAATCGTTGATCGGCACCTGGAACTCGTAGACTGTGGCCGTTACGAGGAAGATGAAGACCAGCAGGTTCATTGCGCTGAAAATCACGTCCTCGTTCTTCGCGAAGAAACGGGAGTACTTGCGGAGTTCGCGCGCAACGACGTATGAACGTAACAGGCGCAACGACCGAACGAGGCGCAGAAACGCGAAGTTGCCGATCAGGGCGGGCACGAACAACGATACGATGACGACGAAATCGACAATGGTCATCGGCTTGATCAGGAACGCCCCGCGGTCTCTCTGTGCGGCCAGCCTGCAGACAAAGTCGATGACGAGGATCACGCCGATGATGATGTCGACCGTGATGATCCAGTCGTACGGCTCGAGGAACGTCGTTACCACGAAATAGCTGATCACCATCAGGTCGAAAGCGAGGAACAGGTACTGTGCACGGAGCGCACGCGGCGACAGCCCGTAGTAGATCTCGCGGCAGGCCGCACTGAAGCTCTTCATGAGCGCCCAGTCAACTCGAGTGCGGCCGCGGCGAGATCGTCCTCAGTGTCGACGCCCGCCCCGGGACGCACGGCCGGTACGCCGACGCGGATCGTCATGCCGAGCGACAGCGCGCGCAATTGCTCCAGGTGCTCCGCAAGCTCCAGCGGCGACGGCTGCGCCGCCACCAGCCTGCGCAATATGCCGCAGCGATAAGCGTAAATGCCGTGGTGATGCAGCGCCGCCGCCCTCGCCTCCGCGAGCCTCGCCGCATCCCGCGGGTAGGGAATCGTCGCGCGACTGAAGTAAATCGCGCAGCCATTGTCGTCGACGATGACCTTGACCACGTTCGGGTTGACGAAGTCCTCGTCGGACAGTAACGGCGACGCCAGTGTGGCGAGGTCGGCCGACGATTCATCCAGCAGCGCCGCGCACTGGTCGATAAGTTCGTGAGGCATTGCGGGTTCGTCGCCCTGCAGGTTGATGACGATGGTGTCGTCGTGCCAGTCCATGAGGTCGGCCACCTCGGCAATACGCTCCGTGCCGGAGCGATGCTGATCGCCCGTCATGCACACGGTTGCGCCGAAGATTTCGCCGGCTTCGGCGATGCGCGGGTCGTCGGTGGCGATGACGACATCGCGCGCGCCGCTCTCGCGGCCGCGCAGGTAAACGTGCTCGATCATGGGTTTGCCGTTGATCTCGCGCAACGGCTTGCCCGGCAAGCGCGTCGAGGCATACCGTGCCGGGATAACGACGACGAAGTCAGTCATTGTCTGCTTGCTCGTTGCGCATGCGCGATTCAATTTGTTCCAGCCACGGCGCGGCGATGACGGGATCGATCTCGACATCCACCGGCACATACCAGAAGCGGTCCGATACCTGGCGCGGGAATTTCACGGCGTCCTTCTCGGTCATCAGGATATCGAAGTTGTCGCCGAAGTCGAGCATCCCCGGGCGTATCGGCGCGTGATCCGGAAATGGGTGCTCGATAACTTGCATACCATGGCCGCGGAGCATATCGAAGAAGCGGCCGGGGTTACCAATCGCCGCCACCGCGTGCACGGTCGTGCCCGCGAAGCGCTCGATCGACCGGCTCAGCGAGCCGTTCACGCGCCGGGCTTCCGATGCCGCGAGCCGGAATTGGATGGCGTTCTGCAGGCCCGTCGGCCTCGCTTCCTGCTGTACGCGCAGGCGGCCGTTGATCAGCACCTGGTCCACGTCCCCGATGCGGCTGACCGGTTCGCGCAAGGGCCCCGCCGGCAGCAACGCACCGTTGCCGAGCCCCCTGGCGCCGTCGACGACGCAGATCTCGTAGTCCCTCGCCAGAGCATGGTGCTGCAGGCCGTCATCGGCGATGACCAGGTCGGCGCCGTCCTGCACGAGCATGGCGGCGCCGCGCGCACGGTCGGCGTCCACGACAACTGGCCGGCCGGTACGCATCGCAATGAGCACCGGTTCGTCGCCGACCACGGCCGGGTCACTGCGTGCGTCGACACGCATCGACGATCCCGATTTGCTGCCGCCGTAACCCCGGCTCACGACGCCCGGCGAGAACCCGCGCTCCGCCAGTGAACGCGCCAGCCAGATGGTCACCGGCGTCTTGCCCGTGCCGCCCGCCGTGATATTCCCGATGACGATGACGGGGACCTTTGCGCGCCGCGTACGCAGTACGCCCGCGCGGTACAGCGACCGGCGCAAGAGCGACAGCAACCAGTAGATACCGGAAAGCGGCAGCAACAGGCGGTACCAGCCGTGACCGCCATACCAGGCACGATGGATCCAGCTGTGCGCGGCGTCTTTCATCGCGACAGGATCATTGCTCGCTGAACTGCATCCGGTACAGCGCCGCGTAATGGCCGTTGGCGGCAAGCAGTTCCGCATGCGTTCCCGATTCGACGATCCTGCCCGAGTCGAGGACGATGATGCGATCCGCGTTTTCGACCGTCGACAGCCGGTGCGCGATGACGAGGGTCGTGCGGTTCTTCATGAGTTCCGAGAGGCCCTCCTGGATGTGCCGCTCCGACTTCGAATCCAGCGCCGAGGTCGCCTCGTCCAGGATCAGCACCGGCGCATCCTTCAACAAGGCCCTGCCGATGGCGACGCGCTGCTTCTGGCCGCCGGACAGCAATGCGCCACGGTCACCGACCCGGGTATCGAGCCCTTTCGGCATTTCATTCGCGAAGTCGAGCACGTGAGCCGCCTCGGCAGCCTGCAGCAGTTCTTCGCGGGAATGAACGCGAAGCTCCCCGTAGGCGAGATTGTTCGCGATCGTGTCGTTGAACAACACGACGTCCTGACTGACCAGGCTGATGTTGTCGCGCAGGTTGGAAAGCTTGTAATCGCGTATCGGCACGCCGTCCAGCAGTATGTCGCCGTCGCTCATTTCGTAGAATCGCGGCAGCAGGCTTATGAGCGTGGACTTGCCGCTGCCCGAATGGCCGACTATGGCGAGCGTCTGCCCCGCTCCCACGGATACGGAGACGTCGTGCAACACCGGGAGGTCGTCGTCCCCGTAGCGAAAAGTGACGTTGCGGAATTCGATGTCGCCGCGCACGTCGTCCTTTTCGACGGAACCGGTGTCGATCTCGTCCGGCTCGTCCATGATCATAAACAGGCTGTGAGCGCCCGCGACTCCGCGCTGCAGCGTGGCATTGACGTTGGTGATGCGGCGGACCGGCTGCAGCATCAGCATCATTGCGCTGAAAAAGGAAATGAACTGGCCGGCCGTCAGGTTGCCCTCGAGCGATTCGCGGCTCGCCATGTAGATCACCAGGGCAACGCCGAAGCCGAAGATCGTCTGCGTAACAGCGACGCCCATCGATCGTACGCGGATCAGCTTGAGGTTCTGCTTGCGGTTCCTGTCGTCGACGTCGGCGAGCCGGTTGCGCTCGTACTCGTAGCCGCCGAACATCTTGACCACCCAGTTGCCGCGCACGATTTCGTCGGTCACCTGCGTGACTTCGCCTACCGAGTCCTGGATACGATTGCTGTAGCGCCGGAATGCGATGCCGAGCACGCGAATGAGAACAGCGATTATGGGGAACAGGAGCAGGACGAACACGGTCAGCCGGGGGCTCTGGATCAGCATCACGCCGAAAGCCGCGATCACCGTCAATACGTCGCGGATCGCGATCGTAACGACACTGGTAACGGATTCCGCGACCATCTCGACGTTGTAGGTCATGCGCGACAGCAGCGGCCCGGCGGTGCGGCTGTCGAAAAACCTCGCCGGCAGGGTGAGGAACTTGTTGAAAACCTCCCGGCGCAATGAACTGATGACGCTGCGGCCAATCCAGCCCAGCGAAGCCTCCGTCGCAAAGCCGGCGATGCCCCGCGCGATAAAGATCGCGATGAACGCGATCGGCAGCCACTTGGCCGTGTCGAGGTTCTTCGCGACCAGCGCCTCGTCCATCAGCGGCTCCAGCAGGTACACGAGACTGGCCTCGATCAGCGCGGTTGCTGTCATGCCGATAACCGCTACGACACCGACGCCCTTGTGCGGCAGCACGTAACGCCACAGGCGCCTGTAGATTACGGCGGTGTCCCGGTCGGTTGGCGAGCTTGCGGCGATGAGGCGTCTCCCGACTAGTCGTCGGCCGTGTCGTTGACGGTGGCGATGTTGATCTGGCTGAAGCCGAGGCGGCCGGCGACATCCATGGCGGTGACCACATCCTGGTGCCTGGCGTTGGCATCCGCGCTGATCGTGAGCGGCAGCTTGTTATTGCCGCCGGAGATCTTTTGCAGCGCATTGCGGATCGTTTCCGGCCGGGTATTGATAAGCTCTCGCCCGTTGACGAAATACGTGCCCACCTCGGTAATCATGATGTCGATCTGCTCCGGTGTCTCCTCGACGATGGCCGGGCTGTCGGCCTCGGGCAGTCGCAACTCGATCTGCGACTGCTTCACGAAACTCGTGGATACCATGAAAAAGATCAGCAGCAGCAGGACGACGTCTATCAGCGAGGTCAGGTTGACCTCCGGCTGGGTCTTCGGCCGGACGCTGAGTTTCATTCGCTGTCCTTCTGTTGCCGCCGGTGCAGCGCTTCGACCAGCTTGATGGCCTCCTTCTCCATGGTCACGACCAGTGCCTCGACGCGATTACGGTAGTAGCGGTAGCCGATCAGCGCCGGGATCGCGACGGTGAGTCCGGCCGCCGTCGTGATCAGCGCCTCGGCGATGCCGCCGGCCAGCACCGTCGGATTGCCGACGCCATGCGTCGTGATCGCCGTGAAGACCTTGACCATGCCGATCACCGTGCCCAGCAGCCCCAGCAGCGGCGTGATGGCCGCGACCGTGCCGAGCGTCTCGAGGTAACGCTCCAGTTCGTGCACGACGTGGCGCCCGGTATCCTCGATGCTGTCCTTCATGACCACGCGTTCCCGGTCGCGATTGATGAGCCCGGCGGCGAGTATCTGCCCGAGCGGCGAGCCCTGGTGCAGGCTCTGGATCTGTTTCTGGTCCAGCTGGTCTTTCTTGACCCAGCCCCAGACCTTGCTGGTCAGGTCTTCCGGAATCACGCGCTTCTGCTGCAGCGTCCAGAAACGCTCGAGGATGATGCCCATGGCGATGATGGCGCAAAGAATGATCGGCGCCATCAGCCAGCCACCGGATTTTACGATTTCAACCATACAGCCGGTCTCGGAATAAAAATGAAATATACAGCGCCGGGATCGAAAATTCTCCCTGCTCAGCGACCCGGAGGCTCATGCCACAGCCTGCGGCGCTGCTGTCGATTCCCGGACAGTTGCACGATTCCCGCCCGGTCGCAAAGCCTGGCTCCGATCGCACCGTCGTGGGACGTCACCAGCACGGCCGCGCCGGCATCCTGCCAGCGCTGCACGACGTCGCGCCGCGGCAGTCCCCAGCGATTCCGGTAACCGGCCGAGACGAGCGCGGTGTCCGCGCCGACGACCCTGACGAACGCGGCACTCGATGACGTATTGCTGCCATGGTGCGGCACCGTGACGACGTGGATGGGACCGGGCGCGGCGAGCGCACGTTCCACGCCCGATTCGATATCCCCGGTCAGAAGAAGCCGCGCGTCGCCCGCTTCGACCAGGATGACGCAGGACGCATCGTTGCCGGCAAAACGACCGTTTCCCGGCGGATGCAGCACACGAAACTCCACGCCGTCCCAGCGCCAGGCCTGGCCGTGCCGGCAGCCGGCCGCCCTGCCGGCGGTCAGCGTATCCGGCTCGCCGGCCAGTATCGTCGAGACGTCCAGAGCCTCCAGGACGCGGGCGGCCCCGCCCGAGTGATCGATATCGGAGTGCGACACGACGAGCCGGTCCAGGCGCGTAATACCCTGGGCCGACAGGTACGGCAACACCACCCGGGTCGCCATGTCCCCACCGCCCGGGTACGCGGCGCCCGTGTCGTACAGCATCGTTCGGTGCCGCGTTCGAATCACGACCGCAAGCCCCTGCCCCACGTCGAGCATGCGCACGTCCACGCAGGCCTCGGGCGGACCCTCGACGCGGTCGGAAACCAGCGCGAACGTCGCCAGCAGCGCGACATGCCGGCCCGGCCACCCTCGCGGCAATGCCGCCCAGGCAAGAATCGAGACCAGGCACACGCTGGCGATGGCGCCGATTCTCGCCGTCGTTATGCTTCCGCCCGGTAGCGACAGCGCACGATCGATCAGCCATTGCAGCAGTTCGATGCTCCTGGCCGCAATCCGCAGCGCGGCATCGCCGGCGACGGCCAGCGGACCGTCGAGCAACAGCCCCGCGAGCGCAAACGGCACGGTGACGACACTGAACAATGGTACCGCCATGAAATTGACCACGGGCGCGACGAAGGAGACGCGGCCGAAATTCGTCACGGTCAGCGGCAGCAAACCGAACAACAGGAACACCTGCACCGCGGCAAGCTGGGTAACGGCATTCGCCAGGCGCCCGAGGCGGGTGGCCCGCGCGACCGTATTGGAACGCCGGGCAAACCACAGCAACATCAGAACGGCCGCAAACGACAGCTGAAAGCCGGGCGCGAGTGTCACGAGCGGATCCAGCAGCGTTACCAGGAAACAGGCGGCGGCGAGAATCGCGACCGGCCGCGGTTCCCTGGACCAGAGGAACGCGATCACGAGCACCAGCAGCATTAATGTTGCGCGCCGCGCCGGAACGGCGAAACCCGACAGGCAGGCGTAACTCGCGGCCACGATGAGCGACGCAAGCCAGGCGATCCTGAGATGGTTGCCGCCGAGTCGCAGTAGCGCGAGCACGGCAACAACCAGGAACCAGGCGGAGGTCGCGGCGAGGCCGACATGCAACCCGGAAATCGCCATGAGATGGCTCGTGCCGGATTGCGCATAGCGCAGCCATTGTTCCGCCGTGATGCCGTGCCGCGCGCCGACGGAGATCGCGGCAGCAACCGCGGCCGTGTCCGGATTCCGGATGACCGCTTCGAGCCGCTCGACGATACGCTGCCGCAGACGGCTCAGCGAGTCGCCGGCGCCATGCTCCAGGCGCTGATTGCGCGAGCCGTTGACGATATAACCCGTCGCGCCGATGCGCTCCCTGAACAACCAGGCTTCGTAATCGAACACTCCCGGGTTGCTGGTTCCGCGCGGCCGGCGCAGCCGCACTTCGAGCTGCCAGACGTCACCGATTTGTGGTCGTTCGGGGGCTTCGTACCAGCTGATGCGAATTTTCGGCGGGATCCTCGGGTCGTCGACCGGCCGCGCCGCGAAGCTGACCGTACCTCCCCGCCGGCGCGGAAAGTCGGCGACCTCGACCACCGTCAGCATGCTGTCGCCCTCGAACTGCGGCGCCAGCCGCAGCGCGATGACGTGCTCCGCATGCAGCGCAAACAGCGCCAAACCCGCGATGAACCAGCCGGCAGCAACGCGCCCGCCACCGAGCAGTGCAATGCCGGCGCCGATTGCAGCCACCGCGATAAGACCGTAAACGGATCCAAAGCTGGTAAAGTGCAGCGCGTAAGCACCTGCCAGCAGGCTCGAACAGGATTTGATCATCGCGTTGCTGTCGCATCGGCCGATGGAAAAGGGATCGCCCCCTGTCAGGGAATCGGATTCAGAGTCGAATGCCAAGACGCTTTTTCAGGAAGTTCGCATTCAAACGCCACGAGTACGGGGAGAAGTGGTTCCTCGCGCCGTTCCGCCACCTGTTGCACGACCACCGCTTGTGGAGCGTACGGCGCAAGAACGTCGTGCCGGCAGTCGCACTGGGTGCGTTCTTCGCGTTCATGCCATTCCCGGGTCACCCGCTCTGGGCGGCATTCGCGGCGCTGGCGCTGCGCGTGAACATCCCGATCGCGGCGCTGACGACTTTCATCAGCAACCCGCTCACGATCGGCCCGATGTACTTTTTTGCCTACCGGCTCGGCGCCTGGCTGCTCGGCGTGCCGCGCAAGCCGTTCGCCATCGAAATGTCTTTCGAATGGGTGACGAGCACGTTTGTCAATATCTGGCAGCCGATGCTGCTCGGATGCCTGTTGCTGGGAACGGCATCAGCGCTCGTGGCCTACGTGACACTCGACATCGTCTGGCGCAGTTCGATCGGCCAGTACAAGATCCGCAAACGCAAGCAGCGGCAGGACCGCGAGATCTGAACCCGGGACTAGTCCCGTGAGACGAGCCGCCCCTCTTCCAGGACGAGCACGCGGTCCATGCGATTTGCGATCGAGTGATCGTGAGTAACGATGACCAGACTGGTGCGCATCTCGCGATTCAGTTCCAGCATCAGGTTGAGTACGTGCTCACCATTGCCCGCATCGAGATTGCCGGTGGGCTCGTCCGCCAGGACGAGTTGCGGCCGCGTGATCAGGGCGCGTGCAACCGCGGCGCGTTGCCGTTCGCCGCCGGACAGTTCGCCGGGCTTGTGAGTCAGTCGTTCGCCGAGCCCGACGCGGCCGAGCAGGTCGCGGGCTTTTGCCAGCGCATCGGCGCGGGAATCGCGGCGAATAAGCAACGGCATCGCGACGTTCTCCTCGGCCGTAAACTCCGGCAGCAGGTGATGAAACTGGTAAACGAAGCCGATGTACCGGTTGCGCAGGTCGCCCTTCGCTTTTTCGTCGCCGCCATGCATTGCCATGCCGTCCACGAGCACGACGCCCTCATCGGGATCGTCCAGGCCGCCCATGATCTGCAGCAGCGTGGTCTTGCCCGAGCCCGAGGCACCGATAATGGCGACGCGCTCGGCGGGCGCCACTTCCAGATCGACACCGCTGAGCACCTCGAGGACCGAGCCGCCTTCCCGGAAACGGCGTACGACGCCGCGGCACTCCAGCACGTTGCGCGTATCGTCAGTCATAGCGTAGCGCCTCCGCCGGCGCAGTCTTCGCGGCCACCCATGCGGGATACAGCGTGGATACCAGCGCCAGCACCAGCGCAATGGACGCGATCTTCACGACATCCGCCACACGTAATTCGGACGGCAGGTCGCTGATGAAATACACGTCTGCCGCGAGGAACTTGATGCCGAATATCGCTTCGAGTTGCGTCACCACGGTCTCCAGGTTGATGGCCAGCAGTACGCCGAACAAGACGCCGGCCAGCGTGCCGACGATACCGATGACGCTGCCCTGCGTCACGAATATCCTGAGTATGCTCGCGGGCCGCGCGCCCACCGTGCGCAGTATTGCAATATCCGACTGCTTTTCCTTCACCACCATGACGAGCGTCGAGACGATATTGAAGGCGGCGACGGCGATGACCAGCAGCAGGATGACGAAGAGTATCGACTTGGTGATCTGTATCGACCGGAAGAAGTTGACGTGACGCCGGGTCCAGTCGCTGATCAGGACGAGCGCGCCGTGCTCGAGCGCGACGTTGCGGACGATCGCGTTGGCGTCGAAAATTTCCGTGACCGAGAGCCTGACGCCGGTAACCGTGTCCCGCTTGCGATACAGTTTTTGCGCGTCGCCGATATTGATGAACGCGAGACGGCGGTCGAATTCGTACATGCCGACGCGATAGATGCCGCTCACCGTGAAGCGTTTGGTCCTGGGCATGACGCCGGCAGGCGTCACGATCCCCTCGGCCAGGGTCACGGTGACCTTGTCGCCGACGTCGACCTGCAGTTCGTTCGCAAGCTCCACGCCAAGCACCACGTTGAAGCCGCCGGATTCGAGGCTCGCCAGCTGCCCCTCGATCATGAGTTCAGCGACGCCCGAAACGGCATCTTCCTGCGGCGGGTCGATGCCGCGGATTTCCGCGCCGCTCAGCTGTTCGCCGGCGACCATGAGCGCCTGCCCACTCACGTAGGGAGCCGATGCGGTAACCCGGGGATTCTGCGCGGCGGTCGCCTGCAGGTCCTGCCATCCTTCGAGTTCGCCCTCGACGCCTTCGATGCTCGCATGCGCGGTCATCGCCAGCAGCCGGTCCTTGAGTTCCCGCTCGAAACCGTTGACCACCGACAACACGATGATAAGCACCGATACCGCGATCGCGATGCCGAGCATCGAGATCGCGGAGATGAGGGACACGAAGCCGTTCTTGCTGCGCGCGCGCACGTAGCGGCTGCCTATCCAGGTTTCGAAACGCTGAGCCATCGCCGCTACTCGTACCTCAGCGCCACGGCAGGGTTCACCAGTGCCGCGCGCCTGGCGGGATAAAGCGTCGCGAGCGAGGTCAGCAGGAACGCGGCGACCGATATGACCGTCACGTCCGCCCACTCGAGCTCCGACGGAATGCGTGTTACGTAATAGACGTCGCCCGGCATGATCTGGAAGCGGAACAACTGCTCGAGCACCGGCACGATGACGGGCACGTTGATGGCAAGCACGATACCGAGCAACACGCCGACCAGTACGCCGGCCCAGCCGATCACCGCACCCTGCACGAAAAACACACGCACGACGCCGTTGGGGCCCATTCCGAGCGTGCGCAGGATCGCAATATCGTTCGTTTTGTCCGTAACGACCATGACGAGGCTGGCAACGATATTGAACGCGGCCACGCCGATGATCAGCGAGAGGATCAGCGACATCATCATCTTCTCCAGCCTGATCGCGCGGAAGTAGCTGGCATTCTCGACGGTCCAGTCACTGGCTCTCACGCCGTCCAGCCGCTGCGCGAGCCGCTTGCTGATCGCCGGCGCAGCCATGACATCGTGGGCGCGAAAGCGCACGGCCGTCGCTTCGTCGCCGAGACCCAGGATCTCCGCCGCGTCGCGGGTGTTGACCAGCGCGAGAATGCTGTCGTGATCCTGCAGGCCCGCCTCGAATACGCCGCTCATGACGAAACGCTCGAGCACCGGCTCCATGGTTCCGTCGCCCACCGGCCGAGGGATTAGCAGCACGACGCCGTCGCCGATGCGCACACCGAGATCATACGCAAGCACCCGTCCCAGGATAATGCCGCGGCTCTCTGGCTGCAGGCTCGACAGGCTGCCCTCGACGAGGTTGATGACGCCGCCGGACAAGCGGTCTTCGTAGTCAGGGTCGACGCCGTGCACGATAACGGCGCGCAGGTCCCGGCCGGATTGAATCATGCCCTCGAATTCGACGACAGGAGCCGCGGCGGCAACGCCTTCCTCCGCCTCCACATCGTTCACGAGCTGTCGCCAGTCACTGGTCACGCCGGAATTTCCCGTTACGAAACCGTGCGCCGACATGCTCAACAGCCGGCTGCGCAGTTCGCCCTCGAAACCGTTCATCACGGAGAGAATCACGATCAACGCGGCAACGCCGAGGGCGATACCGAGCAGTGATATCAGTGTGATGAAGGAAACGAATCGGGTGCGGCGCTTCGCGCGCAGGTAGCGAAGCCCGACAAACAGTTCGACGGGATTAATCATCGCCACGCATTAAACCACAATCGACTCGCCACGGTTCGCGCCGTTTCGGCGCGCCCGGATTGTGACACAGTTCTCAATACCGGCGTTTGCCGCTGAAAGGGAGCGCAATCCGGACGCCGATCCTGTTTTTTGCCCCGCCCGCGGGTGCTATATTGGCCCGGCAAGCACTCGGAGAGGCATCATGCACAAGCTGCGGTTACTGACAATTCTCGGCCTGGCTCTCGGCCTGATGGCCAACGCCAACGCCGATACGCTCAAGACTTCGGGCATCAGCGCGGGCGAAGACGGATCGCGCCCCCTGCGCGGCACCACCCAGTCACAGGTCGAAGCGAAATACGGCAGCCCGGCAACGAAGAAAGCAGCGGTCGGCGATCCGCCGATCTCGCGCTGGGATTACCCCGATTTCACGGTCTACTTCGAGTACGACCGCGTCATCCACGCCGTGCTCAAACGCTAACCGAACACCACTTCCAGGAACGCGACCGCCCGGGCAACGCCCGGGCGTTTTCGTTTCGTGGTATTGAACCTCAGCCGGGAACTAACCCGTAGGAGCGCGCCCCGGCGCGCGATCACAGCCCTAATCGCGGTTCGCGAACCGCTCCTACAGAGAATCGAGGCGGGCCGGGCTGGGTGTTCTTCGACCGAAGTAAAGCGCAGCCGCGCGCAGCGCGGTGAGCCATGAGGGAGAGGAACACCCTGCCCGGCCCGCCGGAACCAGTGCGATCCCGGCCCTGTGGTGACAGTCCGGCGGCGCGACTATAATCGCGGGCCCGTTTCGCAATGCGACGCCGTGCCCGATTCTCCCTACCTCATAGCCGCACCCCTGGCGTCCGGCCGCTTTTCCGGCTGGGGCAGCCTCGTCGGGGCGAGCGCGCCGCTCGCGGTCGCGGAACTTGCGCGCCAGGTCGACGTGCCCGTGCTGCTGCTTGCCGACGATCCGCGCCATGCCGACCAGCTCGAGGCCGAGCTGCGTTTCTTTGCGGGCGGCGATTTCCCGGTGCTGCACTTCGTCGAGTGGGAAACGCTGCCCTGGGACAGCTTTTCGCCGCACCAGGACATCATTTCGCAGCGGCTCTCGGTGCTGGCGCAGCTGCCCTCGATGCGGCGCGGCGTCACCGTCGTTTCGGCACCGGCGCTGCTGCAACGCCTGCCGCCACTCGACTACGTCGCCGCCCGCTCGCTGTCGCTCCGCACGGGCCAGCGGCTTTCCCATGACGAGTTCACGGCATCCCTCGTGGCGGCCGGCTACCTGCGCGTGCCGCAAGTGTCCGAGCACGGCGAGTTTGCCGTCCGGGGCTCGCTGATCGACGTATTCCCGATGGGCTCGACACAGCCGGTGCGCATCGACTTCTTCGACGACGAAATCGAGTCACTGCGCCACTTCTCTGCCGAGTCACAGCTGTCCGGCGACACCATGGAATCGATCGAGCTGCTGCCCGCGCGCGAGGTGCCGCTGGACGACGAGGCGATCCGCGCATTCCGGTCGCGCTATCGGGAACGCTTCGAGGGCCAGCCGAGCCGGTCGCGGGTTTACCGGGACGTCTCCGACGGCATTGCGCACGGCGGCATCGAATACTACCTGCCCCTGTTCTTCGAGGAGACCGCCGGCCTCGTGGATTACCTGCCGCAAGGCTCCATCGTGCTCAGGCCCGACGGTCTCGATGCCCTTCTCGAGCGGACCCGGGCCGAGATAGAAGAGCGGCACGCTCTCTGTAGTCTCGACCCCGAGCGCCCCGTGCTCGCTCCCGACGAGACGTTTGCGACGCTCGACGCCGTCACGGCACAGCTCGATCGCCATCGCAACATCCGTTATTCCGCGCAGTCGCTCGCCGATGCGCCGGAGGTCTGCAACCTGCCGACGCGCATGCCGCCGGCGCTCAAGATCGAGGCCCGCTACGAGGACGCGGCCGGCCCGCTCATGCAGTTCCTGGCGAGTTTCGACGGCCGCGTGCTGTTCACGACGGACTCCGCCGGGCGGCGCGAGCAGGTTTACGAACTGCTGTCGGGACGCGGCCTCGACCTGGTGCGCGCGGGCAGCTGGAAAGAATTCGCGGCGGCGAGCCATCGCATCGGCATCGCGATTGCGCCGTTCGAAAACGGCGTGGTGCTGCCGGAATCCCGGCTCGCGATAATCAGTGAGCAACAGCTCTTCGGTGACCGGGTGCGTGCGCGGCGCCGGCGCCGCCGTGCCGAGCGCGATCCGGAAGCGATCATCCGGCAGCTCGACGATCTCGAGGAAGGTTCCCCTGTCGTGCACGCCGAGTACGGCGTGGGCCGTTACATCGGCCTGATTACGCTGGAAGCAGGCGGCATCGTGGGAGAGTTCCTGCATCTCGAATACGCGGACGGCGACAAGCTCTACGTGCCGGTGCACGCCCTGGAGCTGATCTCCCGGTACACGGGCGCCTCGCCGGAGAATGCGCCGCTGCACCGCCTCGGCAGCGACCAGTGGGAGAAGGCTCGCCGGCGCGCCATCCGCAAGATTCGCGACGCCGCGGCCGAACTCCTCGATATTTATGCGCGCCGCGCCGCCCGCACGGGTCACCGCTTTCGCTGGCTGGAAGCCGACTACCGGGCATTCGAAAGCGGTTTCCCCTTCGAGCCCACGGACGACCAGGCACGCACGATCGACGAGATTCTCGGGGACCTCGCGTCCGACGAGCCGATGGACCGTATCGTCTGCGGCGACGTCGGCTTCGGCAAGACCGAGGTTGCGCTGCGCGCAACTTTCGCCGTGGTCCACGGCGGCAAGCAGGTCGCCGTGCTCGTGCCGACGACGTTGCTCGCGCAGCAGCACGGCCAGAATTTCCGCGACCGCTTCGCCGACTGGCCGGTACGCGTCGAAGTGCTGTCGCGTTTCCAGTCGACGAAACAGGTACGCGGGATCGTGGCGGGCATGGAGTCCGGAGCCGTCGACGTCGTTATCGGCACGCACCGGCTGCTTCAGCACACCAGGGCGTTCAAGGACATCGGGCTCGTGATCATCGACGAGGAACACCGCTTCGGCGTGCGCCACAAGGACGCCATACGCTCGCTGCGCAGCGAGATCGACGTGCTGACGCTGACCGCAACGCCCATCCCGCGCACCCTGAACATGGCGATGGGCGGCATTCGCGACATGTCGCTGATAACGACGCCGCCCGCCGAGCGGCTCTCCGTCAAGACCTTCGTCGGCGAGTGGAACGACGTCGTGATTCGAGAAGCCTGCCTGCGCGAGATCAAGCGCGGCGGCCAGGTCTATTTCGTGCACAACCGCGTCGAGGATATCGGGCGCATTGCGGAGCGCCTGCAGACGCTCGTGCCGGAAGCGGCCCTGCGTATCGGCCATGGCCAGATGCCGGAGCGCGAACTCGAACAGGTCATGCTGGATTTCTACCACCGCCGCTTCAACGTACTGCTGTGCACGACCATTATCGAGAGCGGCATCGACGTGCCGACCGCCAACACGATCATCATCAACCGTGCCGACCGCTTCGGTCTCGCGCAGCTCCACCAGCTGCGGGGCCGCGTCGGCCGCTCCCACCACCGCGCCTATGCCTATCTGATTGCGCCGCCGAAAGCGTCGATGACCGCCGATGCCGTCAAACGGCTCGAGGCCATCGATTCACTCGAAGACCTGGGTTCCGGTTTTACGCTGGCGACCCACGACCTCGAGATCCGCGGCGCAGGCGAACTGCTCGGCGACGAGCAGAGCGGCCAGATTCATGAAATCGGCTTTTCGCTGTACACCGAGTTGCTGGCTCGCGCCGTCGAGTCCCTGCGTTCGGGCCGTGAACCCGACCTGGATGCGCCGCTCGACGCCGGCGTCGATATCAACCTGCACGTCGCGGCGCTGCTCCCCGACGACTACGTGCCGGACGTCCACCTGCGCCTCATGCTGTACAAGCGCATATCCGGCACGAAGACCGCGGACGACCTGCGCGAACTGCAGGTCGAGCTCATCGATCGATTCGGCCTGCTTCCGGACGCCACGAAAAACCTGATGCGCATCGCGGCGCTGAAACAGCGTGCTGCTGCCCTCGGCATCGAAAAGATCGACGCCGCCGACGCGGGCGGCTACCTCGTATTTGGCGACGACAGCCGGATTGACCCTGTCGCGCTCGTGAAATTGGTGCAAAATGACAGCCGCAGCTACCGGCTGCAGGGCTCGCACCGACTGAGCTTCCGTCTCGACCTCGCGGACGTCGAGACGCGCTTCCGGGCGATCGAGGACCTCATGGGCAAGCTCGCCATCGGGGAAGACGGCGGGCAAACGGGCTGAAAGCCAGCAGGTTGAAGGCATCACGATGCGACGAGTAACGACAATTCTGGCGATGACACTGGCGTGGGCGGCAGCCCAGGGCCAGGGCATTGCCGAACCCGAAGAGACGGAGTATCCGCGCTACACGGTCGAGGTGATCATCTTCGAATACGCGGAAGAGGTGTCGGCCGGCACCGAGCGGTTCCTCCCGGAGGAGCCACCGCTGCCCGACCCCGATGCACCTGTCGAAGGCGAGCTCGTTTT
>Ga0316196_10000322_pt1 | contig 17764 bp, 14 predicted proteins | sample Eddsed2cm_MG_FD_204938 | JGI IMG/M metagenome (GOLD analysis project Ga0316196, IMG submission 204938) | Coastal sediment microbial communities from Maine, United States - Eddy sediment 2 cm | ecosystem: Environmental > Aquatic > Marine > Coastal > Sediment | place: USA: Maine | collected... | reverse complement strand
TGCGCCCCAGCCTGCCCCGTCGCACATCAAGAGAACTGAATGCCAGCGCCAGTACTGCCAATACAGGCACAATAGCCACTTTTGACAGACGCCACTGTATTTCAACTTTATGAATGCGCTCATTGCTTGCCAGCAGGTCACCAAAGGGCATCTCTTTGGGATATAAATCAGCTGAGACTTTTTGTACTGGTTTTACCCTGATGGCATAAGTCTCAAAATCGATCATGCGATAGTCGGCATTGCCGGGTATACCTTCATAGCGTGATCCATTTTGCAAAATTATAAAGCGGTCACCGGTGTTGTCATCGATTTGCTGAAAGCCTTTCTCTGCCACTACCACGCCTTCTCTTTTTTGAGCTTCACCGTATACAAAAATATTTCTCAATGTATTGTCATCCAGCCCTACTTCTTCGACATAGTAAACAGCCTGGCCATTTTGCGCCTCATTAAAAACACCGGGAGTGATAGCCGACACCATTGCCCGCTCGAGGCCTTCCTGCTTGAGGCTCTTTGCTTTGACATCTGCACCGGGGGCAATAAACAGGGCGAACATGGCAATAATAAAAGCCAGCACGAGTCCCATTGTGACTAAAGGCTTCAGAAGCCGCCTTAAACCAACCCCACTTGCAGCCCATATCGAGAGCTCGTTGTCACGAATCCATCGGTCCATCACCATTAATATGGCGAGAAAAAACATTACCGGCAGCAGAACATCGAAGGTTGAAACCAGCCTCAGGCCAAGCAGGGAGAAAACAAGATCGGCTGGCACGTCTCCCCGTGCGGCCTGAGACAATAATGAAACCAGTCTGGCTACCAGAAAGATGCTGAATATAATGATGGTAGCGGCAATCCCCGTATAGGTGATTTCACGGGTCAGTGATCGGTCCAGAATCAATTGTCTATCCTGAATTGATGTTTTGAATAATTAAATTTTTTTAAGACGTACAAGCCTGTAAATCCTGATGTAATAATCTTAGAATAAGGCAAAACAATATATCATATGGGTAAATGAATAATTCTGGAAATACCCGATTGATACTCAAATTTTGTCATATCAAGGCTCGAATCGCACGCAATTGCTGAAATGCGAAGTATTGCACTCATGATGTTTTTCATAAACATCTCGATACACTGATAATTGGCCTGTAGCAGGGAATACTGAGGATAAGATGGATGGAATATAAAATTAAACGTGGCAGCCCTGAAAAGCAGCGATCAGCTTGCCTGGTACTTGCTGTTTTCGAACATAAGGCAATGAGTCTGTCTGCCAGTATTATTGATAAAACCACGGATGGAATAATCACAGCACTGATAAAACGCGGAGATATTACCGGTGAATGCGGAGAAATGGTTCTGCTGCCCCGGGTAGACAGCCTGCCGGCAGAACGTATTTTGCTGGTTGGCTGCGGCAGCCAGGAAGAATTTAGTAGTCGGAAACTGAATCAAATAACCGCCGATGTTATTCAAAAACTGCAACAAAGCAAGATCAAAGAAGCGACCTTTTTTTTACCTGAGCTAAACATCGAAGGAAGTGATATTGCTCGCCGCATAGAACAGATCATCATTCAGGCGGAATATAGCTGTTATCAATCTGACGCACTGAAAACAGATAAAAAGAAGAACAGCAAGGCACTTAAGAGAATCACACTTTTTATAGGCGATCGCAGCAGCCTTGCCACTGCCAGGCAGGCATTAATAACAGGCCAGGCAATAGCCTCCGGCGTTAACCTGGCGCGTCAGCTAGGCGACCTGCCTGGAAATATCTGCACCCCCTCCTACCTGGCCGATCAGGCAAAAGAACTGGCCAGAGACTTCAAGATGAAGGCAAAGATTCTTAACGAGAAAGCAATGGAAAAGCTTTCTATGGGTTCTTTACTTTCAGTTTCACGAGGCAGCCGGCAGGAAGCCAGGCTAATCATCCTTGAGCATAAGGGCGGTGCTGATAAAGATGCCCCCATAGTTCTCGTAGGCAAAGGCCTGACCTTTGATGCCGGGGGGATTTCGATTAAACCGTCAGCGGCGATGGACGAAATGAAATATGATATGTGCGGTGGTGCAAGTGTCATTGGAACGATGCGCGCCATCGCGGAAATGAAATTGCCTCTGAATGTCATTGCGATAGTGCCGAGTTCGGAAAACATGCCGGATGGTGATGCCAACAAACCGGGAGATATTGTCACTAGCATGTCTGGACAGACTATCGAAATCCTCAATACTGATGCAGAAGGCAGATTAATTCTCTGTGACGCCCTGACCTATGCTAAACGTTTCAAACCGTCTGCAGTGATTGATGTTGCCACCCTGACAGGTGCCTGTGTGGTTGCCCTGGGTGCTCATGCCAGTGGTGTGTTCAGCAATTGCGACCCGCTTGCCAGGGAACTGATTGATGCTGGAGAAAAGTCTCTGGACAGGGCCTGGCAAATGCCGCTATGGGACGACTATGACAAGCAGCTGAAAAGTAATTTCGCAGATATGGCCAATATTGGCGGCCCGAAGGCCGGTGCTGTGACTGCAGCCTGCTTTCTTGCCCGCTATACAAAAGCTTATGACTGGGCACATCTCGATATTGCCGGCACTGCCTGGATCAGCGGTGATGATAAAGGGGCAACTGGAAGACCCGTCAAGCTGCTGTGCGAATTTCTGCGCGGGAGAGCTGGGCTAGCATGAGCCTGGTAGATTTTCACATCCTGGAGAACAAAGAAAACCAGGTGCTGCTGAGATATGCATGCCGCCTAATCAGGAAGGCCTATAAAAATAATTTCAAAGTCTATGTCCGTGCAGGAAATATTGAGGATATGAATCAGCTTGATACTTTACTCTGGACATTTAGCGAACTGGATTTCATCCCCCATGCAACAGTCGACACAGAGGGCGGGCAGGAACCGGTAATAATTGGTATGATTGAGCGTCAGGGAGACAATAAAACTGTACTGATCAATCTCAGTACGGAAATGACGGAAGACTATTCCACCTATTCGCGTGTTTTTGAGCTTATAGGCAATGATCCGGATGCATTAACCGCAGGCAGGGATCGTTATCGTAGATATCGAGAAATGAATGATCAAGTGAGCAATCACCACATAGCAGTTAACTGAAATGAGCCAGAAGAAAATACCAGTTAAAGGCGCCAACCTGTCTGAAGCCATCCGGTCGCTGCAAAACTTGCTGGATGATGTCAGTGCAGATCAGGCGAGTAGAGAATCGCTTGAGGCATCGGTAATAGAGGCTCCAATAGAGAACAAATTCGAAGAGACTATCGAATTTGACTCTGACAGTACCGGCGCTGCCATACCTTTTTCATCAGAGGCTGCCCGTCCAAGCGCGGTTGATATAGACAGCCACTTTGACATGAATATTCCGCCTGCTCTTCCTGATGATGAAGACCAGGAGATGGAGGATGTAATCCCAACACTTTCAGAAACGATTGTTGCAGGAGACATTCCTGTGCTCAAGGAAATTGTGATGTTGCCTGATGGCACGAAAATCCGAGAGCCTGCTATGATCAGCCTTGAAGAGGCTTTACAATCTGGTAACCTGCCGACACCCATTCTGGATGCAGCTGAAGCAGCTGCTGATGCAATTCAGATTATACTGGCTCGTTATCGAGGGAAACCTGTTACCCCAGAAGTGCGTGATAAAATTAAAGCTGCTGTAAAGACAATTCTGATCAATTCACCTGAACTGGAAATACCCGACTCGATTATTTGAATCTCTGTTTATTCTAGCCCGCACCCATTCATTCCAGTATTTATTCAAACACGACATTATTAAAATGGAACAAATCATGAGTGACAATACACTCGACAAGAATTATCAGCCCAATGCAATAGAACAGAGCATCTATGAAACCTGGGAGAAAAACAACTGGTTCAGCCCCAGCGGTCAGGGTGAACCCTATTGCATCATGATACCTCCTCCCAATGTGACAGGCTCGCTGCATATGGGACACGCCTTTCAGGACACCATAATGGATGCCCTGACACGCTATAACCGAATGAGCGGCAAGAACACCTTATGGCAACCGGGTACCGATCATGCAGGTATCGCCACGCAGATGGTTGTAGAACGCCGGCTGAACTCAGAGGGTAAGACTCGCCACGATCTTGGCCGGGAAGAATTCATAAATCAAATCTGGCAATGGAAAGAACATTCTGGCGGTACCATTACCCGTCAGCTGCGGCGCATGGGGACCTCACCAGACTGGTCCCGAGAACGCTTCACCATGGATGAAGGCCTGTCACATGCCGTGAATGAAGTGTTTGTGCAACTGTATAAAGAAGGCCTTATCTATCGTGGCAAACGCCTGGTCAACTGGGACCCTGTTTTGCACACTGCGGTCTCTGACCTGGAAGTCGTGTCAACAGAAGAGAATGGCAACCTCTGGCATATGCGCTATCCGCTGAGTTCCGGCGAAGGTCATCTCATCGTCGCAACCACACGGCCTGAAACCATGCTCGGTGATGCTGCCGTTGCCGTCCATCCTGATGATGAGCGTTACCAGCATCTGATCGGTGAAATGGTACAGCTACCGCTGACTGACAGGGAGATTCCTGTCATTGCAGATGATTATGTTGATCCGGAATTCGGTACCGGCTGCGTCAAGATCACCCCTGCGCATGATTTCAATGACTATGCTATGGGCCAGAGACATGATTTACCGGTAATCAATATATTTACTGTTGATGCTGCGATCAATGATGACGCACCGGGTAATTACGCCGGCATGGATCGCTTTGCTGCACGTGAAAAAATCCTTGAAGACCTGAAGGCTCTGGATCTGCTGGAAAAAATTGATGATCATAAGTTGATGGTTCCTCGTGGCGACCGGTCACATGCCGTCATCGAGCCTTACCTGACGGATCAATGGTATGTAAAAGTTGCACCGCTGGCTGAACCTGCTATCAAGGCAGTAGAAGATGGCGATATAAAGTTTGTTCCTGAAAACTGGAGCAAGACCTACTTCGAATGGATGAATAACATTGAAGACTGGTGCATCTCCCGTCAGATATGGTGGGGGCACCGTATTCCCGCCTGGTATGACGAACAGGGCAACTTCTATGTTGGCCACAATGAAGAGGAAGTCAGGAAAGAAAACAATCTCGCCGATGATCTCCAGCTGAGGCAGGATGACGATGTCCTTGACACCTGGTTCTCTTCTGCACTCTGGCCCTTCTCAACCCTTGGCTGGCCCGACAGTATGGAGGATGTGAATACGTTCTATCCTACTTCTGTACTGGTAACCGGATTCGACATTATCTTTTTCTGGGTCGCCCGAATGATCATGATGGGTATAAAATTTACCGGAAAGGTGCCTTTCCATGAGGTCTATATTCATGGGTTGGTGCGTGATTCACACGGGCAGAAGATGTCCAAGTCAAAAGGCAATGTCCTTGATCCGATCGACCTGATCGATGGCATCGAACTGGAAACACTGGTCAAAAAACGCACAACCGGCCTGATGCAGCCTAAAATGGCCAGCACCATTGAGAAACATACCCGCAAGGACTTTCCTGAAGGTATCCCGCCGTTTGGTACAGATGCTTTACGCTTTACCTTTGCCTCACTGGCAAGCAATGGCCGGGATATTAATTTCGATCTTGCCAGGGTCGAAGGCTACAGAAACTTCTGCAACAAACTGTGGAATGCTGCGCGTTACGTGTTGATGAACACTGAGGGACAGGACTGCGGTCAGAATACGGATGATACTGTTGATCTTAATGCCTCTGACCACTGGATCATTTCGCGACTTCAACAAGTAGAAAGCACGGTTGAAAAATCAATCAAGGACTATCGTCTGGATCGGATGTCGCAGGCCCTCTATAGCTTTACCTGGGATGAATATTGCAGCTGGTACCTCGAACTCTCCAAGGTTGTGCTGAATGACCCTGATGCTAGCATTGAAAGCCTGCGCGGTACCCGTCGCACCTTGATCAGAGTACTGGAAACATTATTAAGGCTATTGCATCCTTTAACGCCTTTTATTACGGAAGAAATCTGGCAGCGTGTGGCTCCACTTGCCGACTGTAGCGGCGAAACTATCATGCTGCAGCCCTACCCGGTTGCTAATGAAGCAAAAATAGATAGTGCGGCCATAGCTGAGACAGAATGGCTGAAATCTGTGATCACCGGCATCCGCAACATACGAGGCGAGATGAATATCTCGCCGGGCAAACCGCTGCCTATACTTTTCCAGAATTGTAGCGATCAGGATCATGCCTGGCTTGAAGACAATGAAAAACGGCTGAAAACCCTGGCAAGAATCGAATCCATTACCTGTATTACAAATGATGAAACACCGCCTGATGCGGCCACATCGCTGGTTGGTGACATGAAAGTACTGGTTCCCTTCGGTGCCTTTATCGACAAGGATGCAGAAATTAAACGTCTGCAGAAGGAGATGGAAAAGCTCGACAAAGACCTGGAGCGATCAACAAGTAAGCTATCGAATGCAAGTTTTGTCGATAAGGCTCCAGCGGCCGTTGTTGAGAAAGAACGTCAAAGAGTCACTGAAATGGAACAGGCGCTTGCCTCACTGGGAGATCAATTGAAAAAAATAGAGGCGCTTTAGACCACATCGAAATGACTTCGGCGATGCCTGTTAATAAGCGTGTTACGCAGATTGCTGCATCTGCACCATAATGCACAACAAGTGCATTATGGTGCAGGGTTGGCAACTTATTTTTCTGCAGCAATAACAGATATTTCAACTAGCAGGGCATCGCGTGCCATACTCGCTTCAACACAGGCCCGTGCTGGAGCATGACCTTCGGGTAGCCAGCTTTCCCAAACAGTATTCATTTCGCCGAAATACTTCATATCCTTGATATAGATTGTAGCGGTTAGAATATGTTCCTTGTCGCTGCCCGCCTGTTCAAGTAATTCATCGACTTTTTCTAACATAGTCGAAGTTTGTTCCTGAATACCTTGAGTGGCGTCCTTACATACCTGGCCACATAAATAAATGGTTCCGTTATGTTTAACGATTCGGCTCATACGCTGGCCAGTTTCAAAACGTTCAATTTTCATAAATCGCCTTTATAATCTATTCAATCTTGTTCTATTTTATTTAAATCTCCAGGTCTTGAACAGGATGCATTTAAAACAGCTATGCTGTATCACTGTTAGTATTTTAGTGGGACTGATTTGAAAATAAAAATACTTCACTGATTCAGAAATCTTATGACTTGTATTGATTTCATTGTCTGGTCAGCAAGTCTCTATACACTCTTCAACAGAGTAACGTGAATACTGCTTATTCTCTTGAAGATTATCCCGTTTTTGTAAGAGTGATTTTGAAATGCCCTGCCTATACGACGATAATGCATAAATACATGAGGCATATAAAGAAGACTCAACCTTCTTAAAATAGAACAAGAAAATCCTCATATATACATTTAGTCCATGCCGTTATGCTGGGCTTATTTTCCTGCACTAAGTCATAGATACTTTTAGCACAATTTTGTGAAGGATGGGATGAAGTTTATAAACTGCACTGGACCTTAGATGCCATCATGACCAGGTGAGTCAACCATTAGACCGATAGAGTTAATAAATTTTAAAACAGAAAAATTTAAATCCTACAGGCAGGGTAATACATCAGCTAGCCTCCTTAACAGACACTAGCTCAACACTATGTGCTTTCCCTTGATGATTCTTTGAAGAATGCATCGCGGCAGCGATGGCAATAACGAAACAACAGGCTGGTTGCGCCCCATGCGGTGAAAATTAGTGCGATGACTACACCAAAACCCGAGCGGAATGCAGCCAGGCAGAGGATCGCATTGACAAAGAAAAAATAAGGCATCATCTTGTACAACACCTTGCAGTATGTGCACTGGTTTTTCTCGTGTCGATTCGATGACGGATGAATTGGTTTACCGGAAAAGAAAAGATACTTTATGTTTTCCACAGTGTGGTCCTTATGAGAATGAAAACCGGCAACGTATGTCGGTGACATTTAACAGGTTAAAAAAATCACTCTCGGATCGACGTCATTCCCTGGCAATCGAATACAAAATACCGGAGCAGGAATATTTTTAATTACACGCAATAACTTAAGCTAAATAATATGGCAAAAGTTTTTGTGCAGTGCGATTATGGAGTACCGGTATGTTGATAACTTTGATAATTGTCAAACATTTAGCTGATTTTTAAAAGTATTTATGGCGCTATAACAGATCTGTGTTTAATCACAAAAACTTGTGAGTTATATGACACACTATAGATCGTATTCAATTATATAACTGTATAACGATGTACGATTATTAAGCACTTAGATGCAGGCAGTGCTAGTGGTGTTCTAATCAGCAGAATTTGTTAATCAGGAAAACGATCCTCGACGACAAACCTTTGCAGTGTCCTCCAGTATTCAGCCTGGAATAATCCCGGATGAAGCTGCTCCAGTAACTTGCGCTGCGCGGGATCAGCTATAAGAAAACCAGCAAACTCTTCAGGAAAGATATCGTTTGGCGCTACCGAGTACCAGGGTTCTGCAGCGAATTCATCTTCCGGATAGCGCGGTGGCGGAATCTCGCGAAAGTTGCAATCACCCATCAGTTCAATCTCATCATAATCGTAGAAAATTACACGACCGTATCGGGTGATACCAAAGTTTTTCGGTAGCAGGTCTCCAGGGAAGATGCCGGCTGCAGAGATATCAAAAATTGCATCTCCATACTCCTTCAGAGCATTCCTGACACCTGCTTCATCGGCACGCTCAAGGTAGAGGTTAAGCGGATCCAGACGGCGCTCAATAAACAGGTGTTTGATAATTAGACGGTCACCCTCAATCGAGATCTGTGAGGGCGCCTGGGTCATCAGTTCATTGAGAAAGTCTTCTGTGAAGCGATTCAGTGGGAAGGCCGTATGCGAGAACTCCCAGGCATCTGACATGCGTCCAACACGATCATGCTGTTTAACCAGGTGGTAGCTGTCAATGACCCGCTGCCGGGTAGTATCTTTGGGCGGGCGGAAATGGTCGCGGATGACTTTAAATACATACGGGTAGGAAGGCAGTGTGAACACCAGCATGACCATGCCTTCGCTGCCCGGTGCCGCATCAATCGGATCTGATGAACGCTGCAGATGATCGAGGAAATCACGATAGAATTCTGCTTTACCCTGTTTATGAAAACCGATCTGTGTATAAAGATCGGCAGCGGTCTTCTCCTGCAGGAAACCAAGCAGGAAACTGATCACAGCTGATGGCACCTCAGTATCCACCAGGAAGTAGGCCCTTGCCGAAGTAAAAAGGCTGGCTACTTCATTGCGTTCACTGATCAGGTTCTCTACGTAAGCTGTACCGTCTTCGCTGCGGCGTATTCGTAATATAAAGGGATAGCGATCGGGGCCGTTGATTACCCTGCCGACCAGGTATGCTGAACGACTGCGATAGAATGTCGGACGCAGCATCTGTATCTGAAAATGCTGTGCAAGTCTTCGCGGCAGGTTTGTATGGCGTCGCATATCTGCCGTGATATTACGCACATCCTGCCTCAGGTCACCAAATGGTAATCCAAGGTTCGACTCTTCCAGCAGGCGCGTCAGAACTGACCGCCAGCCTTCACGTATTGGATAGTAGCAATGATAGACCGGGTCATCACTGTCAAGCCGTTCGGTCGACACCGATGGGCGGACGAAGATGAAATCATTGTAGTAAAAATGGCGTTCAAACAGGCCGACAAAAACCGAGTTATAGAAGGTCTCTGCTAACTCCGGTTGACGATGGCGGTAAAGCAGCCCCATATAATGAAACTTGATCTCCTGCCACAGTTCCGGGTCGAAAGTCTCAGTGTCGGGGCGTTTACGCAGTTCGGCAATGGTCTCACGAGTGCGGGCATCGTACAGGCTGATGCGACGGATAGCAGCACGACGGCTATCCATCCATTTGCCTGCAATGAAGTTATCGTGAGCCTCGCGTGTCGTCGCCAGGAAAATATCAAAGTGTTTGTTGAAGCCGCGTAAAATAGTCCGCGCAATCTCGCCCACCATCGGGTGCCCTGATTTTTCCGTCTGCCCCGGAAGGGAAGATGAAACCTGGTGGGCAAGATCGTTGGTCATGCCTTTACCTGTCTGCGGTTTATGCTTCGTCAAACTGCTCCTCTTCAGTCGAGCCGGTCAGTGCAGTTACAGAAGATGCTCCACCCTGAATTGTGGTCGTTACATCATCAAAATAACCGGCACCCACTTCCTGCTGGTGTGAGACGAAGGTATAACCCTTGTCGCGCGCTTCAAATTCCGGCTGCTGAACTTTTTCAACATAATGTTTCATGCCTTCACCACGAGCATAGTCATATGCAAGATCAAACATGTTGTACCACATGTTATGGATACCGGCCAATGTGATGAACTGGTATTTATAACCCATCGCAGCAATCTCGTCCTGGAAGCTGGCGATTGTGCTGTCATCAAGATTCTTTTTCCAGTTGAAAGATGGAGAACAGTTGTAGGCCAGCAACTTGCCTGGATTCTCAGCCAGTACAGCCTGCGCAAATTCTCGCGCAAAACCAAGATCCGGAGCACCCGTTTCACACCATACCAGGTCGGCATATGGAGCATAGGAAACCCCACGGGAAATTGCCTGCTCGAGACCGTTCTTAACACAGTAGAAGCCTTCTGCCGTGCGTTCGCCAGTCAAAAATGGCTTGTCGTTTGGGTCAACATCCGAGGTCAACAGCGTTGCCGCTTCGGAGTCAGTGCGAGCCAGCAGCAGCGTCGGCACGCCGCAGACATCTGCTGCCAGTCGAGCAGAAATCAGTTTCTGCACGGCTTCCTGGGTCGGCACCAGCACCTTGCCGCCCATATGTCCGCATTTTTTCACCGCCGCCAGCTGATCCTCGTAGTGGACACCAGCAGCACCGGCAGCAATCATGTTCTTCATCAACTCGAAGGCATTTAGTACGCCACCGAAGCCTGCTTCTGCGTCAGCGACGATGGGTAGAAAATAGTCAACAAAACCTTCCATACCTGGCTCGATATCACGCGACCATTGAATTTCATCGGCGCGCTTGAAAGCGTTATTGATACGTCTCACCATGGTCGGAACAGAGTCATAGGCATAGAGTGACTGATCGGGATACATCGTCTCAGATGTATTACCATCAGCAGCCACCTGCCAGCCGGACAGGTAAATGGCTTCGATACCTGCCTTTGCCTGTTGCATCGCCTGACCACCCGTTATTGCACCCATGCAATTCACGTATCCTTTTTTGGCATCACCATGCACCAGCTTCCAGAGTTTTTCAGCACCATTACGGGCATAAGTGTACTCTGGCTGCACAGACCCGCGCAGACGTACAACATCAGCTGCAGTGTATCCGCGTTTAACACCTTTCCAGCGCGAATTTTCTGCCCAGTCCTGCTCTAGTTCTTGAATTTGTTGTTCACGTGTTTTCATCTGTTCATCCTCATTGTGGCTATTTAATAAGTAAGTTTTTTCTTATGTCTTCATATTAAGCTCTTACAACATTACCTAATATGTGATGGTGCTATTTGGAATAATTGTCTCCTGATATTGGGTTGGAATGTTGTAACAATATGTTCAGGGAGTTCGTGGAACGGCTTTTGCGGTGACGACGACACCGTCTTCATCTGCGTAGAGATGTTGACCCGGGTAAAAACTAATACCGGCGAAATGTACAGCGACATCACGTTCACCAACACCGCGTTTGACTGATTTTCGTGGATGAGTCGCCAATGCCTTGACGCCAATATCGATGGAGGCAATCTCCGCGGAATCTCTGATACACCCATTCACAACCAGGGCGGCCCAGTCGTTCTCTTCTGCAAGAGTGGCTAGCATGTCGCCGAACAGCGCGCAGCGCATTGAAGCACCGCCATCGACAACCAGGACACGGCCATTACCGGGTTCTTCCAACGCCTGGCGCACCAGGGAGTTGTCTTCGTGGCACTTGACCGTTGAGATAGGGCCATTAAAAATGGCCCGGCCGCCGAAATCCCTGAAAACAGGGTCGGCGACGCGTGCATCATCACCCAGATCATCACTGATATCAGTAGTAAGCAGAATCATGGCTGGTCTCCTTCAGGGAGATGGGCCAGGATCAAAATGATCCTGGTCGACCATTTCCAAAAAATCTGTAGGTTTTCAGACCTACATACTATCAAGTGTTGTTGCGGGTGATCACACTTCAGGACATATATAACCCACCATTTACCGGCAGATTGGCACCTGTGATGTAACCACTCTCATCAGCGACCAGAAATGTGACTGCATCGGCAATCTCGTCCGTGGAGCCCATGCGACCCATCGGGATTCCGGAAATAATCGCATTACGGATATCTTCTCGAATTGCCTCGGTCATCGCAGTGGATACATAACCCGGTGATACCGTATTAACTGTCACACCTTTCGCAGCACCTTCCTGGGCCAGGGCCATAGTGAAGCCATGCATCCCGGCCTTGGCTGCGGAGTAGTTGGCCTGACCGAACTGTCCGCGCTGACCATTTACTGAGGAAATATTTACCACACGGCCAAATCCTTTTTCCAGCATGGCATCCCACAGCGGCTGCGTCACATTGTAAACACTGTTGAGGTTTACATTAATGACGTCATACCAGTGCTCATCTTCCATGCGCTTGAAGGTTTTATCACGCGTAATGCCGGCGCAGTTGACTAACACGTCGATGGATCCGCGCTCTGCCAGCAACTGTACCAGTGTGGTGCGGCATGCGTCTGCAGATGACACATCCAGTGCCATTGTTTCTACATTGAAACCATCGTCAGCCATTTCCGCTTTCCAGGCTTCAGCCAGTTCCGCTTCAGCAGGATGATGGACAGCAACTACATGATAGCCTTTTAGGGCCAGATGGCGACAGACGGCGCTACCGATACCTCCGGTACCGCCGGTGACCAGCGCAGTTCTTGCGCCCATATCTGTTGTGTCCGTCATGCTTAGGCAGCTTTCTTTGTCTTAGCCGGTGTTACCTGCTCCAGCTGGCTTTTCGCCTTTGCAGCACCTGCTTCAACCCAGGCCTGGTATTCTTCACGTGTCTTGTTAAGAATGTTCATTACCTGCTGGTTGCCTTCTACCAGCTGCTCACCCAGTTCACGGGCCACATCAGCCTGCTTGCTGAAAAGTTCGTCAACACGCTTGGTGTCTTTTCCGATTTCTGCTGTCTTTGCAGTGGTTTCGAAGCAGCGCTTCATTACTTCCATCTGCTTGTTTACCAGCTGGTCCCAGCTGTTCAGGTTAATTTCAGCAAGCTTGCGCAGGCTGGTGTAGTTTTCATTTGCAGTTTTTGAAACCATATCGATTGTGTCATCAAAGTTCATTTTAAATCTCCTGTTGTTGTGCATTGCAGCAATTGTTGCAGTGCACAATATGCAAACTCTGCATTGATGTCAAGCATTTTTTTGTGCATCGCACAATTTTTTTTGTTTTTTTCTAAAAAACACTGCATCGGATGAGCAGTGGGAAGCTAAGTTAACGCTTCATAACAGCGATAAATCAGGGCTTATCTGACTTTTTTGTGCTGAACCCGGGGACCTGTGTAAAGCTCTTCTGCATGTTAGTCCACATCTCGAGGTTCTTCTTTGTCATCGTATTGAAGGCATCCACCGGATTGTTAATAAAATCTGCGCTGGCATCATTCTGCTGAGTGGCAAAGATATTAAAGCTGTCTTCCAGGTAGCGGGCAAATACTCCCTGCATTGTACCGCCGTAGAAGCGAATCAGTTGCGCCAGCATATCAGCAGAAAACAGCGGTCTGCCCCCTGATTCTTCTTCGATAATAATCTGCATCAGGATCTGCCGTGTGAGGTCTTCTTTGCTAGCTGAATCCTGTACTTTGAATTTGACGCCAGACATGACCAGGTCACGTATGTCTGTAAAGGTGATGTACTTGCTTTCCGCGGTATCATACAGTCTGCGGTTAGGGTATTTTTTGATAATACGTTCTTCGGTCACACCACTACTCCATTATTTACTCGATGACGTACCAGGTTTTATTAAAGCTCGTCAATGCATGTACTGGCCGCCATTGATTGACAGATCCGAACCGGTTATAAATGCCGCTTCATCGGAAACCAGATAGGCAATAGCCGCCGCGATTTCCTCCGGGCGGCCAAGACGACCAACCGGTATCTGGGCAATGATCTTGTCACGGATTGCCTCCGGCACGGCCATTACCATTTCGGTTGCGATGTAGCCGGGAGATACCGTGTTAACGGTGATGCCCTTATTGGCAACTTCCTGAGCCAGCGCCTTGGTAAATCCATGCATGCCCGCCTTGGCTGCAGAATAATTTGTCTGCCCTATCTGTCCTTTCTGGCCATTGATGGAGGCGACATTAATGATTCTTCCATAGCCTCGCTCTATCATACCATTCAAGGCAGGTCGTACGACATTGAAAACACTATCCAGGTTGGTACAGATAACATCATCCCATTGCGATTTTTCCATCTTGCGCATAGTCGTATCACGGGTGATGCCCGCATTGTTGACTATCACATCGAGGCGACCAAAATCCTTTTCGACCGCTGATATCATCTGCTGGCATTGATCAAACTCAGCAACATCGGCTTTGTAGATTGCAAAATCCGCGCCCTGCTTTTTCATCTCCTGCTGCCACTTGAGTGCCTTCGCCTCGTCGCGATAGTTAGTAGCCACTCTGAAACCATCTGCTGCGAGGCGCTGGCAGATTGCACTGCCTATACCTCCACAACCACCTGTGACCAATGCCACTCGCTGTACTTGCTGCACTTCAGACATAGAGATGCCCTCCTCTCCTCGGTATATGCAGACATATCCTCAGGCCCTCTCTACTGCCATGGCGACACCCATACCGCCGCCGATACACAGAGTTGCTAGGCCTTTTTTTGAATCGCTGCGCTTTAGTTCGTGAATCAAGGATACCAGAACACGACAGCCGGATGCACCTATCGGGTGGCCAAGGGCGATGGCACCGCCATTTACGTTTACTTTATCAGTATCCCAGCCCATTTCCTGATTGACAGACATTGCCTGGGCTGCAAAGGCTTCGTTGGCCTCCACCCGGTCCAGGTCAGCAACCTGCCAGCCTGCCTTTTCCAGGCACTTGGTTGAAGCAGGTATAGGACCGGTACCCATAATGGCAGGATCTACCCCGGCACTCGCAAAGGCGACTATTGAAACCAGTGGCTGCAGTCCCAGCTCCTCGGCTTTGGAGCGTTTCATGACCATTACAGCCGCAGCACCATCATTAATACCCGAGGCATTGCCTGCAGTGACAGTTCCTTCACGATCAAAGGCTGCACGCAGCTTGCCCAGACCTTCTGCGGTCGTTCCATGGCGGGGGAACTCATCCTGTTTGAAGATAATTGGATCAGCACGCCGTTGTGGAACCTCGACCGGGATGATTTCTTCATCAAACACATTATTATTCTGTGCCACCTCGGCACGACGCTGTGATTCGGCGGCAAAGGCATCCTGACCATCGCGGCTGAAGTCATATTTCTTTGCAATATTTTCTGCCGTGACGCCCATGTGGCACTGGTTGAACGCATCCCACAAACCATCCGTGATCATGGTATCCAGCATTTTCCACTCACCCATCTTGGTACCATTGCGGGAGCCCGGTAGAACATGTGCAGACAGGCTCATGTTTTCCTGGCCTCCGGCAATGACAATGTCTGCATCACCGCAGGCTACTGCCTGCATGGCGAGGTGAACCGCTTTCAGACCTGAACCACAGACCTTGTTGATGGTCATTGCAGGAACTGTTTCAGGCAGGCCTGCACCGAGTGCCGCCTGGCGGGCGGGGTTCTGTCCAACTCCGGCTGTCAGTACCTGGCCTAGAATCACCTCGTCGATCTGATCCGCTGCAACCCCTGTTTTCTCAAGCAGCCCTTTTATGACGATTGAACCCAGCTCGGTTGCCGGGATTCCGGATAGTGAGCCACTGAAACTTCCAACTGCAGTACGGCCTGCTGCAACGATCACGACATCATCATTCATGCTAAATCTCCTTTGTATAAGTGTGGTTTCTAAATCTAATAGACTAAAAATACAGCTTTCTGTTTTTTCTGTTTAATTCAGTAATTCGCATTCAAGCCATTAGAACAAAAATTGTTGCATTGCACAAATTTTTGTTGCATTGCACAAATTTGGGTGATAGGCTGATATATAACCAACAAAGACGAGTAGATGATCATGACCAAGAATGCATTCTGGAATGACGATTGGATGAACACCCAGCGCCAATACTGGGAACAGTTGAATAACATGCAACAACAGGCACTTGGAGTCAAGCAGCCGCCAACCAATCCATGGGAACAGTCGATGGAGCATTGGTGGAGTGCTATCCAGGGTGCTGTGCCCTCAACAGGCCAGGACTTTTTCAGCAAAATGATGGACCAGGGGAAAAATTACTTCCAGATGGCAGAACAGGCCATGCAGGCAGCCAATGGGCAGGAGAATATATCTGATGCCTGGGCAAAAATGCTTCATGGCCTGACTGAGAGTTTTCACCAGACGCCTTCCAATGACCCGTTCAAGAAGGCCAGCGCTTTCTGGGAAATGCCTATGGACAACTGGAACAGGATGGCATCTGCGATGTCTCCGGTTCCCGGCGATACCCTGCGTGGTATGCCACATGGTGACGTCAAAGAGCACCTGGATCGCCTGCTAGGCACGCCCGGCCTCGGCTATACACGTGAAAGCCAGACCCAGTATCAGAGCCTGATGCAGGCTGCCATGGATTACCAGGAAGCGATGGCTGAGTACGCCCTGTTTTTCAGCAGCATGGGAGAGAAATCAACCAAGCTGCTGCAACAGAAGATCGGTGATACCCCGGTAGAATCAGCCCGACATCTGTATGACACATGGGTAGGCTGCTGCGAAGAACTTTATGCCGAAGATGTCATAACAGAAGACTACGCAAAGCTTCATGGTCGTCTGGTTAATGCCCTGATGGTACTGAAGAGCCGCTACGGCGAGATACTCAATGAGTCTCTTAGCACTATGAATATCCCCACCCATGATGATCTTCGCACCATACAAATACGTATGCAGGAGCAGCGTCGGGAAAATAAAAAACTGAATTCAGAAGTAGCTGCCCTGCGTCGTGAAATCATGAAAATGCAGGCCGAGAAAAAAACAACCGATGCAAAGCCAGCAGCAGCGCAGACTAAGGCTAAGAAAGTAACCAAAAAGAAAGCAGCGCCGCGCAAAAAGAAAGCAGCTGTGGCCAAGCGCTCAACAAAATGATTCCCGCAGGAGGATAAGACGTGATCAATTTTCAGATTCGACCTGACAAACTTGCCGAAGAGATGGCTGACTACAGCCGCAAACTCGGCCACGGTATAGAAAACCTTATTGATGCAGGTGAAATCGATACCGGTGTCACTGCACGAACTGCAGTCTACAAAGAAGATAAGCTGGTACTTTACCGCTATGACCGCCCGGAAGGCGCAGAGGCCAGTAATGAAACGCCGTTGCTGATTGTCTATGCACTGGTCAACCGGCCATACATGACTGATATCCAGGAAGACCGCTCAACCATCCGTGGACTGATGGATGCCGGGCAGGATGTCTACCTGATCGACTGGGGCTACCCGGACAGTTCCGATTATGCGCTGACCATGGATGACTACATTAACGGTTATATTGACCGCTGCGTGGATCATATCTGTGAGGCTCACGGGCTGGACAGTATCAATGTACTGGGCATCTGCCAGGGTGGAACATTCAGTCTGTGTTACACCTCGATGCACCAGGATAAAGTTCGCAACCTGGTCACCATGGTGACTCCAGTCGATTTCAAGACT
>Ga0316196_10000319_pt1 | contig 17788 bp, 15 predicted proteins | sample Eddsed2cm_MG_FD_204938 | JGI IMG/M metagenome (GOLD analysis project Ga0316196, IMG submission 204938) | Coastal sediment microbial communities from Maine, United States - Eddy sediment 2 cm | ecosystem: Environmental > Aquatic > Marine > Coastal > Sediment | place: USA: Maine | collected... | reverse complement strand
AGCAGGGCATCTCCCGCGCGAAAGCGTTTGTTTTTCAATGCCAGCAGGTTGATGCCGGACACCACGATGTTACGTCGTAGTAGCGCCGGGTCGATTGCCTTTATGCCGACACAGGCGGCAATGACGGCGAGGTGTTCCTGCTGTATCAGGGTGACCTGACGCGGACTGTCGGCGCAACCGCTAAAGCGATCGCCTGGGAGGCCGTTGGCCTTGTTGATCTGTACCTCCTGAAGCAACACCATTGGCGCCGAGCGCGCGGGTCGAATGCCTATCCATTCAATGCTGCCGTTCTGCGGCAGGTTGTCGAGCAGGGTCTGTAGCGGGCCGGGATTCATGAAACTAGTCGAAGACGGCGTTAGCTTTCTGGTTAACTTGCATTATTTCCTGGTATGTCGGCCGCAGGTAGTGCCTTCCCCGGCATTGTGACAGCGATCTTCATGGCAGTGAAGAGGGTCAAATACTGGCCTGCGCTGGCAAGCCACAACCAGCGCAGTCAGGCTCGTGTCGCGAATGATGTCTCTTCATTCGAGAAACAGGTTGTTTTTGTGCATTACCGCACAAAAAGGCCGTTTTCTTAACAAATCACTTTAACACACAAGGGTAAGTAACCGATTTGCTTGATGTATCCTTGCGTGATCCGTCGAAAATACAGCTAAGTTGTTGACCTTATTGAGAAAAGACCTTTAAGCGAAGCCCATTTTTACTTGACTTGTGCCCAAAATAAGCCATATTGTGTCACTTGGTGGGTAAAAGTGTCACGAAGTGTCACAAAACGGGTAAAACGTGCAAAAATTTCGAGGGGTTTCCAATCTGTCTCTGGACGCGAAGGGGAGAATAGTTCTTCCCGCGCGCTACCGTGAGCGCCTGCTTGATATCTGCCATAGCGAAATGATTGTCACTATCGATACCGAGCAACCCTGTCTGTTGATATATCCACTCCCGGAATGGGAGCTGATCGAAGAAAAAATCGAAGCGCTGCCGAGCTTCAATCCCACCACGCGTCGTATTCAGCGTCTGCTGATCGGTCATGCCACTGAAGTAGAAGTCGATGGCAATGGTCGCATGCTGCTATCCAATCCGCTACGTGAATATGCGCAACTCGGCAAGAAGGTGGTGCTTATCGGCCAGGGCAAGAAATTTGAGCTGTGGGATGAAGGCATCTGGAGCCAGCGCATGGAGTCCTGGCTGAGCGAACCAGCCGATGGCCAGACCCCCGATTCGCTGGCGGAGTTGACGCTGTGAGTTCCGTGTCGAACCCGTCGCATGCTCCGGTGATGCATGACGAAGTGATTGCCGGCCTCGAAATCAAGCCGAAAGGACGCTATGTCGATGGCACCTATGGTCGCGGTGGGCATGCGCGCTCCATTCTTGCCGAGCTGGATCAGGACGGCCACCTGATCGTTATGGACCGGGATCCGCAGGCGATTGCCGATGCCCGCGCAACCTTTGGTGCTGACGATCGCGTCACTATCATTCATGACGATTATGCCAATCTCAGGGAGCGTATTGCTGAATTTGATCTGCTTGAGCAGGTCGATGGCATCCTGCTCGATATCGGCGTGTCGTCGCCGCAACTCGACGCTGCTGATCGCGGTTTCAGTTTTCAACATAACGGTCCGCTCGACATGCGCATGAACCCGGAGCAGGGTGAATCCGCAGCCGAGTGGTTGCAGCGTGCCGACGAGGCCGAAATTGCCAGGGTTCTGTGGGAATATGGCGAAGAGCGTCATTCACGCCGGATTGCGCGCAAGCTGGTCGAGATTCGCGCGACCCGGGCTATAGACGATACCGCCACTCTGGCGTCGATCATCAGCTCGCTGATGCCGCGCCCGAAGAACAACAGGCATCCGGCAACGCGCAGCTTCCAGGCTATCCGTATTCACATAAACCAGGAGCTCGAGCAGATTTCGCAGGTGCTGGAGACGGTGCTGGATATTCTGAAAATTGGCGGACGCCTGCTGGTGATCAGTTTTCATTCGCTCGAAGACCGGATTGTAAAACGATTTATTAAAGCGCATAGCACGCCACCGAAAATTCCACGTGGCCTGCCATTGCGGGATAGCGAGATCAACACGGTGCTTCGACTCAGGTCCTCGGGGAAGGCGATCAAAGCCGGTGCCGAAGAGCTTGCGAAAAACCCGCGCGCGCGCAGCGCCGTGCTGCGCATCGCCGAGCGAGCAGCCTGATGGATAGCAGGATCTGGATGTCGCTGCTGTTGACCTTCGTTCTCGGCAGTGCCCTGACGGTGGTATACGTCAAGCATCAAAGCCGTGTGCTGTTTGCCGAGTTGCGCGGCATTCAAAAGCAGCAGGATCAGCAAGTCATTCAATGGGGTCGTTTGCAGCTGCAGAACACCACTCTCGCCACGCACAGTAACGTGGAATCGAGAGCCCGTCATGATCTGCAGATGCGCATTCCGGACAAGGTTGAACTGGTGCGATTGCAATGAAGCCTGCAGCCTCGAAACGCAAGACCAGTAAGCGCAAGGCGAAGCGCGAGTCGGCTATCGACAGAGCCGAGTACCAACCCAGGTTCCTGGGTGCAAGGCACTACTTCGTGTTAATGGTGATGTTTACGCTGCTGGCCGGCCTGGTCACGCGCGCGCTTTATCTTCAGGTGGTCGAACAGGATTTCCTCGCCAGCCAGGGCGTGCAGCGGCAGATCCGCACCATCGAGACGCCTGCCTATCGCGGTACGATCTTCGATCGCTTTGGCACGCCACTGGCGATCAGTACCCCGGTCGATTCGGTTTGGGTAAACCCGGCCGAAATTCTCGAGAATCTCGATGGGCTGAAGCGGGTAACCGATCGGCTAGAGCTTGATTATCGCGATACTGTCGGCTTGCTGAAGCAACGCGCTAATCGCGAGTTTGTCTACCTCCAGCGTCAGCTCGAGCCCGAGTTTGCGCGCGCCGTTGCCGACAGTAGCGATGGTGTCTACCTACAGCGTGAATACAATCGATACTATCCGGCTGGCGAAGTCGTTTCGCATCTGGTCGGTTTTACCAACATCGATGACCAGGGGCAGGAAGGCATGGAGCTTGCCTACGAGGACTGGCTCAGCGCTCAGCCCGGCAAGCGCCGAGTGATTCGTAATCGACGCGGTGAAGTCATCGAAGAGCTGGCCCAGGTGTCGCGCGCCGAAGCGGGCAAGGATATTTACAGCAGTATTGATATGCGCCTGCAGTACATCGCCTATCGCAGTCTCGCCAGGGCGATTCAGTACCATGCGGCAAGCGCGGGTTCAGCCGTGTTACTCGATGCGCGCAGCGGTGAGATCCTGGCGATGGTGAATCAGCCGTCCTATAACCCGAATCGTGGTCGCAGCACCAACGCGGCCGCACAGCGCAACCGTGCGCTGACCGATGTTTTTGAGCCGGGTTCGACGATCAAGCCGTTTACCATCGCTGCAGCGATCGATCGTGGTCGTTTCCACGCCACCAGTAACATCGACACCTCTCCCGGACACTGGATGGTGAGCGGTCACCCGGTCAAGGACGTGCGTAACTTCGGTGTACTCAGCCTGTCCGATATCCTGCGACGTTCCAGTAATGTCGGCGCGTCGCGCGTCGCCATGTCGTTGCACAAGCAGGAGTTATGGGAGAGCTTCACCGACTATGGCTTCGGTGCCGCCTCGGGCGTGTCTTTTCCCGGTGAGTCTTCGGGATACTTTCCCCATCACAGCCAGTGGCAGCCACTGGATCATGCCACTATGGGCTTCGGCTACGGCATGTCAGTGTCGATTACGCAACTGGCGCGCGCGTATGCGGTGATCGCCAATGAAGGACGTTTGCTGGATCTCAGCCTGGTGCGCAAGGAAGAACAGGCCAGTCCGCACAACCAGATTACACGACATGTGATGAAAGCAGCGACCGCGCGCGCTGTGCTGAAGATGCTGGCGACGGTGGTAGGGCCGAAAGGAACGGCGCAACTTGCGGCGATTCCCGGATACCAGGTTGCCGGCAAAACCGGTACTGCCAAAAAGAGTATTGCCGGAGGCTATCGAAAGGATGATTACGTCGCCGTGTTCGCCGGCATTGCGCCGGTCAGCAATCCGCGCCTGGTAATGGCGGTCATGATCGACGAGCCCACCCAGAATGGTTACTACGGTGGCCTGGTGGCGGCACCGGTATTTCGTGATGTGGTATCCAATGCGCTGCGGATTCTTGATATTCCACCGGATGACCTGCCGACGATGGTGCAAAGCCGGGAACAGGGGGCATGATGTCAAATCCGCGAACTCCCGGTATACCCCTGGCAGACCTGTTGCAAGGGTTCGCAACACGTGATCCGGTGCCGAACATTCCCGTTTTCGATATCGCCAGCAATAGCGCGGCAGTGACAGCGAACTCGGCGTTTATCGCATTGCCCGGAATTCGCTCTAACGGCATCGACTACGCGATCGACGCGGTCAAGGCGGGTGCGGTCGCCGTTATTTATGACGCGGCGGACGAGTACAGCCTGCAGCGCATCGAACTGCTGCGCAAGCAGGTCGATACCTGCTGGGTCGGCGTCGATCAACTCGACCGTGCCAACGGTCACATCGTCAGCCGTTTCTTCGGTGATCCCGCGCAGGCCATGACCATCGTCGGCATTACCGGGACCGATGGCAAGTCCAGCGTAACGCACCTGCTCACCCAGGCCTTGACCCGTATCGGCAAGTCCTGTGCCAGTATCGGTACGCTCGGCTATGGCATCGGTAACCAGCTGACGCCGGATAGTTTGACCACTCCGGATGTGGTAACCCTGCAATCGCGCCTGCACCAGTTTCTCCAGCAGCGTTGTGAATACGTGGTCATGGAAGTGTCGTCGCACGCGCTTGAACAATACCGCGTTAACGGCTGTGATTTCGACATTGCGGTGCTCACCAATCTCGGGCGCGATCACCTCGATTACCACGGTGACCAGGCGAGTTACGCAGCGGCCAAGTCGCGATTATTTTACGACTTCAAGCTTTCCGGACGGGTGGTGAACTTTGATGACAGCCTGGGGCGCTCGCTAAGTGAGTCCGTTGCGCCTGAGGGTTTGCTGCGCTACGCGGTCGAAAACCAGTTTGACGGTGAGGCTGATATCCGCCTGGTGAAATGCGAAAAGACCGCTCATGGCCAGAATGTGTGCGCCTTGACCCCGCTGGGTGAAGTAACCGCGGTGACCGCGTTAATGGGGCGATTCAACGTGGAAAACACGCTCGCCTGTATTGCTACACTGGTTGCGCTTGGCCTTGATCATAACGAACTCGAGCTTGCAGTGAAGGACTTGCGACCGATACCCGGGCGCATGGAAAAATTTGTTGGTGGCACCGGCAGAGCGCCGGCCGTAGTCGACTTTGCCCATACCGAGCAGGCCCTGCGCGCCTGTCTTGGCGCCGCGCGTGAACATACCAGTGGACAGTTGTGGTGTGTTTTTGGCTGCGGTGGTGATCGTGACCAGGGCAAGCGCCCGGGCATGGGGCGTGCGGTCGAGGAGCTGGCCGATCGGGTTATCGTTACCGACGATAATCCGCGCAACGAATCACCCGAAAAAATTGTTGCCGAAATTCTGGGCGGTATGCAACGGCCGGACAAGGCCTGCGTGGTGCACAATCGGCAGGCCGCTATCGAATACGCCCTGTCGCAGGCCGCCGCCGATGACCTGGTGGTGATCGCGGGTAAGGGTCATGAACAGGAACAGATCATCGGTAACGAGCGTCGTCCCTTCAGTGACCGCCACCTGGTCGGTCGTATCCTGCAGGTGGACGCATGATCAACCTGTCTCTCAACACTCTGGCTGAAGTACTCGGCGTTACTGACGGGGAATTTGGGGACGCGACTTTCCGTGATGTCACTATCGACAGCCGCACAGACTGCGAAGGTAAATTGTTTGTTGCCATCAGGGGTGACAATTTTGATGGCCATAAATTTGTTGAAACCGCGTTTCGTAACGGCGCGGTAGTCGCGCTGGTTGAAACCCGGCTGGACTGCGACATCGCGCAGCTGGTGGTCGAGGATTGCAAGCTCGCCATGGGCAGGCTAGCCACTTATTGGCGTCGACACTGCAACCCCTGCGTCATTGGTCTCACCGGCAGTAATGGTAAAACCACGGTCAAGGAAATGTTGCACCAGGTGTTGTCGCACCAGGCGCCAACACTCGCGACGCGCGGTAATTTCAATAATGACATCGGTCTGCCGCTGACGCTGTTCAGACTGGCAGCTACCGATAAGTATGCCGTTATCGAGATGGGCGCGAATCACCGTGGCGAAATCGCACGGCTCGCAGAAATTGCCGAGCCGGATGTTGTCTACGTCAACAACGTTGCCGCCGCTCACCTTGCCGGGTTTGGCAGTATTCAGGGCGTGATCGAAGCCAAGGGTGAGATTTACGCCTACTGCGGACCGGGTCAGCGAGCTTTGTTCAACGCCGATGAAGTGGCCAGCGGTTACTGGCAGGAGCATTGTGCCGCCGAAACCCGACTCAGTTGCGGGCTTGATAAACCGGCCGACGTTACTGCCCGTTGGTCCGTCGGGGGCGAGGCGCTGGAAATTGAAATCAGCTATGGTGATGAGCGACAGGCCTGCACTCTGGCGGTCATCGGTGAGCACAATGTGCGCAACGCAGTGGCCGCGGTATCGCTGGCACTGTTGGCCGGTATCAAGCTGGCACCGGCCGTTAAGGCGCTGGAAGGGTTTTCCGGGGTCAAGGGGCGGCAGCAAATTCTCGAGGGGCCTGCGCACAGCCGGATCATCGACGACAGCTACAACGCCAATCCGGATTCGCTGGAAGCCGGCATAAAAGTGCTTTGTTCGTTACCCGGTTCGCCCTGGCTGGCGCTTGGCGATATGGCCGAACTCGGCAGCGAAGCCGCTGAAATGCATCGCGAAGCAGCACGCAGTGCACTGCGTCACGGTGTCGAGAAATGGTTCGGATTTGGTGAGATGAGCTGCATGGCGAGCGAAGAATTTGGCGCTGCGGGCTCATGCTACAAGGATATCGACTCTATGGCAGAGGCCATCCTCGGGCAAATCAGCCAGAAGGTGAACCTGCTGGTGAAAGGCTCGCGTTCCGCAGGCATGGAACGCCTGGTCAAGCGCCTGACCGAAGCTGGTGACGGGGTTTGTCACTCGATTAAACCTTCGGGAGATACCCATGCTGTTTAGCCTGTCGGAGTATCTCACCCAGTTTCATTCGGGTTTCAACGTATTTCAGTATCTGACGCTGCGCACCATTCTCGGTGTGCTCACGGCATTGATCATTGCGCTCATCGTCGGCCCGGTCATGATCCGTTACCTGAGCAGTTACAATATCGGCCAGAGTGTGCGCAGCGATGGTCCCGAGAGCCACCTCTCCAAGGCGGGGACGCCGACCATGGGTGGCGCCCTGATCCTGGTTGCGATTGTCACCAGTACCCTGCTCTGGGCCGATCTGTCGTCACGCTTTGTCTGGGTTGTGCTGTTCGTGACCATCGGCTTTGGCGCGGTCGGCTGGGTCGATGATTACAGGAAAATCGTGTTCGGTAATTCCAAGGGGCTGTCTGCCAGGCTGAAGATTTTCTGGCAGTCGGTGATTGGACTGATAGCGGCGATAACGCTTTATCATACCGCCCAGTTCCCGATCGAAACCCAGCTGATTGTTCCGTTTATCAAGAACATCCTGATCGATCTGGGCTGGTTTTACGTCGTGGTAACTTATTTTGTCATTGTCGGCAGCAGCAACGCCGTCAATTTAACCGATGGCCTCGACGGGCTGGCCATCCTGCCGACCGTGCTGGTCGGTGGTGCGCTCGGGGTGTTTGCCTATCTCACCGGAAACTTCAATTTTTCCAACTATCTCGGTATCCCCTATGTGCCGGGTGTGGGCGAAATGGTTGTGTTCTGCGGTGCACTGGTGGGCGCGGGGCTCGGTTTCCTCTGGTTTAACACCTACCCGGCACAGGTTTTTATGGGCGATGTCGGTGCGCTGGCGCTCGGTGCCGCGCTCGGTACCGTGGCGGTCATCGTACGCCAGGAACTGGTGCTGTTCATCATGGGCGGTATTTTCGTCGCCGAAACCTTCTCGGTGATGCTGCAGGTTGCATCGTTTAAATTGACCGGTCGGCGCGTGTTTCGCATGGCGCCCCTGCATCATCATTACGAGTTAAAGGGATGGCCTGAGCCGCGCATCATCGTGCGCTTCTGGATTATTACCCTGGTGCTGGTGCTGATTGGCCTGGCAAGCCTGAAAATCCGGTAATGTTTAACGTGAACGAAAAATCAACAGCATTACCCGATGTCAATTACCTGGTCGTTGGTCTCGGCCTGAGTGGCTATTCGAGTGCGCGCTTTCTGTTACAGCACGGTTATCGTTGCCGGGTGCAGGATACGCGTGATCTGCCGCCTTATCTCACTCGTTTGCGAGATGAATTTGACGGGCTCGAGTTTGTCGCCGGACCCTTGCGCAGCGACATGACAGAGTGGGCCGATGTGCTGGTGGTGAGCCCCGGTATATCAGTTCGCCAGGATGTGATACAGCAGGCCAGGGATGATGGCAAGACGGTACTCGGAGATGTCGAGCTGTTCGCGCAACTGGTCGACCGGCCGGTAGTTGCTATCACGGGCTCCAACGGCAAGAGCACGGTAACCACACTGGTCGGTGAAATGATCCGCCGCGATGATCGTTCGGCAGCGGTAGGTGGCAATCTCGGCACGCCAGCCCTCGATTTGCTCGAGCAGCAGGAGGTCGACTTTTACGTACTGGAGTTATCGAGTTATCAGCTTGAGACCACCAGTTCGCTGAGCCCCCGGGTAGCAGTGCTGCTCAATCTGTGCGAGGACCATCTCGATCGCTATGCCTCTTACGCGGATTATGTTGAAACCAAGTTACTGGTTTTCCGCAACGCCGATATCTGTGTCAGTAATCTCGATGATCCGTTGACCCGTCATGACGCGCGTGATGTCGGTTTCAGTCTCGACCCCCACAGTGACGCCGAATTCCATTTGCTCGAGGACGGTGCCTACTGGCTGGCTCATCGTAAGGAAGCCTGGTTGCCGGTGGATAGACTCGGCATCAGTGGCCGCCATAACTGGGCGAATGCGCTCGCCGCTATGGCCGTTGCCTACCGGCTTGGTATTTCGCGTGAAGCCATCGTCGACGCATTACAGGATTTTCGTGGCATTGCCCACCGAAGCCAATGGGTGGCCGAGAGCAATGGCGTCGAGTGGATCAATGATTCCAAGGCGACCAATGTCGGTGCGGCACAGGCTTCCATCGAAGGCCGCGATCGCCCGGTAATCCTGATTGCGGGTGGTCAATCCAAGGGCGCAGACATGTCGGTCATGCTTGCCAGCATCCAGAAAAAAGTGAAACTCGTTCTGCTGCTTGGCGAAGACACCGAGCGTCTGCAACAGGCCTGGCAGGGAGCCACCGTGATCGAGCGAGTCGACAGCATGCGTCAGGCAGTCGAGCGTGCCCGGCAAGTGGCTGAACCCGGTGACTGTGTGTTACTCGCCCCGGCCTGCGCGAGCTTTGATATGTATGCAAAGTTCGAGGATCGTGGTGACGACTTCATTCAATGCGTCGCTGAGGTGACCCATGTCTAGCCAGGCGATCAGGGCTGACAAGATGTTGGCAACGACAGGCTTTACCCTGGCGGAGGGCTATGATCGCGTCATCCTGCTGCTTTACCTGGTGTTGATCTGCATCGGCCTGGTAATGGTGGCGTCGGCGTCGATTGGTATCGCCGACCAGAACACGGGTGATCCCTTCTTTTATGCCAAGCGCCAGTTCCTGCGGATTTTACTGAGCCTTGCGCTGCTGTGGCTTGCCTGCAGGATTCCCCTGCAATTCTGGAAGCGCAACGGTATGGCGCTGATGCTGGGTTCGATCATCCTGCTGGCCTTCGTGCTGGTTCCGGGAGTGGGGCATACCGTAAACGGTGCGACCCGCTGGTTGAATTTCGGTCTGTTTACCTTCCAGGTTTCAGAAATTGCCAAGTTGTTCCTGATCATTTATCTGAGCGGTTATCTGCTGCGGCGTGGCGACGAGATGCAAACCAATACCATGGGATTTGTCAAACCCATGCTGATCCTCGCAGTGGCCAGTGGGTTGTTATTGATGGAGCCGGATTTTGGCGCCGCCGCGGTATTGTTAATGACCGGGCTAGGCCTGATTTTTCTTGGCGGTGTGCGTTTCGGACAGTTCCTGTTGTTCGTCGCGGGTACGCTCTGCATCATGGGCCTGCTGGCGGTTTCGTCGCCGTATCGACTGGCTCGCATCACCTCATTTCTCGACCCCTGGGCAGATCCGTTCAACAGTGGTTTCCAGTTGACGCAATCACTGATTGCCATTGGCAGCGGAGGCTGGTTCGGTGCCGGTCTTGGCGGTAGCGTGCAAAAACTTTTCTATCTGCCGGAGGCACATACTGACTTCCTGTTTGCCATTTATGCCGAGGAATTCGGTTTTGTCGGGCAAGTTTTTTTGATCGCGTTATTTGGGCTTTTCGCACGGCGTTGCTTTGCTATCGCCAAACTGGCGCTGCAGCGCGAACAGGCGTTCGGTGCCTACCTCGCCTACGGAGTCGGTTTGCTGATTACTTTGCAGGCGGTGATTAACATCGGTGTCAACATGGGCGCCTTGCCGACTAAAGGGCTTACCTTGCCGTTTGTCAGTTATGGCGGCAACTCGATTCTCAGCATGTCGTTTGCGGTCGGGCTGGTGTTACGCGTTTACCTGGAATGCACTACAGCTGTCGCTAGTGGCGGCAAAAAACGGCAGGCGAGGGCAGGCACATGAAAGATATGCTGCAGCAACCCGCCCCGCAATCGCCCATCCTGGTGATGGCCGGTGGCACTGGCGGTCATGTTTTTCCGGCGCTGGCCGTCGCCGAATGCCTGCGTGAGCGTGGTGAGCAAATCATCTGGCTCGGTACGCGAGCCGGCATCGAGGCGCGCGTTGTGCCGGCAGCCAATATCGCCATCGAGTGGCTGAATGTTCAGGGTTTGCGCGGTAAAGGCACAGCAAGCCTGCTGCTGGCACCGTTTCGCCTGGTGCGTGCCTGCTGGCAGGCGCTGCGAATTTTACGTCGTACACGGCCGCAGGCGGTGCTTGGTATGGGTGGCTTTGTCTCTGGCCCCGGTGGCTTGATGGCCTGGCTACTCAACATTCCTCTGTTTGTTCACGAACAGAACTCTATCGTCGGCCTCACCAATCGAATCCTGAGCCGTTTTGCCACCGGTGTTTACGTTGCCTTTCCGCAGGCGGCAGAAACCATCAGCGGTGCCGAGTGCATTGGAAATCCGGTGCGTGAAGGACTTACCCGCCTCGATCCGCCCGCCGAGCGGCTGGAAACTCGTCTCGAGTCGCCGTTGCAGCTTCTGGTGATCGGCGGCAGTCTCGGAGCTGCCGCCTTGAATCGGATCGTACCGCAGGCCCTCGCCTGGCTCGAGCCCGGGCAACGTCCACTGGTACGTCATCAATGTGGAGAGAAACATCTGCAAGCCTGCCAGCAGCATTATGCCGATGCCCGCATTGATGCCGAGGTTGTCAGTTTTATCGATGATATGCCCGCGGCCTACGCCTGGGCCGACCTGGTAATCTGCCGTGCCGGTGCGCTGACCATCGCCGAGCTTTGCGCCGTTGGCCTCGGCTCGCTATTGATCCCGTTTCCCTATGCCGTCGACAATCACCAGCATCACAATGCGCTGTTTCTCGAACAGCATGATGCAGCGCAGGTATTGCCGGAAGCTGGGCTCAGTGCCGAGAGTCTCGCCCTGAAGATCAAGTTTTTCCAGCAGAATCGAGCGCGGCTGGTGGAGATGGCGGTGAACGCGCACAGCTGTTTTCAGGCCGATGCGGCCGAATATGTAGCCACGGCTATTCTGGCTGCTGCAGTCACGAGGGCCGATGCATGACCGTCAGCTCGAAACACTTTATGCGTCGCATTCGTAACATCCATTTCATTGGTATTGGTGGTGCCGGGATGAGCGGTATCGCCGAGGTTTTCCATAATCTGGGATACAGTATCAGTGGTTCGGACATCGCCGAAAATGCGCTGGTGCGGCACCTGCAGGGCCTTGGTATCGAAATTGCCATAGGTCATCAACGCGACAATGTTAGCAGTGCGCACGTGGTGGTGGTTTCAACCGCAATTGATGAAGATAACCCGGAAGTCGTGCATGCGCGCGAGCTGCGTATTCCAGTGGTGCGCCGCGCCGAGATGCTGGCCGAGTTGATGCGCTTTCGTCGCGGTATTGCGGTAGCCGGGACGCACGGCAAGACGACCACCACCAGCCTGGTGGCCAGCGTGCTGGCCCGTGGTGATATCGACCCTACCTATGTGATCGGTGGCAAACTGATCAGCTCGGGCAGCCATGCGCGCCTGGGCCTGAGCGATTATCTGGTCGCCGAAGCGGATGAGAGCGATGCGTCGTTCCTTTTTTTGCAGCCGATGATGTCGATCGTGACCAACATCGACAAAGATCACCTGTCTACTTACGAGGGCGATTTTGAGCGCCTGAAGTCGACCTTTATTGAATTTCTGCATCACCTGCCGTTCTATGGCCTGGCGGTACTTTGCATCGATGACCCGGTGGTACGCGAGGTCATGAAAGACGTGGCCAGGCCGATGCTGACCTACGGTGAAGCGAAGGATGCCGACGTGCGCATTACCGACATAGTTGCCCGTGGCGCAAGAACCGGCTTCAGTGTCATTCTTCCGGATAGCAGCGATAAACTTGATCTCGAGCTCAACCTGCCCGGTAAGCACAATGTGTTGAATGCAACAGCAGCTGTGGGTATCGCCTGGGAACTCGGCGTATCGCGCGAAGCTATCAGTGAAGCGCTATCCGAGTTCTCCGGGATTGGTCGGCGCTGTCAAATTAGCGACAATCTGCAGGTATCCAATGGTCGTATCATGCACATCGACGACTATGGTCATCATCCGAATGAGATTGCGGCAACGCTTGCCGGAATTCGCGCCGCCTGGCCTGACAATCGTCTGACAGTGCTGTTTCAGCCGCATCGTTACTCGCGTACCCGGGACCTGTTCGAGGACTTCTCCAGGGTGCTTTCCGACGTCGATCAATTAATATTGCTCGACGTCTATGCGGCGGGTGAGAGTCATATCAAGGATGCAGACGGGCGTGCACTGGCGCGTTCAATTCGCGCACGCGGCAAGGTTGACCCCGTTTTTGTCGAAGAAGTGTCCGAACTCAATGATGTGGTCGAAACGGTGCTCCAGGACGGTGATATTTTCGTTACTCTGGGAGCCGGCAGTATTGGTGCCTGGGCCGCTGAGTTCCTGGCGCAGCACCTGCCGAAGGGGGCGCCTGAATGAAGCTTGCCGACAAACATCTCGCATTGCGCGGAAAGTTGCGACAGGACGAGCCGATGGCCAGGCACACCAGCTGGCGCCTGGGTGGGCCTGCCGATGGTTACTACGTGCCGGCCGACCTGCCTGATCTGCAGAATTTTCTCGCCCAGCTGGAGCCGGATACAGAGGTGCTGTGGGTCGGGCTGGGCAGCAATTTACTGGTACGCGACGGCGGCTTCCGCGGACAGGTTATCGCACCGCTTAATGCGCTCAAGCAAATTGAACTGCAACTCGATGGCGACCTCTACGCGGAATGCGGCAGCAGCTGCGCGCGCCTGGCGAAGTTCTGCCAGAAGAAGGGTCTGGCCGGTGCCGATTTCTTTGCCGGTATTCCCGGTACTGTCGGTGGCGCGTTGGCGATGAATGCTGGGGCTTTCGGCGGTGAGACCTGGGCCGCCGTGCAGCAGTTGATCATGATCGATCGGCAGGGCAATTTACAGCAGCGCCAGGCGGATGAGTTCGAAGTAGGGTATCGCCATGTCAATATGCCGCAGACCGAATGGTTTGCCGCGGCACTGTTTCGTTTTCAGCCGCGTGCCGCCGACGAAGAATCGAATATCCGTCAGCTGCTGCGTCAACGTAATGCCTCACAACCGATCGGGGAACCGTCCTGCGGATCGGTTTTCAAAAATCCTCCGGGTCAGCATGCCGCGCAACTGATCGAGGCGGCCGGCCTCAAGGGGCATCGACTGGGCACCGCCCGCGTATCGGAGAAGCATGCCAACTTCATCATCAGCGATGCCGACACCCTGGCGGCTGATGTCGAGACTCTGATCGATTACATCCGCGATCGTGTCGCACAGCAGTTCAATGTGCAGCTCGAATCCGAAGTGCGCATCGTGGGTGAGGCTCTATGATCACACAACTGCAAAAACCGGCGCCCGGTACTGCGAAGCGTTGCGGACGGGTAGCGGTATTGATGGGTGGCGAGTCAGCGGAGCGAGAGGTTTCGTTGAAAAGCGGCGAGGCGGTCTATCGCGCCCTGTTGGCCGCCGGTGTCGATGCGGTTTCAATTGATCTGCATGGACATATCTTTCATCAACTCTCCGAACTCAAGGCAGACCGGGTATTTAATCTGCTGCATGGGCGTGGTGGTGAAGATGGCCGCATACAGGCCGTGCTCGATTTCCTTGGGATTCCCGCCACCGGTAGTGGTGTCTGTGCCTCTGCGCTGACCATGAACAAGGTGCTGACCAAGAAGGTAATTCGCTGCAGTGGAATTGCAACGCCGGATTTTATTGAACTACGCGACGAAGCCGATTGTGAACGCCTGCTCGAGGAGTTCGGCTTGCCTGTTTTTGTCAAGCCGGTGCTGGAAGGTTCGAGCATTGGCACCGCACCGGTACATCAGGCCAGCGAACTGTATCCCGCGTGGAACGCGGCGCGTCACTTTGGTGATGTTTTCGCCGAGCGCTTTATCGATGGTGGAGAATACACCGCGGGTTTTATCGGCACGCAGATCTTGCCGCTGATCAAGCTGGAAACTACCAATGCATTTTACGATTACGAGGCCAAGTACCTTGCAGACGATACGATTTATACCTGTCCGAGCGGTCTCGATGACGTGCAGGTGGCAGAAATCAATACCATGGTAAGCGACACCATACGAGCCACCGGGGTGTGCGGATGGGGACGTGTCGACCTGATGCTTGATGCCAACAACAAGCCATGGATTATCGAGGTGAATACGGTTCCTGGAATGACCGACCATAGCCTGATTCCGATGGCCGGGCGTACTGCCGGTCTGGAAATGCCCGATCTGGTACTCAGCATTCTTGCGGCAACGCTGAAGGGAGAAGGCTAGCATGTTCAAATTCCGCAAGCAGGCCAATTCTCAGGCAAAGCGTAATGTAACAGCGAAGCCATCGACCTCGTTGCGTTGGCGCAAGTCCTGGAACTGGGGTTTTCTGTTAATACCGCTAATCGTCGCGGCGAATTATCTCGCCGAGGCGGAGCAGATGCTGCCGATTCGCAGTATCCAGTTGCAGGGTAATTTCGCAAACCTCGATCAACGCGAAGTCGAAGCAGCGTTGGAAAAATATATCGGGCAGGGATTCTTTTCACTTGATATCCACCAGTTGCAGCAATCGATCAAGGCGAGTCCCTGGACCGAAGCAGTCTCGGTACGCCGTATCTGGCCTGACCGGTTACGCGTGGTGATTTACGAAAGAAAGCCGGTCGCGCGCTGGGATGACAAGCACCTGTTGAGCGACCGGGCGGCAATTTATCAGGCGGACAGTAGTGATTTTTCCTATCTGCCGTTAGTAAATGCAGTCAACCACCAGCCGGACTGGGTGCTGCGCGAGTTTTACCGTCTGCAGGCGCGCTTTGAAAGCGTCGATGAGCGTCTGGTGGCGCTGCGGGTTGATAGTCGTGGCGCTTTCAATGTGGAGTTGATCAATGGCTTACAAATCAAACTGGGGCGCGACGCCATCGACTACAAGATCGATCGGCTGGTAAGCATTTACAAACAGCAGATTCTGCCACGTCGGGAACAGATCGAGCGACTGGATCTGCGTTACAGCAACGGTTTTGCCGTGGCCTGGAAAAAAGAGGCGCTACAGGGTAGCGACAAGGCGTCAATCTGGAGTAATAGTAATGTCTAAAAAGACGTCTGGAAACCTGATCGTCGGGCTCGATATCGGCACTTCCAAAGTGGTCGCTATCGTTGGCGAAGTGACGGTTGAAGGTGATATCGAAATTATCGGCATCGGTACGCAACCATCGCGCGGTCTGAAGAAAGGTGTCGTGGTCAATATCGAATCCACGGTGCAATCGATTCAACGCGCGGTGGAAGAGGCGGAGCTGATGGCGGGTTGTCAGATCCGCTCGGTTTACGCAGGCATCGCCGGCAGCCATATCCGTAGTATCAATTCCCACGGCATTGTGGCGATCAAGGAAAAGGAAGTCACCACGGCCGATGTGGCCCGAGTGATCGAAGCCGCCAAGGCGGTCGCGATTCCAGCTGACCAGCGCATCCTGCATGTGCTGCCGCAGGAGTTCATTATCGACAGCTCAGAGGGCATTCGTGACCCGATCAGCATGTCCGGTGTCCGCCTTGAAGCCAAGGTGCACCTGGTAACGGGGGCGGTGAGTGCCGCGCAGAACATCATCAAGTGCGTACGTCGCTGCGGCCTTGATGTCGATGACGTCATTCTCGAACAACTGGCTTCGTCGAGCGCCGTGCTGACCGAGGATGAAAGAGAGCTGGGCGTCTGTCTCGTCGATATCGGTGGCGGCACCACGGACATCGCGGTCTTCTCCGATGGGGCGATCCGCCATACCGCGGTCATTCCCATAGCCGGTGACCAGGTGACTAATGATATTGCTGTCGCACTGCGCACCCCCACCCAGTATGCCAACGATCTGAAGATTCGTTATGCCTGTGCGCTGCGTCAGCTGGCGACGGACGAGGAAACCATCGAGGTACCCAGTGTTGGTGACCGCGAGCCACGCCGCCTTGCGCGCCAGACACTGGCCGAAGTCGTGGAACCGCGTTACGAGGAATTGTTAAGCCTGGTGCAGGCCGAATTGCGCCGCAGTGGTTTTGAAGAAATTTGTGCCGCCGGAATCGTGTTGACCGGCGGCAGTTCGAAAATGGAAGGCGTGATTGAACTGGCGGAAGAGATCTTCCACATGCCGGTACGATTGGGTTATCCACAGTATGTAACGGGATTGGTCGACGTGGTTCGCAATCCGATACATGCAACAGGTGTCGGATTGTTGTTGTTTGGAAACAAACAGCAGTCCGGTATGTCCGGTTATCAACTGGACTCTCAAAATGAAGCCGGCCTGCTCGCAAGGATGAGAAGCTGGTTTCAGGGTAATTTTTAAATAATGCAAGAGGAGACATTAAAATGTTTGAACTGATGGATTCACACTCCAACGACCCGGTAATCAAGGTCATTGGTGTCGGTGGAGGTGGCGGTAACGCCGTACAGCACATGGTTTCGGCGGGTATCGAAGGCGTCGAGTACATTTGCCTCAACACTGACATCCAGGCGCTCAAGAAGATGGAGTTGCGCACCACGATGCAAATCGGGGCTGGCATCACCAAGGGCCTCGGCGCGGGTGCCGACCCGGGCATCGGTCGCCAGGCGGCATTGGAAGATCGCGAACGCATTCAGGAGGCTATCGAAGGCTCCAACATGCTATTCGTGACCGCGGGCATGGGTGGTGGTACCGGTACCGGTGCTGCTCCGGTTATTGCACAGATTGCAAAGGAAATGGGCATTCTGACCGTCGCTGTCGTTACCAAACCCTTTGGGTTCGAGCGCACCAAGCGTATGTCGCAGGCGGAGCAGGGGATCAAGGAACTGGCCAGCGTGGTCGATTCGTTGATTACTATTCCGAATGACAAGTTGATGCCGGTACTCGGCAAGGATACTTCGTTGCTGGAAGTGTTCGAAAAGGCGAACGACGTATTGCGTGGTGCAGTGCAGGGTATTGCCGAGCTGATCACCTGCCC
>Ga0316196_10000318_pt1 | contig 17794 bp, 18 predicted proteins | sample Eddsed2cm_MG_FD_204938 | JGI IMG/M metagenome (GOLD analysis project Ga0316196, IMG submission 204938) | Coastal sediment microbial communities from Maine, United States - Eddy sediment 2 cm | ecosystem: Environmental > Aquatic > Marine > Coastal > Sediment | place: USA: Maine | collected... | reverse complement strand
ATCCGACCACGAGGAACTGCTGGCGGAACTCGCCGACGCGGCCAAGGCCACACCCCCGCCTGGGGCCCCGGACGTGGGTTACTTTCGACACGTGTAGAACAGGATTTGATCGCCGCGCCCGGTTTATGATTCGGGTATGAACAAAGAAGCCGTGCGCGCATTGTTCGGTCGGCTGCGGGCCGACAACCCCCGCCCTACCACCGAGCTGGTTTACCATGACCCGTTCGAGCTGCTGGTGGCCGTTGTTTTGTCGGCCCAGGCGACCGACAAGGGCGTGAACCGGGCAACAGCAAAACTGTTCCCGGTGGCCAATACGCCTGCGGCGATTCTGGACCTGGGGGAAGACGGGCTAAAGCAGCATATTCGCACCATTGGCCTGTACAACAGCAAGGCCGCAAATCTGATCAAGACCTGTGACATGCTGGTGCAGCATCACGGCGGACAGGTGCCCAGTGATCGGGCGGCTCTGGAGGCGCTGCCGGGCGTCGGTCGCAAGACTGCCAACGTGATCTTAAATACAGCTTTTGGCGAACCCACTATTGCGGTAGACACCCACATTTTCAGGGTGTCAAACAGGACCGGGCTGGCGCGTGGAAAGACCCCCCTGGCGGTTGAGAAAAAACTGCTCAAGACGGTGCCCCCGGAGTTCGCACTGGACGCCCACCATTGGCTTATCCTTCTGGGCAGATATGTCTGCACGGCGCGAAAGCCGCGCTGCGGGGATTGCGTCATCGCCGACCTGTGCCAGTATAAGCACAAGCAGCCGAGCGGCGACGGTTGACACCCGGCCACCTGAACTGAAATAAAATCCACGGCATCCCTATGTTCACACACAATCGCGGACAGCTCCGACGCACCTATCTCAACGCATGGCGCCGGGCGCAGGACGGCGTCCCGCTGGAACCCCTGGAGCGACTCATCGTCGGGGTTATCGAGATGCATCCGGAGTACCATGCGGCGCTGAGCAAACCGGACGCGATGCTTGAGCGGGACTACAGCCCAGACTCAGGGCAAACCAATCCGTTTCTTCACATGGGGATGCACATCGCAATCCTTGAACAAGTGGCCGCCAATCGCCCCGTGGGCATCGCCGCCCACTATCATCAACTATTGGCCATGCTTGGGGACACGCATGAAGCCGAGCACCGTATGATGGATCTGCTGGGCGAGATGCTGTGGGAAGCACAGCGCAACGGGCGTGCGCCGGACGAACGCCAGTACCTGCACAGGATTGCAAGCCTGACGGTTTCGATTCGGACCCCGTCCAGCCCATGACCACCCAGACGATCAGCAATGCTCTCAGCCGGGAGGCGCTATCCGATTTGTTGGCCCGATGCGCGTTGAACGACCATGGCGCGTTCGAGCGACTTTATCAGCACACCTCCCCGCAACTATTTGGCCTGGTGCTGCGTATTGTGAGGGAAGAGCAACTCGCCCGCGACGTACTTCAGGACGGGTATGTCAAGATCTGGAACAACGCGGGGGATTACCGACCCGAGAAGGGATCGCCTGTGACCTGGATGGGCAGCATTATGCGCAATCGAGCGATCGATCTTCTGCGACGTCGGCGGAGTAATCCTGTGGTGGCGGTGGAGCAGGACGAGATCGGCGCGTTTGCCGATGAGCGGGCGTTGCCACCGGATCTTGCGGTGGCAGGTGACCAGAATCGCAGCGCCCTACTGGCGTGTATGGACCAGCTTACCGAGTCCCAGAAGCAGGCAATCGGGTTGGCCTATTACCGGGGCCTGACACATGAAGAACTGGCCCAGCATCTGGATACGCCGTTGGGCACAGTCAAATCCTGGCTGCGGCGGGGTCTGCTAAAACTGAGAGACTGTCTGGAAAGCCCATGAAGTACGACGATCCCGAACTCATCGACCGTATCGCAGCCGAGTACGTGCTGGGGACGCTGTCAGGGCCGGCTCGCACGCGGTTCCAACGGCTTGTGACCGAGCGCGAGGACGTGCGCCAGGCGGTGGAGAGCTGGAATCGTCGACTTGATCCTCTGGCGGAGCATGCACCGGCGGTACCACCGCCGCCCGCCGCCTGGGAAACGATTTGCGCCCGCATTGCCCCTATCCCCAGGGATGAATCCGATCGGCACTGGCTGCAGACGGTGGCCTTCTGGAAACGGTTTGCCAGTACGGCGAGTCTGATCGCCGTGATCATGGGCATCATTCTGGTTCTCCCTGAGCCCAACAGCCCCGGGTCGGCTGCGGGCGATTATGTTGTGATGATGGAAGACCAACTGCGGCGGGCGATTTGGATCATCGATACCGCCGATCAGGTGACCGAACTCAGGGTCGAGAAAGTTGCGCCTATGGAGATGCCTGCGGGTATGCAGTGCCTGCTGTGGTTGAAGGAGGCGAAAACGGGCGATATGCACGTTCTGGGCGTGCTACCGGACGAGGGTCGTGCCACCATACCGGTGCCCCCCAAACTGCGTCCCAAACTGCCCGGGACGCTGATGGTCAGCATCGAGGACGCTGGATCGGTCAATCCAGCCCGGCCGGGAAAGCCGTTGGACATCCACTCTTCCTGGATGATGCCAATCAGCAGTCAGATCTGACCTGCATCAATCGCTGTCTTATCGGCCGGTAGCGAATCAGCTGCTCTGTTTTTGTTGACGGTCAAATGTCTTACGGATGCTCTCATAGAGTTCAAGAGATTTGTTCAGCGCGTATACCGGGGCTTGGTCCGGGCTGCCCGGGTCACTGGGCGGCATGACATCTGTGTAGAATTTCCGATAGGCCATCAGATGAACTGGCAGTTCTTTCAGAAACAGCTTGTTTTGGAGCAGAAAGTACTGCGCCAGAGCGACCACCAGATCGGCTCGTCGTGCCGCAGGCAGCGCATCGGGTGTTTCAAGTTGGATCCCGGGCCAGTCCCGGCCCGGCACGGCGCGGGTGCTGAGAACGCACTCTGCTTCCGTGACGAGATCCCGTTGGTCGGTCACTGACAAGTCCGAATCGATCACCAGCAGGCCCGCAGCGTGAACCTTGGGCAATGGCAAAAACATCTTGCTCGCCATTTGCACCGCCCAGCCGTCCAGCGTCTCACGAAGTTGGTCAGAGACCAGGGTCGAACCCAATTGACTCAGGACCCGGGCATAGCACAGACCCCAAACCCATATCTGCTCGTGCTCGGGCAACCGGGGAGATTCCAGCACCTGGACCCGGCGTGTGGCGCCGTCCGTGTTTTCAAACGAGATCCGGATATCTGTCATGGGTATTGCCTCCAACAACCTGAACCCGTTTCAGGCAACCGGCGGGATCGGAGGCGTCCCGGGACGCGCTGCCTGCGGTTTGAAACGTTTGATCGCTCAGGCGTGCTCCAGGACGGCCTCAAAAGCCGACAACAGCCCGTCAGAGGTTTTGAAACCGGCGCAGATCCCCCTCAGATCCTCGCCGCGATCAAGCAGCAGGGTCGGAAACCCCTGCACCCCCAGACTGCGGGCTTCCAGGTAGTCGGATCGCGTCACCAGACCCAGATCCGGGGCACCCAAGGCAGCATTCATCTGAGTCGCATCAAGACCACAGGCCTCGGCGACCTCCACCTGCACCGTGACCCGGGTGATGTCCCGCCCCTGTGCGTAAAACGCGGCCTGCAATGCGCGGAAGTAATCCAGCTCCCGAGTCGGCTCCAGGCGCCGGACCGCTACCACCGCACGGGCGGCGGGATCCGTGTCGTACCGAAAATCCGTCCAGTCGAGAACGGTCCAGTCGAACGGCTGGCCACTGGCGGCTTCAACCGATCGCCAGGCCTGAGTGAGATAACCGCGCAGGCTTGCGTCCAGGGTCTGGGCAGCGGACCCAGGCCTCAGACCACCGTTGATGATCCGGACCGGCAATTCCGGGTGCGCCTGGCACAGAGCAGTCAGTGCGGGCTGGAAGCCCCAACACCAGGAACACATGGTGTCGGCCACGTAGATCAGATTCGGTTTCATACTGCGCTCTTCGGTTGTTGCACCAACACACTGTTGCACTTGGTCGGGATCACAGCAGTCGCCGTCCTCGTGACGCCGCGATGCGCAGGCGCAAAGCGTTGAGCTTGATGAAACCCTCGGCATCGGCCTGATCGTAGGCGCCGGAGTCGTCTTCGAACGTGGCGAGACTCTCGTCGAACAGGGTATCGTCGGATTTTCTGCCCACCACGACTACGTTGCCTTTGAACAGCTTCAAGCGGACCACACCGTTCACCACCGTCTGAGAGTCGTCGATCATGGACTGCAACATCTTGCGCTCGGGGCTCCACCAATAGCCGTTGTAAATCAGTTTAGCGTAGCGTGGCATGAGTTCGTCCTTGAGGTGCCCCACCTCCCGGTCCAGCGTAATGGATTCCATCGCTCGATGAGCCCGCATCATGATGCTGCCGCCAGGGGTCTCATAACAGCCTCGATTCTTCATCCCGACATAACGGTTCTCGACCATGTCCAGACGCCCGATGCCGTTGGCTCCGCCGATGCGGTTGAGGGTTGCCAGCATCGTCGCGGGGCTCATGTTTTCACCATCGATGGCGACCGGATCACCGTTGCGGAAAGTCAGCTCAACATAGGTCGGCTGATCCGGCGCCCGCTCGGGTGGCACGGTCCACAGCCACATATCCGCCGGCGGCTCGAGCCACGGATCCTCCAGCATGCCGCCCTCGTACGAAATGTGCAGCAGGTTGGCGTCCATGGAATAAGGCGGTCGGCTGCCGCGAGCCCGCTCAACGGCAATCCCGTGCGTCTCGGCGTAAGCCATCAACCGCTCGCGTGAATTGAGATCCCATTCACGCCACGGCGAGATGATTCGTATGCCGGGCTTGAGCGCGTAGGCGCCGAGCTCGAAACGAACCTGGTCATTGCCCTTGCCGGTGGCACCGTGGGAAACCGCGTCGGCGCCGGTCGAATTGGCAATCTCAACCAGCCTCTTGGCGATCAGAGGGCGAGCTATCGAGGTGCCCAGCAAGTATTCACCTTCATACAGCGTATTGGCGCGAAACATTGGGAACACGAAATCCCGGACGAACTCTTCGCGCAAATCCTCTATATAGATCTCGTGAACGCCCAACGCCTCGGCCTTGGCCCGCGCAGGTTCCAGCTCCTCGCCCTGGCCCAGGTCGGCGGTGAAGGTCACGACCTCGCATTCGTAGACCTCACGCAGCCACTTCAGAATCACGGATGTGTCCAATCCGCCGGAGTAAGCGAGCACAACCTTGTTCACGTCTGACATGATGGCCTCAATGCCTTATGCTTGACTTGCAAATGCCCGGATCAACGCCCCCAGGTCTCCGCGCTGGGCGCAGACGCCCGCCGGGACAGCCCATGTTGCGACCGCACAATTCCTGAGAAGCGTGGTATCATCCGCCGATCCAAAACGAGGGTCAAGAACAGGCCGCCAGGCAGCCTAATGCCGCGCGCGGTCCGGATCGGAATCGCCAGTATGCAGCTGAACATCACCCGTCCCGACGATTGGCATGTGCATTTGCGGGATGGGGACGCCTTGAAGTCGGCAGTGCCTATGACCGCGCGCCAGTTCGCCCGGGCAATCGTGATGCCGAATCTGGTTCCACCCGTTACGAGCACCGCACAGGCACAGGCCTATCGCACCCGCATCCTGGCCGCAGTACCCGGGGATGTGGAATTCACGCCGCTCATGACCCTGTATCTGACAGACAATACCGACCCGGCAGAGATCCACCGCGCCAGGGCAAGCGGGTTCGTGCACGGCGTCAAGCTGTATCCTGCAGGGGCGACCACCAACTCGGAATCCGGCGTAACGGACCTGGCTGGGCTGACCAACACCCTGGAGGCGATGGCCGACTGCGGACTGCCGCTGCTGGTCCACGGCGAGGTAACGGACGTCGACGTGGACATCTTCGATCGCGAGGCGGTGTTCCTGGAGCGGGTGCTCCGCCCATTGCTGGAACGCCACCCATCGCTTCGAATCGTGCTCGAGCACATCACAACCGAGCCTGCCGTCCGTTTCGTGCGGGACGCGCCCGACACGGTGGCTGCCACCATCACCGCACACCATTTGCTATACAACCGTAACGCCCTGTTTCAAGGCGGCATTCGCCCCCATCGTTACTGCCTCCCGATCCTGAAGCGGGAACGGCACCGTCAGGCGCTTCTGGATGTCGTCGCTTCGGGCCATCCGCGTTTTTTCCTGGGTACCGACAGCGCACCCCACGACAGGGTTGCCAAGGAAAGCGCCTGTGGCTGCGCCGGGATTTTCACTGCGCACGCAGCGCTGGAACTCTACGCAACTGCCCTGGAGGGCTGCGGCGCGTTGGACCGCCTGGAGGGATTCGCCAGCCATTTCGGGCCCGATTTCTATCAGATGCCGCGCAACACCGAACGTGTCACGTTGATCAAGGACCCTTGGACGGTGCCGGAGAGCTACCGGCTAGGTCGCAGCGACCTGATTCCGTTGGCCGCCGGAAACACGCTGACCTGGCGGTTGTCGGGGTCCGAATCCGACTACACCCAATGAACCGAGGATCCCGATCACCATCATGATCGAGACGAAGCAACCCGCGAAGGCCCAGACACATGAAGCCGCAGCCAACGAGACATAGATGACTGACGACAAAGGAGCAATGGCAGCCCGATTCAGAGGCTTTTTGCCGGTGGTCGTGGACGTGGAAACCGGAGGCTTCGATGCAAAACGGGATGCATTGCTGGAAATCGCCGCGATCACCCTTGTTCTGGACGACGTTGGACGCATCCATCCCGGTTCAACCATCAGCCACCATGTGGAGCCGTTTCCCAGCGCCAACATCGAGGCCGCCTCCCTGGAGGTCAACGGCATCGATCCCTATCATCCGTTTCGAATGGCCCGCCCAGAGCGGGATGTGTTAACGGATCTGTTTCGTGTGATTCGGCAGGACGTGCGGGATGCCGGATGTAACCGTGCGGTGCTGGTGGGGCACAACGCTTTCTTCGACCTGGGGTTTCTCAATGCCGCGATTGCCCGCAACCAGATAAAACGTAACCCGTTTCATCCGTTCACCAGTTTTGACACGGCCACTCTAGGCGGGCTGGCCTACGGGCAAACCGTGCTATCCAGAGCGGTTGAAGCCAGCGGTCGTGAATGGCGCAGCAGCGAGGCGCACTCAGCCGTGTACGACGCCGAACGCACCGCAGAATTATTCTGCAACATCGTCAACCGCTGGAACGAACTCGGTGGCTGGCCGCCCCCCAGGATCGACTAGTGGGCCATGCCAACCCGGCTTGCGGACTGGCTGTGGGTTACCGAACTCCCCGCATGGCCCACTAGGTTCGGACTACTGGGCGACCTGGTCCGCCTGGGCTTTCTCAACAGCGGCCTGCATCTGCTTTTGCAGATCACCAGACTCGAACATCTCCAGAGTGATGTCGCATCCTCCCACCAGTTCCCCGTCAATGTAGATCTGGGGGAACGTAGGCCAGTCCGCGAAACGCGGGAGATTCTCGAAGACTTCCGGATCCTGCAGAATGTTTACGTATGCGAACTCGACCCCACTGGCCTTGAGGGCTTCCGCCGCCCGGCTGGAGAAACCGCACATGGGAAACTGCGGCGTGCCCTTCATGTAGATAACGACGGGATGGCTTTCGACCTGCTCCTTAATCCTTTCCAGCACGTCCATTTTCAAACACCTCACTGTACGGGTTGGGGCCCGGTATGATGCCAGCCACCGGGCACGATGGGCTGAGCTTCTGACCTCCGGGATTGTGAACGAGTCTACTCCCAGGTCGCAGCGCAAAAAACGTCTGTCTTTATACGGTTATCGCGTTGTCCACATGGATCTGCAACCACAGTTCCAGCAGGGCGGCATGCCATAGCTTGCTGCCCCGAAGGCGGGTCAGATGGGATTCCGGCTCCGCCAGCAGCCGATCGAGATATGCGTTTTCGAACAGCCCTCGCTCGCGACTGGCGCGGCTGCCCAGGGTGTCGGCCATAAACTCCAGGAACGGGCCACGCACGTATTTCAAGGCCGGCACCGGAAAATAGCCCTTGGGCCGATCGATGATGGCATCAGGCACACGGCCTCGGCTGATCTGCTTCAAAACACCCTTGCCCCCATCGGCGATCTTGAGGGCCGGGGGCACCCGCATGGCCAGTTCGAGCAGGTGATGATCCAGGAAAGGCACCCGTGCTTCCAGCCCCCAGGCCATGGTCATGTTGTCGACCCGTTTGACCGGATCATCGACGATCAGCGTGGTGGCGTCCATGCGCAGGACCCGATCGAGAAATTCGTCAGCGCCGGGTTGCGCCAGCATCGAGGCGACTTTTTCGGACGTGTAGTCGGCAGCTCGGTAACGGGGGGTCACGGTCTGCAGGTATTCCTCGTGATCCCGGTCAAAATAATGCCGCGCGAAGCGTTGCAGATCGGTTCCGGTTTCCTCGTTCATCAGGGGGTACCAGAAGTAGCCGGCGAACACTTCGTCGGCGCCCTGCCCGCTCTGCACGACCTTGACCTCCTGAGACACACGTTCAGAGAGCAGATAGAAGGCAACCGCATCCTGTCCCACCATGGGCTCGGCCATCTTGCCCACTGCTTCCGGCAAGCGGTCGAGCACCTCATGGTTCGGGATCCGATACTGGTAGTGGTCGGTGTTGAAGCGCTCCACCACCAAATCGGAATACTCAAACTCGCTGCCCCGTTCCTCGGGTTGATCCTCGAACCCCACCGAAAAGGTTTTGATGTGATCAAACCCGGTCTCGGCCAACAAGGCCACCAGCAGGCTGGAGTCCAAGCCGCCGGACAGCAACACGCCCACCGGTACGTCGGCGATGTCGTTACGCTTGCGGACCGCGTCGAGCAGCGCCGCATGGACCGCCTCGCGCCACTCATCAGCGGCCATAGGCGTCTCCGGACGCCGGGCCTCCAACTGCCAATAGCGTCGAACCTGTCTGCGCCCGGACAGTTCCACGGTCAAACTGGTACCAGGCTCGAGCTTGCGAATGCCGCACAGCACGGTTCGGGGCGCTGGCACCACCGCATGCAGGGTCAATTGGTGATGCAAGGCGACCGGATCGAGCCGCGTGTCGACGCCGCCACCGCCCAGCAGCGCCTGGGTATTGGAGGCGAAGCGAAAACGCCCATGGTCACTGCTGAAATACAACGGTTTGATGCCGATGCGATCCCGGGCCATGAAAAGATGCCGGCGGCGAATATCCCAGATGGCGAAAGCAAACATGCCGTCCAGCCGCTCCGGCGCCGCCTCACCCCAGGCCGCATAGGCCTTGAGAATGACCTCGGAGTCCCCGTCGGAGAAGAAGTGGTGTCCCTTGGATTCCAGCTCCGCCCTCAGGTCCTTGTAGTTGTATATCGCGCCGTTGAACACCAGAACCAAGCCCAGGTGATGGTCCACCATGGGTTGGTTCGAGCGGTCGCTGAGGTCAATGATGGAGAGCCGCCTGTGGCCCAGTGCCACCGGGCCGTCGGAAAAACTCCCCTCATGATCCGGACCGCGAAACGCCAATCTCGACAACATACGTTGCAGAGCGGCCAAATCCGGCTCGGCACCATCGAATCGCAGTTCCCCGCAAATTCCACACATAGACAAACTCAGTTCGCTAAAATCAGGCGCGGGCATTCGGGCGCGCAGTGATGCCTCTGTTATATCACTCCGCGGCGTGAGGCTGGCACTATTCCCAGCCGAGCCGGCCGAAAATGCAGGGCCAGAAAGCCCAGACAAAGCAGCCACACTATTCGTGGCATTGCAAAACCTCGGGCGCGGCGACTAGACTTCGTGTTCTCCCGAATCCGTACGCCGGATTGCGATCGCGGTCCGATACACAGCGCACCGAGTCACATCTCGGGATCATCATACTCAGCAGGAGAGACCCAATGGCCTTCGAGTTGCCGCCACTTCCCTATGCCATGGACGCTTTGCAACCCCATATCTCGTCAGAGACTCTGGAGTTCCACTACGGGAAACATCATCAGACCTACGTCAACAACCTGAACAACCTGGTGCCCGGAACAGAGTATGAGGGCCTCGGCCTGGAAGACATCATCATGCGCGCCCCCGCAGGTGGCCTGTTCAACAATGCGGCCCAAGTCTGGAATCATACTTTCTACTGGAACGGCATGTCACCGCAGGGCGGCACGGCAAGCCCAGCGCTGGCCGGCGCCATAGATTCCGCTTTTGGTTCTATGGACGCGTTCAAGGAAAAATTCTCCACCTCCGCGGCCACCAATTTCGGTTCGGGCTGGACCTGGTTGGTGAAGAATGCCGACGGTGGCTTGGAAATCGTCAACACCAGCAACGCGGGCACACCCATGACCGATGGCAAAACCGCCCTTTTGACCTGCGACGTCTGGGAGCACGCCTACTACGTAGATTACCGCAATGCACGCCCGGGATACGTCGCGGCATGGTGGAATCTGGTCAACTGGGGCTTCGTCAGCGAGCAGTACGGCGCCTGAAAGCCCTTCTGGACAGGCTGCGGCGGGTGGCTGCCAGGCCCCCGCCGCGGTCAGTCGGAGTCGGCGCTAGCAGCCGGCTGGAGCAGCCGACTGGCCGAATCTCGAATCGGTCCGTCGATTAAGACGCCACGCTAAGGGCAAACGAGCGGAGCGGCGGGACGACAAGCGGCTGGATTTTCATATCGCCTGATCGCGTTTGGGTACTGCCCGACCTGGAGGAGCCTCTGATTTTTTCGTGAATGTGCATCTTGGGTCTCAAATGCACAGCTTGATCGTGACACGTCTTGGCAATCGATGACCTATTGTCGGCGGTTTGCGCCTTGATTGTGGATATTTTAGCCTCCACTCTGCATCGTCCAGAATGCACTAGGAGCCTGTTCGACTTAGGCGTTCGTAGCGAGGGACGTCGGAACCGAGTGCGATTTTTCCCGCGATTGAGGCGAATAGTGGGCCCTATTTAATGAGATCGCGGGGAAAATCGCGCCGGTATCCGTCGTTTCGCAGTAGGACGGCCTAAGTCGGACAGGCTCCTAGAGGCTCCTCAAGCGTCATAGTAGCGATTGCTGGTCAAGGTGACGCGCCTGTCGCAAACCCCATCTTTAAACCCTATGGAACCCGCTCGCTGAGGTGCAGGGACGGCATCAGCCGTGAACAAGCGTGTGCCGAACATCAGGACAAGAGAGACTTAATCAATGAAACCACGCCATTTTCTGACCCTGCTGGATCTGGAACCGTTGGAATTGACAGGGCTGATTCGCAGAGCGGCCGAACTCAAGGCGATGCAGCACCGCGGGGCGATTCACGCCCCGTTGCGGGGCAAGGTTCTGGCGATGATCTTTGAGAAATCTTCCACCCGGACCCGGGTGTCATTCGAGGCTGGCATGACCCAGATGGGTGGCTCGGCTTTGTTCTTGGATTCACGGGACACACAACTGGGCCGGGGAGAGACGATCGAGGACTCGGCGCGGGTCATCTCCCGGATGGTCGATTGCGTCATGATTCGGACCTTCCGTCATGAAACCATCATGCGCTTTTCCGAACATTCATCGGTCCCCGTGATCAACGGACTGACGGACGCATACCATCCCTGCCAGTTACTGGCCGACATACAGACCTTTAAGGAGCACCGGGAAGATATACGCGGCCGCACAGTGACCTGGGTGGGCGACGGCAACAATGTGTGCCATTCGTGGATCAACGCGGCCCGCCAATTCGATTTCCGGCTCCACATTGCCAGCCCAGCCGGATATGAACCCAGTCCGGAGCGTATACGTACCGCGGGCGATCGGGTCATGCTGACCAATGATCCCATGGAGGCCGCCCGGGGTTCAGATCTCATTGTCACTGATGTCTGGGCGAGCATGGGGCAGGAAGAGGAGCACCGCCAGCGTGTGCGCGACTTTGCCGGTTACCAGGTGAATGCAGCACTGATGGGCGAAGCGGCGCCAAATGCCCTGTTCATGCATTGCCTCCCGGCTCACCGTGGAGAGGAAGTCAGCGCCGACGTCATTGACGGGCCGCAAAGCGTGGTCTGGGACGAGGCGGAGAACAGACTGCACGCGCAAAAGGCACTCATGGAGTTCCTGCTTGAACGCCCGAGATAGGCCCGCTCAAGTGCCGCCCATCCTGTCCGCATCGGCCATTGGCCGCCCCTCTGATGGCGTCAATACCCGGGCCACCAACCCACCTGCACTCAGCTCGGGTTGACTCCGCAGGGCACCAATCAGCCCCGCCACCGGCGCATGGATGTCGACCTTCCGTTCACCCGTCATCGGATCAAAAACCTGTCCGATCAAATCCCCCGCATGAACCCAGCCCCCTACAGCGCGTGTCGAGATAAACAGACCTGAGGAGTCGGAGACGATCGGAAAGGTTTGCTGTCGGCCGAAGTAGTGGAGGTCGTCCTCCACCTCACCCAGCGTCAATCCCTGAATGACACCCGATCTGTTCAGAAATGCCAACAGCCCCCGAAACAAGACCTCACAGTGCGCGGCCTGTAATCCACCCGCGCTGCCGGCGCGAATCGAAAAGCTCTCCCCCGCACCGACGGCATGCCATGCATGATCCAGACTGCCGGCATCGAGGGTGTCCGGATCATGCTCGACCACCGCCGGCAAGCCGATCAAACATGCCGTAGCCCGCTCGTCATCGCTGGGTTGGTACAAACCCACCTGAGGTACCGCATCGATGCCTGCGCCTGCACACTGGACATGAACCCGGTAGTAAGCCCGTGTACTCATGGTCAGAATGCCATGGCCAAGTCTTGCGGGCAGGCTACCCTCAGCATCTCCTGGAAACACTTGCTCAATATGGCGGGCATGACCGGCCAGGTCCGTTTCGTCAGTTCGCCTACTGAGCACAACGGGCGCGGGAAAAATAAGCACCCGCCCGACCAGACACTCCACTGAACTGGGCTCCGACCCCAGTCCTCGAAGAAACGCAGCCAATCGCGAGAGAACAAAAACAGCGTTAAATTCATCCGCCTTCAAGCCGCCCACCAGGACCACCCGGGGAGCCTGCTCCGGTGGCCCCAGGTCGTGGTATGGCAGTACCAGGCCCTCACCCACCGGCAGATCGGTGGTCACCCTTTGCCCTTGTGTCATTCGCTATGCTCCGAGATCTGCGTTTGGCAGTCCCAGCTAAACTCGCCACACCGGGGTTCAAGGAGGGCGGCGAGCAATATGCAAGCCACACGATGCGTGACCATTCCGGCGGCGCGGGTTACACCAGCACCGCACGATTTGAGTGCGGTCCGGTCGAAACGTTGCCCCTCGCGGGTGCGGTACTGATCCTGGCGAAAGGCCACCGTGGTCAAGGTGAGAATGGTACTCTGTCGGCCTAAAAGACACTTGGGAATAACGCTCACAGGGGTGACCGTTTGAGGTGCCCATACCATCCGATCTGTTCGTGAACGTGCATCTTTGGACTGAAATGCAGAACTTCATCGTTGCAGATCCTGGCAGTAGAACCCTTACCCGCGATCTGCGCTTTGAATCTGCCAATCCCAGCCGCAAATCTGTTTGATCCAGAATATCCCAAAGGCTCCTTCATGAAATTGAACGTCGCTCAACCGGCTGCAATCGAAAACCCGCGATGTCATACCAACCCCGCAAAACGCGCACGGGTCATGGGGCGGCGAGACCAATGAGCAATGCGGTCATGCTGGAGTTGGATGAGGTCAGCTGTCAGTACGATGGTACGCCGGTGGTTCGAGGACTTTCCCTGAGAGTTCGCCGGGGCCAAGTCATTTGTCTGCTGGGACCCAGCGGATGTGGAAAAACGACTGTCCTGCGCGCCATTGCCGGATTCCAGGAACTGTCGGGCGGCCGTATTCACCTGCGTGGTCAGGCGGTCTCGGAGATCGGCCGGACGGTGACTCCCGAGCACCGCGGAATTGGCATGGTGTTCCAGGACTACGCCTTATTTCCTCACCTCAACGTGCTGGATAACATCACGTTTGGATTGCAAAAGCAGACCCGCGCGCAACGCAGGGACACTGCGGAAGAGCTGCTCCACATGGTTGACCTGCACCCGATCGCAGGCCGCTTTCCCCACGAACTCTCAGGCGGACAGCAACAGCGTGTCGCATTGGCCCGGGCCCTCGCCGCCAAACCGGATCTGATTCTTCTGGACGAACCGTTCTCAAGTCTGGATGGAGATTTGCGAGAGCGCCTCGGACAGGAGGTTAAAGCGATACTGAAGCAACAGGAAATCACCGCCGTAATGGTCACCCACGACCAACACGAAGCCTTCGGCATGGGCGACATGGTGGGTGTCATGAACCACGGTCAATTGCTGCAATGGGATACGCCGTTCAATCTCTACCACGATCCGGCGGAACGTTTCGTGGCGGATTTCATCGGCCAAGGCCGATTTATCGATGCCATCCTGGACACACCGGATTCCCTGCGAACGGAATTTGGCATCATTCAGGCCGACCGCGCTTTCCTCTGGCCGCCCGGAACCCGGGTGGAGTTGTTGCTGCGACCGGACGACATCCTTCACGATGAGGCGGCGTCGCTCAGAGGACGGATCTGCAAGAAGGCGTTCAAGGGTGCAGAAACCCTGTATACAATCAGCATGCCCGACGGAACAGAGCTGTTATCTCTGTTCCCCAGCCATCTGGACTTCAGCCTGGGCGACGATGTGGGGCTGCGCATCGCAGCTGATCACGTGGTGGCCTTTTCCCGCCGGGAACCAGAGGAAAGCCCGGAACACGATGCCGCCGGCTAAGGCGCCTCTTATTTACGCCGGACGAATCAGATAGGAGGGCACGATACCCAGATTCAAGGCGTAGCAGGCAAGCTCGCATGCTGAGTGCCTGCTGGACCAAGCCAAGAATCGTCAGTGGGTCAGCTTCCGGCGATGGTCCAAAAGCAGCACGGCAAGTGCACACCAGGCCATGCGACTCAGCACGCCGTCGGCGCGACTGGTTAGCACGACCGGCACGTGGGCGCTGTTGTGCTTCAACTCTGGAGCACGTAGCTGCCCGGTGCGGGGGCGAGCTCGAAGTAGCCGCGATCCGCCGCGCCCATGCCAGGGGGCGTGCAACGGCCACTGGAGTGTTCGGTCAGCCAAGCGGACCAGGCCGGCCACCACGATCCATCTACGGGCGATGTTGCCGCAATCCAGGTATCGGGATCCATGTAGCGGTCGCCCACATGCTGGCGCGACATTCGATGGTACCGCCGGGGGTGGCCCGGTTCGCTGACGATACCGGCGTTGTGTCCGCCGTTGGTCAGGATAAACGCCGTTTCGCTGGAATCGGACAGCAAATGAATTTTGTAAACCGAACGCCATGGAGCCACGTGGTCGCTCTCGGTTCCGACCGCGCAAATGGGCACGCGAATGTCGCTCAACGTCACCGGGCGCCCACCGATGAGATACCGCCCCTCCGCCAGGTCATTATTCAGAAACAGTTGCCTCAGATACTGCGCATGCATGCGATAGGGCATCCGTGTGGTATCCGCGTTCCAGGCCATGAGATCCACCATAGGCTGGCGTTCGCCAAGCAGATAGTCATGCACCATAGCCGACCAGATCAAATCGTTGGACCGCAGCAACTGAAAGGCGCCTGCCATTTGCCGGGTGTCCAGAAAACCCTGCTCCCACATGATGTCTTCCAGGTACGACAACTGGGCTTCGTCGATAAACAGGGTCAACTCCCCCGCCTCGGTAAAATCGGTTTGGGCGGCCAACAAGGTCAGGGTCTGCAGCCGATTTTCTTCGTCACGGGCCATTTTGGCCGCGGCAATGGACAACAAGGTGCCGCCCAGGCAATAGCCGACGCCGTGAACCTGGGTATTCGGCACGATCGCTGAAATCGCCTTCAAGGCCGCGCTCACCCCCGAACGGCGATAGTCCTCCATATCCAGGTCCCGATCGCTGGCATCGGGATTTTTCCAGGATACGACAAAAACGGTATGGCCCTGGCTCACCAGATAGCGGACCAGCGAGTTCTGGGGTTGAAGATCCAGGATGTAGAACTTCATGATCCACGCGGGCACCACAAGAACCGGTTCTTTCCAAACCGTATCAGTGTCCGGCGTGTACTGAATCAGTTCGATCAATCGATTGCGAAACACCACCTGCCCAGGTGTTATGGCCAGATCGCGTCCGACCACAAACCGTTCCGTTCCCACAGGAGGTTTGCCACCCGTTGCGCGCTCCCAGTCCTCCAGCCAGTTCTCAAAACCTCTGAATAGGTTGCGCCCCCCCTGCTCCAGCGTGACCTTGAGCAACTCCGGGTTGGTGACCAAAAAATTCGAGGGCGAAAACACATCCAGCATCTGCCTAACGGTGAAGGACACTGCATCCTGGTGATGACCCGAAACACCGGGGATATCGGTTGTCGCGTTGTGCCACCACTGCTGATTCAGCAGGAACCCCTGGTAGATCAGATCGAACGGCCACTTTTGCCAGGCCTCATCGCGAAAGCGTTTGTCCTGGCCCAAGGGTTCGATGCAGGGATCGAACCCATCCTGCCCTGCGAAATTGACGGCATACAGACTGAGCCGGGCTGCCTTGCGCGCAGCCTTCTGAACCAGTTCCCCCCGCTTGCCTGGCGCCATGGCCAGGTGAACAAACCAGTCGGTAAAGGCCAGTGTGAGCGCGGCTGGCGACAGGCCCGCCGTAACGCGGCCCAAGGCAGCATGATAGAGACGGTCAAACGCCACCCCGTTGGGGCTTTCGAGCGTATTGGGCATCTGTTTCCTCCGCCGTGAAACGATACCCAGAAAACTACGCCACATCTCCGCGCCACGACATGCCCGGGATCAATCTAATGCCGTATGAGCTGGAAATGGATGCGGCCCTTTTTGATCTCACGGATACCGTCCGCATCGACACCCAACAGCACAGATGCAAACCCAGCGCGAACCGTGTACCCTGCCGGCGATTTTGGGCATCCAAGACATCGGTTCGCTAAGCGAATCTGGATCGGACGATCCGCAAACCGTTTGGTACGGATGCTGCTTTTCAAAATCATGATGGGCGCGTCACACGCTACCGCCCACCCACACCAGGCCTGGAGGAACAATGGCGAAACCTGAAGCAAGTCTGCTGGCGGCTGATGATCCGATATTGACTGGCGATGCCCTGGAACTGCTGCCGGATTCTGTGCTGGAATTCATGAACAAGAAACGACCGCAAGTCGCTGACGCCAAGGCAGAGCCGGCATTGCCGGATGAGCCATCGGCGGACGATACGCCGAGCCAAACCTGATCCAGTGCGACGCCCCGGCGTCGCACACCACCCCGTCCCACACCGCAGCCCTCGTGTTTGACCCGATACTCCTGTTGGCATTGCTGGCTGGGGGCTGGTATTGGATGGATTCCATAGCGGCACGGGATGCCGCTCTGGCAGCGGCCCTGAAAGCGTGTCAACGCGCTCAGGTACAACTGCTCGACCACACCGTGGCCCGGGAACGCATACGGTTGATGCGAAACCCATCGGGACGTCTCAGCGTGTGCCGGGTGTACACGTTTGAATTCGCAACCGATGGCTGGCGCCGCTATCGCGGAATCATCGCCCTGCTGGGTCGTCGCGTGGTTGAGGTGGAGATGGAGCCGTACCGGTTCGACCCCGAGGAGTGATCCGAGACGATGCGGCCCGAAGGGCGCGCCGCAGAAACCCATTCAGCGCCAGCAAGCGCCAACGCACCGGATGCAGCTGTGCCTTTTGGCTGGCCCAGTCTTCCCAATCGTGCGGTGTACCGGACATGGGCCTGTCCAGGGACACCCAGGATTCCACCCGACCACGTTTGCGTTGCATGTCAATCCTCTAGTGTAGTGTCTCCCACACACTTAACACCTGCGCTGGCCCTCGCGGTCCCTGACGGCGTTGCGGATCGTCGCAATAGCACCGGCTATTCCTCCTCACCGCGCCTTGTCAG